>Ga0247781_1000001_pt1 | contig 64242 bp, 67 predicted proteins | sample UWRJL184509B5_FD_179922 | JGI IMG/M metagenome (GOLD analysis project Ga0247781, IMG submission 179922) | Plant litter microbial communities from Arlington Agricultural Research Station in Wisconsin, United States - UWRJ-L184-509B-5 | ecosystem: Environmental > Terrestrial > Plant litter >...
GCCTGGAAGTCCTACACCTACTGGCTGGCACTCCCGGCCGTCCTCGGCTGGGCCTCGGCCCGCCGGATCCCCCGGCTCACCGCCGATGACGTGCTCATCAACTTCACGGACCCGCGCGCCCTGGTCACGATCGGTCTGCGGGCCGACATCTCGGTCGCGGTCCTGCCCGGCGACCCGATCGCCGCCGCCGGGCACCCCCAGGTCAAGGTGGTCGCCGACGAGGCAGCCCTCCTGGACGAGTTGCGCGGCTCACTGCTCGATCAGCACCTGACCCCGCTGCTCGACGCGATCCACAACCGGGTCCGGCTCGGCAAGCGCACGCTTCTCGGCTCCCTCTCCTCCGGGGTTGCCTACGGCGTCCTGCGCTCGGCCGATGTCCTGCCCGGCTCCTCCGTCGAGACGATCACCCGACTTCACCAGGCTCTTGGTGTTGACGGCCTGATCGAGCTGGTACCCACCCCCGACGGCAAGATCGACGTCCAGCGCAAGACCTGCTGCCTGGCCTTTACCCTCCCCCAGCCGAAGGTCTGCCAGGGCTGCTGCATCAAGCCCTGAGCCCGCCCACCGGCAACACGAGGCGACGGTTCTGTCACGAAGCTCGACTACCGACTGTGCCTTATGGCACTGTGCATGGCTATCTGCAATTCGCAGCTAGCGCATTGCGAAGAGGCCTAAGCTGGTCGGATGAGGGGCGAAACGACAATGGTGGCGACGGGTGACCCGATCGAGGTTTCCGACGAGCAGGGTCCCGGAGCGTTCGACCAGCTCATGAGGCTCGAGCAGGTAGCGAACCGGATCTTTCTGGTGCAGTCGCTGTTCGTGCCCGGCCTCTTCCAGAACAAGGGTTACGCCGAAGAGATGATCGCCCGCACGACCGGCCTGCAAGCCGGCAGCCGCGAACTGTCCGACCGGGTGGACATTCGTCTGCAACGTGGCGCCATCCTGGAAAAGAGACTGCAGGCCGCGACGCCGCCGCAGGTGTCGATCGTGGTTGACGAGGGCGCGTTGCGCCGTGTCGTCGGCGGGCCGGTCGCCATGCGCGAACAGCTCGGGCACCTGGCGTCGATGGCCCGGCTCGGCTCGGTCCACCTGGGAATCATCCCACTGAGTTACGGCGCGCACGTCGGCCTCAAGGGCTCCTTCGAGGTGCACGAGCTCGCCGACGGCGATGCCGCGGTGTTCTTCGAGGGCAGTCAAGGCGACGAGATCATCCGTACGGATCAGGCGGTGATCGCGCGATACCGAGAGTCCGCCGAGGCGCTGATGACGGTGGCCCTCACCGGCGGCGAGGCGATCGACCGACTGGAAGTGATCAGCGCCGAGCTATGACAGGTCTTCCTGGGTGACCATGTGGATGAAGTCCTGGAACGCGGCACGGTCGAAGGTGAGCACCGGGCCGCCGGGATCCTTGGAATCACGGATATGCACGAGGGCTTCGTCGACAGCCACTTCTACGCAAGCGCCGCTCGTGCTTCTGGAGCTCTTGCGCCAGACCAAATCGCGGTCATCACTCATATGTTCCTCCCGCAACACCACAGGTCCCGGTGTGTGAACTCAGTGGGCAGCGCGGAGATGGGAACAGACCGCGCACGCCCCGATGAGGGCCACGTCGTTGGAGCCGACCGATCATCACCCTACCGGACCTGAAGTCGCATCCTGCGACGCGTTTTCGCACACGCTGCCGCGGCCGACGGGACGTCCACCGCGGGAAGGCATACGCTGATTGCGCATTGCACCCCGGCAGGAGTCCTTGTGGGAGAGTGCGGGGGTGAAGGAGCAGATCGGATGACTCTGGCCATGCCCAGTTCGCCTGACTCGTCGGCGGTTCCGGGGCCTGCCGTGGCCCGGGAGCTCGTCCGTTCGCGTCTCAAGCAGCTGCGGGAGGCGAGCGAGCTGAGCCCGGCGACCGTCGCGGGGGACACGGGTTGGTCCCCCTCGAAACTCGCTCGCATCGAGAAGGGCGAGGTCACCGTTCAGCCGCTCGAAGTGCGTGCGCTGCTCGCCTATTACGGGGTCGCGGATCAGGACGAGGTCGCGGCCATCACGCGACTCTCGCAGGCATCGCGGGCCCGCCAGTGGTACAGCAAGCATCGGATCAACGGCGACTTCCGAAACTTCGTGGCTTATGAGAACGAAGCGCAGACGATCAATATCTGGCAGGCCCTGTTCTTCCCCGGGCTCCTGCAGACCGAGGAATACGCACGTGCGATCACGGCCTTGTCGATGCGGCGCAGCCCCGACGATCGCGAGGTGCTCGCCCGGGTCAAGCTGCGGATGGACCGGCAGCAGGCCTTCCGCGACCGGTTGACCCGCCCGGATCCGCCACGGATCGTCGCCGTGGTCGACGAGGCTGTTCTGCGACGTCCCGTGGGGGGTCCCGACTCACTGCGCCGCCAACTCGACAGGGTTCTCGAGCTGGCCGAGATGTCGTCCGCCTTCACGATCGCGGTGACCCCGCTTGATCTGGTGCACCACTCCGGGCTCGGCGGGACGTTCGAGCTGTTGCAGTTCAGCGTGCCCGAGCACGGCGACGTGCTGTTCGTCGAGGCCGCCGCCGGCCGGGACTCGCTCACCATGGAGCCACCGTTGACCGCGCTGTTCCGCGACATGATGCACGACCTGCTCACCTACGGCCGTACGGGCGACGACGCCCTGCAGATGATCAGATCGGTTCGCGCCTCGCTGCCGCACCCGTGAGCTGGTGCCCCCTCACGGGAACAGCTTCTCGTTGGCGGCGGCCGCCCGGATGACCGCACGGCGCACCTGCTCGAACTCGCGATGCGTCGGCGAACTGAAGATCGTGACAACTCTTCCCCCGTGGGCCGCCCGCAGTTCCATCCAGCGGGGGTTCCGGCGTCCATCGGCAACGTGCGCGACGACGATGCCGGTCGCAGTCAGCGCACCGGCTAGCATCAAGATCATCGACCCGTACGTCACGGCGGCCAGCGGCGCCGCGATTCCCCACTCAACGGCACCGCACACGAGAGCCGCGTTCCGGGCCGAGTGGCTGTTGCGCAGGACCCGTCGGAAGTCATCCAACTCTCGGACGGGGTAGCGGCTGGCCGCGTTCTCGATGAACCGGCTGGTGACGATGATCCGAGGGCCACGGTAATAGATGATCTCCTGACCGTGACCGTCGGCCGAGGTGCCTGTAGTTAGCGCCATGACAACCTCCCTCCCCCTCATGGTGAGGTGAAGATTCGCCGACAGCAAGAGTCTGGTGTCGATACGCGGATAGCCGATCCCTATCTGCATCTCGCAGATACGTCGATACATACTGTTTGTCGCTATAACACGTTTTGGCTGACCGAATAAGTTCTCGTATCCGTCAGATGTCCGTTTTTGCGGCACCCACGCGGACCCAGATCGCCGCGAAAGTGCGGTCTTCGCCGGTCCACTCGGCGGTACGGCCGATCGACCGGCAGCGCTGCTCCCACCTCAGCATCCGCGTCAGCGCGTGCCGGGTGTCGTAGCCGCAGGCCTGCTTGATGAACTCGTTGACGATGTGGGAGGGGCTCAGCCAGTCCAGTGCTGCTGCGAAGTTGGAGAATGGCTGGCCGAGGATGCTCTCCGTGCGTTCGGCTGGGTCGGTCAGTTGCCGGGTCGGATCGGCTACGTCGTCAAACGCCATGGTTAGCTGGTCCGAAGGCTGGGCCGCTGTACGACGGGGTAGCTGTCGTCCAACCGGCCCGCGGTCGCACGGTCGGAATTTCGGTACTGGACCGCCGCTTCGCGGACACCGGCATCGGAGGCGTCGAGCAGTGTGATTAGCCGGTCCAGCATCGAAGCCAGTTGGGCTCGGACGCTGCGGTGCTCGTAAACAAGCGGATTGATGATGCCGCCGGTGACCGGCTCTAGATCGGGTACCTGTCTCGCGCGTCACTGGCTGCCCGAGCCAACTGGCTGGCATAGGAGTCGAGATCTGGGGGCTCCACCTGAAACGACGTCATGAAGGGTCTCCCTAACTGAGGCCGGCACATGGAGAGCGCGTCACGTGATGGCTGCGCGGATGCCTACCAACAGCACGTCGCCCAACAGGATCAGGGCACCGCCGATGGCGAGCATGCGAGAGGAGGCTGCTGACTCGCGTGACGTCATGGAGCGGATGACGAATGCCGCGCCGACGGCGTTGACCGGACCACCGATGAACACAGGGACCAACTCGTTGTTCGCTGCGCCGGGGTCGGTCGCGAGCAACGTGAAGCTGAGAACCGGCATGACGGCGAGGAAGAGCAGGCCTAGACCGCTGTACCAGCGCAACTGACGTGTCGCGTCGATCATTAAGCGATGTCTTCCCTTCGCGTCATAGTTCCCGCCTGTCCCTAACTCCGTGGGCGCCTCAGGGTAAAAACGGTAGTAGTCGATGGAAAGTGGCTGAGCGCCTACTTGCGGGGCGACTACCGATGACGTCGGGCCTTGATTAAGGGCCTTGCTCGGAGAGCTCCGCCGCCCGCAGTCTCGTGGTCGCGCCTTGGTCGCGATGAGCGAGATCGACTGGTCCGCGATGAGATCGAATGAGACTCGGCAGGCAAGCGCCGAGCCCTCGTCCAGCCTGCGTTCCCGCAGGTGGACGGGAGTTCTTGCTGCTCACGATCTTGCGGAGGGCGTGGGATTCGAACCCACGATGAGTTTCCCCATACCGGTTTTCAAGACCAGCGCCATCGGCCACTAGGCGAGCCCTCCTGATGTTGCGGTCCCAGTGTGCCAGACGGGTCCTCGCGTCTCGGCAAGCAGGCCGCCGGACAACTTTTATTAAGATTATTAACTGGGCACTGACGTGCTGGAACGCGCTCTCCACACGGGAAAGTGACGGTTGACATGACATCGACGCTCGTGGTTATCGTTCAGCGCCTTCACCATTCCCGGCCAAGGCCCCCACCTCCGGCAAGGGAGTCCCCGAATGTCTATCCCCTTCAAGATCGGATGGGTCGCGTCGGCGGCCGTCCTCGGATCGGCGACTGTGCTGATCGCGCCCGCGGCACACGCCGCCAACGAGACCGTCAACGTCTATCTGACGACCACCAGTGACAGCGGCGGCCGCACCGTCAGCCGCGGCCTCCAGCAGCAGACGCCGATCGCCTTCGTGAGCGGCAGCGGCGGATCGGCCAACCAGACCATCACGGTCAACGACAACACCGCCTACCAGCAGTTCGAGGGCGCCGGCGCGTCGATCACGGACACCACTGCCTTCACCGTCCGGGGCAGTGGCGCGCTCTCGGCGGCGACCCAGAACGACGTGATGACGAAGCTGTTCAGCCCCACCGCCGGCATCGGGGTGAGCGCGATCCGCAACGTCATCGGCTCGTCCGACCTGGCGCAGAACAACTTCTCGTACGACACGACGTGCTGCGACCTGAACGACTTCTCGCTGGCCCGGGACGCCGACGTCATGGCGCTCACCAAGCAGGCGGTCGCGCTCAACCCGGCCGGCTTCGTGATGGCCTCGCCCTGGTCGGCGCCGCCCTGGATGAAGGACAACAACGCGTACAGCCAGGGCTATCTGCAGGCACAGTACTACAAGGCGTACGCCCAATACTTTGTCCGATACATCCAGGGTTATCAGTCGCAGGGCGTGCCGATCCGGTACGTCACCTCGCAGAACGAGCCGGGCTGCTGCCCCGGATATCCCTCGATGCAGTGGCCGGTCTCGGGCCTGCAGTCGTTCGCCAAGAGCGACCTGATGCCCGCGCTGCAGGCGGCCGGTCTCAGCACCAAGCTCCTCATCGGAGACTGGAACTTCGACACGTACGACCAGTGGGTCGCGCCTCTGGTCGGCGACGCCGCGATCCGCAACCACCCGAACTTCGGTGGCATCGCCTGGCACGACTACGGCGGCAACCCGTCGACCGCGACCGCCGTGCACAACCAGTACCCGCAGGTCAACGCCTACATGACTGAGCACTCCGGTGGGACCTGGGTGACCAACCAGCACGCCGAGGACATGGGCGACCTGATCGACTACTTCCGCAACTGGGGTCGCGCCTGGACGAAGTGGTCGCTCGCCGTCGACCAGGACATGGGACCGCACAACGGCGGCTGCGGTACGTGCACCGGTCTCGTCACCGTGCACCGCGGTGACGCGCGGTCCGGGCAGGTCGACTACACCATCGAGTACTACACGATGGGTCACCTGACGAAGTTCGTGCGGCCGGGCGCGGTACGCGTCGACTCGAGCGCCAACGGCACGGTGCCGAACGTGGCGTTCCGCAACACCGACGGCTCGAAGGCGCTCATCGCGTACAACACCAGCGGCAGCACGCAGAGCGTGAAGGTCAACTGGGGCGGGCAGTCGTTCGTCTACAGCCTGCCGGCGCGTACGTCGGCCACCTTCACCTGGAACGGCACGCAGTCCGGCGGGGGCGGCGGCAACACCCGGGCCGGCACGATCACCGGGCTGGGCGGCAAGTGCCTCGACGTGACCGGCGGCTCGACGGCGAACGGCAACCAGCCGCAGCTGTGGGACTGTGCTGCGGGCAACACCAACCAGCAGTGGACCATCGGCACCGACGGGACGATCCGCGGGCTGGGCAAGTGCCTCGACGTGGCGAACAACTCAACGGCCGACGGTGCGACGATTCACCTTTGGGACTGCATCGACACGGTCGCGAGTCAGAAGTGGACGGTCTCGGCGAACCGCGACCTCATCAGCAACGCCTCCGGTAAATGTCTCGACATCAAGGACAACAGCACAGCGAACGGGACAAAACTGCAGCTCTGGACGTGTACGGGCGCCGCGAACCAGAAGTGGACGACACCCTGATCCAACCGATGGCGGGGTCTCCGGGCCCCGCCATCGGGCAAGCTGGACCCATGCAAGCGATCGTGATCGAGGACAAGCGACTGGTCCTGAGCGAAGTGCCCGACCCACAGGCCGGCGTGGGTGAGGTCGTCGTCGACGTCACCGCCGCCGGGGTCAACCGGGCCGATGTCTCCCAGCGTCAGGGCCACTATCCGCCGCCGCCCGGCGCTTCCCCCTATCCGGGGCTCGAGTGTGCCGGGGTGATCAGCGCCGTGGGACCGGGGGTGACCGGACGACACGTGGGCGAGCGGATCAGCGCCCTGCTGGCCGGCGGTGGCTACGCCGGGAAGGTCGCTGTCCCCGCCGGTCAGCTGCTACCGGTGCCGACCGGGTTGTCGCTGATCGAGGCGGCCGCCCTGCCCGAGGTGAGCTGCACGGTCTGGTCGAACGTGGTCGACCACGATCGTCTGCGCCAGGGCCAGACGCTGCTGGTGCACGGCGGCGGCAGCGGCATCGGCACGTTCGCGATCCAGCTCGGCAAGGCGCTCGGCGCTTCGGTGGTCGCCACCGCCCGGGCCGCCAAGCACGACGCGTTGCGCGCCCTCGGTGCCGATCTGCTGATCGACTACACGACCGACGACTTCGTGGCCGCCGTCCGCGAGTTCAACGGCCGCGGCGCCGACGTCATCCTCGACATCGTCGGCGCGAAATATCTTAGCCGCAACATCGAGGCGCTCGCGCCGAACGGCCGGATCTCGGTCATCGGCCTGCAGGGCGGCCGTAAGGCCGAGCTCGACCTCGGGCTGCTGATGGCCAAGCGCGGCTCGGTCTCGTCGACGTCCCTGCGGGCACGGCCGGCCGCCGACAAGGCCCGGATCGTCAGCGCCGTGATCCGGGACGTCTGGCCGCTGGTCGAGGCCGGCGCGATCCGACCGGTGATCCAGACGACGATGCCGCTGGCCGACGCGGCGAAGGCTCACGAGCTGATGGAGTCGGGCGATCATCTCGGAAAGATCGTCCTAATACCTTAGCGCTTTCGGGTGATCTGAGACTTTCGTCCCACTTGACGGCGCGGCGGCACGGTCTCCGCCGGTGATCCGCCCAGCATGGTGTGACTCGGGCCGAGCAACGGTCGGCGGACTCGCGCTGCGCGGGACCGCCTCTCGAGCGACATCGGGAGGGTCTCGTGACTAATACACCGTTGCGTCCCGCACGGTCCACGCGCCGCGCCGCGCCGAGACCGCCCAAGAGCAGATCTCGGCGCCGAAAAGTGCCACGGCTCGTAGGCGGACTGCTCGCGCTGGTCGCATCGGGGGTAGCGATTTACGTCGTTTCCAGCGGTGCCGAATCGCCCGCCCCGCAGAGCACGAACAGTGCGGCGGCGGTGGATACCGCACCGGACAGCGTGCCTCCGACCTGGCCGACCGGAGTCACGGCCCGGGAGGGGACACTCTCCATCACGGTCGCCAAGACCGAGTGCGGCGTCACCCAGGTCGGCCCACCCGATCTCCCGACACCCGCCGAGGGCGAGTTCTGCCTGATCAGCATGTCCGTACGCAACACCGGCCCGGAACTTCGCCTGCTCAACCCCGGCGCCCAGCGCGCCATCGACCAGAACGGCCGTTTCCACCGCGTCGCCGAGCAGGCCGCCGTGCTGATCAACGACCAGCACCCGGCACTGCTCGATGAGCTCCCACCCGGTGAGACCCGGGAGGGTGTGCTGCCGTTCGACGTACCGAAGGGTGTTCGGCTGACTGATTTCCTGCTCCACGAGTCACCGCACAGCACGGGCGTCCGGGTGCCGCTGGCCCGATAACGGGCCCATATCAGAGATTTATAGTCACCGATCGAGTGCGTAGTTCGGAATCTTTTCTCGGCGGAACGCGGGTGATTGTGTGACTTCGGCCCCGAAGCGTTACTGATGTGTGTTGGCATGGTCGTCGGAATTAACGAGTTGTCCGGGTTCCCATTGCCGTCCGTATCGGGGCGGTGTCGGCGTGGCACGCGGTTCCGCCACGTCGAAGGGATTCGCGCGAGTGCCCCGGACCTACGTCGGAGGCAACACTGCACTGTTCGTCCCCGAGTCGGGCCCTCACCGCCGGCGCTATCGCGCTGGCCGTGATCTCACCGGCTCTAGATCCTGTCGAGCACGTCGCCGAGGCCGTGCCGTCCGCCCTTCCGACAGGCACGAAGACCTCGGAGACCACCCGTTTCGATGAGCGCACTACCATCGCCGAGCGCGCCTCACGCGCCACGCCCAGGCGCATCATCTTCGCCCGCCGGCCCGCCCCAGCGGCCCGGTCCCCGATGAACCCGTTCGCCGTTCCCGACGACGGCCAGGCCCTGCGCACAGCGGTGGAACTGGCCGTCCTCGACGAGCGGGAGGCCTTACGGACGGCGGACACTCAGGCCGCGGTCGACGTGCGCGAGGAACTGCGCGGCGATCCGGTCGAGTTCGAACCCGAGGAGGTCGACACCGACGCCCTGTTCGAGGCGGCCGACGAGGCCGCTCACCGGATCGCAACTCGCCGGGCCCACACGGTCCGCAAGGCCAAGCTGCGCGTTCTGCGACAGGCTCAGGCCGCCGCGGAGGCCAAGGCAGGGGCTGAGGCCCAGGCCCAGACCACCCAGACCGCCCAGACCGCCCAGACTGCCCAGACCGCCCAGACCGCCCAGACCGCCCAGGCTCGAACGCGGGCCGCGGTCGCGCCCCAGCGGGTGCGACACGTCGACCGGGCACGTCGGCACCTGCGGTCGGTCGTCACCAAACACACGACGGCTGTCAAGGTAGGCCGGCGGACCATGCGGGTGGGCAACGGGATGACCGCGGTGATCACGTTCGCCCGCTCCCAGATCGGTAAGCGCTACGTCACCGGCGGCATGGGCCAGGGCGGCTTCGACTGTTCGGGGCTGACCAAACGGGCGTACGCCCTGGCCGGCATCCGGCTGCCGCACTCGTCCGGCGCTCAGGCCGCCCGGTCCCGCTCGGTATCGCGATCCGCGGCCCGGGCCGGCGACCTGGTCGTCGGTCCCGGGCACGTGGGCATCTACATGGGCCGCGGGATGATGATCGACGCGGGAAACCACCGCACCGGAGTGGTCTACCGGAAGGTGTACGCGGGACTGCGGGTCGCCCGCATCGGTTCCTAGGGGAGACGGGCCGCCGGCGGGCGGCCCGTCTCCACCACTCCAGATCAGTGCGGGAGGGCCAGCCGTACCGTCGTCCCGGCTCCGGGCCGGCTCGGAAGAGGAGACAGCAGTCGGCACCCGCCAGAGACGGGTGCCGACTTGCTGGCCGCCGTGCGCTTCCTCAGTGGCCTATCGCCACCGGGCGCGGGGATCTCTGCCACACGCACCCGGTCGGATGTCAGACAGAAGCATCACCCGGCACCCTGGTCAGGGCGCGCACCCGCTGTGCGTCCGCCCGATCGGGTGACACCGCGGCCTCACCCGAGCGAAAGGCGGGCGATACGTGAACGGACTATTCTTCGAGCCGAGAAGGTCCGCATATCGCCGGAGGACATCACGATGAGTCTCGAACGTGCCGTAGCCCCGGATCCGTACGACATCCTGCCCCCGGTCCCGTCCTTCACGGTGACCAGCGCGGACATGACCGACGGCCGGCCGCTCGACGAGTTGTTCGCGCACACCAGTGTGGGCGGCAAGAATCTGTCACCCCAACTCGCCTGGTCGGGCTTCCCGGCCGAGACGCGTGGCTTCGTGGTGACGTGCTTCGACCCCGACGCGCCCACGGGCAGCGGATTCTGGCACTGGGTCGCGGTCAACCTGCCGGTCACCACCACCGAGCTGCCGCGCGGCGTCGACCCGCTGCCGGGTGACGCGTTCAGCGTGCGCAACGACTACGGCGAGAGCAACTACGGCGGAGCGGCCCCACCGCCCGGCGACCGTCCCCACCGCTACGTCTTCGCAGTGCACGCCATCGACGTCGACAAGCTGGAGGTTCCGCCCGAGGCGTCGCCCGCCTACGTCGGCTTCAACCTGGCGTTCCACACGCTGGCCCGGGCGACGATTCGCCCCACCTTCCAGGTCAAGGGCTGAGATACCCGGGAAGGCCACCGGGTTCGTCCCGGCGGCCTTCCCCGTACGAGGGTCAGCCGGGCGTGCGAGCCACGACGAAGACCGACTGGCCGAACGGCGGCTTTACGACCCGCTCGGCGGCCTTGGTCACCGGCAGCACGACCGAGTCGTACACCTTGACCATCGGGCCCTCCTTGGGCGCCAGCTTGAAGATGCTGGTCGCCCCGTAGTAGCCGATCAGGCCCAACGCGTTCGCATAGTGCATCTTCTCGATCCGCAGACCGGCCTCGTCCATCGCCGCCCGCATCGACTTCTTCGTGTAGCGGCGGATGTGGCCGGTCGCGATGTCGACCTGGCTCATCGCGAACATGAAGGCCGGCACGATAATGATGACCCGGCCGCCGGGCCGGACCAGGTCGGCCATGCTGCGCAACGCCCCGACGTGGTCCTCGATGTGCTCGAGCACGTTGTACGACACGGCGGCGCTGAACTCGCCGTTCGCGTCGGGCGACGGCAGCAGCATCTGGCGCACGTCGATGTTCGAGTGGTCGGCCATGCGCTCCTTGAGCAGCACGAGCCGGTCCGGGTCGGCTTCGGTCGCCGTGAACCGCGGAAGGTGCTCAGCCCACTCGATCGCGTAGTCACCGAGACCGCTGCCGATCTCGATCGGGTTGTCCCCGAGGTAGGGAAGAGCGAGCTCGACGAACCACCGCCGGTGGTTCACCGCCGTGGCGAGGCCCTCGAGCACTTCGGACTGGATCCGCTGGTCTCCAGTGATGTCTGCCATAAGTAAGGTTCCCTCGTCTTGCCGATCCGAGCTGACAGCGGGACCGGAAGAGTTAACCATCCGCCGCGCGTATGTGAAAGTTGAGGCCGGGGCGGGGGGTCATTATTTGCCTGATTGAGACGTGACCCGCCGCGTGGTCCCACAGGTTGGATCGCTTGCGCCGAACCCCCAGGATGACGCTAATACATCGTTCATATCGGCTCGATCACGCAGGGGGCTCTCGTCACTGCAACGTTACCAACCTCGGTTAGGCTCGCCCTCGCTATGACGATTACGGGTATTGACTCGACAGGCCAGCCGGTCGGCGGGAACGGGGTGCCGACCCGTCAAGTGACCAGCGCCGAGGATCTCGATGCGGAGCTGCTGGCACTCGAGACCGACGTGGCGACGACGGCTCCCGCCGAGGTCGTTCCCGATGTCGAGGCGGCCCCTGAGCAGGAGCGCGAACCTGCAAAACGGTGGTGGCGACGGCGACCGGATTGGCGCGATGTCCTTGCGACAGCGACGTTCGTCGTTGTCGCGCTCTACCTGACGGCGCCGTTGTGGCTCAATCTTGATCACCAGTTGCGTGACGATCCGCAAGACCAAGCTTTCTTTGAGTGGATGCTGGCGCATGGTGCCCGCGTGCTCACTGATGGCGCATATCCGTTCTTCTCCGATCGCATGAATTACCCCGATGGGGTGAACATGATGGCCAACACCTCGGTGCTGGCCGTTTCGCTGCCGATGACGCCGGTGACTCTGCTCTTCGGTCCGCACGTGTCGTTCAACGTATTTCTCACGTTGGCGCTGGCACTCACCGGAATCTCGTGGTACTTCGTGCTCTCCCGCCAGTTCGTCTCGTCGCGCCTGGCGGCGTGGGTGGGGGCGCTCTTCTGCACCTTCGCGCCGAGCATGGTGTCGCACGCCGGCGGCCACCCGAACATCGTCTCGCAGTTCCTGGTCCCGCTGATCATCTGGCGCACGCTGCGCCTGCGGGAGCCCGGTCGCGTCGTGCGCAACGGCCTGATCATGGGCGGCCTGCTGATCTGGCAGGCGTTCATCAACCTCGAGATCCTCTTCATGACCGCGGTTGGCCTGGGCGTGTTCTGCCTGATCATGGCCACCTCGCGGCGCCGGACGAACCCCGGGGAGACCCGTGATTTCGGGCGCGGCCTGGTCGTCGCGGGCACCGTCACGCTGGGCGTCCTGGCCTACCCGCTGTCGGTACAGTTCTTCGGTCCGCAGAGCTATCACGGTCTGCCGCAGTTCGTCCGCAACTTCGGCGCCGACCTCGCCTCGTTCACCGCCTATTCGAGTCACTCGGTCGCCGGCAATTCGGTGACGGCCGAGCGGCTCGCGCAGAACCCGGCCGAGGAGAACGCGTTCTTCGGCTGGGGCCTGGTGATTCTCTTCGTCGGTCTGCTCGTCTGGATGCGTCGTTCGGTCGCCGTTCTGGCTCTTGGAACGGTGGCCGTGCTCTTCGCCGCGATGTCGCTCGGACCGCGAATTTTCCTCAACGGCATCAACACCGGCATCCCCGGCATCTGGGCCCTCCTGCACAGTGTCCCGGTGCTGAACTCGGCCGTGCCGACCCGCTGGGCGATGGCGATCGCCCCCGTCGTCGGCATCCTGCTGGCCGTCGGCGTCCAGCGCGCCATCGACCTGGTCCGCGCCCAGCCGGCCGCCCGCGGCCCGGTCCGCGTCGCCATGATCACGGCGGTTGCGATGGCCCTGGTCCCGCTCGTCCCGGTGCAGCTCAAGACGACCCCGATGGCGCCGGTCCCCGACTTCGTCACATCCGGCGCCTGGAAGCAGTACGTCGATGACAACCACACCGTCGTCACGCTGCCGCTGCCCGACTCGAGCTACCCCGACCCGCTGCGCTGGACCGCCATGACCGGCCAGGACATGCGCATCGCCGGCGCGTACGCGCTGCTCCCCAACCAGAACCCGCTGAACCCGAGCGACCGCACCGCGCTCTTCTCACCCCCGTGGCGCCCGACCAGCGGCCTGATGGCCTCAATCCGGCAGGGCAACCCGATCCCCGAGATCAACGACACCCGTCGCGAGATGACCCTGGCCGACCTCCGCTACTGGAAGGCCGGCGCGATCGTCCTGACCCCCCAGGTCCGCGACACCGACATGCTGCGGGCGATGACCGGCCTGCTCAACAGCCGGCCCACCTGGACCGGCGGCGCCTGGGTCTGGGACGTCCGCAACCTGGTCGACGACCCGAACGCCGTCCTGACCGGCCCCGCCATCGGCTGATCTCCGGCCCGCGCAGGGCGGCCTTCTGAGCGCCCGCGCAGGGCGGCCTTCTAAGCGAAGGTGCGCAGGAAGGCGATCGCGTCGGTGCTGGTGGCGAAGCTCGCCTCGATGCGGTCGCCGTTCGTGTAGGCCAGTTCCACCTCGAACCGGAGAAAGCTCTCGGTCGCTCGTCCCAACGGGTAGCTGTCCACGGCCGCGATCGCCTCGTCCAGTTCCCCGTACGAACTCTGGTTGCCGTGCACCGGGACCACGGTCACGTAGGCGACCTTGCGGATGATCCGCCGCTCAAGTTCGGCGGCGAAGCCCTCCAGGTCGTGCCGCATCGAAGCGTGCAGGTCGGCCGCGAGTTCCGACCGCTCGGTGAACGACTTCCTGGCGTACACGTCGCACTGCTCTTGCCAGAAGGCGTCCGGAGTGCCCTCGCCCAGACCGTCGACGTTCATGCCGTGATAGGCGAACACCTCGACCGTGCGTTCGAAATCGAAGTGGAGGACAACGTAGCCGTTGGACCTGAGCTGGGCCAACGCCGGCCTGGTCCACTGGCCGGCCACCACGGCCGCGCCGGTCGGCTTCACGCCGGCCCAGGCCAGCAGGACCGGGTCGAGGGCGCCCGAGATCTCCTGCGCCTTGGCCTTGCTGTGCTTGGTGTAGCGCCGCCACGCGGACTCGATGAAAGCGGCCGGATTGCCCTGCCGGGTCGCCGAGCCGCCGCGCTCGAACACGAAGTCGAGGTCGTGGCCGTTGCCCTTGGCGTCGCGCCAGGTCACCTTCTTGCCCCTGCGCACGCCGGGACGGTCGCCCTGGCTGTCGAGGTAGAGGTCGTGCTTGGCGGCCAGGTCTCGCAGGACCGGCTTGAGCGCGGCCTCGAGCACATTTCCGATGATCTGGCCCAGCAGGTGGCCCGGTGCATCAGCCATCAGCCGGCCACCCAGAGCCGTCCCTCGTGGAGCGGAACCCGATGCTTCCGGTTCTCCCACTTGTCGTTGCGGGTGCGGACCTTCTCGAACTCCCACTCGCCGAACCCGGCGGCGAGAGCGAGCACGCCGAGCCACTTTTCGACCGGGACATGCACCCCGTACGGAGCGGAGTCGCCGACGACGAAGCAGACCTCGCCCCCCGGCGCGGTGGAGCGCCGGATCTGCTGCCAGGCCGTCGCCATGTCGTCGAAGTAGGCCACGATCATCGAGTGGTAGGCCTTCTTGCCGCCCTTGGTCTGCCGCACCTCGGCCAGTTCGGCATAGACCTCGGCGAGCTCGGCCCGGATCGGTTCCAGGCCCGGTGAGTTCCGCAGCACGTCGTCGCCGTCGTAGCGGGCCATCTGCTGGGTGCACGACCGGACGAGTTTCTGCCGCAACGGCTTGAGGTCGCCCCACGAGCCGATGTCGCCGAGGAAGGTCATCTCGAGGCGGGCGCTGTCGGCGTAGTCGTAGTTGTTGGCGTAGGGCGGCGAGGTGATCACCAGGTCGGCCCAGCCCTCGCCGATCGCGAAAGGCTGGCGCACGTCGGCCTCGGAGAGCAGGGCGCTCGGCGGCGGCGACTGCTGTTCGGCCTGACGCGTCTCCATGTCGTGGCTCATGACGCCGACCTGATCCTGGAAGGCGTCGAAGGCGAGCGCCACCCGGGCCTTCGTCTTGCCCGGCAGAACGTATTGCCACTGGGCGGTGCCGACCGGCGAGCACCGGCGGAGGATGCCGACCAGGGCGAGCCAGAGCAGCTCGTCGACGGCGTCGCCCTGCCGGTGCTGCTCGATCGCGTCGCGGATCGCCAGCAGCGGACCGAGTGACTCGGGTGGGAAGCACTTGGCGGTGAGGTCGCTCGCCTGCGACAGGTCGGGCTGCAGCTCGCTCGAGGTGGCCAGGACTTTCTCGGCGCGCGCACGGAAATCGCCGACGTCGGTCGTCCAGAGCAGCTTGGCCCGGGCGACCCGGGAGACGAACGGGTGCAGCTCGACACCGGCGGTCTCGGCCCCGACGGCCTGGGCGGCCAGCAGCGTCGTGCCCGAACCGGCGAACGGGTCCAGCACTCGCCGCGCGCCGCGCTTCTCGACCTCGGCGGCGACCCAGTCGGCCGAGAAGCCGGCCGAATAGCGGAACCACCGGTGGATCGGGAGGCTCATGTTGTTGGCGAAGGTGGTGCTGTTCGTCGACCTCCGCACCGGCTTCGCGGGTGTGGCGAAGAGGGCGGGCTGTGTCGGTTGGGGCATGGGGCGATGCTACGGCACCCGTACGACAGCCTGGAAAAACGCTCTATCGACCGGGCGGGTCCAGCAGGATGCGGGCGCCCGCTCCCTCGTCGGCCAGGCGGTCGTCGGGGTTGATCAACTTGCACCGGTTCAGCGACAGGCAGCCGCAGCCGATGCAGCCGGACAGGTCGTCCCGCAGCCGTTGCATCAGGGCGATCTTGTTCTCGAGCCGGTTGCGCCACCGGTCCGACAGCCGAGCCCAGTCCGCCCTGGTGGGGGTGCGGTTCTCGGGGAGCTCGGCGAGGGCCGCGCGGATCTCGTCCAGCGAGACGCCGACCTGCTGGGCGATCCGGATGAACGCCACCCGCCGCAGCTCGGTCCGGTCGTACCGTCGCTGGTTGCCGGTCGTCCGAGTCGAGTGGATCAAGCCTTCGCGCTCGTAGTACCGCAAAGCGGACGGCGCCACTCCACTGCGAACCGCGAAGTCACCAATGGTGAGCGTCTCCATACTCTCTCTTCACGTCGGGCTCTTCACGTCGGGCTCTTCACGTCGGGCTCTTGAGTTAAAGGAAACTTTAAGTTGCAGCCTATCTCCATGACAACCACAGCAGAACAAACCGACCGGCTCGGCGCCCTGCTGCGACGAATCACCGGGGACGCGAAACACTCGCCGAGCGCCCACTCGACGCTCGACGTGCTCTGGGTGCTCTATGACCGCGTCCTGCGGATCACCCCGGAGACCGCCGACGCACCCGACCGCGACCGGTTCCTGCTTTCCAAGGGCCACGGCCCGGCCGCCTACTACGCCGTGCTGGCCGCGAAGGGCTTCTTCCCCGAGCAATGGCTCGATGACCTGGGCAGCTGGGACAGCCCGCTGGGGCACCACCCCGACCGGGTCCGCATCCCCGGCGTCGAGATCGGCACCGGCTCCCTCGGCCACGGTCTCGGCCTGGGTATCGGCGTCGCGCTCGGCCTACGAGCCCAGGGCTACACCCGGACCCGGACCTTCGTGCTCCTGGGCGACGCCGAGCTCGACGAGGGATCGAACCACGAGGCCATCGCGTACGCCTCGGCCACCCGCCTGCCGATCACGGCGGTCGTCATCGACAACCGGTCCGCCACGCACGGCTGGCCCGGCGGCATCCCCGCGCGATTCCCGGGCTGGGACGTCTCCGTTGTGGACGGACATGACCGCGATCGGCTCGAACACGCGCTGGCTCCGCGGCACGACCGCCCCAACCTCGTCGTAGCGGCCACCGACCACAAGGGCACCGAACGGAAAGGAGAGTGAGCACGATGATGCGCGAGACGTTCGTGGCCACCACCATCGATCTGCTGTCCGAGGATCCGCGGACCGCGCTGGTGCTCGCCGACATCTCGGCCGAGGCCTTCGCGCCCGCCCTGCGCCGGCATCCCGACCGGGTGCTCAACGTGGGCATCCGGGAGCAGTTGATGGTCGGCGTCGCGGGTGGGCTGGCCCTCACCGGACTGCGGCCCTACCTGCACTCGTACGCGCCGTTCGCCGTCGACCGGACCTATGAGCAGCTCAAACTCGACCTCGGGCACCAGGACGTCGGCGCGGTCGTGGTGAGCATCGGCGGGTCGTACGACGCCGCGGCCGAGGGCTACACGCATCAGTCCCCCGGCGACGTCGCCCTGCTCGACACCCTCGGGGGGTGGACCGTGCACGTGCCCGGGCACCACGACGAGGTGCCGGCGATGCTGCGCGAGGCGGCCCGGCACGACGACCGGGTCTACGTACGTCTCGGGTCGCAGGAGAACCACCGCGCCCACCCGGACAGTGCCCGGCTGCGCGTGCTGCGCCGCGGCGGCCCGCTGGTCGTGGCGGTCGGGCCGATGCTGGACCCGGTGCTCGAGGCAGCCGAGGGGCTGGACGTGACAGTGGCGTACACGAGCCGGCCGCGGCCATTCGACGTCGAAGGACTGCGCGCCCTGACCCAGCGCGAGGTCGTGCTCGTCGAGCCGTACCTGGCTGGAACCTCGGCGGCCGCGGTGAGCGCCGCCCTCGAGGGGTTGCCGCACCGCACGACGCACCTGGGCGTCGGCCGCCACGAGATCCGGCGCTACGGCAGCCCGAAGGACCACGCCCGAGCGCACGGCCTCGACGCGGCCGGTTTGCGCGCCTCGATCGTCGACTTCCTCGCCTGAGAAGCGCTGGACGGCTGGGCGGCCACCACGACCTTGCTGGGGAAAACCTGTCGCAACAGCCCGTCCATGTGCCAGACCGCGTCCGGACTGCCGAGGCGCATCCGGAACCGCTCACGCACGCCGTCGACCGCGGTCGCCGCGATGTCGAGCGCGGACCGGGACGCCGTCGGACTCCAGTTCACGTTGTTCAGGTGGCGCAGGTTGGCGTTGAGGTGCAGCCGCAGCCGGTGCAGGATCCGGGTCTCCTGGATGACCACGAGCCGTCGGTGCGTGAGCACCAGCAGGAACTCACCGGCCATCGGAGACTCCGGGCGCAGACCGCGGCCGACCAGCACGGTCGCCTCGTCCGGCTCGACACAACGGCGGACAATCGGCAGGTGCCGGCTCACGGTCTGGAGGGCGACACCACCCTCGGCGGCGGCGGGAAGGAACGTACGGTAGAAGACGTCCATGTGGCGTCTAACGGCCACTCCCCAGCTAAGTCGCTGCCCCGGGCTGGTGAATGTCCGATTACAGAGCCTCGACAATTGTTGCGTTCGCCATTCCGGCGCCCTCGCACATGGTCTGCAGGCCGTAACGGATCCCGCTCTGTCGCATGTGGTGCACCATCGTCGTCATGATGCGCGCGCCCGAGGCGCCGAGCGGGTGACCCAGCGCGATCGCGCCGCCCCGCGGGTTGAGCCGGGCCGGGTCGGCACCGGTCTCGGCGAGCCAGGCCAGCGGCACCGGCGCGAACGCTTCGTTCACCTCGTAGACGCCGAGGTCGCCGATCGTCAGACCGGCCTTGGCCAGCACCTTCGCGGTGGCCGGGAGGGGCGCGGTCAAAACGATCACCGGGTCGGCGGCGGCGATCACGGCCGTGTGCACGCGAGCCAGCGGCGTGATCCCGTGCGCGGCGGCCCACTCCGAGGTCGTGACCGCGAGCGCCGCGGCGCCGTCCGAGATCTGTGAGGCCGTCCCGGCGGTGACCCGGCCGTTCTCGCGGAACGGCGTGCCGAGCCGAGCCAGTTTCGCCAGCGAGGAATCACGGCGTATGCCCTCGTCCTGTTTCACGCCGGCGAGGGGCTCGATCTCGGCGTCGAACTCGCCGGCGTCCTGCGCGCGGGCCGCCGCGGCGTGGCTGGAAAGCGCGAACTCGTCCAGCTGGGCCCGCGAGAAGCCCCAACGCTCGGCCACCATCTCGGCACCGACACCCTGGTTGAACGACTCGACGCCATACCTGGTCCGGACGCTTTCCCCGTACGGATCGGCGCCCTGACCGCTCGATCCCATCGGCACCCGGCTCATCGCCTCGACACCACCGGCCACGATCAGATCGGCCTGACCGGAGATCACCGTCGCCGCGGCGAAGTGCAGCGCCTGCTGGCTGGAACCGCACTGCCGGTCGATGGTCGTGCCCGGCACCGACTCGGGCCAGCCGGCCGCCAGCACGGCGTTGCGCCCGATGTTCCAGGACTGCTCGCCGACCTGCGAGACACAACCCCAGTGCACGTCGTCGACCTCACCGGGCTCGAAACCGGTGCGCTCGGCGAGCGCCCGCAGCACATGGCCGGAGAGCTCCACGGGGTGCACTCCGGCCAGGCCGCCGCCGCGTCGCCCGATCGGGGTCCGGACCGCTCCAATGATCACCGCATCACGCATGGGTCGACGGTAACTCGCACTGCCATAGTGGGGATATGCAGTGGCGTATCAAACCGGTCCTCCCGGTCAGCAAACTGATGGGCGCGGTCGCCGTCGTCGTCCTCGCGTTCGCCTTCGCCGGGCGCGACCCGGTGCGCTGGGTGCTCGCCGCGGTGGTGGCGGTGGCGCTGCTCGTCTGGGCGCTGCGCGACTTGCTGCGGCCGGTGCGCCTGGCGGCCGACGCCGAGGGTGTCACGGTGGTGGCGGGCTTCGCGGGCCGACGCCGGCTCCCCTGGGCAGCGATCGAGCGCGTGCGGGTCGACCGTCGCACCCACCGTGGCCTGCGCAGCGAGATGCTCGAGCTGGACGCGGGCGAGGCGATCTATCTGTTCAGCGCGAACGACCTGGGCGCCCTGCCCGAGGACGTCGCCGCCGCCCTCGCCGACCTGCGGGTCAGCCCAGCAGGACCTGGGTTCTGATCACCGCGGCCAGCACCAGGACGACCAGCACCGCCGCGCAGCCGATCGCCTGGATCTCGCCGCGTCTCTTGCTCGGCGCGTACGCCATGATGAAGGCGACCAGGCCGCCGACGATAAGCCCGCCGAGGTGGCCCGGGACCGAGATGTTCGGCACGCTGAACGTGAAGAGCAGGTTGACCACCAGCAGCGGGATGAGCTGAGTGATGTCGAGGCGCAGCCGCCGGTTGATCACGATCATCGCCAGGACCAGGCCGAAGATCGAGGTCGAGGCGCCGGCGGTGGGGGCGTTGGGCGCGCTGAAGAGATAAGCCGCCACGTTGCCGCCGAGGCCGGCCAGCAGATAGAGCGTGAGGAAACGCAGCGGGCCCAGCTTGTCCTCGAGATAGCGGCCCAGCTGCCAGAGCAGCACCATGTTGAGCAACAGATGCAGCACGCCGTAATGCAGGAACATCGCGGTGATCAGTCGGTACCACTCACCGGCGGCGATGCCGTGCGGTGCACCACCGAGCACGTACGGCGCGTAGCCGAGCACCGAGCCCCAGCGGGTGACCGGTGTCTGGTCGCCCATCAGGCCCAGCCAGCCACCGGCGCCGGCGATCGCCCGGGGGCCGCCGGTGATCGCCGAGATGATGAAGAAGACGACGTTGACGCCGATGATCGCCCGGGTCGCGTAACCCGCCCGGCCGACCGTGCTGCCGCCGAAGGCCGTGCGGGCCGGCCGCTGGGCGCGCTTACCCTCGGCGACGCACTCCGGGCACTGGTGACCGACCGAGGCCTCATTCATGCAGTCTGGGCAGATCGGCCGGTCACACCGTGTGCACCGGACGTAGGTCTCCCGCGACGGATGACGGAAGCAGACCGGAACCGTCGAGGGAGCCTCACTCATCCTTCAACGGTACTTCAGTCGTTCACTCGCTCGATTTCCACACGCTCGACGACGACGTCCTCGCGCGGGCGGTCGCCCGGGCCGGTCGGCGTGTTGGCGATCGAGTCGATGACCTTGGCCGACTGCTCGTCGGCGACCTGGCCGAAGATCGTGTGACGACGGTTCAGGTGCGGGGTCGGCGCGACCGTGACGAAGAACTGCGACCCGTTCGTGCCCGGCCCGGCGTTGGCCATGGCCAGCAGGTACGGACGGTCGAACTGCAGCTCCGGGTGGAACTCGTCGGCGAACTGGAAGCCCGGTCCGCCACGGCCGGTGCCGGTCGGGTCGCCCAGCTGAACCATGAAGCCGGGGATGACCCGGTGCGAGATCGTGCCGTCGTAGTACGGCCCGCTGCCCTTCTGGCCGGTGCGCGGGTCGGTGTAGTCCTTGGTGCCCTCCGCGAGCTCCACGAAGTTACGCACAGTCGCCGGCGCGTGGTCCGGGAACAGCTGGAGCCGGATCGGGCCATGGTTGGTGTGCAGGATGGCGTAAAGCTTCTCGGCCACGGGTACTCCTGTCTGTGTCGCGGTAGCCCCGTAAATACTCCTTCGGGGCGCTAGGACAAGTTCCTTACGGTTCGGATCCTTCCCCATGTGTCTGAAGCAGCAGCGCCGGGGTACCGAAACAGGGCACCATGACGTGACAGAGACTCAGGAGGTGGCACTGGTGATCACAACTTTGCGCCGCAAGAGCCGCAGTCGGCGGCTGAAGAACGAGCTCGAGCAAAGCGTGGACCATTTCAAGCGCGCGGCGTCGCTCGCGGCGCAGGAGACCAGCGCGACTGTGGGTCCGACGCTGAGCGCGGCAGTCGACCGGGTTCAGCCGGCCGCGGTGCGGGCCAAGGACGTCGCATCGAGCGGCTGGGACAGCGCTGTGGCGACAATCACCCCGCTGGTAACGGCGGCGAGTGACAACGTGCGCCAGACCGGTCAGCTCAGCAAGGGCAAGGCCAAGAAGGTCGTCAAGGAGAACGCCAAGAAGGCTGTCAAGGAGAACAAGGCGGCCGCCAAGAAGCTGCAGAAGCGTGCCGACAAGGCGGTCGGCCGCAAGCCCCGCCGGCGCGGTTCCAAGCTGGTCGGCTTCGCGCTGCTCGGCGCCGCGGTCGGCGTCGGCGCGGCCTACTTCGCCAAGCGTCGCCGTGCAGCTCAGTGGGACGAGTACGACCCGGCCGCGCCGATCAACTCGTCGGCACCGGTCGTCGGGGCCGACGACGCCACATTCGAGCCGGACGCGGCCGAGCCGGAGACGCGCCCGGCGCCCGGTTCACAGAACGGCACTGTCCCCCACACCCCTCGATAGTGTGGCGATAGGGCGGGTTGCCTCGGCGGCCCGCCCTATCGTGCTGCCGGCTGTCGGGCCCGGGCCGGATCGAGCGCCGGGCCGGCCGGCATCAGGGAGAACAGCTCGGCCGGGATCTGCTGCGGCTTGACGTTGCCGTACCCGAGCTTGGCCAGCAGGTCACGGCTCGCCAGCGCATGCTGCCGGCCGGTGTCGGTGACCACGCTGACCGTGCCGGTGCCCGCCGGCGCGCTCGGCGACGCGGCCGAGACGACGACCGCCCCGCGGCCACGAGACACGTGCACGAGGTCGGCCTGCACCGTGCCCGGTGCCGCACCGCCGACTCCGGCGACCGCCGCACCCAGGGGGAACGTCGGATCGACCCGGATGCCGTCGCCCGTCTTGTTCAGTGGCAGCGTGATGCAGGCGCGGGTCGGGGTGCCGTCGATCAGCCGTGGCACCACCGGGGGCAGACCTCGCGGGTCGCCCGCGTCGCTGATCCTGGTCCGCGACGTCGGCAGGCCGATGAAGTCGTTCCCGACGTTGACCTGATCGACGCCCGGCACCGTGCGCATCAGCCGGGCTTGCATGTCGGTGAGCGCGGCCTTGCCGTCGGCCAGGACGACGGCCACCTGCTGACCGTCGGTGACCAGCTGTCCGACCCGCAGGTTGTCGATCACCGAGTCCCCACCGGCCCCCGGGATCGCCGGGGCCGCCAGGTCAGGCCCGGCCGGCACCGCGTTGAGCCAGGCCAGGGAAACAGGCCAGGGCCGGTTGCTGCTGTAGCTGAGCGCGTCCAACGTCTGCGCGTCGCGCGAGACCGGGACGGCGAACCGCCGGTTGCCGACCACCAGCGCGTTACGGCCGTTGGGATCGCGGACCAGCAGGGCCCGGCCGGCCCGCGCGAGGATCGTGCCGTCGGTGAGCCGGTCACCGACCAGCAGCGTGCTGCGCACGCCCTGGTTGTCGGTGCAGACCGACCAGCGGCCGGTGAGCAGGGCGTCCTTGCCCGGCAGCGAGTCGGGTGCGTCGGGAATGCCGAGCGGGCCGCCGAGCGCCACGGAGGCCAGTTTCTCGGCCGAGACGCTCTTCAACGTGGGGGTCTGACCCGACGCGAGCAGCACGCCCGACGTGAAGTTGAGGACCGGGTGGAGCTTGCCGTCAGCCTGGAGATAGACGAACCGGGCGCCGGTGCCCCTCTCCTGGAAGACCACGTTCGGGTCTTTCGGGTTGACGCTGCTGTTGCCGGTGAGCAGGCCGTAGATCGTCGCGGCGGCCACCGCGAGGCTCGCGATCAGCAGGCTGACCAGGGCCGTCATCCCCGCTCGGCGCAGTGGTGACCGCTGTGGATCGGGGTCGTGCGTGACCAGCGCGGCCACCACCCGCTGCATCGAGTATTGGTAGGAGTGGAGCTGGTCCTGACGGGACGGCACCTAAGTCACTGTAGGGGCCGCCGTCGATGAACGGGGGCCCGATTCTCACAGCCAGCCGCTGCGCCGGAACACACGGTAGAGCAGCACCGAGATCACCAGGATGATCAGCCACCACGACGCGTACCCGTACTTCCAGGTCAGCTCGGGCATGAAGGCGAAGTTCATCCCGTAGATGCCGGCGCCCGCGGTCCAGACCGTGGCGATGGCCGCCCACGCCGCGATCTTGCGCATGTCGTTGTTCTGGTCGACCGTGACCTGCGCGAGCCGGGCCTGCAGGATCGAGTTGAGCAGATCGTCGAACGACGAGACCTGCTCGACCGTCCGGGTGAGGTGGTCCTGCACGTCACGGAAGTATTTGCCGATCCGCTTCGGCACGATCGCCACGATCATCGCGAGCGGCCGCTGCAACGGCACCACCGCGCGCCGGAACTCCACGAGCTCCCGCTTCATCTGGTAGATCGCCGGGATCGGGCTCGCGTGATCGCGGGAGAACACACCCTCCTCGATCAGGTCGAGATCGGACTCCACCCGGTCGGCGACCGCGACGTAGTGGTCGACCACCCGGTCGGTCACCGCGTAGGCCACCGCCCACGGGCCCTGCTCGATCAGTTCGGGTCGCCGGGACTCCAGATCGGCGCGGACCGAGCCCAGCTCGGAGGCGTCGCCGTGTCGCACGGTGATGACGAACTGGTCGCCCACAAAGATCATCATCTGGCCGGTCTCGACGACCTGCGAGTTCTCGGTCATCTCGCCGTGCGGCACATACCGGGCGGTACGCATGGCCAGGAAGTGCACCGAGCCGAACTGCTCCAGCTTGGGCCGCTGTTCCGCCTTCACCGCGTCCTCGACGGCCAGCTCGTGCAGGCCGTACGTGTGGGCGATGGCGGTCATCTCCTCCTCGCTCGGCTCGTGCAGGCCGAGCCAGACGAACGCGTCGTCGCGCGCACACGCCGTCGCCAATGCCTCGTCGGGCGTGAAGTCGCCGGGCAGCCGCCGCCCGGTCACGTAGACCGCGCAGTCGACCACCGAGCTGCGCCCACCCCGGCCGTTGCCGAGGTCGGCGTGCCCGTCAGTGGTGCCGAGGATGCGGTTCATCGCCCGCACGGGTGCGGCGAAGGCTCGCGACAACGGCCTGTTCCGGTTCCGATCGCTCACCTGGACCTACCTCCTCACACGCACGAGCAAACCGCCCGAGGTTACTGCACGCACGGATGAGCGCCGGGCGAGCTCAATCATCCACCCACCCGGCACCCGGTCACCGCGTTCGGGTCAGGCACGCACCTCGTCGATGGCCTCGGCCAGGCGGCGTACGCCCTCGTCGATCTGGTCGACGGTGACCGCCGAGAAGGCCAGCCGGACCGAGCTCTTGCCCCCCTCGAGCAGGAAGTCGCTGCCCTTGACGACGGCCACGCCCTTCTTCATCGCGGCCGGGAAGAGCTTGTCGACGTCGACGTCCGAGGGCAGGTCGACCCAGAGGAAGTAGCCGCCGTCGGGCTCGGTGAAGGTCGCGCCGGGGATGTGCTTGCGCAGCGACTCGGCCAGCGCCTGGGCGCGCTCGGCGAGGGCGGTGCGCACCGTCCGCACCGAGCGGTCGATGTCGCCCGAGAGGCAGAACTGGTGGACGATCGCCTCGGAGACCTGGCCGGGCGAGATGTAGAGGTTGGTGGCCTTCTTGGCGATCGCGTCGATCAGCGCCGCCGGGCCGACCAGGTAGCCGACGCGCACACCGGGGCAGACCGTCTTGGTGAAGCTGGAGGCGTGCACCACGAGGTTGTCGGAGTCGAGCGAGAGCATCGAGGGCAGCGCCTCGCCGCGGAACCGGATGTCGGCATACGGGTCGTCCTCGAAGATGGTGAAGCCGTACTCGGCGGCGAGTTCGAGCAGGGCGCGACGCTTCTCGAGGGAGAGCGTGATGCCGGCCGGGTTCTGGTAGTTCGGGATGATGTGGGCGAGCTTGGGGCGCACGCCCGACTCGAGGAGAGCGCGCAGTTCGTCGACGTCGATGCCGTCCTTCTGCAGCGTCACCTGGTGCACCTTGGCGCCGAGGTGCTGCAGGGCCAGCAGCGTACGGTCGTAGGTCGGCTTCTCGACCACGACGTCGTCGCCGGGGTGCACGAGGTGGTTGAACAGGAACGCGTCGGCCTGCAGCGAACCGTTCGTCACGATGACCTGATCCGGCGACACACTGTGCTTCTCGGCGATCCACTCGCGCAGCGGGATGTAACCGACGGAGGTGCCGTAGGCGGTCACGCCGGCAGGGTCGGCGTCGAAGGCGCGCGCGGCGGCGGCCTTGAGGCCCTCGACGTCGATGATGTCCAGCGACGGAGCGCCCCGGGCAAAAGAGATCAGCTGCTCAGCGGTCATGGCCACAAGCTTACGAGCAGCCTCTATAGAATTTCCGTCTGCCTCGTGCCGTCCGGGCTGTGGGACAGCGGCCGTTATCCTCGGGGCTCGATACCCAGCTTTTCCGCTCGACACCAGCTTTTCCGAGAGACACAGATGGAGAGATCCCTGATGATCGGTCTGATTCTGGCCGCCGGCGCCGGGCGCAGACTCCGTCCGTACACGGACACCCTGCCCAAGGCTCTCGTCCCGGTCGACGGGCAGACCACGATCATGGACATCTCGCTGCGCAACCTGGCGGCGGCCGGGCTGACCGACGTGACGATCGTGGTGGGCTACCGCGCGAACGCCGTCGAGGAGCGTCAGGCCGCGTTCGAGAGCAAGTACGGCGTGAAGATCTCCCTCGTGCACAACGACAAGGCCGAGGAGTGGAACAACGCGTACTCGCTCTGGCTCGCTCGCGACCACTTCGCGCAGGGCGTTCTCATGGTCAACGGCGATACGGTGCACCCGATCAGCGTCGAACGGACCCTCCTCGCGCAGCGCGGCCCGAGCATTCTGCTCGCCGTCGATACTGTGAAGAAACTGGCTGACGAGGAGATGAAGACCGTCTTCAATGCGGATGGCCAGCTCACCAAAATTACGAAGCTGATGGAGCCGGCCGCGGCTTTCGGGGAGTACATCGGCGCCAATATCATCGAGGCGTCGGCCGCGTCCGCGCTGGCCGACGCGCTCAAGGTGACCTGGGAGCGCGACCCGGACCGCTACTACGAGGACGGGTTCCAGGAGTTCGCGAACCGTGGCGGCGAGGTCCGCGCCGCCGAGATCGGCACGGTCGACTGGGTCGAGGTCGACAACCACGACGATCTGGCCAAGGCCCGGGAGATCGCATGCCGCTACTAGCCCGCAGCGTGCAGGCGCCGCTGCACCTCCACGTGCGCCGCGGTGCGATCGCCGACCTGGGCAAGCTCCTGGCCGACGGGCGCATTTCGGCGGGCGGCGACGTGGCGGTGGTGGTCGGCCCCGGACAGGGCGAGCGCATCGCCGAGCTGATCCGGCCGTCCCTCGCGTCGGCCGACGTGTTCACGACGACCGGCGCCACCCTCGACGCGGCTCTCGAGCTGGCCGACAAGCTGCGCTCCCGGCCGTACGACGCGGTGGTCGGCATCGGCGGCGGCACGACGGTCGACGTGGCGAAATACGCGGCCAGCCGGTGGGGCCTGCCGATGGTCTCGGTCGCCACCAGCCTGGGCAACGACGGCATCGCCTCGCCGGTGGCCAGCCTGATCAACGACGGCATCAAGGGTTCGTACGGGGTGCACATCCCGTTCGCCGTGATCGTCGACCTGGACTTCGTCGAGACCGGCCCCGACCGGGTCAACCGCGGCGGCATCGGCGACGCGATCAGCAACATCAGCGCGCTGGCCGACTGGGAACTGGCCCGCGAGATCCGCGGCGAGCCGGTCGACGGCCTGGCCGCGTCGCTGGCCCGGATGGGCGCCGAGGCCGTGCTCAGCATGCCGGGCGACCTCAACGACGACGCCTTCGTGACGGTCCTCGCCGAGGCACTGATCTCCAGCGGCCTCGCGATGGCGGTCTGCGGCAGCAGCCGGCCCGCCAGCGGCGGCTGCCACGAGATCATGCACGCCATCGACTCGCTCTTTCCGGGCACCGCCTCGCACGGCGAACTGGCCGGGCTGGGCGCGCTGTTCTGCACGTTCCTGCGCGGCGACGAGCGGCGCTTCGCCCAGATGTCGGAGTGCCTGGCCCGGCACGGGCTGCCGCGGGTCCCGGGCGACGTCGGGCTGACGGCCGAGCAGTTCGTCGAGGCCGTCGAATTCGCCCCGCGCACCCGCCCCGACCGCTACACGATCCTCGAGCACCTGGCCATGACCCCCGACGAGATCAGCGGAAAGCTGGCGCACTATGTCAAAGCCGTCCAAAACCACTGATCCCGGCACGGGCTCGGTCTACTCCGCGGGCGGCGTGCCGACGACGGCCGACTACTACGCGGTCAACCGCGGTGGCGGCCTGTTCAGCGAAGCCCTGAGCCAGCGGATCGGCGCGCGGATCGCGGTGTTCGCGCACAAGCATCGCCTGGCCCCGACCGTGCTGACCGTGCTCAACCTGGGCATCGGCGGCCTGGTCTCGATCGTGGTCATCGCGGCCGCCGAGCCGATCGCCGACGGCCGGGTCTGGGCCTGGCCGATCGGCCTGCTCGCGCTGGTCGGCTGGCAGATCGCGTACGCGTTCGACTGCGCCGACGGCCAGCTCGCCCGGGTCACCCGGCAGACCAGCGCGGCCGGCGGCCGTCTCGACGTGCTCTGCGACGTGGCGGTGCAGATCTCGCTGGTGGCGGCGCTGGCCGCGACGGCCGAGGCGCAGGTGCCCGACACCCCGGCATGGCTGCTGGCCGCGTTCGCCGGCACCTGGATGGTCAACCTGGTGACCTCGGTGATGCAGACCGGCGACAACCCCACCAGCATGGTGACCAGCCGGTCACTGCCGGTGCGGCTGGTCAAGCTGGTCCGCGACTACGGTGCGGTGATCGCGCTAGCCGGCCTCGTGCTGACCGTGGCGCCACAGTGGACGATCTGGTTCATCGGCCTCTTCACCCTGGTCAACGCGGCTTTCCTGGCGGCCAGCGTGATGTTCAGCGCCCGTGCGGCGCTGAAGGGCTAGGAGCCTTTCATCCGGTGGTCGAGTCGATCACCGGCCGGAACGATCGGCGTTGGTGGCGAGGCCGGCGTAGACCTCGATCAGCCGGGGGGTGAGCACGTCCGGGTGGAAATGCCGCAGGTAACGACGCCGTGCCGCCGCCGCGAGGGCGGGCGCCTCGGCCCGGGCGACCGGCAGGGCGGCGGCCAGCGCCGAGGGCTCGACGACCCAGCCGGCCGCCTCCGGTCCCGAGCCGATCAGGTAGGGGATGCCGCCCACGTCTGTCCCGAGCACCGGTCGGCCCGCGGCCAGCGCCTCCAGGATCACCGTCGGCAGTACGTCGTTCCAGGTCGGCACCGCGATCACCACGGCCGACGCGCGCCGCGCCACCCGCATGCCCTCCTGGTCGAGCACACCCAGATAGATCACGTCGTCCCGTTCGGCGGCGGCCCGCTCGGCCAGCGGGCGCAGCTCGCCGTCACCCGCGATGCGCAATGTGCCGAGAGCCCCGTCCGGGTGCCGCTGCCAGGCTTCGAGCAGCAGATCCAGCCCCTTCTCGGGAGAGAGCCGGGCGCCGTAGAGAAAACCGTCACCCAGCGGCGCGGGCTCACCGGGGTCGGGCAGGCCGTTCGGCTTCACCACGAGGTGCTCGTCCGAGATGCCGTAGTCGCGCAGGTGCGCGGCGATCCGGTCGGTCAGCGCGATGAACCGGTCGACCGAGCGCCACGTCGGCCGATGCACGGCGAGGGCCGTCGCCATCAGGGCACTCTGCGCTGTCGAGCCGCGATAGCAGCGGTGCCGCACGGCCGGCCAGCCGAGCAGCTTGCCCCGGCAGTCCTGACAGTTGTGCCCGTCCCGGAAGTAGAGGCCCGACGAGCACACCTGGCGGTAGTTGTGCACCGTCTGGACCACCGGCACGCCGTGCGAATGCGCAGTGCGCACCACCCAGGGCGAGAGCAGCGGGTACGGGTTGTGCAGGTGGAGCACGTCCGGGCGCTCCGCCTCGAGCAACCGGGACAGGTCGCGCTGGGCGGCGTGGCCATAGATCGGGGAGAGCGGCAGCAGCGCCTTCTCGGCCAGCGGCAGCTCGCCGATCGAGTCGGAGCTGCGCTGGAACGGCAGCACCTCGATCCCGGCGGCGCGGAGCTGGGCGATCTCGGTGTCCACGATGACGTTCTCGCCCGACGGGATAGCTTCCCGATAGCGATTGTGCGCGACGACGACCTTCACGCTCGGAAACGCTACCGTTGACGCTGTGCCCGAGCTTCCCGAGGTCGAGGCGCTCGCTGCCTACCTGCGTGAGCGTGCGGTCGGCCACACCGTCGAGCGCCTCGAGGTCTCCTCGTTCAGCGCGCTGAAGACCTACGATCCCCCTGCCTCGGCCGTCACGGGCCTCGCCGTCACCTCGGCCGGCCGACATGGCAAGTTCCTGGACATCGGCCTTTCCAGCGGGGTCTCCTCGGACGCTCCGCCGCGGGACGGCTCAGCCGACCTCCACCTCGTCGTCCACCTGGCCCGAGCCGGCTGGCTGCACTATCGCGACACCTTCAAGTCGCCGGCCCCGCTCAAGCCCGGCAGCGGCCCGATCGCCCTCCGGATGCGCCTCGACGACGGCTCCGGGTTCGACCTCACCGAGGCCGGCACCCAGAAGTCCCTGGCCGCCTACCTGGTCCGCGACTCGGCCGAGGTGCCCGGCGTGTCCCGGCTCGGCCCCGACGCGCTGGCCGTCTCCCGCGACGAGTTCGCTGAACGGGTGCGCGGGCGCAACGGGCAGGTCAAGGGCGTGCTGGTCGATCAAGAGGTGCTCGCCGGCATCGGCAACGCCTACTCCGACGAGATCCTGCACGTGGCCAAAATGTCGCCGTTCGCGCTCACCGGCAAGCTGACCGACGAGCAGATCGACACGCTCTACGCGGCCATGCGCGAGGTCGAGACCGACGCCGTCGCCCGCTCGGTGGGGCAGAAAGCGGCCGAGCTCAAGGGCGAGAAGAGGGCCGGCCTGCGGGTACACGCGCGCACGGGTCTGCCCTGCCCGGTCTGTGGCGACCCCGTCCGCGAGGTCTCCTTCGCCGACAAGAGCCTGCAGTACTGCGCGACCTGCCAGACCGGCGGGAAACCGTTGGCCGATCGACGCCTGTCCAAGTTGATCCGATAGCGGCGTATCGGTCACCCTACGTACGCGGTCGGTAAAGGGCTGACAACGTCCGCTACTTTCCGCCCGATCCATCGGTATAGTGGCCCGGTCCCACGTATTCGTGACGCGCGCGGGCGGAGCACGGCCTCATGGCCGGCCCCCGCGCTCGTGGCGGTGCGTAATCTTTTCCGGATGCGGGAGGACGTAGGCGAGGTGACCACTAGCCTGCATCGCCCGGTTACCGACAGCAGCCGGAGCAAGCCCGTGTCGTACGACAGCTTCGAGTGGCAGCAACAGCCGCCACCGAGCAACGGCGTACCCCGATCCGCCTGGACCCGGCAGCACAAGCGCGTGTCGCGCTGGCACCGCCCGTACACGATGGTCCTGGTCTTCCTTGATCTGGTGTCGGTGGTCGCCGCGAGCCATCTGGCCGCGATCAACCTCGAGAAGTCCCGATCCGGCTTCGCCGGCCGCAGCCTGGGCTTCCTGCACAACGAGCAGCTCTTCGTCTTCTTCGCCTATATCGTGCTGCCGATCGGGTGGCTGATCCTGCTCTGGGCGAACGGCACCTACGACCGCCGCTACCTGGGCCTGGGCAGCGAAGAGTTCAAACGGATCGTGCGCACCTCGGTCACCGTGGTCGCCTGCGTCTCGCTGCTCGCCTTCGCGACCAAGACAGGTCTGTCTCGAGGCACGGTCGCCCTGGTCTCACTGAGCGCACTGTTGTTCCTGCTCTTCGGCCGGGTCGGGGCCCGCCAGGTGCTGCACTTCACCCGCCGCCGGACCGGCCACGGCGCCCACCGCATGGTGCTGGTCGGCACGCTGCCCGAGGCGCTCGAGGTCTATACCGCGGTCACTCGCAGCCCGGCGGCCGGCCTCATCCCGGTGGCCATCCACATCACGGACGGCTACGCGGCGGCCCGCGGCATCGAGACGCCGGTCCCCGTCTATGCGGCCCGTGACGTGCTGTCGCTGGTGCGCGAGGTGGGTGCGGACACGATCGCCGTCTGCGGTTCGGCCAGCGCCGAGCCGGGCGAACTGCGCCGCCTGGCCTGGCAGTTGGAGGGCACGGGCGTCGACCTGGTGGTCGCGCCGCAGCTCACCGACATCGCCGGGCCGCGGGTGCACATCCGTCCGATCGAGGGTCTCCCGCTGCTGCACGTGGAGGAGCCGACCCTCTCGGGCCCGGGCTGGCTGGCCAAGAATCTGCTCGACCGGGTGGTGGCCGGCCTCGGTCTGCTGCTGATCAGCCCGATCCTGGTCGCCATCGCGATCGGCATCCGTCTCTCCGACCCCGGGCCGGTCTTCTTCCGTCAGCCGCGCGTGGGCCATGAGGGCCGCACGTTCCGGGTGTGGAAGTTCCGCACGATGTATCAGGACGCCGAGGAACGGAAACGCACGCTGGAAGAGCTGAACGAGTCCGACGGCATGCTCTTCAAGATGAAGAACGACCCTCGAATCTTCACGTTCGGCGCCAAACTGCGGGCCACGTCGCTCGATGAGCTACCTCAGCTGATCAACGTGCTCAAGGGTGAGATGTCGCTGGTAGGACCCCGGCCCCTCCCGGCCGACGACGGCGACTACCTGGGCGACGTCCGCCGGCGGCTGCTGGTCCGGCCGGGCATCACGGGGCTGTGGCAGGTCTCCGGGCGTTCTGACCTCTCCTGGGACGAAGCGGTGCGGCTCGACCTTTACTACGTGGACAACTGGTCTCTCACCTACGACCTGAGCATTCTGTGGCGCACGATCTGGGTGGTTTTGCGACGCAAGGGCGCTTACTAACCGGCTCAGTGTTCAGCGGTCGAGCCGGGTCGCCGCCCAAGGCCGCCCCCAGCCTTCGGCTCGCGCTCCAATCCCTCGACCAGGTCGCCACCCGGCCCCGGACCGCCCTGCGCGGCACCGGCGTCGCAGAAGCGGGCATTTGGCAATTTTCAGGTTAAAAGGTCCCAGATGGCTGTGGATAACTCTGTGGAGAAGCCTGTTTGCTTGTGGACAAGCGTGTGGATGAGAGATGCCGACGGCGGTGTGGCGGTCAGCGGGTCCAGTCGTGTTTCACCGCTCTGATCAGCCGGTCTTTCAGTTCTCGGGTGTGCCGACGGCTCACGGGAAGCTCGATACCGTCAACCGAGACCACGTAGCCGGAGCCGGTCAGCCGCAGCTCGGCGATCAGCTTGATCTGCACCAGGTAGGAGCGGTGGATACGGACGAAACCGGCGCCGGCCCAGCGCTCGGCGAGGGTGGCCAGGGACACCCGGACCAGGTGTGACGCGTCCGAGGTGTGCAGGCGAGCGTAGTCGCCTTGGGCTTCCACCCAGCGGACGGACGAGCGGGGAAGCATGCGCGTCGTCCCGGCCAGCTCGACGGGGATCGTCGGCTCGTCCATCGTCGGGACGGGAGCCGCGGCGGCAGGGGCCAGCCGGAGACCGGCCACCCGGCGGAGGGATTCACCCAGGCGTTCCGCTCGCACCGGCTTGCGAACGTAATCGGTCACACCCAGGTCGAAGGCGTCCACGGCGCCGTCGTCGTAGGCGGTGACGAAAACGATCGCGGGCGGCCGGGCGAAGCGGCGCAGGATGCGGGCCAGTTCCATGCCGTCGAGGCCGGGCATCCGGATGTCGAGGAAGACCGCGTCGACCTCGGTGTCGCGCAACACCCGCAGCGCCTCGGTGGCGTCCCCGGCCCGGTGCACGTGGGTGACCCGGCCGTCCGCGTTGAGCAGGTAGGCCAGTTCGTCCAGGGCAGGCGGCTCGTCGTCGACGGCCAGCACGACGAGGCTCACGCTCTCACCCCTGGGTGGAATTTCGGCACTCGCATGCTCACCTTCGTCCCGGCTCCGGGCGCAGTCTCCACGACCAGGCCGAAGTGGTCGCCGAAGACCGACCGCAGCCGCTCGTCCACATTCGCCAGTCCCACGTGCTGGCCGTCATCCGCCTCGGGCATGCCCTGGGCGAACACCGCCGGATCCATCCCCACGCCGTCGTCCTCGACCGTGATGTGGCACTCCGCGCCGGAGTCCCGCGCCTCGATGCTCACCATACCGACGCCAGGCTTGCGCGAGAGGCCGTGCCGTACGGCGTTCTCCACCAGCGGCTGGAGGCAGAGGAACGGCAGGCCGACCGGCAGCACCTCGGGGGCGATCTGCAGCCGTACCTGCAATCGGTCGCCGAACCGGGCGCGTTCGATGGTCAGGTATCGGTCGATCGAGCGCAGTTCCTCGGCGAGCGTCGTGAAGTCGCCGTGCGCCCGGAACGAGTAGCGCGTGAACTCGGCGAACTCGAGGATCAACTCGCGCGCCCGCTCCGGGTCGGTCCGCACGAACGAGGCGATCGCGGTCAGCGCGTTGTAGATGAAGTGCGGGCTGATCTGCGCCCGCAACGCCCGCACCTCGGCCCGGGCCAGTCGCTCCCGGGACGAGTCGAGTTCGGCCAGCGCCAGTTGCGAGCCGGCCCAGCGCGCCGTCTCCAGGGTCGCCTGCACCAGTCCGGGCGCCGGGTGGTCGTCCGCGACCGCCACCAGAACCGCCGTGACCTGCCCCGAGAGCGGCGCGACGACCGCACCACGGACGATGCAGTCGACCCGGTCGCAGGGCAGATCTCTCGAGGTCAGCACGATCGAGCGGTGACTGTCGAGGGCCCGGCCGGCCGCGGCGGTGAACTGGTCGCTGTGGTGGCTGCCCCGGCCGTCGAAGGCCAGGCAACGTTCCCGGTCGGCGATCGTCAACCCGGCCGCCCCGACCAGCGTGCGTAGGTGCCGGGCGGCTTTGGCCGCCGTGCTCGGGTTGAGGCCGGCGCGCAGCGGATCGGCGGCCAGCGCGGCCGTATGCAGCACGTCGTAGGTCGCCCGCTGCATGGCCGTCGCGATGCCCCGACGGGCGCGTAGCCGCACCACAGCCACCACCGCAGCGGCCAGGGCAGCGAGAACCGCCACCACCGCCAGCACGCTGCCCACCTGTCCCGCCATGCCGCAGATATTGGACGGCAGAAGCACTCCCGTCCAGCCGTCCTACCGCCTTGACAGGTGCTCCAGCTCGACAGCTCGCCCGTGCTGGGCCGCTGACCAGCCCGGCCACCACGGGGTAGCCCGGCGAGGGGGGAAAGGCTTGACAACTGGCCGTCGGCGGTCAGACTCCCGGGCATGGCCGCCGACGACCAGACCGAGCCGAACCCCACCCCGGGCGAGGCGGCCATCCGGCGTACGCGGGTGGTCCTGGGCGAAGCGGCGGCCCGGCGCCGCCCCGCCGACCGCGCCCGCGCCGACCTCGCGGAGCAGACCCCGGTCGGCGAGGCGCTGGTCCGCGGCCTGGTGCGCGCTCAGCTCGCGCTCGCCCTGCGCCTCGCCCTGGTCGTCGTGATCGCCCTGGGCGCGCTGCCCCTGCTCTTCGCGGTCGCGCCGGGCGTCGCCGGCGTCAAAGTCTTCGGCATCTTCCTGCCCTGGGTCCTGCTCGGCGTGCTCTCCTTCCCGTTCCTGATCGGCGTGGGCTGGGCTTACGTGCGCTGGGCGGAACGCAACGAGCAGGACTTCATCGCGCTGATCCGTAGGCCCGAGCAGTGAACCCGTACCTCGTCCCGGGTCTGATCGCCGTCGTGCTCGTGACCGTCGGCATCGGCGTGTACGGCCTCCGGTTCGCCCGCACCACCTCGGACTTCCTGGTCGCCTCGCGGTCGGTGAGCCCGGCCTGGAACGCCGCGGCGATCAGCGGTGAATACCTCTCGGCCGCCTCGTTCCTGGGCATCGCCGGTCTGGTCCTGCGGTACGGCGTCGACGTGCTCTGGTATCCGGTCGGCTTCGCCGCGGGCTATCTGGCGCTGCTGCTCTTCGTCGCCGCCCCGCTGCGCCGCTCGGGCGCCTTCACCCTGCCCGACTTCTGTCAGGTACGCCTGGGATCACCCCTGCTGCGTCGTCTGGCCAGCGTCTTCGTGGTCTTCATCTGCTGCCTCTACCTGGTACCGCAGCTGCAGGGCGCGGGCCTGACCTTCACCACAGTCACCGGCGGCTCGTACGCCTGGGGAGCTCTGCTGGTCGGCGTGATCGTCACCGCGAACGTGGCCCTCGGTGGCATGCGCGCCATCACCTTCGTGCAGGCCTTCCAGTACTGGTTGAAGCTGACCGCGCTCGCCGTCCCCGTCATCTTCCTGGCCCTGCAGTGGCAGTCCGACGGCCGCCCGCCGGTCGCTCCCGAGGTCGGGACGTCATTCTCGGTCGCGACCACCGTCGTGATCGAGCAGGACGCGACGGTCGACGGCGTGCCCGTCGAGAAGGGGCAGCAGCTCAGCTTCGCGGCCGGCGACCCGGTGCCGCGGGTGAGCGCCGTGGACGCCCGGTTCGACGCCGACTGGCTGCTCCCCGGCGGCGACGGCACCCTCTTCGCCACTTACTCGCTGATCCTCGCGACTTTTCTCGGCACGATGGGGTTACCGCATGTACTCGTGCGGTTCTACACGAATCCCGACGGCGCCTCGGCCCGGCGTACGACGCTGGTGGTCCTCGGTCTGGTCGGCACTTTCTATCTGTTACCGACGCTTTACGGCGTGCTGGGCCGCATCTACACTCCGCAACTGCTGATGACCGGTCGCACCGACGCTGTCGTCCTGCTGCTGCCCGAGGCCGCGCTCGGCGGTGGCCACCTCGGCCGGCTGCTCGGCGCCCTGGTCACCGCGGGTGCGCTCGCCGCCTTCCTCTCCACCTCGTCCGGCCTGCTCACCAGCGTCGCCGGAGTGGTCTTCACCGACGTGTTGCACGCCGGTCGCACCGGCTCGGTGCGCGACTTCCGGCTCGCCACCGTGCTGGCCGCGGCGGTGCCGGTGCTGCTCTCCCTCTACGTCTCCAGCATGGACGTCTCGCGGGTGGTCGGCCTGGCCTTCGCGGTCGCCGCCTCCAGCTTCTGCCCGCTCCTGGTGCTCGGCATCTGGTGGCGACGGCTCACCGACGTGGGCGCGATCGCCGGCGTGCTGGCCGGCGGCGGTGCCTCGATGGCGGCTGTCCTCCGCACCGTGCTCGGCCCGCCGCTCGACGGCTGGCTCGCCGACGCCGTGGGGCAGCCCGCCGCCTGGACCGTGCCGCTGGCCTTCCTGGTGATGGTCGTCGGCTCGCTGCTGACCAGCCGGCGGGTTCCGCCCGACGTCGGGGCGACCATGCTCCGGCTGCACGCCCCGGAGTCCCTGCGGGTTTGAATGCCCTGCTCAGGGAGGATAGGTTCGATCCATGACGGTGCCGGTTCAGCGCGCGGGTGACCAGATCCCGGCTATGGCGCTGCGGGGGCTCGTCAAGCGATTCGACACCAAGCTCGCGGTCTCCGAGGTCAGCCTCGACGTGCCCGCCGGCTCCTTCTACGGCCTGCTCGGTCCCAACGGCGCCGGCAAGACCACGACGCTTTCCCTGGCCGTCGGCCTGCTGCGGCCCGATTTCGGCCGGGCTTTCCTGCTGGGGTACGACGTGTGGGCCGATCCCGCCGCGGCCAAGGCTCGCCTCGGCGTGCTTCCCGACGGCGTACGCCTCTTCGACCGCCTGACCGGCCCCGAACTGCTCGCCTATCACGGTCTGCTGCGCGGGATGGACGCCACCACCGTCGACCAGCGGGCCCGCGAGCTGCTCGACGTGCTCGAGCTCGGCACCGGCAACCGCACTCTGGTCGTCGACTACTCGGCCGGCATGCGCAAGAAGATCGGCTTGGCCTGCGCGCTGCTGCACGCGCCGCGGCTGCTCGTGCTCGACGAGCCGTTCGAGGCGGTCGACCCGGTCTCGGCCGCCCGCATCCGTGACATCCTCCAGCGCTACGTCGCCGGCGGCGGCACGGTCATCTTCTCGAGTCACGTCATGGAGGTCGTCGAGCGCCTCTGCTCGCACGTCGCGATCCTCTCCGACGGCGTGCTGCGCCTGCACGGCACGCTCGCCGCGGTGCGCGGTGAGCGTTCTTTGGAGGAGGTTTTCGTCCAGGTGGTGGGCGGCCGGGTCAGCACCGGCTCGGAACTCGCGTGGCTGTGACCCCGGCCGGTGTCGCGACTCACCCGCCGACGTCGCCGTGGCCGTTCGTCCGGCTCAAGCTGCGGCTGCTGGCCAACGGGATGCGCGGCCGCCCGGCCCGCGTCGCGCTCTTCGTCGTCGGTGCCGTCATGGCCGGTTTCTTCGCTGTCGCCGGCTATGCGATCTTCGCGATCCCCGGGGTGGTCGGCGACGAACGCGCCGCCCTCCTGCTGTTCCCCCTCGGCGGCTCCGCGCTGGTCTTCGGCTGGCTGGTCTTTCCGCTGCTCTTCTTCGGGGTGGACGAGTCGCTCGACCCGGCCCGGTTCGCACTCTTCCCACTGCGCCGCCGCACGCTGATCACCGGCCTCTTCGTCGCCGCGCTGGCCGGCCTGCCCGCACTGTCCACCCTGGCCGCGACGGCCGGCACGGTGAGCACGGCCGCGGGTCTCGGCGGGCCCGGCGCGGCGGTGGCGCAACTCGTCGGGGTCGTCGGCGGCCTGCTGCTCTGCGTGGCGGTGAGTCGTGCGGTGACCAGCGCGTTCGCCACCGGGCTGCGGTCCCGCCGGTCCCGCGACCTGGCCGTGGTGCTGTTCGCCGTGGTCGCCGCGTTGCTCGGACCGCTGCAACTGGTGCTGCTGGCCGGCGCCGAGAACGCCGACTGGGACGCGGTCGCGGCCCTGGCCGACGTGCTGGGCTGGACCCCGCTCGGCGCCCCCTATTCGCTCGGCCTCGAGGTCACCGCCGGGCGCCTCTGGGCCGTACCGCTGAAGCTCCTGATCGTCGCGGGCACCCTCGCGGGCCTCCTCTGGTGGTGGAGCGCGACGTTGGAAAGGGCAATGCTCGGGGCCGCCTCGAGCGGGTCGTCGCGTGCCCGCGGGGACGTCGGCTCACCGACCGGGCTGTTGCTCGGCCGCCGGTTGCCCCGCAGCCGCTTCGGCGCGCTGGTCGCCCGCGAGACCCGGTACTGGTGGCGGGAGACCCGGCGGCGGGCCTCGCTGATCACGTTCACGGTGGCCGGGCTCTTCCTGCCGGTCTCGATCTCGCTGAGCGGCGGCTCGGCCGGACCACTGGCAGCCTTCGTCGGCGCGCTCGCGGCGGTCGCGCTGGCCAACCAGTTCGGGTACGAGGGGAACGCGTACGCGGCCAACATCACCGCCGGCGTCCCCGGCCGCGTCGAGATCCATTCCCGGGCCGCGGCGCACGCCATCTTCGTCCTGCCGCTCCTGCTGCTGGTCGCCGTCGTTGTGAGCGTGGTGGCGGCCCGGCCCGAGCGGATCGCCGGCGATCTCGGTCTGCTGCTGGCGACGTACGGCGCTGGTCTGGGTCTGGTCCTGCCGGTCTCGGTACGGGCCGCCTATTCGCTGCCCGAGTCGACCAGTCCGTTCGCCCTGTCGTCGGGCGGCGGGATGGCCAAGGGCCTGCTGACCCTCGGCGTCATGATCGGCACCCTGGTCGCGACGGTTCCGCTGCAGATCCTGGCGTTCGTGCTCGGCGACGTGTGGCTGTGGATCGGGCTGCCGGTGGGTGCGGCGTTCGGCTGCGGGGCCTACCTGATCGGCTCCCAGGTCGCCGGTGACTGGCTCGACGAACGCACTCCGGAGGTGCTCGCCGCAGTGACCCAGGGCCGTTGACCGAGGGCCGGGCGCCGGGCCGCACGAAGATGCGGCAGCGCCGGGTGGCGACGCCGGTGGGGCCGACCATCTGTGCAGAAAGCGAGAATGACCGTCGTGAACTCCGACGATGCCGGCGCCCGGATCCATCCGACCGACCCGTTCGCCACGCCCGAGGACGAGAAGTCGCCGGTCCGGCGGCTACGGGGCCGGTTGGCCGCCCCGGTCACGCTGTGGACCACTGCCGGCCCGGCCGGGCTGACCGTCTCGTCCACGCTGGTCGCCGACGGCGATCCGGGCCGGGTGCTCGGGCTGATCGACGACGAGAGCGACTTCTGGGACGCGCTCGACCAGAGCGGCCGGTTCGCGATGATCACACTCGCCCCGGCCGACCGGCAGCTCGCCGACCGGTTCGCCGGTCTCCTGCCGGCGCCCGGGGGCCTGTTCGCCGGGACCGGCTGGACCGACACCGACTACGGTCCCGTGCCCGCCGGGGCCACCACCTGGGCCGGCTGCCGGCTCGAGTCGTCCCGCGTGCTGGGCTGGGCATTGCTGGTCGAGGCGGTGATCGAGAAGGTCGAGGCCGGACCGTCGGCCCACCCGCTGATCCACTACCGCGGTCGGTATCGCGAGCTGGACGGCTGAGCCCCGCTCAGCGCAGTCAGACCGCCACTCGGCGCAAGCGCTGACCGGTCGCCCTCGGGCCGGCCCAGATCTTCGTACGTTGCCGGAAAGTCCGCTCCACCCCGAAGGTGGTGAACCCCGGTGACTACCGAAGTGCCCTCGTCCTCCACCGAGAGGTATCGGGCCGTCCAAGATTCCGCGGAATTCGGCCGGCTGCGTCACACCGCACGCAGCTTCGTCTTCCCGATGACGGTCGCGTTCTTCCTCTGGTATGCCCTCTACGTCCTGCTCTCCGCGTACGCGCGCGGTTTCATGAGCGCGAAGATCATCGGAAACATCAATGTCGCGCTGATCCTCGGCCTGCTCCAATTCGTCTCCACATTCCTGATCGCCTGGTACTACTCGCGCTACGCGGCCCGCAAGATCGACCCGCTGGCCGACAAGATTCGCGCCGAGCTCTCGGCCGGCGACGGCGACGGCGTCAAGAACAGCGAGGACTGATGGAACCCCACTTCCTGGCCGCCGAAGTCTCGACCTCCACCTCGCGCGGCCTCACGATCACGCTCTTCCTGGTCTTCGTCGCGGTCACCCTGGCCATCACCATCTGGGCCAGCCGCCAGACCAAGACGGCCACCGACTTCTACGCCGGCGGCCGCCAGTTCTCCGGCTTCCAGAACGGTATGGCGATCGGCGGCGACTACATGTCGGCCGCGTCCTTTCTGGGCATCGCCGGCCTGATCGCGCTCTACGGCTACGACGGTTTTCTCTACTCCATCGGGTTCCTCGTCGCCTGGCTGGTCGCACTCCTGCTGGTCGCCGAATACCTGCGCAACTCGGGCCGCTACACGATGGCCGACGTGCTCGCCTTCCGGATGCGCCAACGCCCGGTACGCACCGCGGCCAGCGCCTCCACCATCGTGGTGTCGATCTTCTATCTGATCGCGCAGATGGTCGGCGCGGGTGCCCTGGTGTCGCTGCTGCTCGGCATCAAGCCCGGCGCGACGTTCCTGGGCATGGACGCGGGCACCGCCAAGGTCGCCACGATTATCCTGGTCGGCGCCCTGATGATCGTCTACGTGATCGTCGGCGGCATGAAGGGAACCACGTACGTCCAGATCGTCAAGGCCTTCATGCTGATGACCGGTGCCCTGGTCATGACCCTGCTGGTACTCGCGCACTACAAGTTCAACCTGTCCCAGCTGCTCGGTGACGCCGCCGCGCAGTCGGGCAAGGGGGATGCCTTCCTCGAGCCGGGCCTGCGCTACGGCATCGAGTCGGCCAGCGCGTCGGCCACCTTCTACAGCAAGATGGACCTGCTCTCGCTCGGCATCGCGCTGGTGCTCGGCACGGCCGGGCTGCCGCACATCCTGACCCGGTTCTACACCGTGCCGACCAGCAAGATCGCCCGTAAGAGCGTGCTCTGGGCGATCGGCATCATTGGTACGTTCTACCTGTTCACCCTGGCCCTCGGCTTCGGCGCGGCGGCCCTGGTGGGCGGTAAGGCGATCACCGCGCAGGACAAGGCGGGCAACACGGCCGCCCCGCAGCTGGCTCAGGCGCTCGGCGTCGACTACCTGGGCGGTGAGACCGGCGGCGCGATTCTGCTGGCCGTGATCGCCGCCGTCGCGTTCGCCACGATCCTCGCGGTGGTGGCCGGCCTGACCCTGGCGTCCTCGTCGAGCGTGGCGCACGACTTCTACGCCAACGTGATCCGGCGTGGCAGCGCGTCGGAGCGCGACGAGGTGCGGGTTGCCCGCATCTCGGCCCTGGTCATCGGCGCGGTGGCGATCGCTCTGTCGATCTTCGCCCAGAGCCTGAACGTGGCCTTCCTGGTCGCGCTCGCCTTCGCGGTGGCCGCCTCGGCCAACCTGCCGGCGATCCTCTACAGCCTGTTCTGGCGGCGGTTCAACACCTCCGGCGCGCTGTGGTCGATCTACGGCGGTCTGATCGCCGCGGTCGTCCTGGTGTTCTTCTCACCTGTGGTGTCCGGATCGCCGACCGCCATGTTCCCGGACAGCGACTGGCACTGGTTCCCGCTCTCCAACCCGGGCATCATCTCGATCCCGATCGGCTTCCTCTGCGGCTGGATCGGCACGGTGATCTCCAAGGAGGACGACACCGCCAAGTACGCCGAGCTCGAGGTCCGGTCACTGACCGGATACGGAGCGCACTGACGCCGCCGGGGCGGATACGGGTTGTTTCCCGCGTCCGCCCTGGTAGTGCTCTCCCCACTTCGTGCCGTGTCGTTGCGATGGCAGGGCGTACGGGCATCGGGTACGTAATCTAGGTTCATGTCAGCGCCCACGTCCCCCCACGGGGGTTCCGGAAGAGCCGCCGTCCCGTCCGCGAGCGGGGCTTCGACCCGCCCGACCGGCGCCTATCGCAGCCCGGCTCCTTCGCGCGACGAGTGGCGGCCGCCCGTTGCCGGCGGCGCAGGTGGTGGCGGCGGGACCGGCGACGGTCCCGGGCGCGGCACTTCCTACCGTGGCCGCCCGCCCAAGCCGCGCTGGCGCCGCATCGCCCTTCTGGGTGGCCTCGCCCTGCTGATCATCGCGGTGATCGCCGGCATCTCGCTCTACGGTTACGCGCAGGGCCTCGACAAGGACCTCAAGCGCACCGACGCCTTCTCCGACATCAACGGCGAACGGCCGGCCAAACCAGTCGAGGGCACGAAGAACATCCTGCTGGTGGGCAGCGACTCCCGCGACCCCGACGCCAAGGACGACGGGGCCGGCAAATGGCGTGCCGACACGCTGATCCTCATGCACATCCCCGCGGACCACAAGACCGCCCAGATGGTCTCGATCCCGCGCGACCTGTGGGTCGTCATCCCCCGCAGCAACGACGCGGCCTGCGGCGACGGCAGCCGCGCCAAGATCAATGCGGCGTTCGCCTTCGGTGGCCTGCCGCGCGCCGTGCACACCGTGGAGTGCCTGACCGACGTCAAGATCGACAACGTCATGGCGATCGACTTCGGTGGCTTCAAGGAGGTCACCAACGCGCTCGGTGGCGTCGACCTCAAGGTGGAGCAGACCGTCACGTCGATCCACAAGCCGCACCGGGTGTTCAAGAAGGGCACCATGCACATGGACGGCGACCAGGCGCTCGACTGGGTGCGCCAGCGCAAACAGTTCGCCCGTGGCGACTTCGCCCGCATGCAGCACCAGCAGGAATTCCTCAAGGCGCTGATGGACAAGGCGGCGAGCGGCGGCACGATCAGCAACCCGGCCAAGCTCAACTCGTTCCTCAAGTCGGTCACCGCGGCCGTGACGGTCGACAACGACTTCTCGCTGACTGACCTGGCCGTCGAGATGCGCGGCGTCCGCAGCAAGGATCTGACCTTCATCACCAGCCCCAACAAGGGCAGCGACACCATCAACGGCCAGTCCGTGGTGGTCTCCGACCGGGAGAAGGCGCTCGCTCTCTACCAGGCGATGGCGGGCGACAAGATGAACACCTGGATGACAGAGAACCTCAAGTCGGGGTCGGATACCACGGCCGGCAAATGACCCCCGTACGCTGATCGCGTGTTCGGACCACAGGTACCTAGCGTGACCCCCGCCGAAGTCGGCGACGAAGCGTATCTGCTCGACGTGCGCGAGCCCGACGAGTGGGCGGCGGGGCACGCCCCCGGCGCCCACCACGTGCCCATGATGGAGATCCCGGCCCGCATGGCCGAGGTGCCGGCCGACGTCGACGTGGTGGTCGTCTGCCGGTCCGGCGGGCGGTCCGGCCAGGTCGTCTCCTACCTCATGGGCAATGGCTTGGACAACGTGCGCAATCTGGACGGCGGCATGAAATCCTGGGCCGCCTCCGGACGTGCGATCGTGACCGAGAGCGGGCAGCCGGCCCGAGTCATCTGAGCCGAACCTGCGCAGCGGAAGATCCCGATGCCGAATCACGATTACCGCCCCCTGGTGTTCGCCCACCGTGGCGGGGCCGACGCCCTGCCCGAGCACACCCTCGGCGCTTATCTGCGTGCCCTGGCCGACGGCGCCGACGGACTCGAGTGCGACGTGCGGCTCACCCGCGACGGCCACCTGGTCTGCGTGCACGACCGCCGGCTCGACCGCACGAGCAACGGCCGCGGCAAGGTCAGCACCAAGACCCTGGCCGAGCTGGACTCGCTCGACTTCGGTTCCTGGCACCCCGGCTACCCGGCGGACGAGGACCCGCTGCCCGAGCTCTCCCGGCTGCTGACCCTGGAACGACTGCTGGAGACGGTGTGTGACAGCGGTCGGAACGTCCGGCTACTCATCGAGACCAAACACCCGTCACGGTACGGAGCCGACGTCGAGCGCCGCCTCCTCCGGACGCTGCGCCGCTTCGGCTTGGCCGACCCGCGACCGGACAACCCCGTCCAGGTCACCGTGATGTCGTTCGCCGCGCTGGCGTTACGCCGGGTCCGCGTCCAGGCGCCCGCGATCCCGACGGTCTACCTGGTCGAGCTTCTGCCACCCGGGGTCGGCCGGGGCAAGCTGCCGTTCGGCGCGCGGATCGCCGGGCCCGGGGTCGGGCTGGTGCGGGCCCGCCCGGGGCTGATCCCGGCAATCCGGGCCGCGGGGCACCAGGCGTACGTCTGGACCGTCAACGACAAGGCCGATCTCGACCTGGTCCTGGAGCACCAGGTCGACGGGATCATCACCGATCGGCCCAAGTTCGTGATCGATCAGTTGGCCAGTCGCCAATCAGCGTTGTGACGGGCACCACTGACGGACGATCCGGCACGAGGTCTGCCCAAAATTCAAGAAGCGAGGCAGACTCGCAAGCATGCCGGACCGTCCCGACTACAACGCACTGACGCGGGGTCAGATCGCGATCCTCGACCGGATCAACGCCGGCGAAACGGGCCTGCCCGCGCTGCAGCAGATCGTCCGCCTCGCCCAGGAATCGCTCGGCGGGCGCGGTGCGGGCTTCGCCGAGTACGCGCCCGATCACGGCCGCATCATCGCCGCCGCCGGGCTGTGCACCGCCGCGATCGGCCGCCGCGTCGACCGGGCCGACACCCGCCTGCGCGACGGTCGCACCCTGCTCATCCCGCTCGACTCCCTCAACGACGAGTTCGCCAAGCAGGTCGAGGGGGGCGACGTGCGGCGCATGCTCGGCGCCCGCTGCGAGGTCGGCGACGCGATCGTGGGCTCGCTGCACGTCTACTTCGGTGACGGCGACGGCGAGCCCGGCCCCGAGCACCACGCCGTCCTCGAACTGCTCGCCGGCCACGTGGGGCGGCTCTACGCGGCCCGGGACGGCCTACCGGTGCACACGTCCCACCGCCAGGACAGCCGCGACCTCTGGGTGGCCGTCACAAGCCACGAGCTGCGCACCCCGGTCACCGTGATCAAGGGTTACGCGGACACGCTGACCAACCACTGGGAGACGCTCGGCGAGACCGGCCGGCAGGAGGCCGTGCGCATCATCGGCACGCGCGCCGGCGAGTTGGCCCGGCTGGTCGACCGGCTGCTCTCGGCGGCCACCGAGGACGGTGAGATCGGCGTCTCCCCGGCCGGCCCGTTCGACCTGGCCGAGGCGCTGCGCAGCGCCGTCGAGGAACTGCCGGCCGACCTGCGCCGCCGGATGCTCCTGGGGAATCTGCCCGGTGATCTGCCGAAGGCGTTCGGGGAACGCGACTCGATCGCCACGATCCTGACCGAGCTGACCACGAACGCCGAGAAACACTCCCCGCCGGGCTCGATGGTCGAGCTCTGCGCCGGTGCCGACGCCGAGACGCTGCGTTTCCGGGTCTCCGACCGGGGCGTCAGCATCCGCCCTGAGCATGTCGAGCAGGCCTTCGAGCGCTACTGGCAGGCCGAGGGGGGCGACCAGCGGCACCACCCCGGCGCCGGGCTGGGGCTTTATCTCGTACGCAGGCTGGTCGAACGGCAGCACGGCTGGGTGTCGTTGCGGCCCCGCGAGGGGGGCGGCACGACTGCCGAGGTCCGGCTGCCCCGGGCCTGAGTTCACCCGAGACGGGGAACCGGAGTGTCCCGTTCGGGCGGGCAGCGCCTAGGCTGTCTCGCCGTGAGCAAGCGTCGTAACCAACGCCAGTCCGTACCGAAGCGCGAGAAGGTGCGGGACATCTTCGTGGCCCGCCCGTTCGAGGGCCTGGCCGACGAGACAGAGTGGATCGCGCTTCGCGAGCTGGTGCCCGCCGCCTCCGCGCCGCTCGCGTTGCGGCCCGAGATCGTCGACGAGTACGGCGACCGTCCGATCACGCTCTCCACCGTGCTGCCGATGGCGTGGCCGGCGATGACGCGCAAGGACGGCCGGGTCTTCATCGGCCTGCAGCGCCACGTGCAGTCCGGTGACGTCTCCCGCGACCTGGCCGTGGCGATCCTGAACGCGCTGCGCACCGAGCCCGGCGACACGGTCGGGGTGCCGGCCCTGCCCGGCGAGGGCCCACGCCTGCAGGACCTGCTGGTCGACGGCCCGCTCGACATCACGATGCACGACGGCTTCGAGTACTGGCTCGACGCCGAGCAGGCCGAGGACCCGACGGTGAAGGCGTCGCTCGAACGGGCGAACGCCTCGATCTACCCCACCGTGCGGCTGGCCGCGGGCCGGGCGGCTTACTGGTGCCGGATCGCCCCCGACAAGGGTCATGTGCGCTGGGTGCTTCCCGACCTGGAGGACCGCGCGCTGGACACGCTGTCGCGCCTCTCGGCCGCCGGTGACCTACGGCTGGGCGAGCAGACGAAGTTCGCCGGCATGTTCCGGGCACACGGCCTGCTCGTCCCGGTCTGGGACATCCCCGGCGAGTCCGAGGCGGCCGACTGGGAGGCCCCGCTCGCCGATTTCGCCAAGCGCTACGCCGATACCCTCACCGAGACAGCGCCCCTGGACGGCGACGCCCGCCGAGCCAAGCAAGGGCTGATCGGCCGCCAGCTCACCCTGCGCTGATGGCCTCGCTCCGCTCGGCGTGCGTTGCGCCCCTTGCGGTCGGTCCGTCTGGGTGCCCTGGTATCCGCCGCGCTGGAGCTCTCGGGAGGCGTCCCGGACGACCTACGACGTCGGCGCCGCCGGGCCCGTCCCCGAGCTGATCGTCTCCCATGTGAGTGGTCGCCCGACCGCGTGAATCACGCGCTCAGCGGGACCCGCTCGATCGGGCAACTCATGCAGCGCGGGCCGCCACGACCGCTGCCCAGCTCGGAACCGCTGATCCGGACGACCTCGATGCCGGCCCGTTCGAGCTGGGCGTTCGTCTCGACATTGCGCTCGTAGGCCACGCAGAGCCGCGGAGCGATGGCCAGCGTGTTGTTGCCGTCGTCCCACTGCTCGCGCTCGGCGGTCACCGGGTCGAGGCCGGTGTCGATGATGCGCAGCCGGTCGATCCCCATCGCCTCGGCGGCGGCCGGCAGGAACGGGCGCGGACCCGACGCCCGCGGCTCGCCGTCGCCGTCCGCGACCACGGTGTACGCCTGCAGTGTGTCAGCAATTATCGGATACATCACCACAGAGTCGACATCGACCATCGTGCAGACAGTGTCAAGATGCATGGTGGCGCGTTCCTGGGCGATCGGCACCGCCAGGATCGTCCGGGCGAGCCCGGCCGCGAAGACCCGGCGTGCCAACCGCTCGGCCCCGGCCGGCGTGGTGCGCTCACCGACCCCGATGGCCAGCACCCCAGGCGCCAGCAGGAGCACGTCCCCGCCCTCGAGCCGTTCCAGTGCGGGGTCGTAGAGCAGCTCGGACCCGGCGAACCTCGGGTGGTAGCGGTAGATGGCCCGGGTCAGCGTCGTCTCGCGGCTGCGGGCCGGCATGGCGAGGCTGGTGACCGCCACCTGATCGCGCACCCAGACCGAGGAGTCGCGGGTGAAGAGCAGGTTGGGCAGTGGATCGATCACGAAGTCGAGCCGGTCCATCATCTCGTAGACCAGGCCGCCCGGCCCAGGCTTGAGCTCCTCGTGGGCCAGCCCGGCCATCAGTACCTCGGCGAGTTGCCGCGGGTCCTGGTCGGCCAGATATCGGCCCACGCTGTCGCGCAGGGTGTCGCCGAGCCGGCGGTCGGCCAGCACGCCCTCGGTGAGCTCGGCGCGGGCCTCGTCGACGGCGAGCGTCTCAGCCAACAACTCGCCCAGGTAGAGGACCTCGACGCCGCGATCGCGCAGAGCCGCCGCGAAGGCGTCGTGCTCCTCCTGGGCACGACCCACCCAGGGGATAGCATCGAAGAGCAGGCTGTCGTTGTTCCTCGGGGTCAGCCTGGCCAGTTCCGGACCGGGGCGGTGCAGCAGCACAGTGCGCAGCCGGCCCACCTCACTGTCGACGTAGTGCACCACGACCCGACGTTAGCCCACCTGTCGATCTCTCGGCACCCGACCGGCACGCAAGGCGATCGGCCGATGACATTCTGCCTAGATCATGAGACGCCGGTGCGCGAATGCGGCACGGCGACTAGCTTTGTCCCGGAACTGGCCGAAGAGGGGAACGGGCGCCGAGATGCACCATTCGCAAGAAGTGGTAATGCGTGAATGCGGCATTCACCCCCTCTCATTCCACTTTCTCTCCCGCCAGGTGTCTTGCTTCCGTAGGGGGTCGAGCACTTACGGTAGTGAAGGAGAGCCCGAAGGACCTTTTGCCGGAGGTCGCAGTGACTGTCTTCCCCGCACGCCCCGCTCTACCCGTCTCGCCGAACAGCCCGATCGACCGTCGCCCGGATCACCCCGCCGCACTTGAGGCGCCACCCCGGACGACGCCCTCCGAGTGGGCTCGTCGTCGCCGCGCCGAACGTGGTGCCCGTCGCCTTGAGGCGGCCGGTGCCCGCGCTTTGACGCGTCTCGATCGGCTCGGACCCAACTGGCACATCGTGGACTGGCCGCGCACCGACGCGCTGGGCTACTACGAACCTGATCCCGCCGACGACCGCGCCGGGTTCCTGGCGATCGGCCCCGGTGGCGTCTACGCGGTGACCGTCGCCGACCACGGTCGCGCCCGGGTACTCATCGCCGGTGACGTGGTCCAGATCAATGGCAAGCGCCCGGCCTACATCGCCGAGGCCCGCCGGGAGGCCCGCCGCGCGAGCAAAGCGCTCTCCGCGGCCGTCGGCCTCAGCGTGCCGGTGACTCCGGTCCTGACGTTTGTCGGTTCCGGCGTCATCAGCGTGCACGGTCTGCCCAAGGAAGTGCTCGTCGCGACCGACAAGGAGCTCGACCGGCTCCTCATCGCCGGTGGCGCTCGCATCTCGCCGGCGACGGCGGGCAAGCTTTCGGCCGTGGCCCACCACCCCACCACCTGGGCGAACGCTCCGTACCGGCCGGCCGGCGACTACCGCTGGCACGCCGACGGACAAACGGCCGCTGACAAGCGGACAGCGCGCCGGTAACGTTCCTCCCGGTCGTAGTCGGCGGCTTCGTCGTCGCGGCACGCGCCTGCTTCCAGGTGCTGCCGTGGCGAGGCCGTCGATCCGCAGGAGCGAGGAGGATCGGGTGGCTCACGTCGAACTCTCACTCTCGGGAGCGTTCGTGCCGCAAGCGCGCACTCCGTCCGAGGTCGAGTTCGTGCCGAGCTTGGAGAGGTGGATGGCGACCGTGGGCGCCGCCTCGGAACCGTGCCTGATCCTCGACACCACGACCGCGATCGTCGCGCTCTCGGCCTCCTGCGGTGAGCTGCTCGGCCTGGGCAAGCCGCCCGAGGTGATCGGCAAGGCGCTCGGCGGGGTGCTTCGCCTGATCGACTTCACGGCCGGCGCGGGCGAACTCGAGGAGTCCGACGCCGACAAGATCCCCCCGCTGCTGGCGCTGCGCAGCGAGCGTCTGGCGCGCGGGCTGCTGCGGGTCGTGCCCGGCCCGGACGAGACACCGCTGACCGTCGATGCGATCGCCACCCCGCTGCTCGACAACGAGCGCCTGGCCGGCTCGCTGACGTTCTTCTCCGCGGTGCGTTACTGACCCCGGCACTCCGCACGAGTGCGGGTCCGGGCTGTGGTGATTGACGCACCCCGTGGGCATTGGGCAACCGTGATCGCGAAACGTAGTCTGCCCTCATGCTCGATCTCGATCTGCTACCCGCGGAGTACGCGGTGTGCCGGCTTCCGCCCGGTTCGCCGATCCCGGCTTCGCTCGGCGCGGGTCCGGACGAGAAGAGTGTGATCTCTCTCAGCTGGGACGCCGACGAGCTTTCCATCATCTGCCCGACCGAGCGGGTGCCCGAGGGCGCGGCCGTCGACACCGCGTGGCGCTGCCTGCGCGTGGTCGGGCCGCTCGATCTCGCGCTCACCGGTGTGCTCGCCTCGCTGATCAGTCCACTCGCCGACGCGCGGGTCAACATCGTCACGTTTTCGACGTACTCGACCGACTATCTGCTGGTCCCGGCCGTGCGCCTGACCGAGGCGACGGACACGCTGCGGGCCGCGGGGCATCGGATCGCGTCCTGACCCTGGGCACAGCGGGAGTCAGGGCACTTACCATGTCCGCGTGTCCCCCCGCACACGTGTCCTTCCGCTGCTTGTCGTCATCGCCGGTGCTCTGCTGAGCGCGTGCGGCGAGCCGCCGCGGCCGCTGCCCACGTCACCGCCGTACGTGACGCCCAGCGCGGCGCCCCTCTCCCTGGGCCCGTCGCTGGACCCCGCGCTGCCTACCGCGCCGACCCAGCCGCTGCCGACTCAGCCCCTGCCGACTCAGCCGGTGCCGACTCAGCCGGTGCCGACTCAGCCGCTGCCGACGGGCCAGGCCACGTACCCCACGGCGGCTGTCCCGACGCAGCCCCGGGTGACCACCACGGCGCCCGACACAGTGCCCGCCACACCCACCCCGGCACACGCGGCCAGGTGCGCGACGCAGCCGACCGGCGCCCAGATCCTCACGCTGATCAAGGGGAAGCCCGGCGTCCCGAACCGGCCGATGCGCATCTACGAGGGCCCCTTCTGCTCGGGCACCTGGGCGTTCGCGACGGTTGAGGTCACCGGGGAGAACGCCGACGACCTGGAGCCGCTGATGGTGGTGGCCACCGGCAGCGGCGCCACACTCGCGCTGGTCGCGGCCGGCTCGGACGTCTGCACCGATCGGGTGCAGACCGCGGCACCGTCCGGCATCCGGGTGCTGGCCTGCGGCTTCTAAGGCGCCGACGGGCCGGGCCCGTAGACTGCGCCCATGCCGGGAACGCCGCCCACTCGCTTCGTCTACCTCGGTCCGGAGGGCACCTTCACCGAGGCTGCTCTGCGGACCATCTCAGCGGCCGAGCACGGCCTGCGGACGCCCGCTCGCAGCGTGCCTGAGGCGCTCGACGCCGTTCGCGCGGGTGACGCCGACGCGGCTCTCGTCCCGCTGGAGAACTCGGTCGGCGGCGCTGTTCCGGTCACCCTTGACGAGCTGGTCACCGGCAGTCCGCTGATCATCACCCGCGAGGTCGTGCTGCCGGTCGAGTTCGTCCTGGCCGCCCGCGCGCGCACGCCGCTCGCCGCGATCCGCTCGATCGCCGCTCACCCGCAGGCCTCGGCCCAGTGCCGCGGCTGGCTGCTGGCCAACGTGCCCGACGCGGTCGTCGTCGACGTGCTCTCCAACGCCGCCGCGGCGATCAGCGCGGCCTCCGGTCAGCACGACGCCGCCCTCTGTGCGCCGATCGGGGTGCCGCGTAACGGGCTGACCGTGCTGGCTGACAAGGTGGCCGACCACGCCGACGCGGTGACCCGGTTCGCCCTGCTGAGCCGGCCCGGACCGCCGGCCGAGCCGACCGGCGACGACGTCACCTCGCTGGCCGTCTCGATCCGGCGCGACCAGGTCGGCGCGCTGCTCTCGGTGCTCACCGAGCTGGCCGTGCGCGGGATCAACCTGTCCCGCATCGAGTCCCGGCCGACCGGCGAGCAGCTCGGGACGTACGTCTTCTTCCTCGATTGCACCGGTCACGTGGCCGAGCCGCGGCTCGGCGAGGCGTTGCAGGGCCTGCGCCGGATCTGCGCCGAGGTCCGCTTCCTGGGCAGTTACGCCCGGCACAGGCTCCAGGCCGAGCCCCCGGTGCCTTTGCCCCGAGGCCTGTCCGACGCCGACTTCGCCGACTCCGCCGCCTGGCTGACCCGCCTGCGGAACGGCGACTCTGCCTAATTTCCGAAGATGTTCCCCGGATGCCGCCGTCCTGCTGGCCGCCGCCCGCGGCGCCGGCGAAACCGCCCGGGGGCTCTTGCGGCACGGCATTCACCCCCAGCCGAGCTCGTGCAAACGGTGATCGTCGATGCCGAAGTGGTGGGCGATCTCGTGCACCACGGTGATCGCGACCTCGTCGATGACGTCCGTCTCGCTGTCACAGCTGCGCAGGGTGGGGAGGCGGAAGATGGTGATGCGATCGGGCAGCACGCCGGCGTAGTCCCAGCCGCGCTCGGTGAGCGCCGTGCCCTCGTAAAGGCCCAGCAGGTCGTCGGTGCCGTCGGGCGGCTCGTCCTCGACGACGATCACGACGTTGTCCATGACCTTGAGGAGATCGGCGGGCACCTCGTCGAGGGCCTCACCGACAAGCTCCTCAAACCGTTCCCGACTCATCTCGACCGGCACAGCTGCCATTGTGCACCGCTGAGCGGGCACGCCGATGCCGCCGCCGCGGTAGCGGGCACGCCGATGCCGATGCCGCCGCCGCGGGCACGCCGATGCCGCCGGTGCGGACGGAACCGCACCGGCGTGCGTGGCCGAACGTCAGACGAGCTTGGCGCTCAGGGTGATCTCGGCGCCCGGGGAGAGCAGCCGCGAGATCGGGCAGTTCGCCTTGGCGTCCTCGGCGATCTTCTGGAACGTGCTCTCGTCGATCCCGGGGACGTCGCCCTCGGTCTCGAGGTCGATACGGGTGACGCTCATTCCGGCGTCGGTCTTGTCCAGGTGGACCTTGGCGACGGTCTCGACCGAGGTCGGCGTGAAGCCGGCGTCGGCGAGCGCCTTCGAGAAGGCCATCGAGAAGCAGCCGGAGTGTGCGGCGGCGATCAGCTCCTCGGGGTTCGTCCCCTCGCCTTCCTCGAAACGCGACTTGAACGAATAGTTCCCCTGGAAGCCACCCTTGCCGGTCTTGATGGTGCCGGAACCCTCGGTGAGGTTCCCCTGCCAGCGGGCCGAAGCAGTACGAATAGGCATGCCCAGAACGCTAGTCCATGCGACGGGTGCTGGCCGGGCGACCTGGCACAGGGCACCATGGTTCCCATGCCCGCGCCGCAGCAGCAGCCCCTCGAGATCGACGTGACTCCGCCCGAGGCGGTGGTCGAGTTCGGCCCGTCGCGGGAGTCTCGCCGACCGCGCTGGCACCCGTCCGGTTTCGGGCGTGATCTGGTCACCGACCGGCGCGCGGTGCCGCTTGCCGCGGCGCTCGCCGGGCTGGCCGCGTTCGTCTCGGTGCTCTCCGAGTGGCAGATCACCACGCTCGACGCGAGCGCCCTCGGTGTCGAGGCGGGCGAGCGCATCCTGCCGAGCGGCATCGACGATCTCGGCGCGCTCGGCATCGGTTACGTGTTGAGCCTGTTCCTGGTGATCCCGACGGTGGTGCTGACGTTGTTCGGGCCGCCCGCGGGCCGCCGATACGCTCGTCTGGCCGGCCTCAGCATCGTGGGCACCCAGTTCGGTCTGCTGCTCGCTGTGGCCGGCGCCCTGGGCTCCGAGAGCTACATCATCGATCCGGTCTATCGGGTCGCACTCGACGACAATGCGACGACCCTGGCGTACGGGCGGGGCCTGTGGTGCGCCTTCGCCGCGGTGTTGCTGGGGCTGGCCGCGCTCGTCCTGTCCGGTCGCCACCTCCCACCCGCCGCCACGGCGTCCGCCGCGACACCCCCGATGCCGGCCGACGACGCCGAGCCGGACGCGGTCTGGTCGTGGCGCCGCCCGCCCGCCGTCGAGGGAGACCCGGAGGAGGACGAGCCGCTCGACCTCACCGTCTCGCCGTCCCAGCCCTTCACCCGGTACAGCGACGACGACAGCGACCGTCCGAGCTGACATCCCCGGGTCGCACCGGGGCATATCCGGGTGCTGACCGCGCACCGTCGCCGGTAGGCTCGACACTCGTGATTGACCTGCGTCTGCTTCGCGAAGACCCCGACCTGATCCGCGCCAGCCAGCGAGTGCGCGGCGAGTCCACCGCGGTGGTGGATGAGCTGCTGCGCGCCGACGAGACCCGCCGCTCCACCACTCAGCGGTTCGAGGCGCTGCGGGCCGAGCAGAGGTCGTTGAGCAAGCTGGTGCCCAAGGCCTCCGGGGACGAACGCGTCGCGCTGCTCGCCCGCACCAAGGAGCTCTCGGCCGAGGTCAAGGCGGCCGAGGCCGAGACGACGGTGGCCAACGAGGTGCTGCGCCTGGCGCATCTCGCGGTGCCCAACGTGGTGCAGGACGGCGTGCCGCCCGGCGGCGAGGACGACTTCGTCGTGCTGCGCGAGGTCGGCGAGATTCCCCGGATCGAGAACCCGAAGGACCACCTCGAGATCGGGGAGGCGCTGCGGGCGATCGACACCGAGCGCGGCGCCAAGGTGTCCGGCTCGCGGTTCTACTTCCTCACCGGGGTCGGCGCGCTGCTCCAGCTCGGCATGCTCCAGATGGCGATCGCCCAGGCGGTCGAACACGGCTTCATCCCGTCGATCACGCCGTCGCTGGTGAAGCCCGAGTCGATGGAGGGCACCGGCTTCCTCGGCGCCCACGCCAGTGAGATCTACCGTCTCGAGGCCGACGACCTCTATCTGGTCGGAACGTCCGAGGTGGCCCTGGCGGCGTACCACTCGAACGAGATCCTGGACCTCGAAGCCGGCCCGGAACGCTTCGCCGGGTGGTCGTCCTGCTATCGCCGGGAGGCGGGGTCGTACGGCAAGGACGTGCGCGGCATCCTGCGGGTACACCAGTTCGACAAGGTCGAGATGTTCTCGTTCTGCAAGCCTGAGGACGCCGCCGAGGAACACCTGCGGCTGCTCGCGATGGAGGAGGAGATGCTGGCCAAGGTCGAGATCCCCTACCGGGTGATCGATGTGGCCGGCGGCGACCTCGGTTCCAGTGCGGCCCGCAAGTTCGACTGCGAGGCGTGGGTGCCGTCGCAGGGCCGCTTCCGCGAGGTGACCTCGACGTCGAACTGCACCACGTTCCAGGCGCGGCGGCTCAACATCCGCTACCGCGACGCGGACGGCAAGCCGCAGACCGCGGCGACGCTGAACGGCACGCTCGCGACCACCCGCTGGCTGATTCCGATCCTCGAGAACCACCAGCAGCCGGACGGCTCGGTGCGCGTTCCGAAGGCGCTGCAGCCCTACCTCGGCGGCCGGGACGTCCTCGAACCCCCAGCCAACCGCCCCGCCCGCCACCCGAAGAACGACTGAAGGCTGACCGCAACGGTGAATACACCCGTCCGCTACCAGAAGTAACAGCAGCTGGTAGCGGACGGGTGTAGCGTTCACCTTCCGCCCTCCGCGGGGGTTGCCCTACCCTCGGAGGTGTTCGATGGTCAAGCCTGGACTCCCCAAGCTGGTCGCGACCGATCTCGACGGCACCCTCGTCCGCAGCGACGACACCGTGTCCAGCTATACCCATGAGGTGCTCGACCGGGTCCGTGCCGCGGGCATCCGCGTCGTCGGCGCCACCGGGCGCGGCCCGCGGCTGACCTCCCTGACCCGAAACGATATCCGCGACGCCGACTTCCTCGTGATGGCTCAGGGCGGCTGGGTGCTCGACCAGGCCGAGTCCACCTATCTGCTCCGTTCCCGGTTGTCCGGCGAGGTGCTGGGCCGGGTGCTGAAGAGCATCGAGGCCGAGGTCGGCGAGCTCTCCGTCATGGTCGAGGCACTGGAGCACGACGATTCGCCGCTGTGGGGCGACTACGACCCGACCTGGCGCTACCCGGTGGTCGTCGAGCGCCGGGCCCGCGCCGAGTGCCTGACCGGCGACGTGATCAAGGCGTTCGCGCGGTCCTTCTCGTACGACATCGACGAACTGCTCGCCGTCGCCCGCCGCATCGTCCCGCCCGAGGTGGCCTCGGTCACCCAGGCCGGCCTCGGCTATGTCGAGATCTGCCCGGCGAACGTCGACAAAGGCACCGGCCTCGCGGTGGTCGCGCAGGCGGTCGGCGTCGACCCGGCCGACGTTCTGGTCTTCGGCGACATGCCCAATGACCTGCCCATGTTCGCCTGGGCCGGCTGGGGACGAGTGGCCGTCGGCAACGCGCACCCGGAGCTGCGGGCGGTGGCCGACGAGGTCACTGTCACCAACGATGAGGACGGGGTCGCGGTCTACCTCGACCGGCTACTGTCGAGGTGAGATGACTTCGCCTTTCAAGCTTGTTGCCAGCGACATCGACGGCACCCTCATTCGCGCCGACGGAACCCTGAGCAACCGCACCCTCGAGGTGCTCGACGCGCTCCCCGTCCCGTTCGTGGTCGTCACCGGCCGTCCGGTCCGCTGGCTCCGGCAGCTCTTCGAGCAGATGGCCGCGCCGGTACCGGCGATCTGTGCGAACGGTGCGGTGATCTACGACGCCGAGACCGACGAGGTGCTGAGGGCCGACCCGCTCTCGGTCGATCTGCTGCTCGACGTCAGCCGGCGGCTGCGGGACGCGGTGCCCGACATCGCGCTCGCCGTCGAGGTCGAGGACGGCCGCAGCTTCTGGTACGAGGAGGCCTGGCCGGTCCGCTGGGAGGGCGAAAGCACTTCCGTACGGGTGCTCGCGTCCCCCGAGGAGCTGACCTCGGCGCCGGCCGTCAAGCTCCTGGCCCGCTCGGCCCGCCACGGCCCGGACGACTTCTATGAGCTGGTGAGCCGCGCCCTGGGCGAGATCGCCACGACGACCCACTCGTCGTCGAGCGCCCTGGTCGAGATCAGCGCGGCCGGCGTGACCAAGGCGGCCGGCCTGGCCTGGCACTGCGAGCGCTATGGCGTCGACAAGTCTCAAGTGGTGGCCTTCGGCGACATGCCCAACGACATCCCGATGCTGGCCTGGGCCGGTCACTCGGTCGCGATGGGCAACGCGCACCCCGCCGTCAAGGAGGTAGCCGACGAGATCGGCACCACCAACGACGAGGACGGGGTAGCGCTTTACCTGGCCGACTTGTTCGGTATTTAGAGGTATTGGCCGGTGCGGCCGTCGCCCGTGTTCTGCGGGCTGGGCTGGCCGGGCATGCCGGGCAGCGCGCCCATCGGCAGCGCGGGCCGGCCGCCGTGGCCACCACCACGCATCTGCTCGAGCTGGAGCCGGGCCGCCATCTGCTGCGCGACCAGGGCGGCTTGAATGCCGTGGAAGAGACCCTCCAGCCAGCCGACGAGCTGAGCCTGCGCGATGCGCAGCTCGGACTCGCTGGGCGGGGTGTCGCCCTCGAACGGCAGCGACAGGCGCTCGAGCTCCTCGCGAAGCTCGGGGGCGAGACCGTCCTCGAGCTCGGTGATCGACCGCTGGTGGATCTCGCGGAGCCGGCCCCGGCTGGCCTCGTCGAGCGGCGCGGCGCGGACCTCCTCGAGCAGCTGCTTGATCATGCTGCCGATGCGCATGACCTTGGCGGGCTGCTCGATCAGGTTGCCGGGCTCCTCCGGGTTGACCGTCCCGTCGGCCGCCATGGTGCCCAGCGGACGCCCGTCCGGGCCGACCACGATGACAGAGCCGTCTTCCTGCTTCTCGGCGGTGCGATTCTCGTCGGTCATACGCTCCATCTTCCCGCACGGCCACCACTCATCCGTCGGCACCCATGCCCAGTTCCTGGTGTTGGCGGTCACTCCCTGAGCTCGGCCACGGCGCACTTCACACTGCCGCCGCCGCGCTTGAGCTCGGACAGGTCGATGTGCACCGGCAGATAGCCGGCCGCGCGCACCTTGTCGCCCATCGCCGTCGCCTCGGTGTTGAGGACCACGTGTCGGCCGTCGCTGACCAGGTTCAGGCCGAACGCGTCGGCGTCGGCACGGTCGGCGAGCACGGCGTCAGGGAAGAGCTGGGCGAGCACCCGCTGCGACGCGGGCGAGAAGGCCGCCGGGTAGTAGGTGACGTTGCGGTCGTCGAGGGCGGCGAGCGCGGTGTCCAGGTGGTAGAAGGACGGGTCGACCAGACGCAGCGAGACCACCGGACGGCCGAGCACCTCCTGGGCCTCGGCGTGCGCGGCCGGGTCGGTGCGGAAACCGTGTCCGGCGAGGACCAGACCGCCGTACGCCCCGGGCAGGTAGGCGAAGTCGCCCTCGCCCTCGTTGACGTGTTCCGGACCGGAGAAGTGCCAGCCCTGCAGCGTGTAGAACTCGCGGTGAACGTCGGCCTCGGCGCTGCGCTGGGGATGACGGAAGCGGGCGCCGTAGACGACGCCGTCGACGGAGAACGCGCCGTTCGCGGCGTACACCATGTCGGGCAGGCCGGGCACGGCGTCGAGCACGTGCACCTGGTGGCCGAGACCACCGAGGGTGGCGCGCAGCAGCTCCCACTGGCTCAGCGCCAGGGCAGCGTCGACCGGGACGCTCGGGTCCATCCACGGGTTGATGGCGTACTCGACCGTGAAATGCCGCGGAGGACACATGAGATATGTCCGGTTCCGCGGCAGGCGCTCCGTGTGGTTCATGAGCTAGAGCGTAGGTAGGCTGCGATGCACGAAACAGCTAGAAATCTTGCTCGTTAGGGGCGAATCGTTGCAACTGGACGCCGTAGACCAGCGAATCGTTGCGCTGCTCGTGGCCGACGCCAGATCTTCGTATGCCGAGATCGGTGCGAAGGTCTCGCTCTCCGCGCCCGCGGTCAAGCGACGGGTCGACCGACTTCGATCAACCGGAGTGATCAAAGGCTTCACCACGGTCATCGAGCCGTCCGCCGTGGGGTGGACGACCGAGGCGTTCGTGGAGCTGTTCTGCACCGGGCGCACCACCCCGGCCCAGATCACCGTCGCCACCCGGCGGCATCCCGAGGTCGTCGGGGCATACACGGTCTCGGGTCAGGCCGATGCCCTCGTGCACCTGCGGGCGGCCGACATCGGTCACCTCGAGCAGGCGCTGGAACGGCTCCGCGCCGAATCGTTCGTCACCTCGACGCGCAGCATGATCGTTCTGTCCCGGCTGGTCGAGGTCCTCACCCCGGTTCCCGCTCCGGAGTAACAGCGGGAACCCGGCCGCGGGCGGGCGCGTCCAACCGGGCATGCCTCGTCGAGCCTGGCTACTCGCCGCACCGGCCGTTCTGCTGGCCGGTTGCACTGCCACCACCCCGCACCCGGGGTCCAAGCCGGTCGCCGCCCCGGCTCTGAAACTTGTCGCCTTCAACTCCTGCGCCGAGCTCGAGATGGAACTGCGGGCGGCCACCCGGCAGAGCCACGTCGCCCAGCCTCCGATCCCCGGCAACGTGCGCGCCCTGAACGCCGAGCAGGACTCGGCCGCGGCCGGAGCGCCGTCGGCCGCCGCCGGAGCGCCGTCGGCCTCGGGTACGAACGTCCACGAGGCGGGGGTCGACGAGCCCGACATCGTGAAGACCGACGGCCGGCGGATCGTGACGATCTCGGGCGGTGTGCTGCGCGTGGTCGACCCGGCCGCCCGGGCCCAGACCGGCCGGCTCGACCTGGGCGTCGCGGCCTTCGGCGAGCCGAAACTCCTGCTCGCGGGTGATCGCGCGCTGGTGCTGGCGGACGGCGGTGGGGCCTACCCGATGCGCGACGACACCCGGATGATCCGGCCCGGGAACGGCCGGTCCGAGGTGCTCCTGATCGACCTGTCGGACGGTTCGCCACGGCTGCTCAGCCGCTATCGGGGCGACGGCCGCGTGGTCGACGCGCGGCAGCACGGCAGCGTGGCCCGCGTGGTCGTCAGCAGCACCCCGAAGATCCAGTTCCCGTTCCGCGGCGAGCCCGAGAATGTGATGCAGGACGACCGGGACACCATCGAGACGGCGCCGTTCGACGCCTGGCTGCCCGACTGGGAGATCACCACCGGTGGCCGGACGACCGAGGGGCAGCTCGACTGCGGGGCAGTGAGCCGACCGGAGTCGTTCTCGGGCCTGTCGATGCTGCGGGTGCTCTCGTTCGACCTGAACGCGACGGCGCTCGACGCCGGGGATCCGGTCGCGGTGGTCGCCGACGGGGACGCCGTCTACGGCAGCGCCGACGGGCTCTACATCGCGAACAACCAGAGTTGGCGGATGAACGCCGCGGCGGCGAGGGACACCAGTCGGGTGGCGCCGCCGGACAGCACCGACATCTATCGGTTCAGCCTGCCGCCGGTAGGAAAGCCGGTCTACGTGGCGTCCGGGAAGGTGCCAGGCCGGTTGCTCAACCAGTACGCGATGTCCGAGTGGGAAGGTCACCTGCGCGTGGCCACGACCAGTTGGCGGGACGACGCCTCGGCGGTACGCGTGCTGCACGAGAAGGCCGGGAAGCTGGTCGAGGTGGGTGCGGCCGAGGGCCTCGGCAAGGGCGAGCGCATCTACTCCGTACGGTTCCTCGGGCCCCGCGGTTATCTGGTGACCTTCAAGCAGACCGATCCGCTCTACAGCCTGGACCTGGCCGACCCCGAGAAACCGCGGGTCACCGGGGAACTGAAGATCACGGGTTACTCGGCCCACCTGCAGCCGGTGGGGGAGAACAGGCTCGTCGGCATCGGCCAGGAGGCGACCTCGGCCGGGGTGTCGACCGGGGTGCAGGTCGCGCTGTTCGACGTCGCCGACCCGGCCGCACCGAAGCGCCTCGACCAGCACGTGGTGCCCGGCGGACAATCCGAGGCCGAGTCCGACCCGCACGCGATTCTCTGGTGGCCGTCGACCGGCCTGCTGGTGCTGCCGGTCGCCGACACCAAGGCGGACGGCGCGCTCGCTCTGCGGATCACCGGTGACCGGATCGAGCAGACCAGCCGACTCGGTCCCGCCGCCGGGACCGGCCCGATGCGCCGGGCCGTCGTGGTCGACGACGTGCTCTGGTCGGTCACCGACCACGGCCTGCTCGCCTCGAACACGTCCACCCTGGAGCGGGTCGCCTGGGTCGATCTGAAGTAGCCGAACCCCGAGCCAGGGCTTGTCCTGCTCGACCCCAAGCTGTCCCCCCGGGTCGACAGGGCAAGCCCTGCCCGTCCACGTCGAGTGTGGTTACAAATACATGCCCGTGCGGTGGTCGTCGACCGGCTCCTTGGCCGGGGCCGGCTTGTCGCCCTCGCCGAAGAACCGCTTGCCGCCGAACTCCCCGTGCAGCCGGTCGTCGAGCTCGTCGGCCAGCCCGGTCATCACCTGCACGGCCAGCATCAGGTGGGTGGCCTGGAAGTTGCGGCCGAAGACCGGGATGGACGCCCAGACCGTGTCCTGCGCGCAGTAGAGCCGCCCGATCGGCATCCGGTTGGTCAGCTCGGAGAGCTTCACATAGAGCTGCTCGGTCGGCTCGACCTCGGTGAGAACCGGCGAGAACACGTCGACCAGCGGCGGGTTGTCCCGCACCCGGACGAAGACCATCGCCGATCCGGCCCGGATGCCGATGTCGCCGTCGGCGTCCACCTGCAACTGGTCGACCGTGGTCTTCGACATGGTGGCGACCACCGTGCGGACCCGCTCGCCCAGCGGCACGACCTCGTCGGCGGCGTCCGCGAGCGCCGCCGCCAGCACACCGTCCTCGGCGAGGTCGTCGAGGCTGAGCTCGTCGTCGATGCTCGGCTCGTGCCGGGCGGTGGCCAGCGGCTCGGTGTCGACCGGCTCGTCGTTCTCGTCGTGCACCAGATAGACGAGGAAGGCCGGGTGCGGCGCACCGTAGACGTCGCGCAACGTTCGGGTCACGATGGTGGCGAGCCGGTTGGCGTTGTCCTGAGTGGAGCTGAGCCCGAACGAGTCCCCCGAGCCCGGCAGCACGCCGGGCGGCGACCAGCCCAGCGCGACCAGATCGGCGATCGAGGCGCGGTCCATCCGGTAGCCCTCGGGCAGCCCCGCGTTGCCGACCGCGAGCGCCTCGACCACGCCGGCCGCCAGCACCCGAATGCTGACCGAATAGACGGCCAGGCCGGTGCCGGAGGCAGTCGGGTCGAGCGTCAGATCGATGTGCCCTCCTGGGGCGAGCGTCGGCAGAAGGCCCGCCAGCGCCCTCGCGAACTCCCGCCACGCCTCGCCGACCTTGGCCCTCAGGTCGGCCGTGGTCGGCTCGTCGAGGAGCACGCCCTCGGTGGAATCGGCGCCCTCGGCGCTCTCTGCCGTCATGATCGTCACCTCCGCTCTCGCCACCCTATCGAGCGGCGTCCGCCCCCTCGCCCCGCTCTCAGGGGATGGGCGGTTCTGCCCGGCCGCCGGCGCTGCCGTCCGTGGCTTGTGGCTCGGCCGCGGGGGACCAGGACATGGCCAGCGCGCTGAGCCGCTCAGCCACGACGGACGGCTCCGCACCACGCCCCACGGCGAGGCCCAGCAGATAGGCCGTGACCGGCGCACCGGGTCGCACCACGCCGTGCGCCACGTCCCGCGCCAGGTCGAGCACCAGACTAGTCGGAATTTCCGCCGGATCGATCCCGGCCTCGCGGCCGGCCGCCACCAGCCAGGCGTCGAGCCGGTTCACCGCGCCCACTCCTCGGCGGTGCGCAAGTCGTCGTCCGTGTCGCAGTCGAACCACGGGGGCGGGCCCGGACGTCGCCAAGAGACCTCGGCCACCCGCAGGTAACTCATCAGTTCCTTGACCGAGGCTCCGTGCAGGCTCCCGCGTTCCTCGGCCAGCCGGCCGAGCGCCGCACGAAGCGCCGCCGTGCGCCAGACCCCGCAGAGCATCTGCCGCCGGCCCTCGGCATCGCGATAGACGGCACCCTGCATGGGCACGGACTCGGCGGTGAGACGCAAAACGTCGATCGCCTCACCGGTGAGCAACGGCAGGTCGGCGGCGAGCAGAGCGGTATAGGTCACGTGCTCGGGCACCAGGGCGAGCCCGGCCGACGTCGCCGCCACCGGGCCGCCGCCAGGTGGATCCTCCCTGGTGGAGTGCACCGGCACGGGCAGATCGGGCGGAACCCGGCCGACGACGATTCGCGGGTCGGCGTCGTGCACCGCGGCCAGCACCCGGGTCAGCATGGATTGACCGGCCACGGTCAGGGTCGGCTTGTCCGCACCACCCATTCGTCGCGCAGCTCCGCCGGCCAGCACCACCGCCGCAAATCCCCCCACGTACGTACCGTATCCCGACCGCGTGTCGAGCGTGACCGCGCGCTCAGTTGCCGGTCGTGGATCAGTGCGGCGACCGGACCCCACGGTCCGGCCGGATGGTGGCGAGCCGACGGCCCCAAACGGGCCTACGCTCGACTCATGGCGAGAACGATGACCCGGCGACCAGTCGTGAAGATCAACCTCGAGACGACCGATGAACCGCGCCGCCGGCCCGACGACCTGGCGGCCGAGGAGCCGCTGGAGATCCGGGTCCGCAAGGCGCCGCTGGCCGTCACGATGCGCACCCCCGGGCAGGACATCGACCTGGCGATGGGCTTCCTGCTCACCGAGGGCATCATCGGCAGCCCCGACGACGTGGTCACCGCCCAGCTCTGCGCCGGCACCGACACGCCGAACACCTACAATGTGGTCGACGTCGTGCTCGGCGCGGATGTGCCGCCTCCGGTCACCGACCCGAGCCGCAACTTCTACACCACCAGTTCCTGCGGAGTCTGCGGCAAGGCCAGCATCGACGCGGTGCGCACCCGCTCCCAGTTCGACGTCTCCGGCGATCCGCTCACGCTGCCCGCGAGCATCCTCGTCGAGCTGCCCGACCGGCTGCGGGCGGCGCAACGCACCTTCGACCGCACGGGCGGCCTGCACGCGGCCGGGCTCTTCACCGCCGAGGGCGAGCTGCTGGTGCTGCGTGAGGACGTGGGCCGCCACAACGCCGTCGACAAGGTGATCGGCTGGGCTCTGCGCGAGGGGCGCCTGCCGCTGTCCGGGCACATTCTGCTCGTGTCGGGGCGGGCCAGTTTCGAGCTCACCCAGAAGGCCTGGATGGCCGGCCTTCCGCTGCTCGCGGCCGTGTCGGCGCCGAGCACGCTCGCCGCCGAGCTGGCCGACGAGGCCGGTATGACACTCGTCGGCTTCCTCCGGGGGAAGAGCATGAATGTCTACACGTCGCCGCAGCGCATCACCGTCTGACCCACCGTCCACCTCGAACTGGTCCACAACCTCGGCGACCGCCCTCATCGCGGCCCACCCC
>Ga0247781_1000002_pt1 | contig 62292 bp, 37 predicted proteins | sample UWRJL184509B5_FD_179922 | JGI IMG/M metagenome (GOLD analysis project Ga0247781, IMG submission 179922) | Plant litter microbial communities from Arlington Agricultural Research Station in Wisconsin, United States - UWRJ-L184-509B-5 | ecosystem: Environmental > Terrestrial > Plant litter >...
CCGGGATCTGGTACGGCGCGGTGGCGAACAGGAACGGCTGGGCGTCGTCCCGGTCCGTGCCGAGCAGCCGGTACGCGGTCCTCGCGACGACGATGTTGCCGTACGAGGGCGTGCCGTCGGGGTCGCCGCCGAGAGTCCAGTCGCTCATCTGGATCGGGATCTGGGCGGTGCTGCCGTCACTGAACTTCGCCGTGCCGGTCGTGCTCTGGTCGCCCTGGGTCCCGGCGCCGATGAACGCGATCGTCTTGGCATCGGCGGGCAGGTCGAGCGCGATCGTTGTGCCGTTGCCGGTGGCGTTGTCGGGCTGCCCGGCCGGAGTGGTCGGCAGCGTGAACCGCAGCGCGGTCCCGGGCACCGGAGTGCGCCGGCCCTGGGTCACGCCGCCCGCTTCGAGCGCGGCCCGGGCGTACGCCCAGTCCTTGGCATCGCAGTTCGCCGCCCGCACACCTTCGTCACCGATGCAGACGGTGTCGAACGCGGCGGTCAGGCCGCCTTCCGGCAGGTATCCCACCTCGACGCCGACGGTCGCGGAGTCCTGGCTGGTCCCGTCGGTCACCGTGACGGCGGCCTGGTAGAAACCGGGCTTGGCGTACGTGTGCGAACCGCTCACGTTGTAGACCGCCCGCGAGCCCAGCGTCGTGGTGCCGTCGGTGACCGGCGAGCCGTCACCCCAGTCCACCGTGGCCTGGTAGCCACTCGCGGTGCCGCCGGTGACGGTGGCCAGCGGGACCGAGACCGTGGAGCCGGTCCGCGCCGGCACCTTGTCCACCCCGGTCACCTCGACCGCGCCGCCGCCGAGCTGGACGTCCCCGCCGGCGAGCAGCTCGATCTCGGCGAGATTCGTCTGCGCGGCGCCGGTGGTCTTCGTGACGACCAGGCGGAACCGCGCGAAGCGTCCGGGCCGGTCGATCTTGAACGGCCGGGTCTGGTTACGCCACGCGAACGTCTCGCCGCCGCGGCGGTCGACGGTCGTCCAGGTGATCCCGTCGCGGGAGCCCTGCAGCTTCCAGTCGGCCGGGTCGCCCGCGACCGCACCCGAGGTGAGGGTGTAGTAGGTCGGGGTCTGCTTGCCGCCCCGGAACTTCCAGTCCACCTGCGGCGTGCCGGCGGCGAACGTCAGCTGGGTGGACGACGAGTCGTCGAAGAGCTTCGCCGCGTCCTGCCCACCACTGGCGGTGGCGGTGCCGAGACCGGGGCCGGTGGTGTCCTGCAACGGCTTGGGCACCTCGCTGCCCTCGGTCAGCGACTCCGGCGCGTCGTGCTTGCCGGTGCCCCACGAGGACGGCTTCGGACCCATCTGGAACTCGATCGTGCCGCCGCGGCTCAGGACGGAGGAGTCGACGGAGACCTCGCGCTGCGTCTTCCCGTTGACCTTGACGCCCTGCACGTAGACGTTCCGCACGCTGTTGTCCGGCGCCTTGACGACGAGGTCGCCGCTCTTGCGGTGCACGGTCATCTGGGTGAACTGCGGCGAGCCGAGAACCCAGTCCGACGAGCCGACCCGCAGCGGGTAGAGACCCAGCGAGCTGAGCAGGTACCACGACGACATCTCGCCGTTGTCCTCGTCGCCCAGGTAGCCCTGGCCGATCTCGGCGCCGACGTAGAGACGCCGCAGGATCTCCCGTACGAGGGCCTGCGTCTTGGCCGGTGCGCCGGCGTACTCGTACATGTAGGGGATGTGGTGCGACGGCTGGTTGCTCATGCCGAGCTGACCCAGGCGTACGGCCCGGGCCTCCAGCATCTCGTGGATCGTGCCGCCCTACCCGCCGGGGTGGTCGGCCTTCTCGGTCGTGGCGAAGAACTCGTCGAGCTTCTTCTCCAGTCCGGCCCGTCCGCCGTAGAGGTTGGCCAGGCCCTGACCGTCCTGCTGGGCGGTGAAGGCGAAGTTCCAGCCGTTGGTCTCGGTGTAGACGCCGCCCCAGTCCAGCGGGTCACCGTCGAGGAAGGTGCCGGCCGCGGTCCGCCCCTGGAAGAACTTCGACTTGGTGTCGAACAGGTTGACGTAGTTGCGGGCGCGCTGCAGGAAGTACTTCGACTCCTCCTTCAGCCGCTCCCGCCGCGCCTTCGGGGTGGCCGGGTCCTGGGCGAGCTCGGCGGCCATGTTGCCGATGCCGAAGTCGTTGATGAAGCCTTCGAGGGCCCAGGAGACCGACTCGCCGGTGGAGGTCGGCGTGTAGCCGAGGAACAGCGACGTCTCGATGCCCTTGCGGCCGACGGCGCTGCGCCCGGAGGCCACCGTCGCGTCCTTCACCGCGGCGTCGTAGGCCCCGAGCGGGTCGGGAAGCTTGACCCCGTTCAGGTACGCCTGGGCGAGCGCGACGTCCGCGCTGGTGCCGGTCATCAGGTCCGCGTACCCGGGTGACGACCAGCGGGCGATCCAGCCACCGTCGCGGTACTGCTGCACGAACCCGTCGGCGATCTTCGCCGCGATGTCCGGGTAGAGCAGCGAGTACGCCGGCCAGACCGTGCGGTAGGTGTCCCAGAACCCGTTGTTCACGTAGATCTGACCGTCGACGATCTTCGCGCCGGTGGACGTCGGGGTGGACGTGCCGGTCGCCGCCGACACCGGGCTCGCGTACTGCCAGCGCGGCTTCGCGGCCGTGCCGGTGTTCTCCGACTGCGAGTTCGGGTAGAGGTTGAGCCGGTACAGGTTCGAATAGAGGGTGACCAGTTGCGTCTCGGTCGCGCCCTTCACCTCGACCCGGGCCAGGCGGTCCTTCCACGCCGCGGTCGCGGCCGCGGTGATCTGCTCGAAGCTCCGGCCGGTGACCTCGAGGTCGAGGTTGCGCCGGGCCTGCTCGAGCGAGATGAACGACGTCGCGAACCGCAGGGTCACCTGCGGGTTCGCCGACAGGTCGAAGGTGGCCGAGGTGGCCGCCGAGCCGGCCGGCGCGCGGTCGAACGTGCCGGAGTAGAACATCCGGCTCCGACCGGCGGACAGGCCGCTGCCGTTGTCGACCCAGCCGGTGACCGTGCCGGCGGCCCCGAACGTGAAGTTGCCGTTCTGGAGGACGAGGCTTCCGGTGGCCTTCCCGGCCGGGAAGGTGACCTGCGTGATCCCGCCGTGGTCGGTCGGCGACATCTGCGCGACCAGGCCGTTCTGCAGCTTGACGCGGTAGAGGTCGGGCCGGGCGGTCTCGTCGTCGTGGCTGAAGGCGAGCGCCCGGTCACGCGGCGCCCCGGTCAGGTTGCCACCCTCCAGGACCGGCATGACCGACATCTGGTTGCGGTCACCCATCCACGGGCTGGGTTGGTGCGAGATCGCGAGGCCCTGCAACATGGTCAGGTTGGCCGCGTTGTTGGCCCGCTGGTACTCGTACTCCCACGAGTCCGAGGTGGCGTTCGTGACCGGCGTGAGGAAGTTGAAGCCGTTCGGCAGCGCCGAGATCGGCAGGTTGTTACCGCGCGAGAAGCCGCCCGACGCGTTGGTCCCGCGCCGCGTGTCGACGTAGTTGGTCAGCTTCGACCCGTCGATCGGCGTCGGCGCCCCGACCACGGCGAGGTCGTCGATCCACCCCTGGAAGCGGGTGTCGGCGGTGGCCCCGGCGTTGTCGTAGGCGAGCAGGATCCGGTCGATCGTCTTGCCGTTCGCGACCGCGCCGATGTCCGACTGCACCGCGTTCCACTCGTCGGCGAAAAGCACCTTGGACGCACCCTGGCCGGCCGCCGTGAGCGCGTTGCCGTGCTGGTCCACCGGGGACCGCCGGCTGAGGTAGCTGCCGTCGGTGAAGTGCAGGTCGACGGCCGCGTACGTGGACGGGTACTGGAGGTTCTCCGCGGTGAGCTCGGGGAAGATCTTGTAGCTCAGGCGGGTCTTCGGTCCGACCGGGATGTTCACGTCGAACAGCTTGTCGGTCGCGTAGGCACGCCCGTCCTCCTCGGCGCCACCGGCGTACCGCAGGGCGGCGACACCACGGAAGCCGGCGTTCGGGAGCTGGTTGGAGCCACGGTTGGGCCCGGTGCCGACCACGCTGATCATCGGGGTGGACGGTGGCCGTACGTTGGTGCCGTCGCTGAGGTCCCAGTCGGCGAGCTGGATGAGCGAGTCACCGGAGTTCGCGGTGACGTTGAGCCGGTAGTAGGCGTACGCGGTCGGGTTGGTGAAGCTGTACACCTTGGTCGCGAACCGCCCACCGAACGTCTGGCCGGTCTGCCGGTCCAGGTCGGACCAGGACGACCCGTCGTTCGACCCCTGGACGGTGAAGTCCTTGGGGTCACGCCCGGGCGCGTCGTCGGCCGAGGTCAGCGAGTACTTCACCACGGCCGTGGGCGTGGCCAGCTGGTAGGTGACCCAGCCGGTCCGCTGGAACGCCAGCCATTTGGTCGAGCTGTCGTTGTCGGTGAGCTTGACGGCGGTCTCGCCGGGCGGGTTCTCCGCACTCGCCGTGACCGCCTTGACCTGGTTGAGCACGCTGCCGGGCAGGCCGACACGGAAGGACCCGGTCAGGTTGCCCTGCACCGGCTTGCCCTTCGCGTCGAGCTCGACGGTGCTCGCCGCGGGTCGCGGCTCGGTGGACTCGAACGAGGAGCTGAATTCGCCCGGCCGGACCGAGGCGTGGGCCTCCGGCACGGCGACGACCAGTCCCATCGGCACAATCAATGCCCCGGCGGCGGCGAGCCACCGTCGAGACACGAGAGAGGCAGCGGCGGAGCCGCCAATCAACGTCATGCGTAACTCCAGGGGGAGCGGGCGCGAACGCGCACCCGGAACAGAGATCGTCAGCCTCGCTCCCCCTGACAACGTTGTCAAGAAACGATTCAGAAATGCCCCGGAAACCCGCCCGATCCCACCGACCACCGTCCACTCCAGCCCATGCATCAGCCCATGCATCGACGATTATCGTGGTTTTAGGAGCCGACGTAGCGCAGGACCGCGAGGACAGGTCGCCTCTTCGAGACCGGCCGGAGACGGCCTGCGGAGGTCAGCTCACGGCGACGTCGAAGACGTGCACGATGCCCCGGTCGGTGGACTCGGGCAGGGTGACCGAGGCGACGAGCTTGGCGGGGTCGAGCGCCGCCGGCCCGGAGGCGAACAGGCGGAACTTGCCACCGGCCACCGGCGCGGATCTCATTCTGTGCTACAGTCGTGCTGTTGCGGTTTTGATTCAGTAGACGTTTTCGGCGCCTGATGGGTTTCCATTTCAACCCTCGGGCGCTTTTCGTTTTTTCGTGTCGGTTCCGACGCGGGTGATCAACGCAGCGGCGTAAGGGGCCGCGCTGTGCGGCCTCCAACAGCCTGCGAGGAGCAGACATGGTTACAGGTACTGTCAAGTGGTTCAACGGCGACAAGGGCTTCGGCTTCATCAGCCAGGACGACGGTGGCCCCGACGTCTTCGCCCACTTCTCGGCGATCTCGGCGAGCGGCTTCCGCAGCCTCGACGAGAACCAGCGGGTCGAGTTCGACATCACGCAGGGCCAGAAGGGCCCGCAGGCGGCGAACATCCGCGCCCTCTGACCCACGCTTCTGCCAACGGCGGCCCGACTGATTCAGCGGGCCGCCGTTCGGCGTTTCTCCCACGAAATTCTCCGTTCGTGGGGATGATCTCCAGAAAGGCCCTGCATGACGATGACTACCACCCGCCCGGCCACAGCCGCGGTCGACGCCTCCATCACGCCGTTCCTCGCTCCGCCCACTCCCGACGAGGAGACCCCGGCCCCGCGTGCCTCCGACAACGGCACCGCGGCGATGCGCCGGCTGCGTCACCCGTTCGCGGTCGACTCGGAAGCGAAGCCCCAGACCGCCGAGCACTGACGCGCGATCAGTTCTGTTCGTCCAGCAGGGCGGAGAGCCGGCGGGCGAGGCCCCCCAGGTCTTCACCGCGGTAGACGCCGGCCAATTCGTCCAGCAGCCGAGCCGCCACCGCGGCTTGCGCCGCCGTCAACGTCACCGGCCGCCCCACTGACCGGTCACCGTCGGCGAGCAGTTTCCCCAGCGACTCGGCGTACTCGTCGCGGTCGAGCGGGTTACCGGAACGACCCCGAACGCTCGCCGTCGGCCGCGGCGGCGTGTGGTCCCCGGCCGGAGCCTGGCTGAACTGGGCATGTCCCAGGCAGTAGTCGGTCTGGCGGGTCGAGTCGGAGGTCCAGCCCGCGGCGTGCTCCCGAGCCCACGAGCGGGCGTCCGCGTCGCTGCGCCACGCCTCGATGGCGGGCGGCTCCACCTGGACCGGGCACCCGGCCACGTCGCAACTGAGCACGACCCGCCGCAGCGTGCCTGCTCTCGACAGGTGAATGCTCGTGTCACACCTCACTCGAGCGGGTGACCGGACCTGAGTCACGTCAGGCCCTCAGCCTCCTCTTGGCCGCTGCCGATGGCAAGTCACCGTCGTGCCGGGCCGCCTGGCCAGCGAGGTGGTAACCCGGCAGGCGTAGTCTCGGCCCTGTCGCTCCAGACCCCGGCGACCAGTCGGCCGCCGGCGGACGCCTCCAGAGAGCAGACAATGACTATTTCCAAGGCAGTTGTCATCGCCGTCCTTCGCGAACGCGGCCAGCACGACCGGGCCGACTTCGTCGATCGCGAACTACCCGAGAACATCGACCCCGCTCGGCACGGTGGGCTGCTGGCCACGCTGCACATCGATCCGGCCGAGCTGGACGCGGCGCAACCCGCGTGAGGATCGACCCGGGCGGCGGCGTTCCCGCCGGCTGCCCGGCCGCCCACGAGCGGTTCCTCGGCGACAGCGGGTTCTGACCCGCGCACTCCGCTTCTCGGTACGGCCGGCCCAGCAGGGTGCCGGCCCCGTCACCCGCCACACACGCTGGTTGGTCGGCGCCGTAACCGCGTGAGGTCAGGCGGCACGTTCACATCGCCGGGCCGACGATCGGAAGGCACGGTTCGTGACCATCAGATATGGATTTCTCAGCACTCACCCGCCCACCCGCTGCGGCCTGGCGACCTTCAACGCCGCGCTCGCCGGCCACCTCGCCGAGGCCGGCACCCCGGACGGCATCGTGCGCGTCATCACGAACGGCGACGACCCCGCGCCCGCGTCCGACGTGGTGCACACCTGGGTCGGCGGGACGCCATCCGGCTGGCAGGACACGGCCGGGGTGCTCAACACCTTCGACGTCGCCGTCGTCCAGCACGAGTACGGCATCTATCCCGGCCGCGACGGTGGCGAGGTCCTGTCCGTGCTGCGCCGGCTCACCGTACCGAGCCTGGTCGTCCTGCACACCGTGCTGAGCCGCCCCAACCCGAGGCAGAAGTCGCTGCTCGAGCAGATCGTGGCCGCCGCCGACGCCGTCGTGACCATCTCCCAGGCCGCGTACGACCGGTTGGCGCTCGGCTACGACGTCGACACCGCGAAGGTCTCCGTGATCCCGCACGGCGCCTCCGACTACGCGGGCCCGCCCGCGCACCGGCTCACCCAGCCCCACCTGCTCACCTGGGGTCTGCTGGGACCGGGCAAGGGCATCGAGTGGGCCCTGCGCGGACTGGCCCAGCTCAAGGACCTCGACCCGGCACCCGTCTACACCGTGGCCGGCCGCACCCACCCCAAGGTCGTCGAACTGCACGGCGAGGCGTACCGGGCGGGTCTGCACCAGCTCGGTGCGTCACTCGGCATCGCGCACACGGTCCGCTACGAGTCGGCCTACCTCGACCACGCGGCGCTCGGGGAACTCGTCCGCTCCGCCGATGTCGTCGTGCTCCCGTACGACTCGACCGAGCAGGTCAGCTCGGGCGTGCTGGTCGAGGCGGTGGCCGCCCGGATCCCGGTCGTCGCCACCGCGTTCCCGCACGCGGTGGAGTTGCTCACCGACGGGCCCGGCCTGCTCGTGCCGCACAAGAACCCGACCGCCCTGGCCAAGGCCATCCGGAAGATCCTGACCAAGCCCGCGGTGGCCGCCTCCCTGCGCGAACGCGGCGGTCACGCCGAGCCCGCACCGCGCTGGCCCGCCGTCGCCCAGCGATATCACGACCTCGCCGCGACGCTGGTCGCCGCCGACACCCGCCGTGTCGCCGTGGCCGCCCGGTGACGACCGTTCGGGCCACCATCGTGGCGCCGCGAACCGGCCGGACCGTTCCCGCTCCGACCTTCACGCACCTGTTGCGGCTCACCGACGACACCGGCCTTTTCGAACATGCCCGGTACGCCAGCGTGCGCCGCGAGCACGGCTACTGCACCGACGACGTCGCCCGGGGCCTCGTCGTCACCTGCCGGGAGACCGCGCCCGCCGTCGAGGTGGTCCGGCTCGCGGAGCGCTACCTGGCCTTCCTCACCCACGCGCAGGACGCCGAGGGCGCCTTCCACAACCGGCTCGGGTTCAACCGGGAGTGGGCCGACGAGCCCGGTCTCGGGGACTGGTGGGGGCGGGCCCTCTGGGGTCTCGGGACCGCCGCGGCCCGCGGCCCCGCGCCGTGGATCCGCCAGGAAGCCCTGCTCGCCTTCACGCGGGGAGCCGCTCGCCGGTCCGGTGCCCCGCGGGCGATGGCCTTCGCCGCGCTCGGGGCGGCCGAACTGCTGCGCGCCGATCCCGGCAACGAGCCGGCCGCGGCGCTCCTGTCGGACACCGTCACGGCCATCGGGCCGCCCGATCCCGACCCGCGCTGGCCGTGGCCGCAGCAGCGGCTGACCTATGCCAACGCGGCCCTGGCCGAAGCCGTCATCGCCGCCGGCGACCTACTCGACGACCCACCGGTCCTGGACGCCGGTCTGCAGATGCTGGCCTGGCTGCTGGACATCCAGCTCAGCGACCACCACCTGTCGGTGCTCCCGTCGGCCGGCTGGCAGCGTGGCGGCCCCCGGCTGCGGCACGACCAGCAACCGATCGAGGTGGCCGCGCTGGCCGACGCCTGCGCCGTCGCCGCCACCATCACCGGTGGTCAGGTCTGGCACCAGGCCGTCCGGCAGTCGATCGGCTGGTTCCTCGGGGACAACGACATCGACCAGGCCATGTGGGATCCGGCCACCGGCGGCGGTTACGACGGGCTGACCCTGCAGGGCCCCAACCTCAACCAGGGCGCGGAGTCCACCCTGGCCCTCATCTCCACCCTGCAGCACCGAACCACCCCGAAGCGATGACAGGGACCGACGTCCCCCCGCACCCGGCAGCGTGCTCAGTGGCGTGCCCGGCAGCGTGCTCAGTGGCGTGATCAGTGGCCGGTCGGGGGGATCGTCGACGACTTCCCGGCCTGCTCGATCTTCTTCGCCCGCTTCGCGGTCTGCTTCTCCTTCAGTGTCTTGCCCTGCTTCTTATCGCTGTCCTTGCGCGGAGATTTGCCGGACATGGTGACTCCTTCACGATGAGGTCGCCGGCTGCCCGGACAGGGGCGGCCGGCACGACTCGGCACACCGCCAGGAACTCGAGCGACAACCCTGAGCTTACGCCTGTTCGGCGCCCCGGAACCCGATCGGAGCAGCCTGGACTCACCGTCAGCCGAGCGCGCCGGCAGGACATCGACCCATCGGACCTTCGGCCGAATCCCGGCTCGGCCCCGAGCGGGAGACATCTCACGGATTCGTGCCAACGCTCATCTATCTCACAGGAACCTGACAGCTGTCTCTTTTGGATGTCCCGGTAGCGGCCGACCCACCGGTGGCCGCCCGACCGGAAGGACCTCATGACAGACCCGCTGAAACAACGGCGCCGGCGTTCACGTCTCATGACGTACGGCGCGGTGACCGCAGCTCTGGCCCTGACCGCCGTCGGGGTGGGCGTGGCGCAGGCCGGAACCACCCCTCCCCCGCTCTCGTTCGTCGCCGCCACCGGGCAGGTGACCGCCGCGCGGTACGTTTCGGACGGCAACGTCTACCTCCTCCTAGACCTGGGCCTGCACGTGATCGCCGGCAAGGACCCGTTGGAGATCTGGGCCCACCGCACCGGCTACGACAAGCCGATCGTGGCCGAGCGGACCGTGGTGGAGAACGGCAAGAAGAAGAAGGTCGCGCTGCCGGACGGTCTGGTCACCGACCTCTCCGGCCTCAAGGACTTCACCACCATCTCCATCGCCGACCAGGCCGGGAAGGTCGTGGCGGAGTACCAGACCTCGTTCTGCGGCAACACCTATGCGTCGGCACGGACCCGGCCGGACGCTCCGGCCGCCAACCCGTACCCGAACTACTGCGGGCGCCATGACTACAACCCGTTCACGCTCGGCGCGGTCTGGGGCGTGCAGGCCGGCTGGGACGCGGCCATCAACGACCAGCCCCCGCACGACGAGGCGCATCCGTTCGATCTGCCGGTGGGCCAGTACACCGCGACCGCCACGGTGAACCCGGCGTACCGCTCGCTGCTCGGCATTCCGAAGGACCAGGCGAGCGCCAAGGTCGGGCTGACCGTGGTGGCGGGCGAGGAGCGCAAGGCCGCCGCGGCCCGGGCCCGCATGCTTCCGCCCGACGCCCACTCGCTGCACGACGGCGAGGGCGACGCCGAGCGGCAGGTCTCCTCGTACGTGCCGGAGCTCCGCGCCCCGGCCAAGCGCCCCGTCCCGCTGAAGGCGACCCCGGCCGGCGGTCCGCGGCCGGACCTGCGCTCGCTGCCCGCGTGGGGGATCTCGCTTTCACAGGAGGACGGCAAGGCATACGTCAACTTCGGGGCGACGGTGTGGAACGCGGGCACGTCCCCGCTGCTGGTCGACGGTTTCCGCCGCAGCGGCACCGAGCTGATGGACGCGTACCAGTACTTCTTCGACGCCAAGGGTAACCAGGTCGGCAGCCGCCCGGCCGGCACGATGGAGTGGGACGCGCGCGACGGTCACCAGCACTGGCACTTCACCGACTTCGCGCAGTACAACCTGCTCGACTCGGCCCAGAAGCTCGCCGTGCGCAGCGGCAAGGAGGCGTTCTGCCTGGCCAACACGGACGCGGTCGACTTCACCATCCCGAACGCGAAGTGGCGTCCGGAGAACACCGACCTGTCCACCTCGTGCGGCGCGGACACCGTCGTCGCCGTGCGCGAGGTGCTCGACATCGGCAACGGCGACACCTACAGCCAGGACCGGCCGGGTCAGTCGTTCGAGATCACCGACGTGCCGAACGGCACCTACTACATCCAGGTGCTGGCCAACCCCGAGGACAAACTGGCCGAGCTCAACACAACCAACAACTCGGCGCTGCGCCAGATCGTCCTGGGCGGCACCCCCGAGGCCCGGACCCTGTCCGTTCCCGCGGTGCACGGCATCGACCGCTGAGGTGTGCGTCCCGGTCCCCCCGTGGGACCGGGACGCCCCGTACCCGGTCAGGACACCTCTTGGCCGCGGTCGTTCAGCTTGTGCTCGTGCCAGTAACGGTCCCACTCGTCGTCGACGTGCTCGGGGACCTTGCCCGCCGGGAACCGCACATAGCCGACCGGGGGATCCTCACCGTCCGGCACGCACGCCCGCCCGGTGGTGCTGTCCACCGCCGCGACCGGGTACTCGTCCGAGCCGCAGATCGCCTCGCGAAACGAGCATCCCGAGAGAAGACCGGCGGCGAGGGCCGCGGCGAGCAGGAACGGCGTACGGCTGCGCTGGCTCATGCGGCCCAGTCTGGTCGACGCCGGTCGATCGGGGATGCGTACGCGTACTCAACCGATGATCGAGATGACCCCGAACATGAACGCTGTGCCCCCGACCGTGGCGGCCAGAGTTCCCCATGACGGGTGGTCCGCGTGTGCCTCGGGCAGAATGTGCCCGGTCGCGATGTAGAGCAGAAACCCGGCGAAGTACGCCAGATATAGCGATATCGTCGCCGTCGACAGGTGGATCGCCGCTCCCACCGCCGCGCCGGCCACCGGGGCCAGCGCATCGGCGGCGAGGAGCAGGACGGCTCGGCGGCGCCCGTTGCCGTACATCACGGTCAGGGTGAACGTGTTGAACCCGTCGGCGAAGTCGTGCGCGAGCACCGCGATGGCCACCGTGACCGCGACGCTCGCTCCCGCCGAGAAGGCGATCCCGATTCCCAGCCCGTCGAGGAAGCTGTGCCCCACCAAGGCCGCCCCGGCCAACAGACCGAGCGGGCGCAGGTCGTGCCGGTTCTCCCGATAGTGCGACCCGCTGCCGCGATGCAGCTCGACGCCCTTCTCGATGACATGGATGGTCAGAAAGCCGGCGACGAACAGCACCATCGTGATCGGGATCCCGCGGAACGTCGTGTGCGACCCCTCGAACGCCTCAGGTAGCAGATCGAACGCGACGACGCCGAGGATGACCCCGCCGGCCGCGCCGAGCACCAGGTGCCGGCGATCCGTCACCCGCAGGGCGACGAGCCCGCCGATCGTCGTGGCCACGCCGGCGCCCAGCCCGATCAGGATCGCGGTGATCACAACGAATCGCTCCTCCCCTCCCGCCCGGACCAACTCTCTCGCGCGGGCGCGTTCGTGCGCATGATTCAAACGAGGTATTACCCGGTCATCGTTTCGCCGCCCGCGGGTCCGGACGAGCGGTCGGATCGCCGAAGGTGACCTCGCGGTCGCGGTCCTCCGCCAAGCACGCGGCCGGGGCGGTCTACTCCCCGGCGACCAGGCTCCGGCGACCCACCAGGGTCGGGAGGTCCGCCATCGCCGGGAAGACGTGGGTGGCCCCGGCGTCCAGCAGGGCCTGCGCCGGATGGTGGGCGGGGCTGTCCGGCGGGCAGAAGCCGAAGACGGTCGCACCGGCGGCCACGCCCGCGGTGACGCCGGGGACCGTGTCCTCGATGACGGCGGCCCTGGCCGGGTCGATCCCCAGGAACGCCGCCGCGGCCAGGTAGACGTCGGGGGCCGGCTTGCTGCGGGGCTGGTCCATGCCGCTGAACATCTTGCCGGCGAAGACCTGCTCCAGCCCGACCTTGTGCAGCTGCAACCGCACCTTGCCGAGGTCGGCGCCGCTGGCACAGGCGATCCGGCCGTCCATCCGGGCGTTGATCTCGTGGACCGCGGCCACCGCGCCGGGGATCGGCTCCAGGGAGGCCACCAGGGCCTCGTTGCGGCGGCGGCGGAACTCGTCCAGCCACTCGTCGGTGACCACGAAGCCGGTGTGCGCGGTGATGATCGCGGTCTCGTCCCGCAGGGCCCGGCCGACGAAGAGCCGGAAGCTGTCGGCCGGGCTGATCTGCCAGCCGAGCTCGTGGAGCATCGACCGCAGAACCCCGTTCGTGATGCTCTCCGAGTCCACCAGGACCCCGTCGCAGTCGAACAGCACAGCGTCGAACGAACCGGCCTCAGACATGCCACGACATTATCGGGGCGCCGCGGAGGTAGCCCGAGCGGTGCCGCGCTGAGCTATTGGCCATGTCACAGGCTATTCGCTGCTTCGAGGCATGAACTACGCAAAGTGCTTCCCGAGGCCCATACCTTCGTCGCAACAGGGGCAGCGGGCCGACAGCGGACCAAGTACGATCCGAGCCGCTCAACCTGAGAATCTCCTGATAGGACGACATAGTGTCGCAGCCCGTGACCCCGACGCCCAACCCCGCCACCGCGACGCCGCCGCCCGCCGTGCCCCCGGCCGACCCCGGCTTCCCGCCGCCGATCCCGACGCAGCAGGAGCAGGGTTTCAGCGGCCTGTCCATCGCGGGCGTGATCCTGGCGGTCATCATCCCGGTCATCGGTTTCGTCCTGAGCCTGATCGCCATCACCCAGACCGGCAAGGGCAAGCGGCGCGGCCGTGGCCTGGCCGTCACCGGCGTCGTCGTCTCGGTCGTGGCCATGGCCGTGATCGGCACCCTGGCCTACACCCTGTCGAAGTCGACGCTCATCGATCCCGGATGCGCCAGCGGCAAGGCGGCGATCTTCAAGATGGCCAAGAACCCGACGCCGGAAACGGTGGTGACCGCGATCGACGAGCTGAACGCCGCGTCCGCCGAGGCCAAGAACGACGACGTACGCAGCGCGATGAAGACGCTGGCGGACGACTACAGCAAGATGATGGCCGACGCCAAGGCCGGCAAGGCGCCCGACGCCGCCGCCACGACGAAGATCTCCGCCGACGCGGACGCCATCGACAAGCTGTGCACGGCCGGTTCCTGACCGTAGAGACCGAGCGGCATCGGGAAACCGGTGCCGCTCACCTCTCGTTCTTTCGGCCGAGGTGAGGTTGATCTCTTCGGACCCAGGAGGGATGGCTCGACTTGCCCTGATCGACGACTGTGGTGGCGCGTACGCGAGGTGCGGGCGTTTCACACCGGGGACGGGCACGAGCAGATGGAACGGGTAAGTCGGCGGGGATTGCTCCGCGGGGCCGGGCTGGCGGCGGTCGGAGCGGCGGTCGGAGCGCTCGGGGTCACCGAGATTCCGCGGTGGTTCGGCTGGGATCATCCGCCGCTCAGTGGCGGCTACGCGGCCGCGGCCGACAACCAGCAGGCGATCCAGACCTCGTCGGTGCGGGTTCGGTACTATGTGGAGACCTCACGGCCGTTGGTCGCGCTCACGTTCGACGACGGGCCGGCTCCGCACTACACACCACAATTCCTCGATGTGCTCGAGGAGGCCGGGGTGCCAGGGACCTTCTTCCTGGTGGGCAGCAACGTCCGCGACCACGCCGGCCTGATCAAGGATCGGCTCGACGGCCATGAGGTCGGCAACCACTCGTGGGCCCATCGCGATCTGGCCACCATGAACCTCGCGGCGATCCAGGACGACCTGCGGCGCACCCACGCGACCATTCAGGACAAGCTCGGGCGTACCCCGACCCTCATGCGGCCGCCGTTCGGCCACCTCGGCGGATCGACCGTACTGGCCGTCGACTCTCTCGGTTACGACCTGATCCTCTGGGACCGGCAGATGCACGAGCGGCGCTTCCACGACAACCCCACCGGCCAGGCGAAAGACATCGTCGACACGGCCCGCCCCGGCTCGATAATCCTGGCCCACGACGCCGGCGGCCAACAGCGATTGGTGACGCTCGGAGCGCTGAAGGACATCGTGACCGGCCTCAAGGCACGCGGCTTCGCATTCACCACCGTCTCCGCCCTGATCGCCGACGCGACCGGCCCCCGTACGCAAACCCACTGAATGCCGAGCCCCTCGCGCCCGTAGCCGGCCGCTCCGTGCGCGGCCGGCGTCCCGTCACTCGATGCGCGGCGCCACCGCAACGCGGTCTTCCCGGCTGGCCGAGGACGCCCACCCGGTCGAGTGATAGCGGATGTTATCTACCCTACATAGCCCACTAAGTAGTTATTGCGGCATTTGACCACTTAATGATAGATTAGTGATTAATCCGTGGCGGTGTGATCCACGAGATGCCGTCACCTGTCGGCGGAAGGGAAATTTCGGCGCCGGCAGGAAGGCTTGGCGGTGTTTCGCTACGTGGCCCGCAAGGCTGCCGGCTGGCTGATCATGATCATCTTGGCTACCAACGCGACCTTCTTCCTCGCCAGTTGGTTCCTCGATCCGCGGTCCAACTACCGTGAGCTTCGGCCGGTCCGCACCGATGAGCAGATCGCCCACGCCCTGGAGCCGTACGGCCTGTCGCCGTCCTGGTCGGTCGTCCACCGCTGGTGGTATTGGCTCTCCGACGTCGTGCTCCGCTTCGATTGGGGCCACTCGCCGACAGGAGTACCGGTCAACTCCGAGATCCCGCAGCGCGCCCTGGTGAGCGGGCAGCTGATCCTGCTGGGCACGGTGTCGGCGGTGGTGCTCGGGATCGCGCTGGGGGTCTACACCGCGACTCGGCAGTACGGCGCGGTCGACCGCGCGGGCCAGGCGGTGTCGATCGTGTTGTTCAACATCCCGACCGCCGTCAGCGCACTCGCGCTCGTGCTGGGCGCGGTCTGGCTGAACCAGCGCTTCGGGACGACCGTGCTGCACGTCGCCGGCGCCAACACCCCCGGTGTGGAGGGCACCTGGCCGACCGTCGTCGACCGGGCCGACCACCTCGTCCTGCCGACGCTCAACCTCACACTGCTCGGCTACGTCAGCTGGCACCTCACCCAGCGGGCGCTTCTGCTGGATGCGCTCAACGCCGATTTCGTCCGTACCGCCCGCGCGACCGGCCTCACGCGGTCCCAAGCCATCCGGCGGCACGCCTTGCGGGCCTCGCTGATCCCGACCGTCACGTCGGTCGCGTTCAGCATCCCCGCCGTGTTCACCGGAGCGATCGTCACCGAGACGGTCTTCGGCTGGGAGGGGATGGGGCGCTACTTCACCCAGACCATCAGCCAGAACAACGTGGACGGGGTCGTCGCCGTGGCCGCCTTCGGCGCCGCCGCGACCGCGGTCGGCGCCATTCTGTCGGACATCGCCACCGTTGCCCTTGATCCCCGGGTGCGGGCGAGCTGACCGATGATCACCACCCTCCCGACCAGCGCCCCGGACGACTCACCAGCTCCGCCACCGCCTCGTCTCGGCCGAGCCCGGCTCTACGTCCGCCGGTTCGCCCGCAACCGCCCGGCCGGGGCAGGCGTGGTGATCTTTCTGGTGCTGTTCGGCTACGCCGCGATCGGCGGGCACGTCAGCCGGTGGAACTGGTCCGATCAGGATTTCCTCGCGCTGACCGAGCCGCCGGGAGCCAGCCACTGGTTCGGCACCAACCAGGGCGGCAACGACGTATTCACGCAGTCCGCGCACGGGCTGCAACGCTCGCTCGTGATCGCGCTGAGCGTGTCGGTGCTGACAGTGGTGATCTCGGCCGTGGTCGGGGCGGGCGCGGCCTATCTGGGCGGCCGGGTCGAGCGGTGGACCCTCGCGGTGATCCATTTTCTGCTCGTCGTACCGGCGTTCTTGATCCTCGCGCTCGTGTCCAACCGGGTGAGTGGTGACTGGCGCGTCCTGATCCTGCTGCTGACCCTGTTCGGCTGGATGTTCACCGCCCGCGTGATCTGGTCGGTCTCGACGTCCCTGCGCGAGCGTGACTATGTGCTGATGGCCGAGTTCATGGGTGTCTCCCGCCGGCGGATCGTGGCCCGGCACATCATTCCGCACCTCGGAGCGTTGCTCATCGTCAACCTCACGCTGGGGGTCGTCACGACCGTGCTGAGCGAAACCGCACTGAGTTTCCTCGGCTTCGGCGTCAAGACGCCCGACGTCTCGCTCGGTTCGTTGCTCGCCGACGGTTCGGTGACGATCAGCTCCGCACCGTGGCTGTTCGCCGCGCCGGCCGGGCTGCTGGTGCTGCTGACCGTCGCACTGACGCTGATCGGGGACGGGCTGCGGGACGCGCTCGACCCGACGTCCACGGCCGGTGGGCACGGATGACAAACCTGGTTCTCTCCATCCGCGATCTGGCCGTGACGTTCCCCTCGGAGCGCGGCCCGGTCGAGGCCGTCCGCGGTATCGGCCTGGACTTGTTCGCAGGGAGGACGCTCGCCCTGGTGGGTGAGTCGGGCTCGGGCAAGTCAGCCACGGCCGCGAGCATCATGGGCCTGCTTCCGGTCGGCGCCCAGGCTCGGGGTGAGGTGCTGCTCGGCGGGCGAGATCTCCTCGCCCTCGACGACCGCCGGATGTCGGCCGTCCGCGGCAAGCGGATCGGGATGGTTTTCCAAGACCCGCTCTCGGCTCTGACGCCGATCTTCTCGGTGGGCCGGCAGGTCGCCGACGCCGTCCGGGTCCACACCCGGGTGTCGAAGGCGGCGGCCCGGGAGCGTGCGGTCGAGCTGCTCGGCCTGGTGGGCATCTCGCAACCGCGACGACGGGCCCGGGACTTCCCGCACCAGTTCTCCGGCGGCATGCGTCAGCGGGTGGTCATCGCGTTGGCCATCGCCAACAACCCTGACCTGATTATCGCCGACGAGCCGACCACGGCGCTCGACGTGACGGTACAGGCGCAAATCCTCGAAGTGCTGGAGACCGCCAAGGCCGAGACCGGAGCCGCGGTTCTGCTCATCACCCACGACCTGGGAGTGGTGGCCGGCCACGCCGACGAGGTCGCCGTGATGTACGCCGGCCGCATCGTCGAGCGGGCCGAGGTCAGGGAGCTGTTCGCGACGCCGGCGATGCCCTACACCCTCGGGCTGTTGGGCTCGATGCCCGCACCGGACGCGGGCCGACGGCTGCCGCTGGTGCCGATCGAGGGGGAACCGCCGTCGCCGGCTCAGCGGCTCCCGGGCTGCCCGTTCGAGCCGCGCTGCCCGCTCGCCCGCGCCGACTGCCGGGACAAGGAGCCCGCCCTCACCGAACTCCGGCCGCTGCACCAGGTGGCCTGCGTCCGTGCCGAACACGTGGCCGGTCGCCGGCCCGGCGACGTCTTCGGCCGAGCCGAGCAGCCACCCGTCGACACGCCGGCCGCCGCCGAAGCGGTCCTCCGGGTGGTCGGCCTCTCCCGCACCTTCCCGGTCACCAGCGGAGCGGTTCTGCGACGCCGGGTGGGCACGCTGCACGCGGTCAGCGAGGTCAGCTTCGACGTCCGGGCGGGCGAGACCGTCTGCCTGGTCGGCGAGTCCGGCAGCGGCAAGACGACGACCCTGCTGGAGATCATGCGGCTACGCCCCCCCGAGTCGGGATCGCTGGAAATCCTCGGCACCGACGTCGCCGGCTCGCTGCCCGCGTCGGAGCGGCGCCGGCTGCGGCAGGCGGTGCAGATCGTCATGCAGGACCCGCAGGCTGCGCTGGACCCCCGCCTCCCGGTGTTCGAGTTGCTCGCCGAGCCGCTGCTCGCCGCCGGATCCGGCGCCGAAGCGACCCGGGACCGGATCGCCGAGCTGCTCAACCTGGTGGGGCTGCCGTCCGACATCGTCGACCGCTTCCCGGCCGCGTTCTCCGGCGGCCAGCGGCAGCGGTTGACGATCGCCCGCGCGCTGGCGACCCGGCCCCGGCTGCTCGTCCTCGACGAGCCGGTCTCCGCTCTCGACGTCTCCGTCCGGGCCGGCATCCTCAACCTGCTGGCCCGGCTGAAGGCGCAGCTCGGGCTGGCCTACCTCGTGGTCGCGCACGACCTCGCCGTCGTCCGGCACATCGCGGACCGTATCGCGGTGATGTACCTGGGGCACGTCGTGGAGATCGGCGACGCCGAAGACCTGTTCGCCCGGCCACGGCACCCGTACACGCAGGCCCTGCTCTCGGCGGTCCCGGTGCCGGATCCGGTACGGGAGCGATCCCGCGAGCGGATCGTGCTCCGCGGCGAACAGCCCAGCGCGGCCGACCTGCCGACGGGTTGCGTCTTCAACGACCGATGTCAGCGCCGGCCCACCCTCACCGCGCGGCTTCAGCAACGCTGCGCCGACCAACGGCCAAGCCTCGAGCCGGTCCCCGGCGGCACCGAGGCCGCGTGTCACGCGGCCTGACCCATCGGATGCCGTCCCCGGCCGCCGGAAAGGAAGATCCATGCGTACGAATCCCGAGTGGCCGACCCGACTGGGCGCCACGGCGCTCACCGTCCTGCTCGCCGCCGCATCGGCCGGATGCGACGGCGACGCCACGCCGAAGACGCCGTACACACCCGGCACCGGCGCGGCATCGGCCCAGACCGACTACAACCCGCAGCCGTACGAGAACATCAAGGACGGCGGGACGCTCCGCACGGCCGGATCGGTCGTCGAACAGGGCAACCCGTTCCACGCCGACGCGAACCTGGCGGCGGCCAGGTTGTGGTTCTGGTACAACGCCGCCGCGATCACCTACTCGGCCGCCGGCGACGTGCAGTACAACCCCGACTATTTCACTGACGTGAAGTCGGCGGTCGTCGACGGCAACCAGCGGGTCACCATCACGATCAACCCGAAGGCCACCTTCAACGACGACACTCCGATCGACTACCGGGCCGTCGAGGCGACCTGGAGAGCCAACAACGGCACGAACAAGGACTTCTATGTCGGCGACACCATCCCCTACGCGCGGATCACCTCAGTCCATGCCGGGGCGAACGACAAGCAGGCGGTCATCGAGTTCAAGGGTGTGAACGCGTGGTGGACGGCGCTGTTCATGACTCTGCTGAACCCGAAAGCCACGGTAGACGCGAAGACCTTCAACACGGCGTACCTCAAGAAGGTCGTACCGCAGTGGGGCGCCGGCCCCTACGCCATCACGAAGTACGACGCCGCCACCGGCGACGCGACCTTCGAGCGCAACCCGAAGTGGTGGGGCAGGACCGGCAAGCTCGACAAGCGCATCCTCGTCGGCCTCGAGTCCCAGGCCGCCCTCAACGCCTTCCGCAACGGCGAACTCGACGTGGCCGCGACCGGGGACGCCGACGGCCTCAAGCAGATCACCGGCGTGTCCGGCACCGAGACCCGGCGCGGGGGCAGCCCGTTCGAGTATTTCCTCTTCCTCAACAGCAAGGCGCCGCTGCTCGGCGACATCGCCGTCCGCAAGGCGATCCTGGAGACCGTGGAGCGCAAGCAGGTCGCCGCGATCAACCTGCAGGGACTCGACTACGACGAGCCGCTGCCCGGCTCCGCGGTCCTGTTCTCCTTCCAGAAGGGCTACCACGACAACGTCGCCGAAGTCATCGAGTACAACCCCGAGACGGCGAAGAAGGAACTGGACGCCGCCGGATGGGTCGCCGACAGTGACGGGATCCGGGTGAAGGACGGCAAGAGGCTGGCGCTGAGCTACGTCCTGACCGGCGACGACCCGCTCAGGAAGGCGACGGCGGGCGCGATCGCGGCCCAGCTGAAGACGATCGGCGTCCAGGTCAACGTCAAGACGATCGCGGAGAACGACTTCGACTCGGTCGTCAGCGGCCGCAAGTTCGACCTGTTCCTGGCCGGCTACCGGGCCCTCGACCCGTTCGGCGCCCACAACCTGGACGGCTTCTACGGCAGCACCAGCAACGCGAACATCACCGGCGTCGGCACTGCCGAACTGGACCGGAAGATCAAGGCGGTCGCCGAGATCGCCGATCCCGACCAGCAGATCGCCAAGGCCAACGAGCTGGAACGGGAAGGGCTGGCACTGTACGGCTTCATCCCGCTCTACAGCGGTCCGTCGATCTACGGCGTTTCGAACGGCCTGGCCAACGTCGGCGCCACCATCTTCGGCACCCCGCTGCCGGAGACGGTCGGCTGGCAGAAATAACGCTCGTCGGCCACTGTGCGGCGGCCGACGAGATCGCCGGAGCGCGGGCGCGGGGGCCCCGGCCGTGCGGAGGTCGGGTCCCCCGCGCCCTGTTACCAGCGCGGAGGGGGTTGTGGAAGTTACCGGGTGAGGGTGGTCTGGAACGTGTAGATCTGGGTGCCCGCGACGTCCTCGCCGTTGTCCGGCGCCGCCCACATCGTGAGCGTGTGCCCGTCCCGCGCGAATTTCACCGGGTTACGGGTCATCACGTGCCCGGCGGCCGACCATTGCTGGAACGGGAACTCGTTGATGATCTTGCGGTCGTGCAGGTCGATCAGGACGGCGCCGCCCAGCTCGTAGCTGCCGGGCGTGCCGGGCGCCTGCGGCAGTGCCGTGATGCCGCCGCACACCATCTTCCCGGCCGGCACGTACTGGCAGTCCTGGAAGTCGAGGACGTTGGTCGGGTTCGCGTACTTCGCCAGCTGACGGCCGCCGCGGTTCCACTCGTAGAAGGTGCGCGACCCCCACGTGTTGCCGACGAGGCGCTTGGTGGTCGGGTCGTAGACGATGCCGCCGATGTGGTCGGCGACGCCGAACAGCCGGGACGTGGTCAGCGTGCGCAGGTCGATGCGGTAGATCTCCGAGGTGCTGTTCGGCCGGTACTGAGCCACGGGCACGAGCAGGTCGTCGCCGGCCAGGTCGATGCCGCCGGGGTGGTACAGGATGTCGTGGCCCAGCACGACGTCCTTGATCAGCTTCCCGGACTTGTCGATCACGAACACGTGGCCGACGCCCTTGCCCGGCGAACGGTCGTACCCGTCGATCGGGGTCGGATACTTCACCGTGGGCTCGATGATCTCGGTCGAGCTCAGGTAGAAGCGGTCCTTCGTGACGACCAGCCCCTCCGGGTGGAAGGTGGGGAAGTTCAGCCGCAGCGCGGCCAGCTGCGTCCAGGCGTTCGACCGGGTCACCGACTGCAGACCGGCGGACAACGACGAGTCGTGCGGGCCGGCCACAGCGGCACTACCGGCCGGCAACGACACGGCAGCGCCCGCGACAGCGGCGGCCACGGCGACAAGGCGACGGTGAATTCTCATGAACGCCACTGTCCCCGCCCGAGACAAAGCCGAGGTGAACGCGCCTTGAAGATCATTTCAGCGACGCACCACGGCACGGGGAGATCCGCTAGTGCTCCGCTTGCCGCCGGATGGCAAGCTGGTGTCCCGTGATCGACGATCTTGTGAAGAACTACCGACCCGGCCGACCTGTCCGACACACATCGCGCGGCGGGGACACCGTGCGGAAGCCGGAGCTCGTGGCGGCTCGCCGGTGAGGGCGGTCATCGTCGCGGCCGCGGTCGCGTTCATCATCTCCCTGTTCGGTACGCCGGTGGCGATTCGCGTCTTCACCGCGCTCAAGGCCGGCCAGCCGATCCGGTCCCTCGGGCTCGCCTCGAACCAAGGCAAGAAGGGCACCCCCACGATGGGGGGCGTCACGATCATCGTGGCGACCGTCTTCGCCTACGTCGCCGGGCACATCGCCCTGACCACCCTGCCCGAACGGCAGATCGCGCAGGAGGAGCCGACCATGACGGCCCTCGTCCTGCTCGGGCTGTTCGTCTTCTGTGGCGTGGTCGGCTTCCTCGACGATCTCCTCAAGGTGCGCCGGCGCAACTCCGACGGGCTGTCGGCCAAAGGCAAGCTGCTCGGCCAGGTGATCGTCGGCGTCGGGTTCGGCATCGCCGCGCTGTATGTGGTCAGCACCAACGGCCAGACCGTGGCCAGTGAGCACATCTCGCTGATCCGCGACATCAGCTGGCTGGACGTCGGCAAGGTCGGCTCGGTGCTGGTCTTCGTCTTCGTGGTCACGGCGATGTCGAACGGCGTGAACCTCACCGACGGCCTCGACGGCTTGGCCACCGGCGCGTCGATCCTGGTGCTCAGCGCGTACGCGCTGATCGGGTTCTGGCAGTACCGGCACTGGTGCGCCGACGACGCCTACCCCCGCGTGAACGACTACTGCTACCAGGTCCGGGATCCCCTGGAGATCGCCATGATCGCCGCGGCGGCGGCCGGCGCCTGCGTGGGTTTCCTGTGGTGGAACACGTCCCCGGCGCGGATCTTCATGGGTGACGTGGGTTCGCTCGGGCTCGGCGCCCTGATCGGCGGGCTCGCGGTGGCGACCCGCACGACGCTGCTGTCGATCCTGATCGGCGGGCTCTTCGTCCTCATCACGACGACCTGGGTGATCCAGATCGTCTCGTTCCGAACCACCGGTAGACGTGTCTTCCGGATGGTGCCGCTGCACCACCACTTCGAGCTGGTCGGATGGAGCGAGGTCAACATCGTGGTCCGGTTCTGGACCGTGGCCGGTGTTTGCGTGGCGGTCGGCCTGGGCCTGTTCTACTCGGATTTCCTGGCCGCGGTGGGATAAAAGCAACGTGGTCGGTGGCGGGCATCGGTCTGCCACTAGGTCTCGTCAAGGACCATCACCGTCGATTCCGTACCCGCAACAGCTTTCCGGTCGCCGACGGCCGGGCTCGGGTGGTGCCGATCCGGCCGTGGGCAGCATTGTGGCTGCCGCCCACGGCCGGATCGACGGTGTCACTCCCGGTGCGGTGACGCCCGCAGGGCCCAGACGTCGGCGAGTGACGGGTCGGCGAAGTCGGGGTCGGATCGGCTCTGCATCCGTACCCGGACCGTGTCGGCTTTGACGAACCGGGCGGGCACGTGCAACCGGTAGGTGGCGGTGCCCTCCTGGCGGATCGGCCGGGAATTGAGCCGGGTCGCGACGAGCGCACCGTCGACGAAGATCCGGTAGCTCTTCAGCTGCGGGTTGGCGTCGTAGGTCTCCAGGCCTTGCAACACGAAGCCGTTGCCGGCCGAGACGGCGAGGTCGAACTCGTACCAGGCGTCGGGCACCCGGTAACCGCCGTAGCGGCGGGTCAGTCCGGCCTCGGTATTCGTGCCGCTGGTCGGCGACGCCGTCAAGCCGTGCGTGTTCTCCGACGCGGCGTCGCCGAGGTCGACGTGGTCGGTCGCCCCGGTCGGCGGGGTCGCCACCGACCAGCGGAGTGCCGTGGCGGCGCCGTCGACCGGGATGCCGGCGACGACGAACGCCGCACTGACCGGCACGTCGCCGTCCGGTTCGAAGCCGCCCGGGAGGATCCGGGCCACACCGGTGGCCGAGCGGCCGGCCGGCACCGTCACGGGGGTGGATCGCCGGACTGTCCAGCCCTCGGGGCCGGCCGCGGTGACGAATCCGGTGATCGGCTTGACCCCGGCGTTGACGACGGTCAGCCGGACGTCCGCGCCGGCGCCGGACTTCGTGGCCCGGACGGGCCCGGCCGAGACGGTCGCCCGCTTCAGGGCCACGGGAACCGTCACGGAGGGCACCAGGGTGACCGGGCCGTAGAGGCCCGAGTCGTACGGCTGACGGTTCTTCTCGTTGCCCTGTGTGTTGGTGACCCGGACCGTGATCGTGTTGGTGCCCACGTGCAGCCGGCCGCGGAGGTCGACCTTGTACGGCGCCCAGATCCGGTCGGCGACGTGTGCGCCGTTGATAGTGACCTCCGCGACGTCGGCGACCCGGCCGAGGTCGAGGGTCCAGTCGGTGCCGGCCGGTTTCCCGGCGCCGAGGGTGACCTGCGTCGTGTAGGTGGCGCTGCCGGAGTAGTGCGGGGCCACGTCGGTCCAGCCCTGAAGCGGCCGGGTGACCGGCGCGGCGCCGTTCTCCAACGCCATCGTCCAGGCACCGTCGAGCCTGCGCGCTTCCGGGACGACCACAGGCGCACTCGTCCCGGCCAGGGGACCGCTCGCGCCATCGCCCCGAAGCACGGTGACGCCCGAATGCTCGGTGCGGACCCGCGCACTGAGGACGCCGTTGACGACGCCTGTCGAGGTCACCACGCCCGGCCCCACGACCTTGGTGACGTGCGCTCCCGGCTTGCCGCTCAGGGTGACGCCGAGCGGTGCCCGTGGGTCGAGCGTCATCGGGACCACCGTCCCCCCGTCGGTCGAGCGGTACGTGGTCGCCACGGTGACGTCACCGGTCTCGGGGTTCCAGACGGCCGGAATCCCCTCGGACGGGAAGGTCACGTCGACGGTGACCGGTGCGGCACCCTCGTTGAGCAGCAGATAGCCGTCAGTGCCCGGCTCGGCGAACCGCAGCGCGCGGATGCCGGTGTCGGGCCTCGACAGCCGGACAGCCGCCTGGCCGAGACCCGAGGCGGCCGAGCCGGCCTGAGCCGGTCCGGCGGCGGTGACCACCCGGGCACCGCCGAGCTTGCGGATCTGCGCGACCAACGCGGCGAGCCGGCTGTCCCGCCCGGCGACCTCCAGGGTCGGAGCGGGTCCGGCGAAGACGACCTGACCACCCGAGGCGACGAAGTCACGCAACGTCGTGGCCGCCTCGAGCGACAGGTAGGGCGCCTTCGGCACCACGACGGTCGTGTAGGTCATCCGGCCCACGCGGAGCGTCCCGCGGGCGACCCGCGCCGGGTTGAGCACCTGCGGGTCGGCGGTCAGCGCGCCCTCGTCGAGCTGGTCGAAGTCGACCTGGGAGTCCTCGAGCGAGTTCATCGTGGCAATCCAGTCCCGGTCCGGCCCGAAGCCGGCGGCGGAGCGCTGCGCGGCCTCGTTGGAGCGCTGCACCTGTAGCAGCGCCGTCGGAGCGGCGGTGGTGTGGCGACCGAATTCCATCAGCCGGCCGGTCCACGTGTTGACGTCGTTCATCCACGGCCACCAGGTGTTCTCCTTCATGAACACCGGCGGGTACGGGATGCCCTCGATCGCGTCGTACGTCGTGTGGAACAGCGCCTTGTTGATCCCCCGCAGCGCGGAGACGGACGTGCCTTCGCGCAGGTCGTCGAGCGACTTCTCCCAGCCGGTGGCTCCCATGAGCTCGTCGTAGACCAGGGGCTTGCCCATCTGGTGGGCGACGCTGGCCGCGGTGCGTGGCAGGAAGCGGGCCGCGCCGTTGCCGACGTCGTTGCTGATCAGGTCGGTGCCGGGGATGGTCGCCCACTGATGCGCCGTCAGCAGGTTGCCCGAGTGCCGCAGTTCCTCGAGCGGGCCGTGCTCGTCCCACAACGGGTTGGAGATGATCGAGACGCCGTGGGCCCTGGTCCACTCGTATTTCGGCTTCCAATAGGCATCGACCCACTGGTCGGACGCGGCCCGGTAGAAGTGGCCCTTGGCCGCGGCCCCCGGGCGGCCCATGTCGTTGAACACCGACACCATCGCCCGCGCGACGGTAGTGCCACCGCCCTCGACACGGGCGGCGAGGGTCGGTGTCCACGGCACGGCGTTCTCGTTCGGACGGTCGCTCAGCGACGGCTCGTCGTCGGCGAAGCCCAGCAGCACCGTGCCGAAGGCCCAGGCGAAGCGCTCGTAATACTCCCCCATGACGATCTTGTCGTAGAGCGCCATCGCCGCGGCGTCGAGGGTGTCGGCGTAGTTGTCGCCGCGGAAGCGGTAGGTGAACGCCTCGACTCGCCAGTCACCGGCGGGCGCGTCCCACGTCCCGTCGCCGGTGGCAGCGCGGGTGAGGTCGACGACCTGGGCGAGGTCGGTCGCGCCCTCGCCCGCCGCGGGACGGGCGGTGACGGCGATGAGGTTCTTGAGCGGCGTGACGACGACCTCGAAATCGTTGACGGACCCCTGGTCGGCGAAGTCGTTGCGGTAGAGCGGCACGCCGCCGGGAACCTGGGCGACCTCGACGTCGTCGAGGCGCCACTTCTGCGGCCCGTCCACGCGCAGGCCCATCCGGCCGGTCGAGAACGTCGGGTCGGTGACCGGAGCGACCGCCATCCCGTCCAGGGTCGCGGAGATCTGGTCGCCGACGGCGCGGATGCTGATCGTGTGCCGACCGTCGGGGTTCCACCCGGCGGGCGCGGTCGAGCCCAGCCGGAGTAATGAGAAGGTGCCGTCGACCTGCTTCCAGAAATCGACGTGGCCCGTCTTGCGCACGTCGACGAGGTAGCCGTTGCGCTTGTCCGGCGACCGCACCATGAACCCGGCCGTGCCTGAGTCGATGGTGAAGTCCGCCCCGACCGTGTAGTCCGACCAGTTCGTGCCGTCCTTGAGCAGCGTGACGCCGGGGAGGACCGCGGCGTCCGCGACGATCTCGCCGCCCTCGACGTGGATGCTGGATCCGAACAAGCCGGGCAGGCCGACCCGGGTCCCGCCGTGCACGACGACGTCACCGGTGCGGACGGCGGTCTTGACGCCGAGGTCCGGCCGGGGTTCGTAGGTCTTGCCGCCGACCGTGCCGCCGTTGACGATCAGGCCCCCGGCCGCGCCGCTGGGGAACTGTGAGTCGTTGTCGAGCCAGACCTTCATGCCGAGTTCCCGCGACTTCTCCAGGACGTCCTCGACCCGCTCGAACCAGGCCGGACTGAAGAACGGCTCGGCGTCCATCCGGAAGATGACGGTCTCGGTGAACCCGGCATCGTGCATGTCCTGCAACGTCCGGTCGACCTGGGCCTCGCTCTGCGGCCGATTCCAGAACCAGAGCACCGCGGGCTTCTGGTCGGTCGGGTGGGCGAACGCGTCGACGTCGAACCCCGGGATGTCGATGCCGGGGTCGGCGGCCAGGCGGGCAACGGCAGCCGGGGTCGCGGGCGCCGCCCGCGCCGCGGGGACGGCCGTACCGGTTACGGCGAGGACGAGAGCGACAGCGAGTGCCGCGTGATGGCGCAATCTCATGGCGAGGTCCGATCGAAAGTCAGGCGGGCAAGGATTCCCGGGCCGGCCGTGGGCGGCAGCGCGACTGCCACCCACGGCCGGTTCACTGCTGGCTCAGCCGGCGGCCACCGGGAGGGACCACACGTCGGCGATCGACGGGTCGTAGTTGCGTCCCTCGGCGTCCTCCTGGAAACGGACGCGTACCGTCCCGTCCGTGGTCAGGTCGGGTCGGTCCACCAGGATCTGGTAGCTGACGGTGCCCTCCCCGCCGGCGGTGCGCTGGTAGGAGCGGGCGTGGACCAGGACGCCGTCGACCAGGACGTCGTAGTCCTTGATCTGCGCCTGGTTGTAGGTCTCGACGGTGCGCAGCACGAACGGCCGGCCCGGCGGGACCGCGAGGTCGAACTCGAAGTAGCCGCCGACGACCCCCTGGTAGGTGTAGCGCCGGGTCAGGCCCGCCTCGGTGTTGGTGCCCGAGCGGTCCGAGGCCGTCAGGCCGTGCGCCCGTTCCGAGGCGCCGTCCCCGAGGTCGGCGTGGTCGACGGCACCGGTCGGCGGCACCGCGAGGACGACGCGTACCTCGATCGGAGCGGAAGCGGACCCGGCGGTGACCGTCAGCGTGGCGACGCCCTCGGTGACGGTCATCGGCGCGGTCACCGGCAGGGCCACCGTGCGCTGCTGCCCGGCGGCCAGGTCATACCCCCGCGCCGGACCGTTCGACCACCCCGCCGCGGTGACGGTGAGGTTTCCCCGCGCGCGGATCGTCGAGCGGTTGTGCAGCACCACGCTGAGGCTGGTCGTGTCGCCCGGAGTCACCGCGTCCGGGGCCGCCGTGACCCCGGTGATCTCGACCGCCGGCGCGACCGTGATCGCGGCCGCGATCGGGAGCGTGGCCGTGCCGGTCTGCCGTCGGTAGCTGACGGTGCCGGCCAGGGCGACGGTGCCCGGCTGCTGACCCGCACCGATGCGTACGTCGTAGAGCGTGGCCACCGTGCCGCCCGCCCGCACCGAGGTCGCCGGGGCCGGTCCCACCCGGGTCACCGTCCAGCCCGCCGGAGCCGGCAGGCCGATCCGCACGTCGGTGAGTGCGGTTCCGCCCCTGTTCTGCAGCTTCGCCTCGACCCGGACGACGTCGCCGGGCACCAGGTCCCCGGCCGGCACGCTCAGCGAGGCGACCGCGCCGACCAGCGCCGCCGACGCCCGCGACAGACGCGTGCGGACATCGGTCAGTTTGTCCCGCAGTTCCGTCGCGGCCGCTTCGGTGAGGCGCTTCGCGGCCAGTTCGGTGCCGACCCAGCGTTCGAGGTCGGCCGCCGCGGCCAGTGCGAGGTGCACCGTGCTGGCGGTGGCCGCCGAGGAGGCCGTGCCGTAGCCGCGGTCCGCGGCCTCGGTCGCACCGACGAGCACCTTGGCCAGAATTGTGGCCACCGGCCAGGAACAGCGGTTCAGGTGCCGGTCGGCGGACCGGGTGGCGATCAGGCCGGCCACTGCCACCGCTGTGGTCCGGGCCTCCCCGAGGTCGCCGCGGACGGTGTCGACCGCGAACCGGTAAGTGCCCGAGCCCACGGTGAACACCGCCTTGCCCCCGGCCATCCTGACGAACGTGACGCCGTCGGCCCCGGCGGCCGGCTTGGCGCCTTCGGTCACCGACCACCGGCTGGCAGTGGGGATCTCCACGGTGGCCGTGGTGTTGCCGGGAACGGTGACGTCGAGCGACATCTGCCCGGCCGCGTCCAGCTTCCAGCCGCTCACGAACTGGCCGTACCGGGAACGGTAGGTGGCCCGGGCCGAGGTGAGCCCACCACCCGGCTGCGGCGCGATGGTGACGTGCCGGAATCCGGGAGCCGCGTCATCCGGCCGGATGCCGCCGATGGTGCGGTACATCCAGTCGCCGACCGCCCCGTACGCGTAATGGTTGAAGGAGTTCATGCCGACGTCACCGAAGCTGCCGTCCGGCTTGATGGAGTCCCAGCGCTCCCAGATCGTGGTCGCCCCGCGCGCGATCTCGTAGCCCCACGAGGGGTAGTCCTTGTTCGTCAGCAACCGGTAGGCGATGTCCACATTGCCGGTGTCGGTCAGCGCGGGCAGCAGGTCCGGCGTGCCGAGGAAGCCCGTGGAGAGGTGGTAGCCGCGGGACGCGACCTTCTCCGCGAGCCGCTTTCCCGCCGCGTCACGGCGGGCGGCCGGAACCAGACCCATGCTCAGGGCCAGGACGTACGCGGTCTGGCTGTCGCCCTGGATCCGTCCGTCGGCGGAGACGTACGCCTCGGCGAACGCTGCACCCACGGCGGTGGCACGGGCACCGTACTGCTCGGCGTCGGCGGTGTGGCCGAGCGCGGCGGCCATCTCGGCGAAGAGCCGCGTGCTGTAGGCGGCGTACGCGGTCCCGATGACACCGGCCGGGGTCGGGTCGTCCAGGTTCAGCCAGTCCAGGTACGGGCCGGCCTCGGGCCGCAGCAGACCGTTGCTGGTGGCCCGCACGTAGTCGACGTACCGGCGCATCGAGTCGTAGTGGTCGGCCAGCACCTTCGTGTCGCCGTAGCGCTTCCAGAGCGTGTACGGCACGGTGATCCCGGCATCGGCCCAGCCGGAAGCCCCGTCGCCGCAGCACTTCCGCGGCGCGACGTCGGGGTACGCCCCGTTGGCCGACTGGGCGTCCCGCAGGTCGGCCAGCCACTTGGTGAGGAAACTCAACGAGTCCATGTTGAACGTCGCGGTCTCGGCGAACACGTTGATGTCGCCGGTCCAACCGAGCCGCTCGTCGCGGGCCGGGGTGTCGGTGGGGATGGACAGGAAGTTGCCCCGCTGCCCCCACACGATGTTGCTCTGCAGCTGGTTGACCAGGGGGTCGGAGGTGGTGAGCTCGCCGGTGAAGGGTGCCGCCGTGCCCATCACCCGCCCGGTCACCGTGGACAGCGTCGGCGTCCCGGGGAACCCGGTCAGCTCCACGTACCGGAAGCCGTGGAACGTGAACCGAGGCTCGTACACCTCAGCGCCCTTGCCGTCGAGTGTGTAGTAGTCGGTGGCTTGCGCCGTACGCAGGTTGGCGGTATAGACGGTGCCGTCCGGGTTGAGCACTTCGGCGTGCCGGATCCGGACCGTCTGCCCGGCATTGCCGGTGACCTTCAGCCGCGTCGAGCCGACCATGTTCTGGCCGAGGTCGAACACCCACACGCCGGGCCGGGGCTGGGTGAGAGTCCTCGCGCTCAGTTCCCCGGTCACCTTGACCGGCGGGTCGATCTGGGCGACCAGAGGCTGCGTCAGGACGTCGTTCCGCACGGTCGGCGCGGACCAGCCGGCGTCGTCGAAGGCCGAGCTCCGCCAGCCCGCCGGGTCGAGCCGTGCGTCGTACGTCTCGCCGTGGACGTTGTCGCCCCTCAGCACCGGACCGTCGGCGGAACGCCAGCTGCCGTCACTGCCGATGATCTGTGCGGTGCCGTCGGTGTAGTCGATGCGCAGCTCCGCGAGCAGCTCGGGCCGGTCGCCGTAGAGCTTGTCGCCGAACCAGGCGATGGAGCCGGAGTACCAGCCGTCACCGAGCATCGCGCCGATCGTGTTGTCCCCGGCGACGATCCGCCCGGTGACGTCGTAGGTCTGGTACTGGATCCGCTTGGCGTAGTCGGTCCAGCCCGGAGCGAGCTGGTGGTCGCCGACCTTCTCGCCGTTGAGGGAAAGCTCGTAGACCCCGAGCGCGGTCGAGTAGATCCGGGCCCGGCTGACCTTGCGATCGACCTTGAACTCGCGGCGCAGCAACGGCTTGCCCGCCGGGTCGGCCAGCAGGGTCTCGGTCGAACCGGAGACGGCCAGTCCCTGCGGGGTCGGCGTGCCGGCGGTGAACGGGTTGGTCGCGCCGGTCAGGTCGGCGTCGACCTCGGTCTTGCCACCGACGGTGAGCTTCACCGAGTGGATGACGGCCGACTCGGCTTCCGAGGTGCGCAACCCGATGGTTCCGCTCGCCCGGCTGCTGTTTGCGGTCGTATCAACCAGAGAACCATCCACGTACGTACGGATGGTGGTGCCGGCGGTCTCGATCCGCAGATCGTGCGGCTTGGTGAAATCCGCGGGCGCGACGGCGATCGGCACCTCCTTCAAGAGCTGCCAGTTACCGGCGACGCGGACGTGCGGACGCAGTACCGGCTTGTTGTTGAAGTTCGCGAGCTGCCACATGTACGCGTCGTTGACGCCGCGCGCCCGGAAGAAGATCCCGGCCGCGTCGCGGACGACGGTCAGGCGGACGTCCAATGTGTAGTCGGACCAGGCGGCGCTGGGCCGGTCGCGGCCGATCCACTTCGCGTGCCAGTCGTCGGCCTTGAGCAGACCGGTCTCCCACCAGGACGGCGAGCTCCAGGCGGAAGCTCGGCCGGCGTCGTCCCAGACGCGGACCTGCCAGTGGTAGCGGGTGGCGGAGGTGAGGGCGGGGCCGCCGTACGGGACCTGGGTGGAATTGGCGCCGGTCGTCCGTCCGCTGTCCCAGACGTCGGCCTGGCCCGCCGACAGCTTGGCGGCGGTGGAGGCGACGCGGATCTGGTACGCGGTCTGCGTGACCCCGCGCCGCGCGGAGCTGACCAGCCAGCCGAGCCGCGGAGCGGGCGTGTCGAGGCCGAGCGCGCCGGCGACGCCCTCGACGGTGAGTCCGGTGGCGGCCGGGGCCGGGGCTGCCGCGACAGCCGGGCCGGGGCCGGCGGCGACCGTCGTGATCGTCCCCGCGACGCACATCGCCGCCGCTAGAAGGTGGATACCCGCCCTCCTGGCGGCATGGTGGAGTCTCGTTCCTCGGTTCAAGTCGCACCCTTCCGATCGTGTCTCGAATGGCGGAGCGGCCCCGTTTCCGGGCATCCCGAAGCGCGGCACGGGCAAGCGTGCCGAGCAGGTGAAACATGATGCTGAAACGTTTCATCCGGATCAGTAACACGATCGTACGGATCTCGTCACACGAACGCAATGATGAGCCACGATGGACCGCGGCCGGGGTACACGAGCCGGCGCGCGGCCACCACCGCGGGGCCACGCTTCGTGCTCACGAACTTGATCGCCCTGCCCGGACGCGGAGGACGTCGGCTCACGGCCGGCTCGACCACCGTGGTCACCGACGGTGCCTGGAAGTCCTCGACGACCGGGCCGGCCGGCTGGGAGCAGCCCGGTTTCGGTGACGCGTCGTGGTCCGCCGCCCGGGTCAGCGCACCGCTCGGCGGCGGGCCGTGGGGCACTCAGGTCGCCGTGCCCCACTTCACCCCGTACGTCAGCAAGGGTTTTGATCTGGGTAAGCCGGTCGCCCGAGCGCGGCTGTTCGCGACCGCGCTCGGCCTGCACGAGACCATCCTCAATGGACAGCGGGTCAGCGACGAGCGGTTGGCGCCCGGCTGGACCGACTACAACAAGCGGCTGCCCTACCGGGTCTACGACGTGACCGCCAAGCTGCGGCCCGGCGGCAACACTCTCGGCGCGCTGCTCGGCAACGGCTGGTACGCCGGCAACATCGGCTTCGCCGGCAGTCAGCGCTACGGCACTCAGCCTTGGTACTCGGCCCGGCTGAGCATCGAGTACGCCGACGGGACGCGCTCCGACGTCCGCACCGACAGCTCCTGGACCGCCACGCCCAGCACCGTCGTGGCCGACGACCTCTATCACGGTGAGGACCAGGACGCGCGGATCACCGGGGCGAGCAGCACTCCGGTGACGGTTCGCAGCGGTGCGCTCCCCCGCCTGGTCGCCCAGGTCGACCCCGGTGTCCGGGTCCGGCAGGAGTTCCGGCCCCGGTCGATCACCCAGCCCCAACCTGGTGTGTGGATCGCCGACCTCGGTCAGAACTTCGCCGGCTGGAACCGGTTGCGGGTGACCGGACCGGCCGGCACCCGGATCACGCTGCGGCACGGCGAGATCCTCAACGCCGACGGCACCCTCTACACCACGAATCTGCGCGCCGCCCAGGCCACCGACACCTTCACGCTGGCCGGCACCGGCGTGCCCGAGGTCTTCGAGCCGCACTTCACCGTGCACGGCTACCGGTACGTCGAGCTCAGCGGTTTCCCGGGCACGCCCACCGCGGACAGCCTCACCGGGCTGGCCGCCTGGACCGACGGCGCCGAGACCGGCACGTTCACCACCAGCGATCCGCTGGTCAATCAGATTCAGCACAACATTCTCTGGGGTGCGCGCTCGAATCTGCTCTCCGTCCCGACCGACTGCCCGCAACGCGACGAGCGGCTGGGCTGGACCGGCGACATCGCCTCGTTCGCGGCCACCTCGGCGTTCGGGTTCGACACGCACGGCCTGCTCACCAAGTTCGTCGACGACCTGGTGGACGCACAGCGCTCCGATGGCGCGTTCACCGACGTGGCACCCGCGGTGATCGACGGCGCGGGCAAGGCCGGCTGGGCCGACGCGGGCGTGATCGTGCCGTACACGATCTGGCAGCGCTACGGCGATCTGGCCCCGGCCGACCGGAACTTCGCAGCCCTGGCCAAGTACGTCGACTACCTCCGATCGACCGCCGGCGCCGACCTGATCCGCGACCACGAGACTTTCGGCGATTGGCTCAACGTCGACGACAACACCCCTGACGACGTCAGCAGTACGGCGTTCTTCGGCCGGTCGGCCCGGCTGGTCTCGCGGATCGCCGCCGCCACCGGCCGCACCGCCGAGGCGACCAGTTACGGCGCGCTGGCCGATCGGATCGCGACCGCCTTCACCAGCCGGTTCGTCGCCGCTGACGGCATGGTGGGCAACAACAGCCAGACCGGGTACGTACTCGCACTCGCCTTCGATCTGGTGCCTCCCACCCGTGCTCAGGCGGTGGCTGACAAACTGGCGGCCAAGGTCGACGCGCGTGGCGGGCACCTCTCGGTGGGCTTCATGGGGGTGGAGAACCTGCTGCCGGTGCTGGCCGACCACGGGCACGCCGACACCGCGTACCGGATCCTGCAGCAGCCGGACTATCCCGGCTGGGGTTACATGAGCTCGCGCGGCGCCACCACCATCTGGGAGCGCTGGGACGGCATCCGCCCCGACGGCACGCTGCAGGACCCGGGGATGAACTCGTTCAACCACTACGGTCTCGGCTCGGTCGGCGACTGGCTCTACCGCTCGGTCGGCGGCGTCGGCCCGGCGTCTCCGGGCTACCGTCAGGTGCTTGTCGCCCCGCAACCCGGCGGTACCCTCACGGCCGCGACCACGTCGCTTCGGACACCGTACGGCGTGACGAGCTCGTCGTGGACCCGCAGCGGCACCACGCTGACGTTGACGGTGGTGGTCCCGCCGAACGCCACGACGACCGTCCGGGTCCCCGGGGTGACCGTCAGCACGCCGCCCGAGGCGGTCCCGCAGGAGGCCGGCAGTTATTGGCTCGCCTCGGGCAGTTACACGTTCACGGCACGGCTCTCCTGAGCTGAACCAGGCCCGGTCGGTGCACGATCGGGCCTGGCGCCACGTGTGACGTAAGCAACCGTTTACTTAAGCCGGGAAGGAGTGATAATAAGTCAGCACACGTTTACATCTAGTTTCCGAGGACACGATGACACAGACCATCGAGGAAAGCGGAACCGCCGACTCCGCGCCGGTCGGCAGCCGAGGCACGGGCGGTGGCCTGCTCGTCCTCTACCTGGCACTGGGCGGCCTGGCCTTCGCGGTGCTCCAATCGCTGGTCTCCCCGGCGCTGGCCACCATCGGGCATGAGCTGAAGGCCACGACCAGCGACGTCAGCTGGGTCGTCACGGCCTACCTGCTCTCCGCGTCGGTGCTCACGCCGATCCTCGGCCGGCTCGGTGACATCGCCGGCAAGCGCAAGGTCCTGATCGGCGTCCTGGCCATCCTGGCCGTCGGCACCGTGGTCGCCGCGCTGGCCCCCAGCCTGGCCGTGCTGATCATCGGCCGCGTGCTCCAGGGCGCGGCCGGCGCGATCCTGCCGCTGTCGATCGGCATGGTCCGCGACGAACTGCCCCGCGAGCGGGTCGCCACCACCGTCGGCCTGATCTCGGCGATCTTCGGGGTCGGCGCCGGCATCGGCATCGTGGCCGCGGGCCCGATCGTCGAGCACCTCTCCTGGCACTGGCTGTTCTGGCTGCCGCTGGTCCTGGTCGTCGTCGCCCTGATCGGCGCGATCTTCGGCATGAAGGAATCCGCGGTCCGCACCCCCGGCAAGCTGGACGTGCTCGGCGCGTCCATCCTGTCGATCGCGCTGGTCGCGCTCCTGCTGGCCATCAGCAAGGGCCAGTCCTGGGGGTGGGGCGAGGCGAAGACCCTCGGCCTGCTCGCGCTGGGCGTGTTCGGCCTGGTCGCGTTCATCCTGGTCGAGTTCCGGGTCGCCGAGCCGCTCATCGACATGAAGCTGATGAAGGTCCGCGGCGTGTGGGCCACCGATCTGGTCGCGCTGATCCTCGGCTTCGCCATGTTCGGCACCTTCCTGCTGGTCCCGACCCTGCTCCAACTGCCCGCCGGCACCGGGTACGGCTTCGGCAAGTCGGTCTCCCAGGCCGGCCTGTTCCTGCTGCCCACCGTCGTGATGATGGTCGTGTTCGGCCCGCTGGCCGGCATCCTGAACCGCAAGTTCGGCCCGAAGCTGCCGATGTTCCTCGGCGCGGTCTTCGTCGTCGCCGCGTTCACCCTGCCCGCCATCGCCCACGGCCAGATCTGGCAGGTCCTGGCCTCCGGCATCCTGACCGGCGCGGGCATCGGCTTCGCCTTCGCCGCCATGTCCAACGCCATCATCGAGGCCGTCCCGGCCGCCCAGACCGGCGAGGCGACCAGCGTCAACACCATCGCCCGGACGATCGGCAGCAGCATCGGCACCGCCGTCGTGGCGGCGGTCATCACCTCCAACACCACCCCGCAGGGCCTGCCCACCGACGCCGCCTTCACCGACGGCTTCTGGGTCTGCGCCGGCGTGGCTGTCCTCGCCGTCGCCGCCGCGCTCGCCCTGCCGCGGGCGCACAAGCGCCACGAGGAAGCGGAAGCGGCCGGCGTCGATGACCTCCCGCCCGAACCCGACGAGATTCACCTGCTGAACCGCTCCAACGCCTGACCGCCGAGCCGAGGCCCTTTCGCGGTGGACGACCGCAGCAGCGCGTCGAGTCGCGGCGTCCACCCTGGCCTCCTTCCCGTTTCCCCGCGTCGTCACCTCCCGTCTATTGACCTCCCTCTATCTTTCGAGCGAGGATCGCTTCGAGCCGCCAGCCCGATGGCGTGACGACACGAAGGGTCCCCCACTGATGCGTCGCAACCGCTCCCTCGCCCGAATCGGGGTCACGTCCGGCCTCGCCGTGCTCCTTCTCGCGGCCACGGCCGCCCCAGCCTTCGCCGACCCGCCCCACAACCTCCCGCAGAACGCGGGCGGCTACGAGCAGTCGTTCTCCCCCGCTTACGACTACGACGCCGACGGCTGTTACGCCACGGCGGCCATCGGCCCCGACGGCACGATCGCGCCCGGACTCAACACCACCGGCGCGGTCAACGGCAGCTGCCACGACCAGCCCGACCTCGACAACTCCCAGACCTACGCCCGGTCGAAGTGCGACCACGGCTGGTGCGCGATCGTCTACGCCAGCTACTTCGAGAAGGACCAGGCCGTCGCCGGCAGCGGACTCGGCGGCCACCGGCACGACTGGGAACACGTCATCTCCTGGGTGAACCAGGCGTCCGACCAGGTCGAGTACGTCAGCACCACGCAGCACAGCTCCCAGGTGACCTACCCCCGGTCCCAGGTGCGCTTCGACGGCAGCCACCCCAAGGCCGTCTACCACAAGGACGGCTTGTCGACCCACTTCTTCCGGCTCGCCAACAGCAGCGACGAGCCCCCGGAGAACCACTACCACAACTGGCGTTACCCGCCGCTGGTCGACTGGAACGGCTTCCCCACCGTCGACCTGCGCGACAAGCTGATGGCGGCCAACTTCGGCTCCGCCTCCATCAAGATCAAGGACGGCTCGTTCGAGTTCCTGCTCAACGCGGCCAAGCCCGCCGACATCCCTTTCAATCCGAACGCCTGAGAACCGGCCCGGTTCGTCAACACATTTGACCATATTCAATAGGCCAGGCATTTAATTAAGGAGAGCGCGGCTTCCGCGGCCACCATTCATCGGTCGCCGTACTCGAAAAATGTCGTCTATTTTGCCAGGGCGCCCACTCGGCGTCGCACCGAGGGTCCGGCCCGGCGGTCCCCCAGCTCGGACCGGCGGGCCGCAGCAATCCTCGCCAGACCGGACAAGCGTGGACACCGCACTGCAGAACTGACTTTTCCCCGCTCGAGGCCCGACCGTACCGATACGAATCGGAAAACGTTTCGCGGAAGAGCTTGCTCGAGGGACTTAATAATCCAATAATGTCGTGGTGGACAGCACGGAAATTCAAAAACTGGTCGAGCTCGAAGACCAGCACTGGTGGTATCGGGAACGGCGGTCGATTCTGGCCCGCAACCTTCGCCGATTGACCGGGCCCCCGGGAACGGCGCTGGACATCGGCGCCGCCGGCGGCGGAAACACCCGGGTCCTCCGGCAGCACCGGTGGTCGCCGATCGCTGTCGAGTACGGCGCCGACGGCGCCAAGGCGGCCCGGGACCGTGCACTGCCCACAGTCCGCGGTGACGGTCGGCGCCTTCCCGTCAAATCCGGCGCGGTGGACCTCGTCGTCGCCTTCGACGTGCTCGAGCACATCGACGAGGACGAGCAAGTCGTCTCCGAGATGCGCCGGGTCCTGCGCCCCGGCGGCAGTGCGCTCATCACCGTGCCGTGCGACATGAAACTGTGGTCGGCCCACGACGAGGCGGTCGGGCACGTCCGGCGTTACACCCGCGACACCCTTCGCTCGGTCATGGAGGGCGGTGGCCTGCGGATCGAGCAGTTGTGGAGCTGGAACGTGCTGCTGCGCCCGGCCGCGGCGTACTCGCGGAAGCGGTCCACCACCAGCGACCTGCGCAAGATGCACCCGCTCGTCAACGGCGCGCTGAGCGCCGTCATCATCGCCGAACGCTTCCTGCCCGTACGCTCCCTGCCCGGCGTTTCCCTGATCGCCCAGGCGGTTCGGGCCGGCTGAGACGCCCCACCTCTATCGCGGGAGGTAAACGAAGGTCGTTGGCTCTTTGAGTACTGCGTGCGCGTCGGGGAGGTCGGCGAGTCGGGCCGCGAGCGTGGCTGTCGCCAATCTCGCCGGCAAGGCGCTGGTGAACTTCAGGCCCGCCAACGCTTTGGGGCTGACCTCGGGCAGACTCAGCTGTTCAGCGGCGTCCGTGGTGGCCTCTTTCCACTCCTCCGGCGTGAGATCTCGCCGCAGCCTCAGGTAGGCATCTCGGTAGTCCTGAACCGGATCCGCGGTGCCACCTATCGTGCTGGCCAACGTCGCGTTCGCCCGGAATCCGGCCCAGGTCCACCACCGCAGATCTCCCGATGCCATCCGGGTGATGACGGTGCCGTCCGGTCGAACGACATGCGACTCTTCCTCGCGCATCTCCCGTAGCTGATCCCGAGCCCTCCGGGTCAGGCGAACCGCGGGGTCGGCGCCGAGGAGGACATCGCGCATCGAGCGGGTCAGCTCGAACGACAGGCCCGCCACACCCGACGCGGTCCAGCGGGCCTTACCGCCACCGTCGACCTGCTCGACGAAGCACCGTCGTCGAGTCCAGTCGATGTAGGTGACCTGCCAACTCCGGCCGGCCAGCAGCAATCGACGCGGGCCCGTCACCTCTTCGGTGAGCAGCGCGGGGTCGATCTTGCCGAGTTCGGTTCGTCCGGCCAGCACAGTGAACTCCGGCGGCGCCGTGAACACGGCGGTCATACCCATGAAATGCCGGCGGCCGAAGTGCCGCTCGGCCGCCGGCCCGATGAACAGCATCCCTTCGTCGGACTCGAGATATCCGTTATCGATGAGGTGTCGCAGGATGACGTCCGATTTCGCGGTGAACGGCTCGAGCCCGTTCCACCACAGATGCCAATCGTGGTCGCCGATGCGATGCTCCTGCAGCGCAAGCGCCAGGATTTGCTGAGCGACGATGTGGCGCGGTTCAGCGGGAGCGATGATCGGCTCGACCCACCCTTGCGACCACAGATTCAGCAAACCGGCCGCCTGGAGCAGAGCTCCTCGGTCGGTGGTGAGGAACAGACAGTTCCGAACGGCACCGGCGCGCCGCCCCGTTCGCCCTAGACGCTGCAGAAACGATGCGACTGACCGGGGCGCGTCGAGCTGGATGACCCGGTCGAGGTCCCCCACGTCGATACCGAGTTCAAGCGTGCTGGTCGAGACGATGACGCAATCACGAGCTTCAGCGAACGCCTCCTCCGACCTGAGCCGCTCGGCGTGGGACAGCGAGGCGTGGGACAGAAACGTCGTGACGCCGTGACTGCGCAGCAGCGTGCCCAGCTCCTCCACCCGCTGCCTGGACTCGCAGAAGACGAGACGCTTCTCCCCGCGATGCAGACTCGCGACAACCTTCGACGCGTTCCGCAGTGACCCGACGTAGTCAAGCTCGATGTCGCCTGGCGGTGGTCCGTCCGACGTCGCCGGCGTTTGCGGGGCTATCACGATGGCAGATCGAGAATTCACTCCGGAGCCTTGCAACCAGGCAAGGAGTTCGACCGGATTGCCGACGGTCGCGGAAAGCCCGACTCGTTGAACGGGACGCCCGGCAACCCGGCTGAGCCGCTCGGTCACCGCGAGGAGGTGCCAGCCGCGGTCGTCCCCGGCAAACGCATGGACCTCGTCGACCACCACCACCCGTACGTCACGGAAGAAGTGCCGGTGGTCGACATTGGCGCTGACCAGCATCGCCTCGAGTGACTCGGGCGTGGTGAGCAGGATGTCCGGCTGGTCGGCGATGATCCGGCGTCGTACTCCCGCGGACACGTCACCGTGCCAGACGGCGACCCGACGGCCGAGCCACTCGGCATAACGCTGCAGGCGCGGGAGCAGGTTGTTCAGCAATGCCTTGAGCGGGCAGACATACACGACGGTGGTGCCGTTCCAACCCTCGGAAGCCATCCGTGAGAGCAGCGGAAATATCGCGGCCTCGGTTTTGCCGCTGGCCGTCGAGGCGAGCAGCAGGGCGTCGTGACCGGCCAGGAGCGGCACCACTGCCTGCTCCTGCAGCGCGCGAAGGGCAGGCCAGCCCAGGGTGTTCACGATGTGGTGCAGAAGTACCGGGTGCAGCTGGCCGGCCGCCGCGGTCACGGCAGGTCCAGATCGATCTCATCCGCGCGCATGGCGTTGCGCTCCACGTCGGTCAGCTCGGCAGCCGAGACGGTGAGGGCGAAGTGCCGCAGCGGGTCGAAGTCGGCGTAGAGCTCAACCGGGTCGAGAACGCCAGCCACCAGCTTCTTGAGAAAGAGGCGGGGCACGATACCGACCTTGCCACCGAGCTGCCCGGCGAGTGCACCGCCAAGCTGGGCGAGGTAACGGTCATCGACGACCCGCTCGATCCGCTCCCGGGCTTCCGAACCCTCCCCGTACAGATCGCGGACGCGGCCACCGAGCTCGGTCAGCGAATCGAGGGTGAAACCCGGGAGGCGGAGTTGCACCGCCCGGGGATTGTCGAATCGAGGATCGGCCGGGAAGTCGGTGGCCAGCCGTTGAGCCAACGGGGCGAGGCGGGACACGCCTTGCGGTCCGTCGAAGAAGGACGGCGTACCGGTGATGACCAGATAGAGTCCGGGGAATCGACCGGAGTGCACTTCGTCGACGAGCTGTCGCAGCGAGTTGAGCGCTTTGTCGCGAGCATCGGCTCGAACCCGCTGCAGGGTCTCCACCTCGTCCAGAACCAGCAGCAGCCCGGGATAGCCGCAGTCGCGTAGCACGACGAGCAGCCCCTGCAGGAAACCCAGCGCGCCGAAATGGTCGAGATCACCACGGACACCAGCGTGGCGCCGCGCCGCGGCGGAAACGTGCGGTTGCCCACCGATCCACGCCAGCACGGCATCGGCCCCGGCCGAATCGCCAACCGACTGCGCGGCGCGGTAACCGCGCAGCGCGATGGCGAATGTCGGCGCGGTGCGGCTCACCTCGGCCAGCCGGCGAGTCATCAGCGCGCCGACCGCGGCGTCGACCGCGGTCTGATCGTCGGGATCGATGTCGCCACCGGTGGTGGCGTCCTCCTCCAACGCGTAGAACCAGGCATCGATGACGGATCGCAGGGCGCTCGGCGGAAAGGTCGCCGTGGTCAGCCGTTCGATGACTCGGCGGTAGACGGTCTCCAGCCGGTGCAGGGGTGTCTCGTTCTCCGAGATCTGCACTTCGGCGGTGGCGAAGTTCGCGCGTCTGGCCTGGTCCGCCAGCCACCGTGCGAAGAAGGTCTTGCCCGACCCGTACTCGCCGCGCACGGCCTTGAAGACAGCACCGCCGGCACTGACCGTCGCGATCTCCTCGCCGATCGCTGACGCGAATCGGTCCAGGCCGACAGCGAGCAGATCCAGCCCGGCCTCCGGAACGGCGCCACGCCGGAGCGCGTCGATGACCTGCCTGCGCCGGACCACGCTGACCCGCGCCGTCACCGCCCGTTCCCGTCTACGCCGAATTGCTGCTTCAGCAGCGCGATGTCGAGGCGTACTGTCCGGCCGGCGTCGATGACGGACAACACCGCGAAATTGTCCACGTTGAAGATGCGCTGCAAGGTGGTCAGGAAACCGCCGGCTCGAGTCGGCGACTCCCCTGCCCTTTGGGCGACCAGGACGACAGGCGCCATGCCGTTGGCGTCGACCAGCGCGGATAGCGCGCCACGGATCTTGGATAACGGAACCTTGCGCGGGGTGAGAGCATGCTGCGTTTGGAACATGTCCGAGGTGAGAACCGAATCCACCAGAGTGACCGGAGCGGCCACGGTCTCCGGTTTCGCGGACGGCAGGTCGAAGAGCGCGGAGTTCTGATCGGCGACCGGCCGCCGCGCCTGCTTACGAGGTCGCGCCGGCACTGCCGGCGCCGCTGCTACCGGTTGTGCCGCCGGAGCGACAGCCGCGTCCCACCAGGACGGCTGTTGTGGCCCGAGCGGCCGCCACGCAGCTGGGGCCGCCGCGCCCAGGGGCAGGAGGGCGATGATCGGAACGGTGATCTCGGCGAGCGAGGCCCCGCCGTGGTATCCGGCCCGGCGTGGCAGGTAACGCTGACGCTCGTCCCACAAGGCGACTACCCGGCCGTCGCCGTCCAGAACTCGGCGACCGGCCAGCACCACCTCGCCGTCTCCCGGAGCCGCGTCATCGATGCGGTGCCGCGCGGAAGCGGCCGCTCTGACCTGGTGCAGCGTGCCGTCTCGGTCCAGGACGTGACCGTGATCGCTGGTAAGGACAACGGCGCGGCCTTGGTAGCTAGCGTGGTCGAGCAGCGTCCGCAATGGCCCCAGCTGATTGAGCTGCCAGCCCGCGTCGGCACTTTCCCGCCCGTGGTCGAGCGCGTCGTCGACCGTGTTGATGACGACTCCCACGATCGTCTCGGGCTCGCTCAAGGCGACGAGGAGGTCAGGATTCAGCACGTCACCCGCCGCGCCGTACAGAATGTTCTTGTGAAAGAGCCGTGCCTTGCGGCCTTGCCACAGCCGGTTCTTCTCGAAGGACGAACGCTCGTCTTCCTGACCGCCGCGGCGAAGCGAGCCGGTCAGCAGCGAGGTGCGGGAGACCGCCGTGACGGACGGGAGTCCGGAGACGACGCCGCGGCGGCGCGGAGCCCGGCCGGCGGCGCGAGTCCCGGCCGGGTCGTACTCCTGCCAACCCGACGCGGTGAGCTCGGTGGTGACCTCGTTGGCCACGGCGGCGGTCATGCCGTCCAGCACGACCAGCAGCACCCCGCGACTACCCTCGCGGACAACCGGTTCGACGACCTTGGCCAGGACCTCGTCGACGGTCCATTCCGGGCCGGGCTTGGCCGCCCAGGTCGCCAGCCGGTCGGCGAACGCGGCATCGATGACGTGCCGCCGAGCCCGCACGCGGTCGTACAATTCCCGGTAAGCCCGGGCCAGGCCGACGTGGGCATCTTCGCCCGTCCAGACGTGGTGGAGCGCCGCGTCGACCCACGACCACTGGCCGATCTGCCCGGTGATCCCGTCCCCGACCGAGTCGATCGCGGCATCGGCGGTAGCGAGCCAGCGGAGCAGGCGGACAGCCATGTCCACTCGTTCGATCCGATGGCGGGCGGCGCGGGCCAAGGCGTGTCCGGCGAGGTCCCCGGCGGCCAGATCGAGCTTCAGGATCGCCACGGTGAAAGCGTCCGGGTGGCGGCTTGCGTCCACCCCGAGCGCGTCCCGCAACGCTGACGCGGCCAGGTCGAGCCGGCTGTCGAATCCGGTCGGCAACACTGTGCTGCGGGCGGCCGCGACCCGGGCGGAGAACATGGTCAACAAGTCTTCGGCCCGATCCAGAATGGACTGAGGGGTGGGGTCGGCTGTCCCGGCGGTCCGTCGGTCACCGGCGGCGAGCAGATCGACGAACGTGTCGGTCGCCGCAGCCCCGAATGTGCGCATGGCGGCGGCATCGAGATCCGTACCACCGGCGTACTGCTCGATACGGCCTTGGGCGCGGCCGTCACCGGAGTCGCCGTCTGCCCAGAGCGCCGCGCACAGCAGGCCGAGCGGGAGCGCGTCAGCCACGTGATCGGCGGCGTCCAGCCTCCGCACCATCTCCCCGGTCGGCCCGAAGACCTCACCGAACCAGGCGAGGAGGCCACGTCGTTCCGGCTCGTGCAGAGCTGAAAGGCACTGTTTGGCTCCCGGTAGCGCGCTCCACCGCAGCAAGGCTGAGGCGTCGACATCGTCGGGGCAGATATTGAGGCGCTGAAGGCCCAATCGCTCGACCGCCAGGCAGCGAAGGGCGACATCGCGTTGCAGCACCGTTCCGACCAGGGGCGGCCATCCCTTGGGGGGAGTCGCTTCCAGCAGCGCCGGCCCGGCCCAGGGCAGGACTTCGAGGCGAGGGTCGAGCCGCTGCGCACCGAACGAGTCAGCGATCAGCGCCCAGGGCTCCAGGTGCAGGACGGAGCGGCGGGCGATGCGGCTCAGCAGGCCGGTGCCGAGCGCGTCTTCCGGTACCGAGGTCAGGATCACACAGGGCAGCTGGTGTTCGGTCACCACCTGTTCCCAGACCGCCAGGACCGACTCCGCCGGGACGACCTCGAATCGGGCACCATCGCGGGTGGTCTGCACCGGATCGTGGGTCCAGACGGGCGCTCCCGCCACCACGATGACCGGCGGCCCGGGGCCGCGCCGGGCTTGCAAAATCTTGGCGACGCGCTGGGCCAGCGCGGCCGGATTGACGGGCAGCGCCCGGACGGTGTCCGCGGCGATCGTCACGGGAGCACCCGCCACGAGACCTCGATCCGCTTCCCCGGATTCCGTTCGACTGCCGCGCGCAGGTTCGCCAGCGCCGACTCCACCGTAGCGTCGCTCACGGTGAAGACGCCGGTGGGTTTCTCCGACCCGAGCCGGGGTGGCGGCGTATTCGGCTTCTCGACCGGTTCCACCGGCTCCACCGGTGCCACCGGTTTACGCCGGGTCGCTCGACGCAACAGATCTGTTGCCCGGCCGCGGCATTTCTGCAGGACGGGCACCAGAGCCGTGGTCAGCTCGTCGTCCTGAGCGGCGCGGCGGAGTGTCTCGAAAATTTCGTCTGCTTCGGAACGCCATTGCTCGTCGAGGCCGGCGATCAAGTCCAGGCTGTCCCAGCCGGCCGAACGAAGAGCGGCACTGATCTCTTCCGCGCTGCGGATGCTCCGGCCGGCCCGCTCCGCCGGACCACCGAGCTCCGCGCGGGCGAGTTGCCGGACGATCTCAATGTCGTTGTGCCGGGAATCGAGGCCGTCGAGAAGATCCGCGGCCGCCTGCGCCGTGTACAGCCGGCCCCGGGTCGCTCTCGGATCCAGCCCCAGCCGGTCTCGATGGCTTTCCAGCAATTCGACCAGGCTGTGCGCGGCCGAGCGATACCGACGTGCCTGCCTCGAGACGTCCTGGACGAAGAGGGTGACGAGACGGCCGCGAGGAGGACCCGGGGGCATGAACCCGAACAGGTGCATGGCCCGTTCCCGCGCCAGATCCCAGTCCTCCTGGTCCGGGCGGTCCGGCGTCCGCAACGTCAGGTCGTCGGTGATCGCGGTCAGTTCGGGCTGCGGTGTGATCACCGAGCCGTGCCGCATCCAGGTGCGGTCGGTCTGCTCGGCGAACGCCGCGACGACCAGCCGCGCGACGAGGGGATCAAGTCCCTGCGGCTGCGGTTCGTCGAGCCAGTCGAACATATCCTTGGCGCGCAGGTCGCCGCTGATACCCTCCTGGGCCGCCCTGCGGTGGAAATGCTCGACCCAGTGCCGGCCCAGCAGGAATGCTGCCTCGTGCATCTCGCCAAGTTTCAGCGGGTTGGCGATCCGGCGCATCACCTGACGGTCTTTGCGGTCCACTTCGACGCGATTCTCCGGCGCCTCGACAGCACGGCGCACCCAGTCGAGGACGGTACGGATCTCGGCCGGACGGAGTGCTTCGCCCTTGCGGTCGGGGTCGAAGTCTGGATGTGCCGGATATTGCCGCCGCAGGAGCTGGTCGGCGATGCTGCGGAGCGCGTCGTTGAACCGAGCGCCGACCGGCAGGGTGAGTGGCGGGCCGCCGGCCAGATTGATCAGATGCTCGTCGTAGGTGGTGAGCACGTCGGCCGACTTCTTGCCGGCAACCCCGTACGCCTGACGAAGAACTCCTCGCATCGCGACCATCAGGGCGTCGCGCTGGCTCGTCAGCGCGGCGTGCGCCCGGCGCCGGTCGTCCTCGCTCAGGTGTTTGGCATGTGCGGCGAAGCGTTGCCCGCTCAGCAGCGCGTCGAGGATCACCAGCCGGCCGAGATCCGCCTGGCGCGTGGTGGTCAGCGTGGCCGGGATCCAACACACCGTACGGTCGTTGATGCCGAGCGACTGCACCCTGTTCCGGTCGTCGGACGGGCTGAACCGGACGTCGTCGAACGGGTAGTCGACGACGATCCGCCAGGACGGCGGCGCGAACGGATGAAAGGCTTCCTCCCGCAGGTCGGTATCGTCCCTGATGTTGCCGTAGATGATCTCGAGGCTTCGCTTGCTCCCGCGCCAGACCACGTGGGCCTGGTCGACGTATTCGTCGGTCGGGGCGATGCCGAGCTCTTCCCACAGCAGACGTTTGACCATGGCCTTGCGGGCGCCGAAGCCCTCGGTGTCGAAGTGGCGGGCCGAGTTGAGCACGCTGTCGACGTCGATGCCGACCAACTCCAGGCGTACGCCCGGGTTGTCGCCCTCAATGATCTTGATCTCGCCGAACCGACTCGCCCAGGTCTCGATCTTCCGCCGGACCAGGCCGACCTCACCGCCGGGAATGCTGCTGGTGATGCTGCCGTGGTTGAGCGCCGACAACTTGCGCGCGTTCAGGTCGCGAAGGGCCGGCACCGACGGCGCGAGGGCGGACAACAGCAACGTCTTGATCAGACGATCGTCGCCGCGGAAGGCACGAACCCGGGCCGTCGTCTCCGGCGACAGCTCGCCGCCGTGCCTGATCGTATCGAGATCGTCGTCGGTGACGTTGTATTGCTCAAGGAGATAGGGCCGGAGTTTGCCCTGATAGAGCTTCTGCGCCGTCTCGAACTCGGCCTTCAGCTTTTCGGTGAAGGGCTGATCGCCACCGCGGCTGATCACGTCGTAGAGGTCGCCCAACGGGATCAGTTGACCGAGGCGCAACTCGTCCCGACGCTCGACCAGGAGCTGACGCATGAGCTTGAGTGCGGTGCGGGAGCGTTGCAACGCGCTCGACACGTGCACCAGGGTGGAGAGGAAAGCCGGGCTGAACGGATAGGACTGCCGGAACGACTCCAGGTCGGCCCCGCTGCCGGTGTCCACACCGAGCAACGCGTCCCAGACCTCCGGGCGTACCCGCTGGACCTTCTCGAATTCCCGGGTGATCGCCTCGTCGGCCGGGCCGCCGTCACCACCCACCCGCTTCAGCACGCGCTTGCGGGTGATCTCGGGGAGGTTACGGTCCTCCAGAGTGATCACGTCGAACCGGCCCTTGGCCAGGTCAAGGGTGTCCTGGAAGCCGAGCTCGCTGGCCCCGGTCACCCCCTCACCGACCAGTTCCCGCAGGTCACGCTGCCGGGCGATAAAGGTGATCACCGGGATCGGCCGGCGGGCGTCCGACCCTTCGACAAAGTTGGTGATCTTCTGTACCTCGCGGGCGACGAAGCGCTGGTCACCGATGGAGTTGGCCAGCCAGAGGATCAGTTCGTCGAGGAAGAGGACCAGGGCGTCGTAGCCGAGACCCTGCGCGTGGCGAGCGATCTCGGTCAAGCCCCGGTCGAGGGCGATGAAACCTTCCGCATCCTCGAGCGCGTTCCGGAAGAACCCCTGCTGCCAGCTGCTGAGCAGGTCGCTGACCAGTTTGCGGCGAGCCTCGTCGTCGGGCGCGGCCGCGAACGCGGCATCCAGTGCGGCCGGTGACCAGGACGTCACCGTGGAGTCTTCCCACTCGTCCTCCTCGCCGGGCAAACCAGCGATGAAGGCCTCGTCCCCGATCTGGCTGCGCAGGTGGCGGCTCTGATCGAGGAGCGCGTCGGTGCGGTGAACGGCCGGGATCTCCGTCTCCGGGTAGAGCTCACGGACGTGCTCGACGTAGCCCCCGAGGACCCGCTGCTCCAGCGATCGGGCGCCGATCAGGTGGTAGGGCACCAGGAGAAACTTGCGGTGCCCCAGCCAGTCGTCGTATTTGGTCAGCAGCGGGGCGAACTCGGCCCGATCGCGGGCGGTCCGATCGCCGCTCAGCAGCGCGTGCAGCACCGCCATGAAATGCGACTTGCCGGCGCCGAACGAGCCGTGCAGGTAGGCCGCCCGGGAGGTCCCGCTCGACAGGGCGGTGGAGATCAGGCTGAGAGCCTCGTCGAAGTTGGTGACCAGGGCGGGCGGGATGATGTAGTCGGCCAGGGTCCGTTCGGCGTTGTCGACGCCTTCGGCCAGCTTAAGGACGAAATCGCTGTCACTGTTCGCAGAGGGCTCGGGAATGACGATGTAATCCCTGAGCAGGGGAGGCTGGCTCTGCGCTTGCATACCTCACACCGTATCGGAATCGTCCCGCGAACCGGGCGACGAGCCACGAGCTTGAGCGCTGCGCGAATCCGAGGCAATCCGCGGTGCCCGCCGCAGGACGGGCCGTGAATCACACCCTGTCCGACTGGTCTGCCCATCCAGAAGCCACCGGCCCTGATGTCCAACTCCCTGGACACCAGGGCCGACTGCCGTCCGGGCACGCGCCCGGCATGGTCGGCGGCGAGCCGCACCGAGCAAGTGATCCCACCGCCGTTCCACGGAGTCTATTGAAGGAAGTGAGGTAAGTGAAGGTTTCGAGGATGATCAACTAGTGCTGTGTCCGATGAAGAGTTCCGACTGCCACCGACCTACCGCGACATCGCCACGATCGTCACCGCCCAGATCGACAAGGGGACATACCCCTACGGGAGCAAGCTTCCGAGCACCGCCCAGCTCGCTCTTCAGTTCGACGTGTCGGTCGCAACCATCGAACGCGCCATGCGACTGCTCACCGAAGCAGGCACCATCGTCGGCCGCCAGGGCCTGGGACGATTCGTGACCCGGCGCTCCGCCTAGACACCTTCCGCGGCCGCGGTCTTCCACGCGAGCCACCCGGCGACGGCGCGGCCTTGCCGTTGGGTCCTCCCGACTCGGAATGGCTCCCAGCGCGGCAAATCGGTGCGTGCGCTTTCCAAGCGGGCTGCCGTAGCGGTGCTGGTGGCTGCGGCCGTCGCGGAGGTCGGATGGTTGCGCGGATTCCCAGGCGGGCCGCCGTCGTGGCACTGCTTGGCGCGGGCCTGTCGCCGGGGCCGAGTGCCCACGCTGAGCAGCGCCCTGACAAAGGAGAAACCAGGGCACTCCCGGCCGTGATCCAACCGATCGCACAAGGAAGTAGGGCTCTCAGCGACGATCGAGACCCCTAGCTCTTTGATCTGGAAACGATCAACGCGTCCAAGGGCCCTGAATCAAAGGAAGGGGTCCGGGCGGTCCTTACTCGCGGCGATGACCAGCCGCACGCAGCGGCACTGCGGCGCCCGCCCGGCTGGAGGCCGCGCAACACCCCGCCACCGCAGTCGGCCGCACGAAACAGAACTCATTAAGTGGCAGATCGAGGCCGGATTCGCCAGACTCCGTCGCGAACGCGATCAGGAGCGGCGACGACCCCGGGTCGCCGCTGGTGGCCGCCACCCGGCGAGGTCCGAGTCAGTCAGGTGCAGGGTCGTGAGCCGCTCGGTGAGGAACCCGTCATAGATCTCGGCGGCGGAGTCGCCCAACTCCAGGTCGAAGTCGCCGTGCCACTGCCACACCCACGGCATCACTTCCCGCAGGCCGGCGAGGATCGGCGTCAGCTTGCCGCCGTCCCAACCGTCATGATCGCCGCGCTCGACCGCGATGACCGACAGGGCCTGCGCCTGCTGGCGGTGATCCCACCCAGCCCAGCCGATCAGCAGCGAGGCGTCACTGTCCCGACCAGCGAACGGATAGGAGATGAACCGTTCCTTCGGTACGTCGAGCTTGCCGCGGTTCGACCAGAAGCTCTGCTTGCGGAAGTCCGCCTGCGCGTACTTCGGCGGCACCGGGATGCCCTTCCGGATGCGAAGCTTCTCCTGCTCGTCGCTCGCGGCGTCCTCCTGCCGCTGCAGATCCCAGACGTGCTCCCAGTCGGCTCGCTTTTCGAGCCCAGAGTCCCTGTAACGCATGGCAGCCAGGTAGGGAACGTGCTCGGAGTCGATGAGGTCCGCAACCACCGCGGCGAGGTCGATTCCCGGCGCGTAGATGTCGGCCACAGCGACGAAGTCGGCATCACGGCGAAGCTCATCCGTCAACTGAGCTGTCGACAGCGGCCGAGGCTGCTCGAAACCGTTCTCATCCGGCGCGAACCAAAGCTCACGGGCTTCACACTTGTCAAGCAGCCAGTCACGGAGAGCCCGCTCCTGCATCTTGTCCCAGCCGTCGGTAGCCCAGCGACGCTTGCACTCGGGCCGCTCGATCAACGCCAGATACTTGTTGGACTCGATTACCGCAATCCGCCGCTCCACGACAGCCCGGTACTCATCCGACCAGTGCGCCGGCAGCTCAGTGATCGGCGTCGAACCGTGCCGCACAAACCATTGCGTCTCGGCCTCACCGGCGGCAACCTTGCGGGCCAGCACGATCTCGAAGGCCCGCTCCCCCAACTGCAACTCAGGCACCGACTCACTTGGCGCAGTCAACTCGTCCGACAGCAGCCCATAAAGCGAGTAGACCTGCCAGTCCAACTCCTCCTGCAAAGCAATCATCCGCGCCCGAGTCAACAACCACCTATTTTGAGCATTGGTGAACCGTGCTCTATTAGGCACTTCATCGCCCGCCACAGCCGCCGGACTCAAAACCTCCATGCTGCGCGCGGAGAAATCCAACGATCGGCCGAGTTCAGATGGATAAGACGCGGGCAGCGGGAATTCCTGCAACTTAGTCGAGTTAAATTGATAGAATCTTTCCCAGTCATTCGAAGTGAACCCCCCACCCTCACCTCGAATACCCTTATCGTGACTAACCTGCTTCAGCCAGAAACATGCAGTTGAGCTATTCAAGAGACCCAAGACACCGTGGATTGCAGCGTCGTCACTCTCATCAACAAACTGCAGGGTCGGAGCTGTCTGTTTAAAAACACCGCCCGACTCAGCCAGACAAAAATGATTATGCGTCGACACCTCGGCCCAAACGATTAACTTTCCCGCCCGGAGCCGCTGGAGATTCAGCATGCCAAAGGCAGCCCAATGCAATCCTCGCGCCTCCTTGCTTTTTCCAAACATGACATAGCCGCGGACCGTTCTGCGCGATCTCCAAACGTCTGGTTCTTCGCCAGCATCTATACGGATTGAAGGAGGCTCCAAATACGGCCAATATCTCGCATTTGCCGATATCGAATAATCGCGAACGCCGTCGCCGTCAACCACTTCCCGAGTTGGACTCTTGGTCCACTTCGCCAGGACGTAAGCCTCCTCCTCGCCGACCACCGCCGAAATTCCGGCGTCTGCGAGCTGGCCAAGGCGTTCACAGCCAGCTGTAATCTCATCCTTCAGTACGTCAGCACCGCCGCCGGACAACGACCACGGGTGGCCGGACAAGCTCGCTCTTGGAACGTCAGAAACCGAAATCCAAGCGCTCTCAGAACCACCTTTATTGACCTGATCTCTAATTGCCGACCAAACATGACCTTCGGCCGGATCCTCTGGCGCGCCGGGCTCGCCTCGAATGCCCATCACTGTGCGGATCGTGTCGGCGCGATGGATGCGGCGGTGACGGCCGACCAGGATGACAGTCGGAGTGCCATGTCCCGGGATGTAGGCTCCCGAGGTGTCGATGACATAGGTCAGGTCCACCTTCGTGGCAAAGAAAGAAGTGATTAGCTTCTTGCCAAACTCGCGCTTCATAAACGAGTTCGCAGTGATCTGGCCGACGTGACCCGCGCCACGCCCGTCGACTGCCGGCGATTTCGCAAGCTCGAAAAATAGTTGCGCGAATGGCACCGAAAGGGCGTACTTGCCCGAGCAGACATCTTGGTACTGCTGTCGGTAGATCTCATTGAGACCTTTGTCTTTCGGCGTAATGTATGGCGGGTTGCCAACCACTACATGGTACCGACCGTCCCGCAGAATGTCTTCGTGCTCATCTAGGTCTTCCACCGAATAAGAGAAGGATGCGATTTTTTCGATGTCACTGAGGCCATCGATGGTGGGTTGGCGAACTCGAATAAGAGAATCTCCGATGGCCAGGTTGAGCGGGAACGAGTAACCGGCGGCCCGATCGAAATCGGTGAACTCCGCGACTTTGAGGGCGGCGATCAGCAGGCGGAATCGGGCGATGGCTACTGCGAACGGGTTTATGTCCACGCCGTGGACCGCGTCGAGGGCAAGCTTGACGACCTCCTGCCGGTCTCGGCCAGGTGCGCGCTCGTCCCACTGCTCGACCAGCCGGTGGAACGCTCCGAGGACGAAGTGGCCGGAGCCGCAAGTGGGGTCGATCATCTTGACGACGTCGTGGCCGAACTCCTCGATGGCCGGCGTCAGAGTCAGGTCGAGGATGAACTCCTCGACGAACTCGGGGGTTTGGAGCAGCGCATACGTCTTGCGGGTGGCCTCGGACAGGTCCTGGTAAAGGTCGCCGAGGAAGCGGGTGTCCCACTTCGGGTCGGTGAAGTCGTGGACGAGGATGCCGTCGGCGTCTGTGCGACGCCAGAAGGCGATCAGGTCCTTCGCGCCGTCGTGGCTGATCGGGAGCTGGTAGGCGGCGTTGTGGGCGGGATCGAACAGGGTTCGGCCGGCCTGGGTGCGGCCGATGTGGTCGAATGCGGCGAGCACCCAGTCACGGTCGGTGTGCGTCGGGTTCGCTCGGAAGTACTCTTCCTGGGATTCCTCGGCCCACACCGCTCGGTCCTTGGTCGGGCCGGCCAGGAAGCAGCTCGTTCCGAACAGGCCGTTGTCCTCGCAGAATCGGACGAAAACGGTGCCCAGCACCCAGGCCACCGCCGCCTGAGTGACGCGCTCGTTACGCCACACCGTCCAGGTCGCCGCCGTGCGCTTGAGGCGCCGCGCCGCTTCGTACTCGGCGTACAGATCGGTGTAGAGCGGGCCGGCGTTGCCCACCTGCTCGACCAGGTCCTTCTCGAGGATTTTGACCCTGGCCTGCAGATCCTTCAGCAACGCTCGTCGGTCGATCACGACGCCCACCCTCATGTCCCACGCACCGGCAGCCGGTGTGCACCCGTCATCACCGTACAGTTCGAGAATCTTTCGTGACCGCCGACGTCGCGGACCGCAGGCAATCCGTCACTCCACTATGGTGTCCGGCATGGCTCTCGTCCGGATGGCCCTCGGTGGTTACCGCGGTTTCGCTAAACGCCAGGTCATCGAGCTGCGGCCGATCACCGTCGTGTTGGGGCGCAACAACGCCGGCAAGAGCGCGCTGGTCCGGGCGCCCGTCATCCTGGGCACCGGGATCGGCACCGACGGGCCTGAGCCGCTGGACATGGATCGACTCAGCGAGGACCTGGTCGACTCGTTCACCGACCTGATCCACGGCAGCCGGGTGCACCTCGGGTCTATCGACGTTGAGCTCGGCGTGGACACCGCAATCGGTCACGTCAAGCTCGCCGCCACGCTGCTTCATCTGCGCGATTCGCACACCCAGGTTGTCGACTCGTTGAGGCTTTCGCTGAACGGCGCGGAGCTCTGCGAGTTGGAATGGGACCTGGACGATCCGCCGCGACACCCGCTCACCTACACGGTTTCGGTCGGTGACGTGACCTGGAGTGGCGTACCGGTCACGTTCCGGGGGCTTCTGCCGGTCGATTTCACCGGTGGGCCGCCCGCCGACGTCAGGGAGACGCTCCGGGGCGCCGCCAACGCCCTGGCCGATGCCTATCCGACCGTCCGCTACCTCGGGCCGTTCCGGGACCGGCCCCACCGCCGCTATCGATTACCAGGGCGAATGCGCACCGAGGTCGGCACTGCGGGCGAGTTCGCGGCCGGCATCCTCGCCAGTGACCTCGCCCGTGGCGGCGGCGGGCTACTTAAGCAGGTCAACGCCGACTTGGCCGATCACCTGCCAGGCTGGCGGGTGGATGTGGTGCGCGACGGCGGCACGTGGTCCGTCGTTCTCGTCTCGACCGACGACGACACGATCCGGGTCAATCTCGCCGACACGGGCACCGGCGTGGCACAGGCGTTGCCGATCTTCGTCCAGCGCGCGATCGACGTGATCTCCCCGTCGACGCGTCCCGTGCTCGAGATCATCGAGCAGCCTGAGCTGCACCTTCATCCGGCCGCGCATGCTGATCTCGCGGAGTTGTTCCTGGCCGCGGCACGTCACACGTCAACGCGTTTCCTCATCGAGACACACAGTGAGACCCTGCTGCTCCGGCTCCGGCGGCACATCGCGCAAGGCCTCGACCCGACGACGGTCGCGGTCTATTTCGTCGATCGGGTCGGCGGCGAGGCCGTCGCTCGCCAGATCCACATCAACACCGACGGCAACCTCGACTACTGGCCGACTGGGGTCTTCGCCGAAGACCTCGACGAGACTCGGGCGCTCGTACGAGCACAGCGGGAGAGGCGACGTCCAGATGCGGGTTGAACTGGCAGCCGAAGTCTTCACCGAACCCGCGCCCCCACGCCGAGTGATCAATGCCGTCGCGAAACTGCTGGAGGCGTTCGACGAAGGTCGGCACGACTGGGTCATCGACTTCGACGTGGTGGACGATGTCAACGGCTACCTGACGAAGCATCAGCCGACGCTGGCGAAGGCCTACGTCGCGATGGCCGAGATGGCAGCGAAGCAGAACGCCGCATGGACCGGCACTACTCAGGCGGGCGCCGTTGTCGTCGTCCCGTTCGATGAGATCGCCGAACACTCGTCGGATCTGTGCCGGGCCGCTGTCATCGTGGTCGAGAACATCCCCGGTGACGAGCATTTCCTGACCGCCGTCATTCACGCTTTCCGGGCCGGTCGGGTGCGGGAGGCCCTGGACCAGGGCTGGGTGGAGTTCCGGCACGGCGGCGGCTCGGGTTCCGTGCCCGCTGTGGCCAAGGCTGAGGCTGCTCGTTTCCAGCGGTCCGTCCGGGTGGTCGCGATCTTCGACAGCGACTCCTTTTTCCCCGGTCACGTCACCGAGAACCACACCAAGGCCGACGCATTGATCGGAATGGACATCTCAGCACATGTCCTGTTGTGGCGAGAGGCGGAGAACTACGCGCCGGACCGGGTCCTCGCCGAGGTCGCCAACGAATCGGAGGCAGCCGCCAAGATCCAGCATTTGCGCCGACTTCTGCCCCGCCAGCGAGGCCACTACGACATGAAGAACGGCTTCCGCGGGGAAAAGCCGGTGCAGAGAGCACTCTTCGCCGATGTCGATACCGAGACCCGGCGCGTTCTTCACCAGGGATTCGGCAAGATCGTCCTCCGGCAGATGTTCGACATGCGGGATGAGCTGTCCGAGGCTGACTTCGAGGCGCTGGACGCCGCAGCGGCGGCCGACCTGCGTACGCTGCTCGCGCTGATCGACAGCCAGATCTAGGAGCACCCGATGGCCGACCGTAACGAGCAGGGCGTCGTCAAGCCTGAGGTGGTGCTGCTCGAAACGCTGCTCGACGATCTGGCTGAGGGGCGGCTCCGCATTCCGCGTTTCCAGCGCCCTTTCGTGTGGGAGCCGGTGCAGATGCTCGAACTGTTCGACAGCATCGAGCGCGGCTACCCGATCGGCAGCATTCTCGTCTGGGAGACCACCATCGCGGTGCCGAGCCTCGACATTGTCTCCGGCATCGACGTGCCGCCGGCCCCGGACCACGGACCAGTCTCCTACCTGCTCGACGGCCATCAGCGCTTGTCGACCCTGTTCGGCATTTTAGGGAAGCGGTCGGCAAGTGACGACAGTTGGCCTTGGCGCATCTATCGGCGCCTCGGTGAGGCACCGGCCACGCCAGGTCTTCGCTTCGCGCACCTGAGCGACAACGAAATTCCGACGCCACGCCTGCTTCCGCTCCACGCCGTCCTCCGCACGATGGACTTCCTCGCGTACGCCCGAAGGATCTCCCGCGATCCCGCGACCGCCGACGAAGCCGACGAGTTGGTCGAGGAGGCGGAGCAGCTCGCGCAACAGATCAAGTCGTACAAGATCGCGGTGATCCGCCTGGTGGGTGGCAGTCTCTCACACGCGGTCGAAGCCTTCGCCCGCCTCAACAGCGGCGGCAAACAGATCACGCCACAGGACCTGGTGTCGGCACTGACCTATCAGCCGGGCGTGGAGAGCCTCACCGACAAGATCGCGGCCGTGCGCCACGACGTCGCGGCGGGCGGCTTCGGGTTGCTGGAACCCGACGTCGTCTTCCAGTCCATCGTCGCCATCAGCAAGACGGACGAGCTGTCCGCGATTCGCTGGTCGGATTTCGCCACGGGCCTGAGCGGCAATCTGGCGGAGTTGGTCGACCGGGCCGACGTGGCCATTGCCCGCGCCATTCAATTCCTTCGGTACGAGGCCGGCGTCCCGCACCTGACCCTGCTGCCGTACACCCTGCAGATTCCCCTGCTCGCCGCGTTCTACGACCGCGTCCCGTTCCCGGACCGGCAACACGTCCGGTCGCTGGTGCGCTGGTTCTGGGCTACGTCCTGGTCGGGAGTGCTGCGATCGACGACGAGTGTGGAATACCCCTTCAACCTGATGCAGATGCGCAGTCCCCACGGGGTCTACGACCTGATCGACGAAGGGCTGGTCGGGCGGGCACGCCCGATGCCGGAGGAACTCGATCACCATCGAGGCCGCGTCCGGGCGTACATGCTCTGGGAGCTGCAGCAGTTCAGCGGGCGCCTCAACCTCGACGGCGAGGTCTTCGACGCCGTGGATCTGTACGTCCGATCAGGGACGATGGCCTATCGGCGGATCATGAGTGACGGGCAGTGGACGCCGGCGAATCATCTGCTGTTGCCAGGGTCGAGCACGGGAGCCGTGGCACGCGATCTGCTCGCGCTCGCGCCGCGTCGGCTCCAGGCCGTGATGGCCAGCCACGGCATTCCCGCGCAGGCGCTGACACACCTGGTGGCGGGAGACTCCCTGGCCTTCGAGGCAGCTCGCGGCGCGTACCTCGCCGATGCGGAACGCACGTTCATGCAGGGTATGGGAGTGCGACCGGCGCCGACCGGCTTCGCCGGCATCAATCACGAGGCCTGACTGCTGCGGTGCCGGTTCTCGACCCACTCATCGGTCAGGTTGATCCACTCGTCGGGCGGGACGGCGACCACCGTGGTGTCCAGCCGCGGCAGCTGCCCGGGATCCTCGGCCGGGCACAGAAGCCACAGCACTCCGCTCCCGTCGCGGGCTGTCTGGGCGAGTTCCTCCAGTAGGTCCATCGCACGGTAGCGGGCGAACGTCGCCGCGTCGTCGAGGAGCAGCGCCGAGCCGGGCTGGATTAGGCCGAGCAGTTTCGGATGCAGCGCCTGCCAGGCCCGCTGGGTGAATTCGGCCAGTTTCAGCGCGTCGCGGGAGTTGGGGTCGGCCGCGTCAGCGGCCAGCACCGTCCGCCAAGTGGGCTTGGAACGCTCGCTGACCAGCGCCCGGAGTTGGACGATGAACTCCCTGGTCACGGACAGCCGCCGCGCTCGGAACCGGTTCTCCAGCTCGATCGCCGCTCGGTGGACCCGGTCAGTCCGTACGGTCAGCGCGCGGAAGCCGCCAGCCGACTCGAGTCGCTGTTCGACCCGCAGCGCGGCGGCCAGGTCGGGCTCGTCGACCGCCCAGGGTGACGCACCGGTGCCCGTCGACCGCCGACGCACCGACGTGACCACAAGCGACGAACCCTCCGCCCTCCGCTGCTCGTACGCTCCCTCGCGCCAGACCAGGTCGAAACCGGCCGCGGTGAGCAGGCGGTGCAAGGCGGGATGCTCAGGCAACGGCTCAAGTTCGGGAAAGCGTGCTTGTACTCGCTCACGCACCTGACGAGGCGTCAAACGGGGCTTGTTGTCCTCGCCGACCTGGGCCGGCACGACACCGGCCTGCGACAGCCGCAGGGCTCGCACCGGATCCAGGTCCCGGGGATAGATCTCGAGACGGGGCGAGGATCCGGCCACCCCCGACGCCGCGGCGGCGAGCTGCACGGTTCGCCGATCTTCCAGGACTATCCCGGAGTTCGCCGCTCGAGTCGCGACAGCGGTCAGCTCCCGCAGGACCGTGGCCGGGCTCGGCAGGACCTCCTGAACCGCCAGGCGACGTGCCACCTTGCCCAGGGCGTCCGCATGATCCAGCAGGGCGGGCGCCGCGGGCGTGTCCGCCGGGTCGTCCGCGCCCACCTCCAGGGCGATCAAGAGAAGGTCCTCGTGTCGTCGGATGAGAAAACGTGGTTCCTCGGCCGGATCGATCTCCACTGCCGCACGAACCGCGGCGAGGGCCATCGCCTCCCGCATCGCGCTGTCCGAGGCGGAAGATCCGCGGCGGGCCAGGAGGTTGGCTGCCAACTCGGAGCCGCTGGCCACCCGGCCGTTCGCCGTGAGCAGTTCCACGAGTTCGGCGTAGACGCTGTTGATCAGCCGGTCGGCCCGCCAGCGCTTGCGCTGAGCCATCAGGACCTGAGCGATGCGGCTGGACGTCACCCCGACCTTGAGGGCAACCAGTGGCTGCTTCGGCCACGGCGGAAGATCCGGCAGTACGCCGTTCGCGTCGGGGAGGCGCAGGAGAAGGCGCACAGCCTCCCCCTCGGTCTGGCTCCGCGCACGGGTCCGCGGCACCAGCCGGCCGACGATGCCGTCGAGGCCGATCCGGCCCAGCTCGTCGGCGGGTGAAAGCTCTTCTCCCGGGACGTCGCGAGACACCTTCGGCTCCGCGGGCGGCACCGGCGGACGCTCTTGCTCGCCCAGCCGCACACGCCAGTCCTTTACCCGGCGTTGTAGCTCCCCGCGCGTCTTCGCACCCAGGCCGGGAAGGCTGAACAAATCCTTGGAACCGATAGTGAGCAGGTCACCGACCGTCGTGGCGTTCAAGCGATGTGCCGCTGACACCGCGCGCGGGGTGAGGCCGGAGGCTTCCAGAGCGGTCGCCCGGGTGACCCGGGCCGCGGTCGCATCACGATCGGCGACGGAATCGATCTCGTCATCCGGGTGTATAGAACCGACCGGAGCTGTCTGGTCCGAGTGCCGGAAGACCAACTGCCACTGGCCGCGCATCTCCTGCAGGGAGGCGAATCGACGGCTCGCGTCCCGGTCCAGGGCTCGGGTGAAGAAGCCGACCAGCCCGTCGCGGATGGCCGCATCGAACGCCTCGACGGCGAGCACCGGCGGCCCGTCGGTCAGCCTGGCCTCGGTAACGCCGTCGCCCCACACCGGAAGCTCGCCCGAAGCCATCTCGTGCAGCGTAACCGCGACCGCGTACCTCTCGGCGTGGTCGTCGTAGACCGGTCGGCTCGCCGTTCCGAGGAACGGGTCGAGGTAGCCGGGCGTGCCCGCTTGGATCTCCGTCACCGCGACGCCGGCCAGGGAGAAGTCGAAGAGCACCAGTTGGCGGGTGCGGTTGGGACGAATCCGGATCGCGATGTTGTCGGGCTTGATGTCGCGGTGGTTGACACCCTCGCCCTGCAGGTGGTCGACGGCGCCGAACAGATAGTCCGCGTACGTCTCGAGCTCGTCGACGGTCAGCCGGCCGTCATCGCGAAGCTTTCGCGCGACCGTGGTGGTCCCGGCGTGCTCCAGGACGATCATCGTCCGCGGCGGGATCTCGATCGGTTCCTCACGGGCCAGTCGAATGATTCGCGAGTCCTGGTGAAGACTTCGCAGCACGCGGGCTTCGTGCGCCAACCGACCCGCTTTCTCGTCTGAAAGCGCGACCTTGAGGACCTCTTCGGCGCCCGTACGATGGTTCAGCGCCAGGAAAGCACGGGACGTGGACCCCGTACCCAATTTGTGTTTGATCTGCCAATCCGACACGACGTCACCGGAACGTGCCTCCAGTAGGTCGATGTGGGTCACCGGCTCCGCGGCCGGGGCGGTCAGTTCTTCCTCGACGCAGACCAGCATGTCCAGCACGTCGGCGACGCTGGCCAGGCGCTGCGACGGCACCGGTGCTGTCGCCGCCTGCACCAGCTCATCCATGAATTCCGAGACCGAGTCAGCGGCGGCCGATGGTCGAAGGCCGTTCTCGCTGGCCAACCGGGTCAGCAATTCCGCCCGGGTCGCCGCCGGCGGCTGCCCGGACAGCAACAGGTAGGCCAGCGTGCCCAGGCCGAAGATGTCCAAGGCGATCGGGTCCGGCGCGGGGGTGCTGAGCTCCGGTGCGAGATATGACTCGGCCGCTCGTTCGAGGTGGGCGCCCATCCGCGACGGCGGCGTAGCCGGCACACCCGAGCCGCCGCTGTTGGAGTCAGGCTCGCGGACCGCCGCCTGCCAGTCACTGATCTGCAGACGCGGGGTGCCCCACCCGGCCGCGGTGCCCGTGCCGGGCTCGACGAAGACACTCCGCGCGGACAACGCCCGGTGGTGGAGGTGCCGGCTGTGTGCGTACGCGACGGCGTCGGCCAACTGCCGGATCATGTCCAGCCGCGTACCGATCTCCAGCCGGTCGCCTCGCTCGGCCATGAAATGGTCCAGGCGTACAGCCCGCGGATGGTGCCGGAAGATGAGCGCGGGCCCACCTTCGTGTGGCTCCATGCCGTCGACCTGGACGATGCCGGGGTGGCTGATGCCGTGCAGGGCGAGCATCTCCCGGCGGGCGGCGCGCTCGATACTCGCTCGCGCGGCTTTGGCCGAGTTGCGCTCGACAAGGTAGATCCGGACCCGTCGATGCTCCTTCTCGAACTGCGCATGCGTCGCGAGGTGGTCCTGCCAGGTCGGGCCGGTGTCCATCGGTCGTGCGTCGAGCTGCCATGAGCCGACCTGGTAATAGCGCCGGCTGCGGCCGATCCCCACTCCGTCGAGCAACTTGCCCAGCGCCCGCGAAGCCGCAGCGGTCAGCTCACGCTGCGGCTCGTCGCGCGGAGTCCGGGCGAGCAGCCCGGACCAGATGCCCGGCAGCGCGGCGGCGCTACGTTCAGCCCCCTCCGGGCCGAACACCCAGTGCAATTGGTTGTCATCCAATTCGATCCGCAAGCTGGGAGCGGAGAGGAACACAGCTCCTTGGATGAACGGAATGCGTTCGTTACGGCCGGACTTACGTGCCTGAGCGGTCAGCAACGAGCGCAGCCGCTTGGCTTTGGTGTCGGCGAGATGCAGCGGATTGTCGAAAGTGCGTACCGACTGGTTGCCGAGCATCCAGGTCGAGCCGCTGTTGTAGAGCCGGCCGTGCAGACTCTTGATCTCGATCAGATAGAGACCACCGGGCGCCGCGACCAGCAGATCAACCTCGTGGACGTGACCGGTGTCGGCCGTGAAGGTGAAGTTGGACCAGGCACGGTAAGGCTCGGAATCAGGCAGCAGGGTGCGGACGTGATCGAGCGCGACCCGCTCGTGCTCGAACTGCGACGGGGTGACGGTCGTCCAGCGCCCTTCCTGCATGCCATCAGCGTAACCGGATCAGATCTGGGTCACGCCGATCTGCATGTGGACGTGGTCGTTGTGCCTGGACCGCAGCGGCTCCTGGCCGTAATCGGGGTAGATGACGAAGCCGGTGCCGCCGAGCTCGGGCTGCGGCCAGTGGTTGCCCGGGCCGATGCCGTTCGACTCGCATTCGAAGACGCCGAACCGGAACGCGGTGGCGAAGAGCAGGTGGGCGGTGGCGTCGGCCGAGTCCAGCCGCCGCCCGCTCGCGGCGATCGGCAGGTTTCCCCAATGGTCGGCCACGGTGAACCCGAACCCGGTGCCGTCCAGGCTGCCGACGACTCCGCTGAAGTCCATCGCCCGGCCCTGGTTGTGGCAGTCCTTGGGGTTCGGGCCCCCGTGACCGATCCCCTTGTGCCGGATCGTGGTGACGTCGGGCGCGGAAGAGTTGATCCAGCGGGTGAACCGGTAGAGCGCGACGAGCATCCGCTGGTCGACATTGTCGATCAGGGTGGCCGTCGTATTCAAAACGTTGGTGAACGCGATGCCGTTGACGATGGTGGGTTCGATGACGACCCGGGCGTCGGCCCGTGGTGCGACGCTGCCGGGCGGGCCGTCGACGAACGGCGTCCGGCTGCTGAGGGTGAGAAGCCCGCGGCGGACGAGGTCGGCCATCACCTGATTCGCCTGCGCCGGGGTGAGGTGCCGGGCCGCGGTGACCGCACCCGCGGGCACCGGGTCGGGGGCGAAGGCCGAGGCCGGGCCGCCGGCGTCGACCTGATCGGCGGCCAGGTCGAAACGCCGCCATTCGGCACCGCGG
>Ga0247781_1000003_pt1 | contig 62216 bp, 10 predicted proteins | sample UWRJL184509B5_FD_179922 | JGI IMG/M metagenome (GOLD analysis project Ga0247781, IMG submission 179922) | Plant litter microbial communities from Arlington Agricultural Research Station in Wisconsin, United States - UWRJ-L184-509B-5 | ecosystem: Environmental > Terrestrial > Plant litter >...
TATACGTTTTATTTCCCAGATTTAACTATAAGGTGTATACCCTTTATTATATATAAACCTTTTCCATTCCTATTACCAGATTATTATTAGCGTTATTACTATTAATGTCCATTCTGTCTGTTATAATCTTTAATCCCGTATTTTTAAAAGTGTGTGCAGCCTGCTAACACGTCTTAATACGTGGGTTACAATTTAAAAACCAGTTTACCCTCTTTTTAATTACCTGTATGTAAGGGCAAAGCTGATATATTAAGCTTTAAGGGTATAGGTATAGTGTAAAAGGCTACACGTTTTTAATAGTAACTTTAGGCTTACGTTTATTTTTTAGCAGGTTAAGGATAATACTTTAATAAGAGAGAATTAAGGTGTAAAGATCTTAAAGCTAATCTATTTTATTTTACAGTGGTAATTAAACCTTAAGCTGGAATTTGGTGTAGAATAGCAGATAAAGTAGGTTTATATTCAGATATATATAAATCCACGGCTTAAAAACAAGTATCCCGTTTTCACATTTTTAATATACGTGCTATGTCGTCTCGCTTAATAAGTGTGTGGTTAGAGGGTGGTTAAAACCCTAACCTAACTACAGGTGCCTGTAATTTAGAATCTGGAAAATTTAAAATCTGGAATCTGGAATCTGGAATCTGGGATCTAAAATCTGTAACTTAAAAAGCCGGCAGCAGCCTAACAATAATGTAACTTTAAGTTAGGGCTAAGCTTAGCTATTTTACCTAAAGTGTCTATATCCTAGCTAACTTCCACCTTTAGTCACAATATAGTATCTTAATTACCTGCACGTATTAAGCCCTCTTAATCTTACCTTTAATCCCAGCTTTAAAGATGTTAATGTTATAGACTTACTAGTAATAAAGTTATTTTAATATATTATATAATAAATATACACCTAATAAGTAAAGGGATGGTAATAACATATTTAATAACACGACTGGGATCACATAAATTAACTTTAAAGCTGGTAATTAGGGTGTGGTAGGTTATAATCAGGTTATTAAGGAGCTAAGGAGTAACACCGTTATAAGTGGGTATGTAATTAACTAGTAAGTTTTTATAAAATAAGGTGTGTAGTGAAACTAACGTCTGAAAAGTTAATTAAAAATATCCTTTATCTCTTACTTATCCTTTAAACTTACCTAATTTAACTGTTTTACCTTATTAACACCATTATTTAAAATTTAAAAGTGAATATTAAGGTGCTTTTATTATTAACTTCCATCTTAAGTTATATATACCAGTACTACTTATTATTATTATCTTTAATTTTATTTACTATAGGGATAAAGTGTATTAATAAGTCTGTTTATTAAGAGAGATTATTATCTTACCCCCTTTATCACTTATAATGACTGTGATTAAAGCTTATATTAGTTTTATAGAGTGGAAAGATACCTTAAAGACAGTACCGCCTATACCTGTAATGCTTTCTTAAGAATGGCGGGGTTTAAACTTATACCTAAGCGGCTCTGTTTTAAAAGCTGTTTCACTAGTATCTGGGTAGCAGATGCTTTTTAATTAGGGTTAAACCTTACCATTTCTCTTATATTATTAATCTCTTTAAAGTCTATTATTAAGCTGTAAACGTTTTTATATCTTTAAAGACTAAGTTCCCACTTTTAAAAGTTATTAATATTTAAAACCTAAAGTATCGTTATAAATAACAATATCTGCTTTTAATGTAACGCTTTATAATCAGATCACTTTAAACGTTATATAAATGTTAGTTCCTGTTTACAGTACTTAACTACAGCTAGTAGTGATATAAAGGCCGAAGTCCGCTAGCTAGAAGTGATATAAAACAGTCCAGGTTAGTAATCTTAAGTTAAAGAGGTTAAGGTGGTCTTAACTAACAGGACTTTTACCTAGGCTAATAGAAAGCAGGTGCTTACTACCTGATTTATACGTAACATTTCTATTTTATTATTAGTAAGGGATTCTGCCTAGAGATAAGGTTACTTATTATAAATATAACCTTTATTATAATAGTTAACAGTATTAAGGCAGGGAGGTAAGGACTTAACTGGCGGGACCTTTTTTTAAACCTGTAGTATTCCACTATATAAAGGATAATTATACAGTTATACAGTCCCCTTCCTAGCTGGTAACGTGTGGAGCGGAGTGAAGTGTGGGCACTTAAGTAAGCCCCTAAAGTATAAGGGTGCCTAAGATAATTAACAGGGCTGATTCCTTAAACGTAATTTTACCTTAAAGCCTATATTAGGGACTTTATAATTAAAGGTTAACTTATTACATACTTAAGTATCATTATAGGATTAAGGAAATAATTTAAATTTAAAATATAAAGACATTTAAATCGTAACCTAAAGCCATAAATAGTTTATTTAAAGAGTTTAATTTAAGGAATGGAATAAAAGAAGTGGAATTAACACCTAATACCTAATCCAGCTTTAAGTTTAACATTCACCCCCTAGTTAACCTAATACAGCCTTCCTACACCATTTATCTCACTTTAAGGCTGTAAGGTTAATAAGGCTGTCCCACTCCCCTAATATAAGGTTAATAAGATTATACCAGGTCCTTATTAACCAGGGTATTTAAGGTCTGGTATAACCCTGTTAAATTACTAGTACGCCTGACTTAACATATCCTGTTAGTGAAACGGTAGGCAGGGTGGTACCCTCTCTGCCTAAGGCCTTACACTTAGGGATTACAGTCCTATTACACCTAGTAATTAATAATATTATCCCATTTAGTTATTAATTAAAAGGGATTTATAAATATTACAGTCCAGTGCCCTTAAGAATGGAAAAGGTTACTTAAAAGTGTTACCTAACTGGATGGCCATTTTAGGTGAATATTATAACGTAACTGATAATAAATAAGTTATTCGCTATAGGGATAATAATAAAAGAAGGGGGCTTATAGCAGAATATTAGTTATTTAAAGTGGGTGTTTAAGCTGGCGGGACACCTAGGTACCTTAAGTAGCTTTAGTAAGGTGAGAATCTAAAATATAATAACTTAAGATATACCTTATCTGTAATTACGTGTGCCTAGATTAATAAAAGTGCCGTTAACGCCTATATATAAGATAGTGATGAAATAAGGCTGTGGTTCTGCTAGTTAACATATATTAACTAAACCCTTAACTGGGAAACGCCTTCTAGGAATCCTGGTAGGGATATAAAACCATAGGTGTGCTAAGTTAAATGCCTTATTCTGGCTTTAAAAGTATAAGTGTCTTAGAAGGTTGTTATATTAACCTTATACCCTTTAGGATGAAAACTAAAAGGGTAGTCAGCTTTAAGAATCTTCTAAGTAAGGAGCCTAAATTAGTGTATATTTCTAACACTTATATTATACTACCTATTAGGAGTAAGCGTTACCTAGGGTAACAGGTTATAAGTTATTAGTGGAAGGTAGTTAGGTGAGAAACTTAAAATAGAATAAACAGGTGGTAGGATTTCTAATTATGGTAGGTATTAAATATCTTATAACGCTTATAGTTATAAAACCCCTAAGATATCTAGAATAGGGTGTTAAGGTGGTTAGGGTGGTGTTACACTTTATTACAGTAGGGGTTAAGTCTCTCCTAACATTTATAATATATGGAAAGAATACGCCACGGTCTGCTAATAATTCTTATAGATTATACTTAGCTGCTGTAAATTTAATATGTTAATATCTTCTTATAATTACTAATTAGTTTTTACATTATTACTAGGGTAGTTATTATATTAAAGTAACTGTACCTGGTGGTAATATTAGCGTTTTAATTTAAGGTTTCTAACAGACTCCTTAAAGCGCGCACATTTAAGCCTAACTCCTCCTTTGCACAGTATATGCAGGTTCTGAGAATCTTACCTTTCCAGTAGGCTACCTTTTCACGTCGTTTTTATTGGCATTACTGTGACTTAGGTTCCTAATCACTATTAGACTCAGGCTTTAAGTCCTTATTAAATCCAAGCTCCTAATTACTATTAAAACCAGGCTTTAAGTCCTTATTAGATCTAGGCTCCTAATTGCCATTAAACCTAGGCTTTAAGTCCTTATCAGATTTAGGCGTTAAATTGCCGTTAGACTTAGGCCCCGCACTGTTAGACTGAAGCTCCAGATCCCCACCGGATTTAAGTCCTGTTAACTTAAGCTTATTACTATATAAGGCTTTATATTCGCCTAGTAACCATTTATTAAAATCTAAATCGTTATCAGACTTAAGCTGCTCCTTATTATTATCGGATTTAAGTCTCTTTATGTTATTACCTAATTTATACGGGAGGTATAACAAGCTGGTAATAATCTTACCTAATACTTCCGTCTTTAAGGGGTGTATAAGTCAGATTAAGATAAGACTGAAAAAGAAGCATAACGGTTTAACTTTAGTTAGAAGGGTTACTTTAATAAATAGGGTTATTATAATTAAAATGGGGAGGGCTTAACTTATATCAGCTACTTAAGGTACTTAGGTACATGTACCTTAGGCACGTGTTAAAGGTCCTGGGGATGTAGCCCAGGTTACTTAAACTGTAAAGGGCTCCGTTACTAATATATCTTACATAAAGCTAGGTAAGTTATCTTTCCTCAGCTTAGTTGTAATAACCCCTTTTAGAAAAATGCCTTTTAAGAAAATGACATATCTAGAGCCTATATCCTTTAACAGGGAGGGTAACCTGTTTAGGGTAGGTGGCCTGTTTAAGGGGGGAAGTAAAAAGGGAAGTAAAAGAAGTTAAAAATAGTATAATAATATTAAAATTAGTAAGCTAGCCACTAGATAGAGATCTTAAGTTAGAGCTAGGTATTTTATAATAGGCGTAAGGTTACTTTATTATATTATAAGGTAAAAGATTATTAAGATATGTTTAAGCTTAATACCCTTTTATCTAACCTTTAGCCAGATCGCTTACCTTCCGCTACTTAAACAGAGTTTATTAACTTCGTAACACATAACCACCCTTATAGCTTCTATCAGACCAAATTTAATATAAGGCTAACCCTATGTAAGTTAAAGAAACTAAAGTGTCCTTAGTTATATACTTACCCCAGTTTACAGCCTATCTGGTTAGTGATTATAATTAATGCCAGACACACCTTATGTTAAGGATATACCTGGTAAGCTACGCCTCTTTAAAGCGGATTACACTAAGTTAATAACCTTAAGAGGTAATTAGTAAACCCTTTAAAGGTGTGTCCTCTCCTTAACTCTGTTAACCCTAACTTCTAAAGTTAGCTATTTATTCACTGGTTTATATACATAAAAGGGACGTGGCTTAAGCCTACATATACTAAGCTTAGGGGCTTTACCCAGCCCCTATTTATACCGGCCGTTACACTCCTAGCCAGAATAAAAGTCTTAACTAAAAGTAACATTAATTAGTTACTTTATACATTACGTATCTTTAACATCTTAACTATATATAGTAAAGCTTAGGAATTAATTACTAGCTAATTAACACACAGCTATAACAGGCCCTATATAACATTAGTAATATATATGCCTTAATACGTAATAATCTCCAGTTAAACCTGTAACTTAAGGCACCTAATACTATAAGGGAATTATATCTACCTACTTATAAGGTAACCTGCTTATATGTAATAACGGTTAGTATAAATAAGGGTTAAGTGATAAGTTAACATTTACCCAGCTAGGTATATAATATATATATAATATAGCCGTTATAAACTATTTAAGTAGTGGCTGGAAACGTGATAGCTAGTATAGATAGGGACTAATTACTGTTAAAAACGGTAACGGCCGGTCACTTAAGCTGCTGGCTGATATACTATTACAGGCCCACTCCTTAATATATTATAACTAGGGTATTATACTCCACAGCTGTTATTACGTCAAGTATTAAGATTGGCTAACAGATAATAAGCTTCTTATAAATTAAGGTATTAAGACTAAGGTCCATTAGGGCTAGGTGGAGTAATATAATCTCTTACCAGCAGACTACCCTTTAATATAAGGGTACTTTATAACAACATTAATACGCTCTCCTATATCATCTTTATACCTACCTAACTAACTATATCAGCCACAGCCCCTTTCCTTAAGTATCTTAGTTATTAGGGGAGAATTTACCATTAAGGGGATAGTGGCAGTTTTAGTTAAGGGCTCTCTCTTACCCATTATTTAAGTTTAATATTCTGTTTACACCGTTAAATATCTTAGCTTAAAAGTCTATAATTAACCTTACTTAATACTTTATAATTAACGTAATAGCCTACCAGCTTAATAAATGTAACTTAAAGACTTCCACGACTTCTAATTTAGATAGTAAACTAGAAGACCTTAAGGCATGGATCTATAAGGTCTTAAATAACCCTAATAATAATAACTCCTTAGATAGAGAGTGATAAATTCCTGTCCGCTTCTTAAAGGACACATTATCTAAGCTAAGTGGGCATTTTAAGGATATTTAAACAATATTTACCTACAGGTGAATTTTAATTAAAATAAATAAAGACTTACACTTAAAGAAATGGGTAATTTACTAAGGTATTAAGACAGATATAACAGCACTTAATAAGATTTAATAACCAGGGCTGACTATATTAGGAGCTTTTAGTTAAAAGGGGGATAAAGATAAATAAAGAGGATATTCTTAAGAGGGAGTGGTATAAAATAAGTGATAAAACTTTAAAACTTTCTTATTATCGTCCTAATAAGCACCGTTTTATGGTTTTAAAAATATGCCTGATAAAGGAGGTCCTTTATTAATATTTTAACGGAGCTGATAAACCACTTTAGCACTAATAGGTTTACAGGAATAGTAAGGTATAGTATGTAATTAAAACAGGTGTATAATTTCCATTAATTATAAGTAGTTAATTAAGATAAGTGTTAATGCTAGATCTTTAACCTTTAGTTAAATATTCTCCTGCTCCAGTTAGCTGATAAGATTAAGTGTAAACCTTTTATAAGGTTACTTATTAAAATGTGAAGATATAGGTTTATAAAGGGAAAGGAGCGTTAGTTAAAACATTAGCACAGTTATAAACTGGAAGTGGAGAAGTTAAAGCCATTATTAGGTTATGCTAAACGGCTCCTAACGTCCCCCCCTCCCCTTCCCCTCTTACCCCATTACCTGTTAGGGCTAGAGTTAAGCCGTGATGGAGTTAATGTTATACTTCCACTCTATATTACAGGGCTGCTTTATATTAGTGGTGGTGGTGGTTAGGGCTAGGGGTGTATTAAAAAGGCAGGCTGTTAGAACTGGTTAGACCTTAAAAGTTATGTAAGTCCCTTTAGGCATCCATCTTCCTAAGCGCCTATAGGGCGTGCTTCACCTACCTGTAAGGTGTGGTGAAATCACTAGTGATATTATAAATAAGTTAGATCCCTTAAAGGTATGTAGGTATAAGGGGAGGTAAAGGTTATAATTAGGTTAGTGACGATTAGTGAAAAAAGGTAAGATTAAATATTAGTGATAATAAACTCCTAGGGGTAACTGAAGATGTCAGGCCACTAACTTTAACCCCTTCTTCTAAGCTTTATCCTTATAAGGGCCCTTTGTTTAAGACTTATATATTAAAACCATAATAAGACTGGTTTAGTATCTAATAACAGCCTGAGCCTAGGTAGAATAAATATTAGTGTTTATAATAAATATAAGTCCAGTTATAATAACAGAACTGACACTTATGGTGGTTAGACAGATTAAGATGTTCTTACCTGACTTATATGTGTAGTAAAGCTTTTTAACATCTTTTTTAACAGATTTTAAATATCTTAATATAATGTTTATAATAACCTTAATAACTCCCTTTACGAAAAGATTAAGAACATAGCAAGTTATTTAAGTTTTATAATTAGCAGCTAGATAAATATATTATTAAGTTTTAAAATAGATAAGTTAACATTTATTTACCTATTAAGATCTTAAAAGAGTAAGTTTAAAAGAGTAAATGGCACTATATTAGGTAAGTGAGCGTTTTAGGGGTTCTGTTAATAAATCTTATTAACTATACCTATAAACTCCTTTAAGGTGATGGTAACTGAGATAAGACTAATTTAGAAGTTATCCATAAGAGGCTTTAGCTTCCCTAGAATTATTAAAAAGCCACTATTAGGATTAGGCCCTTTTTCAGCCGTTAATGTAAAGCTGGAGCTAACTACCTGCCTTACTGTTACTATCGCTAATATAAAGCTGTAACTAGCTAATTACCTATCTTACCGCTTCCACCACTAATATAAGCTGTAACTAATTATTAATCCTACCACTTCTACTACTAATACAAGCTGTAGCTAATTACTAATCCCACTACCACCACCGCTAATGTAAAGCTGGAGCTAACTACCTGCCTTACCACTTCCACCACTAATACAGGCTGTAGCTAATTATTAATCCCACCACCATTACTATTAATGTAATGCCGTGGCGTAATTTACCAACCTCTAGCTATACAGCACGCTAATTTATTAATGGCTGGCATTACTAAAATCCTTAGTGCCGCATTCGCTTTATTTAACAGTGTGGTTATAAAGCTGTTATTATTAGTGTTTCAGATCGTGTGACGGCTGATTACTTTAATTGCTAATTACACGCTATATTAAACCCTAGACCTGGAATAATTAAAACCATTTAAATCCTAAAATCCAGGGCTTTCTTTAGTGTCACACAAGCTATACCTAAAAGTGTGGCCGTTACGTACAGTGTGGGCTGCATGTTTAACTTATATATAGTAACGGCTGTGAAATAGAGTAAAAGTTAGCTGTATAAGGCTGCTTTCCACTCCACGGCTCCAGCCACAGCCTATACGGCACTGGAAGGAAGCCCTAGATTCCGGGATTTTATACGCCGCCACCAACGACGAATTTTAACAGCTTAGCAAAATTAACGTGGCGCTTATTATACTTAACAGTATCCTTCCGCTGCGGCTTGTCTAGACCCACATGCCGCCACTATAGCCAACTGCCTATCCCACCACCGCCAATTGCCTGTCCTAACCGCCGCTAATGCAGGCCAATCGCTACGTATCACCTATTAGGCTTATTTTAGGTGGTGTAATAGTGTGTTTATTAACACTTTATTACGTTAACTAACGTGTGAGACAGAACATTATTCTTATAAGTATTATTTAAGGAAAACCTTAACCCCGCCTGTAAGATTAAACACTTTATTAAATAGAATTATAATAATAAAAGGGAGAGTAACTATAAGAAAGATAGATAAAAACATTATAATTATTATCAGGTGTTAATATAAATAAGAGGTGTATCTCTTTACATGCTGCTTAATAGGCTTTAAAAGGTGTGGGTAGAAAAGCGAAATTGTAAAGATTAAAACAGCAAGTGTAATAAAAAGAGCGTACCATTTTATAACCTCCTTATCCTAATAAATGTTCCTAAAAAGGCTGCTGGGGAAGTGGATAGAGAATCTCAGCTCCTTATTAGTAAAGGTTATAGTAATTAAAAGCTGGTAGAAAGTGTGTAAAAATGTATATTCCATCTTCTTTTCCAGCAAAGCGGGTTTAACGCCTTATAAATATAAATGTCTTTTATAAATTAAATTAACTTATAATAATTATGTTTTTAATACTTACTAGTCAGGTGCTTACCAGTTAAGTGTTTATTAGTTAAGTGCTTACCAGTCAGGTGCTTACTAATTAAGTACTTATATACTAATCACCTAACAGATAACTCCTACCTAGCTGTAAAAATAATAATAAGTAAATTAGTGACTTAAAAAGGCGTTATAGCTCTGCTTATAAGTTAAGTGCCTTACCCTTAGCTGCGTCCACCCAGTTTAGGACCACAGGACGCCTTAAATTTAAAAATAAAAGCCTGCCCACCTAAGCCCCTTATAATTATATATACCTGCCAGGTAACCTTTTCTTTTTATCTTTTTTTCTTAATTTATTACAGATATTTTAAAATATACTTAATAAAACCTAAAATTCGGTTATTCACGTAAACCTTAAGTTAAACCAGTATTATTAATAATCTATATCAGTAATTATTTTAATCCAGTTCTAAGCTTAGCAGTAACATATTAATCAGCCCTTACCCTATTACAGGGTTAGGAGGTTAGGTATCAGCCATAAATTATATAACGTATAGCACATTAACGATAATAAAAGTAATAAAGCTAGCTTTACGTAACGTAAACGCTGTTAAGTGTAAAAAGGCTATTATAAAGTAAGTAATTAAAAAGGTGAAATATAACAGTATCTAGTTAGATAATAGGCGCCTTACTTATAGTGTTACTTAAGCCGGCTGGGTTTTAAAAGAATTATCTTATAACATTAAAAGGATTATAAAGTCTATAACTATATAGTTTTAAGTCTTATATAATAGCTGTGTATTTTAAGGGGAAGGTAAGCCGCTAGGTTACGGTAAATAGGCACTTTTTCTAAATAGTAATGATAATTAGATTATAACTATTAAAGTATTTATAAGATATATTAATAAAAGGGGCTACCCTCCTGTAATGTGACTGTAAAAGGTTTATAAATATATTTAACCAGCTCCGTAACTGTAGTAAAAAGAGTGTTAAATGTTAAGACTACAGACTTAGAAACCGTTACTAAATCTACAGACTAATAAATCTCAAACCCTAACCCCAATACGTATAAATATAAAGAAGATTTCACCTATTTAAGCATATAAGTAAGGTAAAGAACTTTAAAACATTATTTTAACAGACACTTAAATTTATCACGTTTAATAATATATTTTTTAATCTACATTAAGATCTTATTAAGATAAGTCATCTTAATATTAAGTTAGAAGTTACTCACCCTTTAAGTAAAAGTTAAACCTATTATCTCCCTAAACTATTAAAGTTGTCTTATTAGGCCCTACCTTATTTAAGATAAAAAAAGGGTTAAGTAACAGTAACTTATCCCAGGTGAATTTAATCTCTCTTAGGCCTGGATAAAAACGTAATAAGGTAAGGTCTTTACTAAGAATCGTTATCCATACCCACTTAATTTCTGTAAGAGATTGGAAAAATCCATCCAGGCTTAAATAACTTATATATAAGGAGGTCCAGATAGGTGGTGGTAATATATAATAATAAACTAATAACTTTAAGTTACTAATTATTAAACCTAGATGTGGAATTATTAGTAAAGGATTTACAGGGGGTGGTAAGCCCCCCACTCCTTAAAACAGAGATTAAAGCGGGGCCCTTACTCTTAATACAGAATTAATATTTTACTATCTATCTCCCCTTAATATAAGAATAAAAGGAATAGGAGATAATACTTTAAGGCTTAACAGAGCTTTTAATACTAAACCAGTTTTATACTATCTATCCACCCTTAGCGTAGGAATAAGGGGAAGTGGAGAGGAGAGTATTCCAGGACTTAGTAAAGCTCTTATTACTAACTTGATTTTATACTGTCTGTTTACCCCTAGCGTAAGAATAAGAGGAAGGAGAGATAAAGGCATTTTAAGGCTTAATAAAGCTCTTAATACTAATTCGATTTTGTGATATCCACCCCCCCCTAGTGTAAGATTAGAAGGAAGGGAAGTTAAGGGTATTAGGGTGCCTGGTAAAGCTCTTAATGCTAAAGTGGTTCTCTGTCTCTTCCTTTATAACGTATAATTAAAAGACTCTCTGGCGTTTAGCAGACACTCCTTACTATATTTAAAATAAAGCTTATAAAGCTTATAAAGGTTTTTAATTAATAAGTAACTCTTCTTCCTAACAGTACAGTTTACACATAAATGATGTAAATTTATAAGTGGGGTTATAAACGTGGCAGATTTAATAATAGTTAATAATCTTAAAAATAAGTAATAACTAGTTTTGAAGTTATAAGGGTGGTGGTAAAAAGTAAAGTAAAATACTAATTAAAGTGGTAGTGGTAGTTAGTAAAGGGTGGTGATAATAAGGAAAAAGACAGGTAATAAGGAAGCACTAAGCAAACAACTAATTAAAAGGGTGGTGGTGGCGGGTGGTGGGTGGTAATGGGGAGTAAAGGAAAGGGTAAAGGAAAGGAGGAAGATTAGCGGCGGTGGTGGTAACGGTAACAATGGCGGCAGTAACGGGAGAAAACAGTAATTAAATACCATTACTAGAATGGGATATAGTCTATATAAGGGCTAAGGGTGGGATATATTAACGTAAGAATAAGGGCCTTTATTAATAACTAAGTTAAGACGACCTAATTAGCCCCTTATAGGAGTTAGATCTGTGGTTATAACTGGCTCGCTTTACTTAAATATAGTAGGGGGTAAAGTTAAGTTTATCACTTATCAGATCCCCACGTTATAATTATGTTCTTATATTAAGGCAGGTAAGCTTAAAATGCCTTACACAGCTTACTCAGATCGCCTATCCTGGCACAACTACCCTTATCGATTATAATTATCACTATTATTATATCTCTAGACTTACTAAGCCTACATCCCTAACCTTATATAGTTAATTAGGGCCACGAGGATGACAATCCATTACACGATAAACGGTCCTTAATAACATCTGTAACTTTTAACTTTAATAAGCTTAAAAAAATCCACAGTCAGCTTTTTAAAGGTGAAAGCTGGTAAGCTCTATCACTTCAGTTTTAAGATTAGTAAACTCTACTTATATATTCGTTAAACACCCTATTAACAGCTAATATAAGGAATATAAGCTAATATTATATAAACTGATTTCTAAGCTATATAAACCTTTCCCAGGGCTTAAGCTTTTCTATACTTCTCTTAGAAATAACAGTCACCCATAATAAAGGGTCTTAAATGTTAGCACAGGCTTTAGATTTTAAGTTTTAAATTTTACAGGTTAATTTTAATTAGCCTTAATAGAGGGTATTAACATGTCTCTAAAGATGCCCAAGTGGACGCCACTTAATATTAAATTCTAAGTTAAAAACCTCTCTTATTTCTTATAAACGTTTAAAGCTAACTAATTTAACTTTATCTTTATTTGTAACTTTAAGGTATACTTTCCTATAAAGTTAGTTTTAGCATATATTAACGCCGTTTAAGGTAATATAAACACAGATAAGTAACTGCAGTTCTATAAGGAAGTTTACAGATATTTTAAACCTAATAGCTAAATTAAGCATATTAAGGTCCCTTTAATAGTGGCTCTAGCGTATAGTGGGATAATTATTTAAAGTTCTCCTTATTATATATAGAACAATTTCTTCTTCACTACTACCTTTAAAATAAGATAAGGCTTTAAAGCCTTAAATATAAAGTTTATATCGTTAGCGGGGTTTACAGATATAGGTCCTGGCTTTTTCCACTAGGGATTTACTAGTCGCTACAGACCTAACTCTATCTGTACCTCTCTTAACTATCTAATTACTCTTATAGTAATTCCAGTTATGGTTTCTTATATAAATCTATACTAAACTGGTGTTTTTAGGCTTTAATAAGCACTGTAATCTCCTAATATAATCCCACAGGGACAGTTGATCTTTATATTACAGTACCTATATCTGTAAAGAATTTCTAACTAAAAGCCAGTGCATTTAAGTGCCCGCTTTCAGCTTCACTTTTCTCTACCTTCCTTTATTATAAGATTAAAATACTCTGCAGATTATAATTACCTTTATAACTTTAGATAAGCTAACTATAGAAACTTATAACTGTGTCTTTTACATCTGGGTCTTAATACTTTACTTAATACACTAATGCCGGTTTATCCTTATAAGCCTTAAAAGGCTCCCCCGGCTCCTCAGCTGTCTAAAGCCGCTAGCGTGTAGGATATTTATAACTTATGTGCTTTTTAAGTAATAAGGGTAAGTGGGGAAGCAAGTGTTAACAGGCTATTTACCACCCTAGGTAGCATGTCACAGCTTAACTGAGACTTACATACTTAAACCTATTACGTAGGTTAATCTTACCTGCCAGATATAAGCTATATAAAGTTAAGCTTACCTGCCTGCTGGTTTAAAACTGTTATAACTATCTTAATATTAATCTATACCGCTTTAGTATACGTTATTACCTTACCTTCCTAAATTCTCTGCTAATTATACTATTATTATAACTAAACTAAATCTTACACCCCAGCTTAATACACTTAAGTCTAGGCCTAATTACAAGATAATTACATTACAGTTAAGCTTATTAAAGTCCTTAAGTATAAATCCTCTTTAATAACTTATTTAGCTATGTTTTAACCTTCCCATCCTCCCAGCTGGACTTATTATCCATCTTCCCATTTCTTAAACAACTAACTCTTATTTCCAGTCTTAAAAATGGGATTTTATAACAATATTATATCAGATTTAATTAAATCCCATTAAATAGCTTAACTTTTTAAATTTACTAAATATCAGCTTTACGAGAAGATAAGCCTAATTATCTACTTAAATTCTAAGACTGTTAGATTATTTACTAAGAATTATTACATCTTTTTAACAAGCGCTGTAATTAACGGCATTCTTAATCAGATTATTAATTTAATTTACATAATTAACCTGGTATAGCCTCTAGGTACAGGTGACTTAAGGTTAGATTATCTTTTAAATAAGGTGTAAGAAATTATTAAGAGAGAGGTGGAAAACTTTTAAGCCAGATATATTTAAAAACTTATACGTTCTGTTTACTAAGATAAGGTTCTAAAGGTGTAAAAGCAGTTTAGATAGAACTAAACACAGGGCTTTATATTAATAATTATGTTAATGTTAACGTTTAAGCTTTAGCTTTTTAAATAGGATCTTTAAATGTAAGATCATTTATTAATACAGAATGGCACATTATATTATTAAGGTAAAAGTTTAAAGGTTTTAATTAAAAGAGATAACTTATAAATATTATTAAAAAAGATAGGTCCCTTTTATTAAAAGCACTTAAGAATCTAAGTAAACTAAACGTGTAAATTTAAAGATAAACTATAAGTTTAAAACTTTTAACGTTACTTCCTTTTTAAAGGGAATATTAAGTTCTTACTATTTTATAATAACATTTATAATCCCAGTTATCTAAGTGGACTTACTTTCTCTTATTAAAAGAAAACAGGGCTTTAGGTTAGGTACCTATCACGTTAAATAATAACAGTGTAGTGAAGGTTGTTATAAGTGTAACTTGTTAAGGTAATGTGAAAGGTTATTATTAAAGTCACCTAAGTTAAGTTTAGCTACATCTTATAAAATAATATTAATGGAGCTTAAATAGTTATTATCATCCTCCTTCTACTCCTATTTAATAAAGGAGAGGAAGTTTATAATATTAAATCTCGGTCGTTTTATACCACTATTTATATTAGCACTGCTACCTTCTTAATCACGCTTACCATTCTGGTTTAAAGGAAAGAAGTTTAAAATATTAAATGTCGGTTACTTATTAAAAGTGAGGAAGTTTAGGATATTATTATTATCCTACTTAAGGATATTAACCTTTACTTACTTTATACTGTTATCTATATTAAAATCGTTATCCTTTTAATTTCACTTTCCCTTCTCGGAAGAGGGTTAGGCCCTAAATTAGAAGGGGGGAAATATTAAGGGAGTCTTTACACCTTAGAGATTTTATAAAAGTGGAGTAAGTGTTAACATCACATAAATAATATTATCTAATATTACAGCCTTTAAAGATAGTTAATTATATTAGGTAATTATATTAGTTTATAAAAACTCTAATATAATCTTAATAATCTAGACAATTCTGTTTATTATCTTAATCACGTTATAAGTGTCTTAGTAACAGGTTATAATAAATTAATATAATTAAGCTTTTAATTCCTCCTGTAAATAACTTTATTTAAATAAATATTTAACACATTTTTTCACTTTAATATTTATAAATGTAACTTATATTAAGGATTCTTATTTTAAAGGTGGTTTCCTATTTCTAGTTTTAAGTTCCCATTTCAGGTTTTAAGTTTCATATTTTAAGTTTTAAATTAAGGGTATTATAGTGAGTAAGCTATATATGGGCTTTTAAGTCCTTTAACCCTATATTTAATCTCTCGTAATTACACACTTAGGATACATTTTAACAGTTACAGGGCTTAAAAGTAAAGGGCTCTTATTAGAGTATGTGATGGAAGATTAAGATAATATCACCACTTATTATAAATATTAAAGTTTTATAAGAAGTTCTTATCTTAGTTATAAGCTTCTTATTAACCATAAGTGATATTTGTAACTTTTAATTATTATGTTAATCTTTTACTATAGTGGGGTTTTTAATACTTTTTTAAAGTGTGTCAGTTTTAAACATTATTAAGTATATTAACAGGTTTTAGTCCACCTTTAATAACTTTATACTTTATATAATAAGGCACCTAACCCTTTAACACAGGTAATAGCCTGTTATTATATCTTAAAAAGCCTAGTTTTAACACTTCCTTAAGATTAAAGAAGACTTAAAGTTAATAGATAATACATTTACTAAATACCTATATTTTATTTAATAGGAGTAATAACGTACCTTTAACTAAGACACACATTTCTAACAGCTTTTATAAGCCTTACTAATGTTAAAAAGCCTTACACTTTTATATATTAATAAGTGGAGCTGGAAGCCGTTTTACAGTCTGTATTATAATAAGCTTATTTAAAGAATCTCCATACTGCCTTATTAAGAGAGCGTTATCTCCCAGCCGCTATTAAGTATTCTCTTATTACTAAACACATTTTTAAAAATTTAACGTTTAAACATTTATGGAAGCCTAAGCCTAACACTTATAAAACGATAACACCTTTAAATACTTTACCTTAAAGTCACCTTAATTATTAGCTATTATAAAAACAGCTTTAATATTAAGAGTTTCCTGTTATTATTTCTAAATCTTAAGACAGTATTAATAAGTATAAAGGGTGGTGGTTATAACCTTTAATATTAATATCACCAGCTGGGTGGATGGGTATCTAAGAGTTTACGCTGGAATTATAAGGGCCATGTTTACTAATATGTAAAGTATAAAATAACATTAAAACAGCTGGCGTTTCATTTTTATAATATCCTTTCCACTTATAATATATATATATATTATTATTATATATATTAAACTAAACACCAGTTCCGTTAAGCTTAACGTTATTACTAAGGAGCCTATTTAGTAAATAATATCTTAAATAAAATAAGAGAGAAATACCAGATAAAATAACAGATAGAAAATCATTATTAAGATTAGGGAGCCAGTTCCCACCTAAAGGTCTTATATCTTAGTCACGGCGTTTATTATTAGGAGGAGTAAGTGGGTAAAACATTTATAAAAGATACTTAAGGAGAATTTAATTTATAAATACTGGGAGATAAGCTGGTAAGTATAATAGTAGTTATAAGTTCTCCTTATTTAAATCTCTTAGTGGACATTAATAATCTTCTCGTCACTTCTATATCCAGACCTGTAAAATAATAGGTATACCTTAAAAGGTTTAAAACCAGATATCTCCACATCTAATACTATATCTGGATATTAATAAAATTTAAAGGGATAATAAGTTAAAGAGTAGGATTAGTGAAATCTGTATTAAAGGTATTAATAAAGGCTTACTTAATAGGATAAGATATATAAAAGTGGTTAAGAAGCTTTCTTAACTTAGTTAAGCCCTGGGAAATGGGGATTTTAATAATATATACAGCCCCTTCTAATTAAAGCAGTACTTACAGCCTTATATCACAGATAAGGGAGAAAGGGCCTCCCCTTAAGGCCGATAAGGTAACCGCCACCCTATACCTTTTAATACACCGGCTACATATACCCCCTTAAAGGCACCACCCAGTAAACACCCATCTGACTCAGCACCACCCAGCCCTTATTAAGATAACACATAAACTATTAACTCCAGGGTTAAGCTAACAGGCTATATAGTCTGGGCGGTAAGGTATCTTACTATAGAAACTCTATAAGGTAAATCAAGTTGGCAGGTAACCTTACACTATAATGCTAAGAGGGGTGTAAAAGTGAGAGCCTTAGTCTATATCACTATTAGAAAAACTGTAAAAGTAATGTTAAGGCTGTTTGTTTTTCTACCCCTAAGTGACCTCCTTTCTTATTCAAAGCAGGTAAATTAATTACTACGGTCTTATTATATCCTTTTAAGGTCCTTATAATAACACTGTTAATTAATGTTAATATCTGCTGTAAAGCTCTATTTTCAGCTAAATATCACCTATATTAGCTATAAAAGAACACCATCCTTTATTTTCTCCTAATATTAGTGAAAGGTGTTTAATTTAAGTGTAAGCCCTTATTTATTAAAATGGAAAATTTCTAATACTCCCCTTTAATAAGCTTAATATTTTCTTATTATTAAAAGGGCCTGTGTGACAGGACCACTACCTAAAGTGAGGAAACTATTAATTAACACTGTTACTTTTTATCTACTTTTTACTAAACTATTTTAAATATATTAATTATTAAAAAGCCCCTTGCCGCTTTATTATAGATATATTACAGATATTAATTATAAAAGGGGCCCCTTCCACTTTTATTACTATTATGCTTACTGCCTAGATAGGGGGGAAACACTAATTAACTCTGCCACTTCCCATCCACTCCCTGCTAATCACCTTTTAAAACGGATATATCACACACATTAACTATAAAAGGGGCCTCTTCCACTTAAATCCCTTTAATACTTACTACCTTAGTTAACATAACCCTTATCCTTATTAAAACTGCCCATTTTACCTTAAGGCTTCTAAATGTAATTATGTCCAGCACTTACCTTTTAACATGTGGAAATTAAATATTAATTAACAGGTTAGGTAATGGGATTATCACTTCTATAACCTATCTTTTAGCTAATATTAAATCCTATAATGTCTTATAATTAAGGTAATTATATAAAAACCCTTATTATTTTAAAATATAAGGGGCGTTATTATTACATGTTACTTTTAATAAGGGTGAGATATAAGACCAGCACAGTTTAAGGTTAGTTTAAGATTTTAAACTTAAAAAGGGGTTATTAGTAATAAATATTCTTAATACCTTTATCCTCCTCTCCCCTCTCCCTAACTCTCTATTAAAGTATTAACACACCAGTTACCACTCTACCTGTTATAATACCTCTTTCCTCTTAAGCTCCTATCTATTATAACTCCCTACCCTTTTATTAAAGTTACATTTAAGCCACTTAAAGTAACTTCATTTTTTAAATTAGTCTTAAAGGCACGCTAGGGGACTAGCTTTACTACTAACTATCCCCTTATTATAGATAATATAGCGGACAGCTAAATTAATAATAGCCTTTAAAACGCCTTAAAGGTTAGTAACTTTACTAACTCCTAGGTGACTTATACGGATAATTATAATAATAATAGTAACATAGAGCCTAGTACCCTAAGTGACGAAGTTAATAAACCTTACAGACCCTTAAACGGTACTTAGCCTGATAATATAAGGGGCTATTAATATCCAGTCACCTATATCCTCTTCTTAATTAGTATCTTTAAAGATAACGGTGTTAGCTTTACAGTCTTTAACTATAACTAGGGAGCTGCCCCACTTATTACTCTAACTCCACATAATACTAACGTCACTTTAAATCTTATTAATAGGGAAATGATTCCCACTCCACCCTTATAACTTAACACACACCTAATCTCACATCCTAACCAGTCCTGCCAATCAGCTTAACTTACACCACATTCTAAGCGCTATAAGACACCCAGCAAGGCTAAATCTTAAGAACGATCTCCATTAAACATACTTATATATATAGTTAACTGTATGGAAAACCTCTTAGAAAACCTCCCTGTAATATCTAATAAGGCCCTGCTAAACACACTTATATATACCACTAACTTCACATCTTTATAATTTAATAAACTATTCCTTAACTATATAAAGAGTTTTAAATACTTAGTATACTTACAGTGTGTAACTATAATAGTAATTAGTGGAAAAATCATTATAAACGGATCTTTATACAGCTTAAATTACAGTTATATAAGTATACCTCTCTAATCTATTTAATTATATCTACTTTACTAATTAATATAAGTATAATATATATGTGGTGATTATAAAGGGAAAGAGGGAGTAGTATGCTTAACTCCAGGCCACGTGGCCAATATAGGTAAAATTAAGGTGGAATACTTAAAAGAGTGCCAGCTGTGTAAACTTAATTATTACAGAGGTTAACAATTATTTAAATATGGTAAACTTATTAATATTTAAAGTGATTATTCTTTTTATAATATTAATATAGCTTTAAAAGCTATATAGTTTACATCCTTTACTGGCATTATAAAGTTAAAAACAGTCCCTGCTATCCTGTCGATAATTATAACGTGGAAACAAAAACTGTATATAGGATCAGCTTAATCCTAAAGACAGTTATAATTAACCTATGGACTTTAATAACTTTAACAGGATTACTTTTTTCCCAAAACTCCACTTTAAAAGCACCTAGCCTCCGCTCTATTAACTGCCACGGTTATAAATGTTCCTTAAAGGTGATGTGTCTAGTTACAGACTTATTATAGCCTAATTAGAAAGATTACCCTAACTTTAAAAATTATAAACATCTGCTATAAGATTATATAACGTGATTCGTTTTAAAACTCTTCTTTATTAAGGAGTTTAGTAAAATTTATATTAAGGAATATAAAATTAGCATTATAATTACATTAACTTTTAATTTTAAACGTTCTACGCCCGCTAAACAAGTAGCTAAGGCTATTAAACGGCACTGTCCCGATTTAAATTTTAGGGTAACTGAGGTCTAGACGGAGCTATCTAAATAACGTAAGTGGTATATATCTAGCTTCTTTTTAAAAGACTATCGTAAGGCTTACACATTTAAAGTATAAAAAGCTAACACACTTCCAGTTATATAATGATATAGGAAGAAGATTTAATAGTAATAATGCTACGTTTCCTTTCTTTAAGTATTTACTAAATATTAAGACTGGGAACTTTATCTTAAGTGTTTATATATGTATTAATAGTAACTGTTATAACTTGCTTTTAAAGTGCATGGCTGTAAATTATAACGTTCACTTCTAATATATACTTTTAAATCGTTAAATAGCTATATTAACCAGATATAGGCTAACCGCCTTAACAGCTTTATTCCTACCTTACTAGTAATAATAAGATTTACGACCTTAAATGTAATAATAAAACAGTTATCAGATATAACATAATAGTTTATTACCACAGTTTATTAAAAAAGGAACGTCTAATTATTTATATAAACCTCACCTTCTCCTTACACTACCTTTAAATTATACCTGGTCTCCTTTACATATTCCCTTAATATTAAGAAAAGATAAGTTTAACTTATAAGGCCTTTTCTCCTCTTTACATTAATTTACTTTAATAAGGTTAAAACTATTATATAAGTTAGCTAAGTTTATCCTGTAATACCCCTCAGTTATATACTAATATAAATTTATATAAAAGATCTGGTTTTAAGAGAACTTATAATTCCACCTTTACCAAAGCTATAGTGTTAGTTTATAAAGCTACACCCTAACAGATTATTAATTTTTATAAGTGTATTACTGTAAAAACTATATAAATAGCTAAATTATCTTTTAAGATATTATTACAGCGTCTTATAAGTTTATATAACTATTTTAATATTAGACCCTATATATATAAGGGGAGTTTTAACTAAATAGTATATAAACCTAAATCCTTATTTAACAGTAACTTTATTTATAAACTTTAAAATTTCATAAGCTATGTGTTTTAACTAAAGCCTTAAAACTCTAATTTACTCTTCCCAGATATTCAGCTGTTCCCACAACTCCTACACCTCCTTATAAACTGGTAAACCACTGGATTAAACCTTTTTATAAACTTAAGCCGTATACTCTACCTATTAGGTGATAGCCTAGAAGGAATCTGCCAGTAAGCTGAAGTTATCAGCGTAATTACCAGTATTATTAATACTGTTAAAGATATAGTCTAAGGCGTTTCCACCGTTAATAAAGTTAATACGTTTAAAAGTATCACCGTCAGTACCATTAAGGTTATTAAAGTTAGTACATTTAAAAGCGCCACCGTCACTGTTATCTAGGTCACTAAAGTTAATACGTTCGGAAGCGTCACTATTAATGCTATTAAGGTTATTAAAGTTAGTACGTTTAAAAGCGCTACTGTTAGTGTCGTCTAGGTCGTTAAAGTTAATACGGTCTAAAGCCCCGCTATCGGCACGGTTAGACCTATTAGCGTTTTATTAATATAAGGGGCCGTTATCGGTCTTATTAAGGCTAATAAAGCCAAATTAGCCTAAATGCCCGCTGCTAGCAGCATTAACCAGGTTAATAGTGTAAGAGGTCATCGTAATAATTAATGTTATCAGGGGGAGGTAAGGCTAGGGAAGAAGGTACCGCTTTACTTAGGTGTTACAGGCGTCTTATATATGTATTTATAAACCACTTACCAGCTATAAGGGGTCTGGCCCTTATTAGTAACCCTTGCGATTACGATAAGCTCAGCCTATCTGATAAGCAGTGGCGGTTCTTAAATTCTAGGCTAATAAGGTTAGTTAAAAGCCGCTTATCCCTTTTATAACCTAAAAGCTTTTAAGCCAAGGCTTACAGTTAACCCTGTTATAAAATATAGGCATTATAATCCAAGGCTACATACCTGCTAACCTAACTTGCCTCGCAAAGTTTAAGTGTCTCCTGTAATATTATATTAAGAGATGGTGGCCGGTTTAATATCACACAGGTAGTTTAAGAATACTTAGACAGTATATACAGGTGAACTAATAGTATTATAATAATTAGGTTAGTAACGACCAGCGAAAAAAAGGTAAGATTAGATACTATAAGTGATAATATAAACTCCTAAGGGCCATTAAGGATGTTAAACCCCTAACCCTGACACCCTTTTTAACTTTACATCCCTGTAAAAGTCCTCCATCTAACTCTTAACTGCTATAATTATAATAATACCTGTGAAGTATCTAGCAGTAACAGCACTATTTAAAGTAAAATGGTCTTCTAAGACGAATATAAGTCTAATTAGAATAACGGAACTAACACCTATTATGGTTTAATAAAGGTTTACTATAAAGTTCTTAGCTTAAGCCTGTTTGTAATAAAGTTCCTTAATATCTTCTCCTATAACCTTTAAATATCTAAGTAGAATCTTTAAGATGGCTGTGATAGCTTTGTTTATAAAAAGGTTTAAAGCACTGTTAACTGTTAAAGTTACCCTTATTAACAGCCAGATAAACATACCATCAGATCTTAAAATAAATAAGTTAACATTCCAGGTTTTATATTAAGGTTTTAAAAGAGTAAGCCTGAAAGTTTAAATAAGATTATACCAGGTAATTAGGTGTTCTGTAGGTTTAGTTTATAAATCTGATTAAGTATGCTTATAAATTCCAGTAAGGTTATCTTCTGCTTTTTAAGTTAGTTTATTTCACTAATGGCTTTAATAAGGATGGAGAGAAAGATAAAGGGAACTGTAATAAAACTAAGGAATATAAGCGGACAGATAATAAGGACGTAAGACCCTTTTTATAAGTAAATAAACTAAATATAATTAAGAGTTTAAGTCAGCTCTGCTTAAGTAGGGTCACACCATTATAAAAGGGGGGGGGGAGGGGAGGTTAGACTGACTTAGCTAATATACAGTGCCTTTAACCTGGCCTTTTAAAGGGCGGGCTATTAGCGACACTTAAAAGCGCAAACTGGAGTTAGCCACGTTAATATAGGGCCGCTAATATAGCTAGAGTATGATTTACCCTTCGTAACCGGCCTTAAAGACTGCCTGCAGACGTGAATAGGTAAACAGGGGTCTAAAGGTGAATTTTCCTGTAAGTATTACAAAGGTGGCCTATCCCAGATAAGCCTAGCACTAATAATTACCACTAAAGGTGGCCTACTTTATGTTAACTGTATAATGGGTGGCGTGGCTTAAAGCCTAGGTGTATACTTATCATTAAAGCTTAATAAACCTCTTAAGGTAAGGTTAGGTTAATGTAGGCTTGTAATATAATTCCTCTTTATTATATACATTTATTTATCTCCTTTTAAGGAGATTAAGTTTATCTTAATTATACAGTTTATAATCTAATAAAATACGCCTAAATTATAATACCCTTTATAATACCGGTAAACAGGCTGTAATAATAATAAACCCCCCCTAGACCATACTTTAAGCAAACATAGGTATTAGTTCCCATATAACATCACTTATACCCCAGTCGGTTTACATAAGGTAGTAAAGGGAAGGTATCCTAAACACTGTTCCTAATAGGCATAATATGGCCAGCGTTATAATAATTACCTTTCTAATAATAAGGTACTGGAGATAATAAAGGTGATAGATAATAGTAATAAGGTAAATAAAGTCGTTTAACGCACCTAGTGTGATGGATATAAATGAGAAGATAAGAAGCCTTATACGGTTAAGGTATTATACTTTAAATATATTAATTTATAAATAGATAACCGTCTAACAGCTTATAAGCTATAACACTTTATACATAGTAATAAGTATAATTTACAGGCTAACACTAACTTATAAAACGTATTTCCACATATTATTAATAAAAATAATAATGTTAAAAGCGATAATGATGTGTATAAGAGCTGGGACGATGAAATTTATCATTTAGGTAATTAAAATTAGGCTAACAGAGTTATTAGGGATTAGGATAATATATATATCTCCATTAAAACCCTGGCTAATAGTGATAAGGGTAAAGATCACTAAGTAGGTAAATAAGAGCGTCGTAATAATAATAAGATAATTAAAGGTGTTAAGTTATATCTTAAAATATTTACAGATAAAGATGTAAGCTATATAGGTAAGGAGTGTAAAAATATAAATGGTGAAAATAGTTAATTATAACGTTTATATATAATCTTTATCAGCTATGGTAATAATTAATGTTAGAGAGTAGAGAAAGAGCAGGCTAAGGGAATAAACAGGTAAGTGTTATTTATTTTAAAAGTTCTACACGCCGTTAAAGGGGCTATTTATCACCCACCTGTAACTTTACATTTAATAGAGAAAAAGAAAAACAGGAGATAAGAAGGAATAAGAAGTTAACTGTGTAGGTAGTGATAACTCTAAACCTTACTGTCGTTATATTAAGTAAGTTAAAAGCTGTAAAAGTCTTTATATAATTAATTTAACACCTCTTAACCGTGATTTAAAGGAGAATTTCCAGGGAAATGTATAACTACTATATACTCGGCTCCTATAAGCTTATCCCTATTAAGTTAAAAGTATATAAGGGTAATTTAACCGTTAGCGTAACGGTGATACCTAGTTATGTTTATAAAAGCGGCGGCTTTATTTAAAATTCCAGCTAATCATATCAGCTAAATTAGAATTAGCGTAACAGGTAATAAGTCCATAAGGGTGGCGGCCCCACTTAAAAGTTCTAACTAATAATACCGTGCCCAGCTATAACTAGGGTGAAGCGAAGGATACAGCCCTGTAAAGTCCAGAGCAGGCCTTATTAGCTAAGTCGGAATTAGCGTAGTAGTGATAGGTCTATAAAGGCGGCAGCCCCACTTAAAAGTTCTGGCTGATAATGTCAGCTAAGTTAGGGTTAGTGTAGTAGTGATAGGTTTATAAGGGCGGCGGCCCTACTTAGAAGATTATCGGCTAAGTTAAGGTTAGTGTAGTAGTGATAGGTTTATAAAGGTGGCAGCCCCACTTAAAAGATTATTAACTAAGTTAAGATTAGTATAATAGTGATAGGTTTATAAGGGTAGCAGCCCCATTTAGAAATTCTAGCTAATAATATCAACTAAGTAAGGTGTTTAAATACACATGTTTAATATAACCCCACTTACAGTCTTAAATATAAGGTAATAAGAAAGGATAAATTAGAAGGTAGAGTAGGTGGCCGCAAAGTGTACTTTATACTTTAGAAGTAGATACTTAGAAATCTGCCGTATAAGCTTAACCGGCAGTGTAGTGATGTATACTATTACTAAACTTTAGGCCTGGGTAAAGTGGTAAGGATAAAGGAGCACTGTTGTGAATAAGACTTCCACTGTGGGCTGGAGCCTAGTGGGACTGGAAAAGCTAACTCCACATTTAAAAGATAGTGGACTGGTAAGCCAGCCACATTCCTACCCTAATAGCTAGTTATAAGTGCTAGCACTACTAACTTTTATCCTAACATCGCAGGTGCAGGCTGTAAAAATGTCAGTTAATGTTACAGGTTTTATTAGATTTAAGCATTATTAACACGTTGGATATTAGACACCATTAAAGCGTTACACCTTTCTTAAGGTGAGGTGCCGCTTATTTAAGTTTAAATAGCTAACATACCCACGCTAACAATATATACATAAGTATATTAAAAGATTAAAAGTAAGGCCGCCGCTAGTGTAAACTTATTATAACTACCCTAACGTTAACGTTAATGTTAATTAAAAGGGTGGAATAGGGCTACCGCTAATATAATCTATCTGCCCTAATTACTCTCTCTAATATTAACTTTATATACTCTTAACTAATCCATAGACGGTAAATCCAGTATACCACCTCTTTTACTCTTTAAGCCACTAACTAAACCGTTATTAAGATGGTATTAACAGGGGTGCTTATTAGATAGACACCTCCTATTTTATTCTATAGATATCCTTTTAATACCTTGCCTTATTATTATTAAAAATACGTCCATTAGTATTAGGCACTACGCTAATCTCACTTACGTATTATAAGACTGTTTAATATATTCCTCTTTAATTAACTTAAAAAGGGTCTTTATTACACTAATATTTATATAAACTTTACAGATAATATAAAAGGTAGGTATTAAGGATTACTTTATATATTATACCTGTTAACTTAAACACTTATTAGTATTAACTGTCTCTCTGTAACTAAACCACCTACTGTTACGCCTCCCACGTGGTTATATACAGCCTCTGATAATAAAGGAGAGTTAGATTTTACTATTAGTTAGTGGAAGACTCTTTAAACTTCAGTAATAGGATATTTTCTTATAAAATGGATATTAATAGCTGTGGAAATAGGTTTAAGGAAAGTACAGACTTAAAGATTAAGGGGTTTAGGCTGTAAGCACTAGGTGATAAATTTACCTAACATTTTTAAGGGCTTAAAGGTGTGTGGGAAGATTATTAAAAAGGTGAATATAAAAAAGGTAAGTATAAAAGTAGAGGAAATTAATTTCACATTAAATTCATCTATAATAACGTCCACTTAAAGGTGGCTAGTATATACGCATTTAAGATTATATATTAACTTAGTTAATATAAGAAGAATAAGGATAAAGACCTAATAATAGGGAGATTAGGCAGCTAACTTAAAGGGAACTTAACGCCTTAAATGTACGGTGGGATCTGGTTAAAAGAATCAGGTGCTTACTGATATATATAATGTGTGTAGGACTGCTGGGATTAGGATATGTACACGCCTTTAAGGTATAGCTGGGTAACTGCGTATCACTTACGTAAGCTGGCGCCCTGTAGGATAACTCTGCTTTTAATAATTCACAACTTAAGATAAATAAGGATCCCTACTTACTAAAGGCGGTGTGGCTTTATCACCCGTCTGATATAATAGCCTCTGTTATATTAGGGCTGGTTACCTTACAGTCAGGTGTTTAATGCTTTTACCTTATTAAAATTATAGGGCCTTAATTAGGCAATAAGAGGCCCCCCCCCTAAGCCCTCTTTAGAGACAGTTAAATAGTTTTAAATAGTTATTACTTTTTATTTTTAATCTTCTACCGTTTATAACTATATCTAATATATTTTAAAGTTTTAAATGTCTTCGCATCCTTAGATTAAACCAGCACGGCTGATAAAAGACTTTAGCGTAACATCTTAATAGTGCTTTTAATCCGGTTTTAACAGCTATCTAATAATATTAACAGACACCTACCCCAGCGCAGGGTCAGACTAGGTATCAGCTACGAATTATCTTAACCCCGTAGTATTAACGTTATCTATTATAATATAAGTGGATTTAAGGAACGTGAGCGCTATTAAATGTGAAAAAGTTATTATAAAGGTAGCAGCTGATAAGGTGAGAGAAACGTAACTCTTAAAAAGATAAATGCTTAATATGTTCTTTAGTTTAAACTGGTTTTAAAGGAGCTTTACTATAATAATAAAAAGAGTGATAAGTTAATGGCTGTATGGTTTTAAATCTTATATAAGGGATACGTTATATTTAAAAGGGGGGAAAAATTAAGATATAATATATGTAGATATGTTTATTTACTAGACAGCTTTAACGCTTTAATTATAATAAGCGGAGTTTCTGTAAGGTATATTAACTAAAGGCGCCATTAAGGTGCAGTTTACATTATAACTTATCTTCCTGAAAAGTTAGGTGGTGGGTCTTAGAGATAGCTAGCTAATAACTCAGTCACCCCATTAAATATAAAGATAAAGTTAAGCTTAAAAATCACACTTAGTGGTGGCAGTTAATAAACCTTAAAGCCTGGCCCTAGGGTATATAAGTAGGTAAAAGAAGTGCCTCTCTAGAACACCTCCACTTTACTATATAAAGTGATATAAAGAACAGATAAATAATTATTTAATAACTCTGTAAATATCCTCACTGGGATTTTAAATTATAATATATATACTGTATACAGATATTAAAAGTTAAAAGGGTTATCCACTGTTATCTAAAGGGGTTAGGCTTACCAGATAGGAAGAGTGGAGAATCCTCTTAAATGATAATAGATATGTTTTAAAGACTAATTAGGTATGTGATATAATAGGGACCCCTGTCTAATATAGCTTAGTTAAACTCCAGGTTTGTATTAAGTGTGGTGGGGAGGTGTAATACGGTAAGATCTAGGCCTGGAATTTATATTATAACTTAACTATAAGAGTTTAAGGTATTATATAAACCGTTCAGGCTGGTAGTTTTAACATTTAGGAAATCTGGGGCTTCCTGGCTTAGTAAGTTACCATCCACTAAGGTTAAAGGTGGCGATTAAATAGAGACTCCCGACGTTAAGATCGCCTATTACAGCTAAAAAGGTAACTTTTTATATAGGTAATTTATTAGCTAGTTTTAACCCTTAAAATCACCTTTACTAGATTACTTACCAGCTATTAAGGTTACAGAAGGTGATAGGATTAGTAGTTACGGCTGGAAAGGAGGTAGGTGTTATAGCTAGGTCTCGCCCTTAAACACTTCTACGTTTAATTACTTAACAGCCATTAAGGTTACAGAAGGTGATGGGACTAATGGTTACGGCTGGAAAGGAGGCAGGTACTGTGGCTAGGTCTCCCCCCTAAACACTTTTACGTTTAATTACTTACCAGCCATTAAGGTTAGAGCTGATAATACTGACACTTTAAGTGTTAAAATAACTTCAGGTTATTACAGCTTAGGGACGCTTACAGTAAGGTCTAACAAGCTAAACATCCTGGTGAGACTAACCTTATATATATAGGCCTTATATCTTTTACTATTATTAAAGTAGCCATTTAAATAACAGTTATAAACCTGCTTTTAGCCCGTCTAGATATAACGTTTCTTAAAGTATTAGCAGCAGGCACAGGTTAGCTGCCCCTTTCTAATAGGCTGTATTATTAGCTTTAGTCTAGTAAAGCTGAGTTAGGGAGGAGCCTTAAATTTACGACAGGGGGTGAAGTCACTAATAAAAAGTGTGGCTAAAGTGGTGATAAGGGAAGGCGGTAACGTTAGTAATGTTAATAATAACAATAAAAAGATAAGGGTTATTAGTAACGAAACGATAAGGGAGAGCGGCAGTATTAGTAATAAAGTGATAAGGGTTATTAGTGACAGAGTAATAAGGGAAAGTGGTAGCGTTAGTGACGAAGTGATAAGGGTTATTAATAATAGAGTAATAAGGGAGAGTAGTAGTGTTAGTAACAAAGTGATAAGGGAGAGTAATAATATTAATAATAAAGTGATAAGGGTTATTAGTAACGAAGTGATAAGGGAGAGTGGTAATGTTAATAATAAAGTGATAAAGGTTATTAATAATAGAGTGATAAGGGAGAGTAATAACATTAGTAATAAAGTGGGAGAGTGGTAATGTTAAAGTGATAAGGGTTATTAGTGGTGAAGTGATAATAAAGAGCGGTAATAGGAAGTAATAAGGGTTATCAGCAGTAAAGTGATAATAGAGAGTGGTAGTAAGAAGTGATAAGGGTTATTAGTAATAAAGTGATAAAGGAGAGTGGTAACGTTAGTAATAAAGCGATAAGGGGAGAGCAGCCAACACTTAAAGGCTAGGGATAAAAGCAGGTGGTTTAAAGCCCTTAAGAGAATGGTTATAGGTTACCTATGTGACAGTAGGGGACTGACTAACAAATTATTAATTAAGTTAAGTTAATAATAGGCTAATTAGTCCATTTTTAGCCTTGTGGTTAGTGTGGCTGGCTGTAACTGGGTTTATATAAGTATATGTGTTTAGGGGTTTATAACCTTACTAATATTATAAGCTGTTTAAGCTGTGTGGCAGGCACGCCACTACGCTTAGTTAATTTAGACCTGGCAGAGACCTTATATAATAAAAAGCACTTTAAAGCTTTTAACCTCCTATTTAAATCTATAAAAGCAGTTAAGTGTTAATAATAACTATAAATCTAAACCCACTAATTTTAAGTAACTATCCTGTGATTAGAGAGGTTGTTAATAATAGTGATAACTTTAATTTAGGTTCCAGGTTACAGCGGTCCTTATTAAAAAGTATATCCTTTAACTGTTATAACCTGTAGGAGCTTTTAAGTTAATATTATAAGCAGGATAACTGGTACATTCTCTTAATTTCCACCTATAAGGCTACACTAACATTTTTCCCAGGTAAGCTGATAATGAAAGATAGTATAAGGTCTGGAAAATGTTATATTAAATGTGGACTGATGTGATCTAAAAGGGATAACTCTACTATACTCCTCTTAATCTAAGGATCTAAAAGGTTTTAAATGTTAATACAGGTACTGGATGTTAAGCTGTGGAATTTGCTAATTAACATCCCAGGGCTTATGTAATTAGTACCGATTTGTTTCCAGGCTAGCCTAACTACATACCACCTAACGTTAAGTTTTAAATTAATAACGTCCGTATATTATAGAATTTTAAACCTAAGAGGTTTGATTTTATCTATATATACTTCCTTACAGTACGTCCGCTTTTCTAGTCCCTTACTGTAACAGTATACTAACATTACTTAGGGATATCTTTATAGGGGAGAGTGGCCTTTACTGTATAAAATGGCCTGGAATAACCTTAAGTTAGGCGGCTGGATTAAACATACTGATATATCGCCTTATATTTTAAATAACAGTCCTGCCCCAGTCTCTAATAAGGTATTAGACAGTTTTTTTTCCACTAGTTAGAAGACAGGAAAGGTGTTTAACATTACATATTAAAAGAGTGAGAAGTGGATAAAGGAGGCAGAGTTTACCTCTGTAAACTCACGGTAATATAAAGTCCTAATCGGGATATGGCTGTGAGATGAGTTATTAAAGCGTGTAGGTCTCTGGATAAAAGTTATTCTTCTTTTTAGGATGGATAAATATTATTTAAAGTTAGGAGTAAAGGTGATAAGGCTTACATTTAAGGAGGTATAAATGCTTCTTATAAAGGTAAAAAAGGGATTAAAAGGGTATAGTAACCCTTATCTTTATTTATTAGTTACTTTTACTTTTATTTTCTATTTAATAAGAAACGTTAACGTTTTAATAACAGTTTAAGCATATAGGTGTAAAAGCCACTTAAGTAGTGATTAGTGTAGTGTAATTAAAAAGGGTTAGCAGGGGCTTTATTTTTATCTTACGTTATATATATAAAACGCCGTTTAGGTCTGGTAATAAGATGGGAGGTTTTAAGTGTCTTTATATATTAGATTTTTTACCTGCTTAAGTTAGTACTTACTTATATATAATAATTTAAAGATATGTTAGGAATATTTAAAGTTAATTTAAAGGTTTAAAGATTATTAACATGCTTATTCTACTTTATAAGTGATTACTCCCATTTATAATAGTTTTTAACTTCCTGGTATTACTATTTTTAATAATAATTTAAGGGTATAGGTAAGGAAACTAGCTACTAGCTTGTGAAATTTATTATTTAAGAGGGTGCGGTTATATATATAAATTATTAAAGGTCTCTTCTCACCAGACGCTATTTATAACTGGATTCTTCCTAACACACCTACATATTTACCTGTGCTAGCTTATCAGCTAGACTATATATGTAATATTAACCTAGTTATTTATATTAAATCACTTAACCTTTACTCTTAAATGGCCTGCGGCGGTGTAATGTAGGTAGTTATAACGGCTAGTGTCGGTAACGGGAGCCTGGATGTAGCTACACCTAGAACTTAAATTTAAAGTAGCTAATAAGTAGTTAGTATCCGCTTAACTGTAAGTGTGGCCGCCAGCCAGGTTAGTTTATTTAAGTTATTCGCCAGTTAGTTTAAAAGGGACGGCTATCTAAAGGGTTGCTTATAGCTACATGTATGCTAAGACGTGAGCGGTGTTAGAACAGTAACCAAATTTAAGCTAAGCTAAGCCAGATAGGGTACCCTTATCGTTACTTATATGCTATTTTACCTTTACTAACCCTGCTTCTACTTCCCGTATTGTGTAGCCCTAGGCGCTGAGAGGTGTTAATAAATAGTTATTATTACCTGTGGGAAACCCTAACATATCCTCTATTTAGCCAGGATAGGGTCCCCTAATTTGCATTCTATTACCACTTGGCTACCAGCACCCTTAACCCGCTTTATCCTCGTAACTTATAAACTAATAAAGCTTATAAACACTAAAGTCGCTTTAACTATCACTTTAATAAATGTGATAACGTTTTCAGTACACCCTTTAACTTAATCCCCTAAATCCTCACTACCACTGCTCTAACCACCTAACATTATTTAAGCTACAGCGTTAGCGATAATGGGCTCCCAGGCTCCCAGAACTGGTTTTTTAAGGCTCCTAGGAGAGATGTGTTAAGAGATCTTAAACTGCCTTTCCTTATTAGATATCCTGTCTGTAGGTTATATATGTAAATTACTATTTAAACAGGTAATTAAATAGTTTTAAAAGGTATATATATATTAACTTTTTTTTTAACGTGTTTAACTTATATCTATGCATTTAACGTGGTACTTCCCTTATTTAAGATCATCCACTTTTATCCATTAACAAGCTTACCCCTTAGCTTTTAATAACTAAATATAAGATTAAATAAGTTAAGCGTTTAGTGGACGGTAAAATGGAGGAGATAAAGATGGAAGTTAATAAAATGGGATTTAGAGTTATTATAAGTTGTGTTCCTTAGGCTGTTTTAAAGCTGGCGTTCTACCTCTAACTTATTACCATAATTAAGGATGATAATATTAAGGATAATAACATTAAGGATGACGACACCGAGGATAACGACACTAAGGATAACGACACTGAGGATGACGATACTAAGGATGACGACACTGAGGATGATAACATTAAGGATGACGACATTAAGGATGACGACACTAAGGATAAAGACATTAAAGATGATAACACTGAGGATAACGACACTAAGGATAACAGTATTAAGGATGGGGAGTAGAGCACACAGATATATCGACTTATTACTTATAACCAGGATGGTAATAAAGTCGCTACAGAGATCGTTAGTGGCCGGGATATATTTATTAACCTTAGCGATAAATTCCTTATTACTAACGAAGCTATCTCCCCCTTATAACGCTTTTACCCTATCTTTACTAAACATTAAGAGGTCTGTATATGTTTAGATGTAAGACGGCTTCCCACTATATATTATACTAATAGTTATCTTTATAAGATATAAAAGACTAAAAAGGCCTATTATATATTTTATATCCCGTTAGTTAAGCTTAGGCTTTTAATATAGTGGTCTTATATTTATTATTATAGACTTCTTATAACTAACCCTTACACTTAGTGGACTGGTATGTTAAAAAATACTGAAACTGGTAATATTATAATTATTAAAATAGTGTTTAGGGAAATTAAATGTAAGGTCTTTACAGTATTATTCCCTGATTACAGCCAGCGTTATCTAAAGGATATAAGCCCAGTTATGAATAGAAGTGTGCCCTTCACTTATACTATAAGGCAGCGACCTAAAAAGAGGCTAAAGAGGCCTGGATTAACAGATGTTATTATTAAAGGTTGGGAAGAAAAGCTAATATATGTAAATGTAAAACAGTTATAACGTATCCTTAAGTGGAGAAAGGCTTAAAAAGAATTAGATAAGTTTAAAGGATATGTGAGAGATGTTAAAGGATGCTTTTAATTAACTTTTTAAATACTGGTTTCACTATGTGCCGTTATTATATAAATAAAAGAATTAGCCTTATTTATATGGATTTCCATTTAATCTGTATAGGGAGTGTTATAATACTTATTTACGAAATTAAAGGGGCTGAAGGCCTTCCTTACTGCCTATATTAAGCATTTAGCAAGTGGTCTTATAAAGAATGTTAATATAACAGACTAAAGTGAGGAGCCTATCTTGTTAAAAAACGTAGCTATGGTGAGCGAGACTGTAAATCTAATATCTAACTCTTAGCACTTAACCCGTTAAGTTAAGTTAGGTTAGTATGGCCGGCTTTAACTTTAATGTGGGAATGGACAGTAAGGGAAGTAATATACTTATCTTAACCCTGCTTCTTACTAGTTTACAAGAGTTATTTTTAAGGTGTAGTTTAGTTATATTATTAAGAATTAAATTGTTCAGTCTTATAAAACGAAGCTATTCTTAATTATGTCCGAGATCGCATTTAACGTAGCAGACTTCTCTAAGCTTAGAATTTCCATTATTTTTAAAAAAGTAAAAGTAATCCGTGTTCTTTAATAAATAACGATTAAATAACTATAAAGATGTCTACTTAAGCCTGCTAAATGCATTATTTAAGCACTTTCCTTAAAGCAGTAAGGGGTGTTATAACTAAGAGGTATCTTAAGGTAGGCAGCTTTTATAACTAGTGCTTAAACAGTTTTAAATAAAAGCTAAAGTATAAGAGAATGGTAATAAGTATTCCAGAGTTCACGGAAGACCTTTAAACGCAGGATTAAACTTATAAAAGTGTAAACACTATAATTTTAATTAGTAAATAAATCTATTATTATAATAGAGAACTTACAGCTTTGCTGTTCCACTGCCACTATTATCCTTACTTTCTAATAGCTGTACTGCTCTTTAGAAAGCTGGCCACTATCTAACCCATAGCAGACACCCTTAAAGACTAAGTTTACTAATTCACAAAACGCTTAGTTTTAAATATTCCTCCTTATAGCTAAGAAATACCGCCATCTAAAGCAGAGGGTTTTTACCTTAAAGAGGGTGTTTACTATAAAGAGGGTGTAAGGAGAAGAGGGGAGGAGTGGCACACACTTATCGTTAACTTACTTTATATATTACACGTTAATAATAAGAGATTCCTTTTCTCTATACCTATTATAAAGAATGTCAGCCATTCTCTATATATAACTGTAATATACGTCCCTTTTTACCTCTTCACTATTTAACCCTTTAACATATCTAATACTGCTTTATAAGGGATACTTAAGTAAAACAGGATATATAATCTTCTGTAAAAACAGTTACTGTTAGTAATGTAAAAGGTATAATAAAAGTGGAAAACTTATTAGGAAAAAGCAGGGTAATAGAAGCCTTATATCTTATCCTTTTACTTACACTTACCTTAAAATCCGTTTCTGGATTTAAGTTTCAGGCACTTAAAAATACTCATCCTAAATCATTATACTTCTATTATCTGCTGATTCGCTCTTATTTTTACTGTTAAAGACGCGTAGAAGCGCCGTGTTAAAATCTGTAATGCCTAGCTGAGAAGCGCTTAGGTGGCGTTAAGGTGGTGAAATTACCGCCGATCGCATAAGTAGATTACTAAAAGGATTCTATTTCTGCTTTTAGTTTTCTACTTTTAGTTTTCTACTTTTAATTTTACTTCTATCTTATAAGGTATAAAATTTTTAATTACGCTTTAACTGGCTAGCGTCACGTTATAGTCTGTAAATTCTAATCCTTCTACTTAGTTTATCTAGCACATTTCCTAATGAGATTTAGCTGTTAAGTTAATTATTATTATAAACAGGAATAAAATATTACCGCTGGCCCCTTTATCAGTTATAAAGAGGTAAAAAGAGATGATATTAATTATGAAGATGTAAAAAGTGATAGTTAAAGAGATTACCGACCTTTATATGAAATTTACCGTTAAGTTAATAATAATAGTATAAACAATTATATTACTTAAGTATAAGAACTGTTAATTACAGCGCCGACTTAAAGATTAAAGTGCTTTTATTTTAAGATTTATAAATATAATAAGAGCTATATTTACTAAGTGTTTTGATTACAGTGGTCTGCTAATATAAGAGGATGTTAGTAAGGATAGTGGGATTAAGGAGATAATTTAGATTTATCAGGATAATAATATTAACGCCTTTAATCACGGAAATGTAATATAAATGGATGTAGTGCCCTTAAATACTAAATCTATTTACTGCAGTTAAGACGCTAACACCTTTAACTTTAGGTATAAATATCCTAATATATCCAGTTAATAACCACTGTAACGCTAGTGTAACCTTTAGTATTTTATTACGTTGAAATTTGGCAAGAAAGTGATGCATGGCCTTAACGTCTGTAAGTAAGCGATTCCCAGTGCGTGTGATATATAATATTTAACCACTTTACACGATATAGCATCACTATTAATTAACTTCAACCCTGGCCTTACACTCCCATATATATTTAGCACCTAGTAGCCCTAGTATGTCTGGTATTCGAATTATACTAATAGTAGGGTTATTTTTAATTACAGAATTTTAAGGGCTGTGACCGATATATATAAATGAACATATAAACGGGAGGGGCGTGTAACTTGATAGTTAGGGTTAGAGATAGTGGTAAGGGTTATGTGTGAGCTGAATAGTCTAATTAAATCCAGCCCCTTAAATTCCAGCTAATTAAAGCCCTTTAACAACTTAAAGGGCATATAGTTCGCTACGTCTAGGTTGCCACATATAACACTTTTAACAGTTCTGGTCGTTGTTATAGTAGTTATAAAACTGCTGTTATTATACTAACTTAAATTATTTTAAACTGTTATTAAGGAACTATTTAGCTACGCTGGAAGCAGGCCGCTAGGCACTTAAAATAGAGAGCTGGTACTTACTGGCAGGCTTATACCTACTTTAACACCATTAACAGTTATTAATTTCTTACTGCTAGCTCTGCCTAAGGCAATATGTTAAAGAGGCCCGTATATCTGGTTTTACGTAACCTTTCTTTCCTTCCATAACCACATATTACCTTTATACACTTAGGCTTCCCACATATAACTTAAGGCCTGTAAGCTTTAAGGAACTTACCTTTTAGGCAGCCCCCTTTTTTACGTAGCCTTTTCTAGTAACTCTTTAAGTTAAATAATCTGGCTTTATTCTAATTATTAATTAGATTAGGCCCCTTTAGGTTGTTATCTGATTCCATACTAAGTTTATTTAATATGTTATCCGATTTTATATCAGACTCCATCTTAAGCCTCTATTTATTATCTAATTCCATGCCAGAGCTATTTAATTCAGGCTTTTAGTTATTATCTAATTCCAGGACAGACACCTTAAACTTACACTTATTAACTAGTTCTGGCTCCTTTAGGTTATTATTTAATAAGGGTGGAGGCTATACTATAATTATCTTTTCTAATATTTAGGTTGTTAAAGACACCATGTTAATTAAGATATTAATATAAAGTATAAAAGAAGAGGCTTAATACTGCCTGGTAGATACCTTAGAAATGCCTGGTACTTAAGTTAATGGGAAGATTCCCGTTTAGATAAAAAGAGTAAAAGATGGTTTAAGGTGTAAGTAGATAAGACTAGTTTTTAAGATCTAGGAGGGATACCTATTAAATACTTTTACCCATATACAGTACCCCTTAAAAAACACTGGCTAGAATATCTAGTAAGTGTGGTTTTAAAGCTGCAGGTCTAAGCTATCTAAGCCTGCCTAAGGTATCTCTGGCTAATACTTAAGGTGATAATAATAAGCCTTAACATCTAAGAGGCCTTAACTTCTTAACTTAGCTGTTAAAATTTGCAGGCTATGGTGGTCCTTTAGGCTGCCCCGACTACACTGGCTGCCCATTCCACCTATTTATATGTCCTTACCTAACACTGGCCTACTACCACCCTCTATACTGCCACCACACTTTACGTTACCACTTTTAATCTTTAATAAGATAAGATAAGTTATGCCTTCTTCTTAGAAAGAAACTAAATATAAGGTAAGGCACTTAAAGCTTAGGAGTAAGAACTAAGTATCCTTAGAAATTAGGCACGTTAGAGGAGCTAAAATGGTAACAGAGTAGATTCCCGTCCTTTAAAACCTGATATGCCCCTTATAATAATTAAGAAATTCTGAAAGCTCTCCCTGTTTATATAGTTATTAATAGAGGAGGATAGAGATTTGAAGACTTAAAGAGGTAGCTTAAAGTAGTTTTAGGCTACTTTACCTTATTTTTAACACCCTTAACCTAGTGTATATTAAAAAACTAATAATCTTAAGTGATGTGTGAGTAATAAACCACTAAGCACTAGACTGTTAAGTGTTAAGTTATTAAGAATACAGAGTATAATACCGGAGGCATTTTAAAACTTGGTAATAAATAACTATTACCTGTTTAGGTCTGGTAAGCAGATGTTTAAATAGTAACTTAAACGGGTGGGTAGGAGCTTAAGGAACCCACTTTAATAGAACACGTTATAATAAGTGTGGTACCCTTTAAAGTTAATAATAAGGCTGTTACCGTTAGGTGTTTAAATATCTATCCCAGAGTATAAAAGATTACACCTAACAGCTTATAAACCGTGATGTAATACTGTAGAAATTAGCAATTCTGTGTTATAAGCTTTATCTTTACGATGTCTTAATATTATAACTGCCTAGATTTTAGCTGTAATCTACTACCCATCCCGGGGGTTATTAACTTTATTATAAAGCCGATAGGTAACAGATTAAGTGACCTGTAAGAAGGTTTTAAGATATAAATAAAGTAGTATAAGAGAAATAAAAGATAGTATAAAAGTCCTAAAATTAATAAGCTAATTCCCACCCACAGGTCTTAAGATTTAATTAGATTTATATTATATAAAAGGTGAGACTGGTGTAATATATATTATAATAAGGGGTTATAAAGATATATTTAAAGCTAGTGTTGATTTATATAATGTTTAATTACTTAACTCCCACTACCCCTTAAGGTTTACTAGTTCCACTAATATAAGGCCGTCTTTTACACCCTTTACTAAGGGATATTAATACAGGTAATAAAGTTAACTTAGTGACTGTATCTTAAGGTAAGGACCTTATAACGGGATTAGTGGACTCTATACCTATTATAATCCCACCTAACTGCTTAAGTTAGTATATAGGTAGATTCCTACCTTATATACCTAATACCCGTTCCTCCATGTATAAAATAGAGTACTTAAACTTAGGGTCGCAGGCCTGTAAAGCGCTTCCACAGCTAATATGGAAACTTATATAATAGGGAGGCCAAAGCTTAAAATAAACCCCTTCCTAAGGCTTACCACAGCCTTAAACACTAAGTCCCATAGTTATTATTAACTTAAATCCATAACCTTTAATAGTTATATTTAATATTAAACAGTCCGCTTAAAAAGGTGTTAACAGTAACGACTTAGGCTAAAAGGAAACTTTTATAATATAAATAAAGTAGTGTGGGAGAAATAACAGATAGTATAAAAATATTAAAATTAGTAAGCTGGTTTTAACCTACAGTTCCACCAGTTCTGTAATACAAGGCCGTCTTTTACGGCCTTTATTAGGTGAGGCTAATATCGGTAATAAAGTTAACGTTATATTTAACGTGAGGTAGAAAGGTTAAGGTGGCTATAATTACACTAGTGGGTTTAAAACCTAAGACCTCTTACTTTACTCTATCCCCTCTTTATATTAGCCATCACACTGTCAGCCTAATATAAAGGCCTATACTATAAATAGGGACGTTAGCCAGCTGTCTACCTTACTGGTTCTCCCCGCCGTATCTGGCAGCTATTCTTTCTCTGGATATATAAAGACAGGAGTTTAGGTTCTAAGTTGAAAACTGATTAGCCCATTTATATTCCAGTCCGCTCCACTTTATTTATTAATTAGATCACATCACTGGCCAGTAAGGGGACTATGTGATTACCCTTTACGTTTATATTACACTTAAATAACGTGGCCTTAATAAGGAGTTACACTAGTTAAAACCCTAACCTCTTAACTCCACCTTTATTAGCTATTATAATAAAGGTTATAACAGTGATAAATAATCTTATCTCTGGCTAATATCCCTTACTAATGATAAGATAAGAGTGAATACACACTAACTAAATAGTCGGCACTTACTCTTATTAGTTAAGATATTACAGACCTATTAGGGACCTAACAGTAGTAACACAGCCTATTTTTTAATATGTATTTCCACCTTAGGCCAGATTAAGGACCCTGTAACTTAAGCGCTAACTTAATATATAAATTACTTAGTTACAGTATATAGCTGTAAAAAGGCTTAAATATATAACACCTTTTAAGTCAGTACCTGCTTATTAAGATATATATTAACTAAACTCCTCTTATTTACCCCTCTCTATATACTTTAACAGTCTTTAACATTATTTAAAGTTCCTCACTCTTAAAGATATTAAAGTTTAAAATTCTACTTTAAATTCATCTTCCTTAAGACCTAAATACCTACCCACCTACCTATTATAACTAAGTAGGAACCTATAAATAAACTTAAATCCCTTATATTAAGAGAAAGGGGGAGACCTGATCTAGTTATAATTTCCTTTAATAGTAAAACAGTCCTTAATACCTTATAAGGTGATAGTGTTATTAATACACCAGGTATACACTCCCACGGCACTTTATCCTCTTCAGATATCATTAGTAACATATCTATTATAAAAGTAATATCTAAATTCACTATACAAATCTCTTAGGAAGATAATCGGCAAAATTTAAATACATAGCCATCCCCTACCTGGAGGATAATTTGTAATTTCATACAGTATTATATTAGTAAAATCTAAAATAACTATAAGTTAATCTGTATAATAGAAGAAAAAATATTTTAACTAGTAAGTAACCTTCACTTTAAGGATTATTAGGAGGAGAGAAGTTAGTAAAACGATATAAAACTGTTAAGGCACACTTTATACCATTTACACTATTATATCCTAAAAGACGACGTGTTCTTATACCACCTAAGGTTAATATACCTTACCAAACAGTACATAGACGAAATCCTGATTATAAGGAGGCACACTTCCCCTTCTCCTATTAGTTTAAAACACCGCCCTTCTGTAAAAATAAGTAACCCTAAACGACATTATCTTAATTAAAGCCCCATTATTAAACCTAAGCCTACTTATATCCTGTAAAAGGTGAGTCCCCTCCTCTTTATAATATTCACGTCTTTACATCACTGATATTAAATCACCTGTATAAGATACCTAATGTTAACTTTATATATTACGGCTGCCTGTATAAAACCGAGAAGTTAGTAAGGTAATAACTATAACACATCGTGTTAGAGACCGCAGGTTATTAAAGACACCTTTAAATATCCAGAGCCTAATTTAAAATCTCTCAAGCATACGCGTAATGTTACACATAACTACTAATAGCAGGATAAGATTGGTATCAAATTATCACTTAGCTAACCAGGGGTATTACAGTGGATCTGCAGGGCTGGAAGCTTTTAAAGACTAAAGGTGACGGTTAATTTAAAGAACCGGTTTATAATTATAATTATATAATTAAATCTACCTCCTTTATCTCCTAAACTATCATTTCCCAGTAATTAAACCTAAACACGTTAATAAAGCTACTTAGGTACCTTACCTAATCCATACTTTATAAGTAACGGATAACTCTTTTCCAGTTATAAGATCGTTTTATTAGCTTAAATATATATAAATATATCGATTCTTAACTCTTACAATTTTCTTGTGAGAAGGGGGCTAGGAGCTGGAAGCGTTAGAGTTATAAACGTAGCGCTTCTTATCCATCTCTATAAGCAGGTAGATATAAGCCCTATATTGTTATAGCTCGTCTGCTTTACAGAATATAGTTATCCGGCGTTTATTTCACCTCCTTTGTAACAGTCTCTAAACGTCCTATTATTATAGCTGGATAGTTTTATAACTAGTGGCCACCAGCATCTAGGTGGTGGGGTAAGTGTGGGGTTTATAGCAATACCCTATTTACCCTAAGTGTTTAGCGTATATCTGCTCCTAGGAAATCATCTTACTATTAGGTCTTTATTAGCGCTGTCCCTAAGGAGGGGTAAAATACCCTACCTTAATTTAAGATCTATGTTAAAGAGATTAATAATACAGATTAACTGTTATAATTAATGTTTTAACTGGCTGTTTAGGTTCTAAACTTATTATTAAAGGGGTAAGGTTAATTATTTAAACGTTAAGTGGTTATTATATTAAACTTAGGTAAGCAGCCTAACTAAATATAAAACACAGAATATAGAATACAGAATATAAAATACAGAATATAGAATACAGAATATAGAATGTAGGAGTTAGAAGTTAAGGTGGTGGGGTATATACCCCAGTCCTAAGATCGCTAAGTGTTAAATCGTTTTAATATACAGCCCAGCCCCTACCCCCTTTAAGATCCACTACTGTTAGGTGGATTAATTACTGGAGCTTAAGTGCGATCTCTCTTAGAGAAGACAGCCATAATTATGTGAAGATATATATTATCTAACGCCACGTATAAATTACCACGTTTCTTCTCTTTATAAGACCATTAGAGGGAGAAATGTGAACTGGACTTTAGGTATTCCAAGTTAGGCTTCACTAACTTAAAAATCCCCTCCACTTACTCCCGTAAGAACCTGCCACATACCCTGTTTAAAAGGGAGCTTTAACTTCCTCCTTACACCATTTATTCACCTCACTTTAAACCTAATAGCTCTTTTAATATAGTTTTCCCCCTACTAATCTTTTTATTTCCCTTTATTAATTTACTCTGCTTTAAAGCCGATAACCTGTCTAAGATCTAGTTTAAGGTCTAGTTTAAGATCTGGTTTAGGATCCGGTTTAAGATAGCAAGCTTACCGTTATCCTATTAATTGGCAAATAGGAGGGATCTTTTAGTAAACGGGAGAGATATTTTAACAACCTTAATTAGGACCAGCCTAAGGGGTTAAATAAGTTACCTAATTCACGGTGCCGTAATTAAGTGTATTTCCACTTACTATTAAAGTGGAAGGTTACACCTCTTATACCTGTTTAATCTTATTAAAAGCTGTCTTAAGTCTTAAAAGTCCTGTAACCCTGTTTTTAAGTGGTAAAGTCTGTAAGATAATTACTATATTAGTTAAGGTTAGTTATATAGGTATATTATTTTTTTAAACTAAAGATTAAACTATTAGTGTTAATTCCATACTATTTAAGGCCATCTTAGGAAATTCTTAAGGGCTACTAACGCTGTTAATGTTACTTAAAAGTTCTGTAACTCTATTTTCAAGTGACAGAAGTGCCTTTAGTATTATAGGGAGATATAGGGGAAGGATATGTGGTAAGAGTGTTAATTTATTTCCAGGATGGCTCTTAGATAAGGCTTTTATAAGTGCGATCTAAGGTGGTTTAAATAGGCCTAAGTCATTATAAAGGCAACTTAGGGATGTTTCTAGTAATGGTCTGGGGCTTTTAATTATAATTAGCACTAGCTGGTTAGGGCTGTATGGGAGAAGTGCGACTACATATGCCTACGATTCGCCTTCATCACCCTCTATCTGTATATTTATAATTTCAATTTACATAAGGCCCTTAACTGATATATCCTCCCTTATTACCACATCCTCCTTAACTATTATATTTTTATTCACTTTAAAAGGATCTGTATCTATTGGAAAATATATAGTGATTAGCTTTAAGCGTGGTCTTTTAGGCTCTATGTAACTTCCTAAGGGTGGTACCAGAGTATCGGCCTTAAGGCGCTGGTTACCTAAATTTATAAAATCCACTCTATAGACGGTTTAAAGTTAGTTTAGATCTTAAAGTAGGTTAATGATAACTTCCCCAGTATTATTACTAAAAAATGCCTTTAATATATAAAGTAGAACGTACTTTAATGTAACCTTAGCGTCTTTAAGCGGACGATGTGCTAATAAGGTGGGTAAAAACCCTGTAGAGTATAGTTAAAATACTGTTCTGTTAAAAGGAACACCGCTTTACTACTTTATATAATCTCTATCCTTTAAGTGAAATTTGTAAACTAAAGAGTTTAATACTTATATTTTAAGGTTTTAGTGGATAGTTAGGTTATTAAAACCAGCTTATAAAGTAAGGTTAAGAAAATATCAAACCGTTATAGAGTTAGGTAAAGCTTCCCGCCTTTTATCTTCCCCTTTAAGGTTTTAACACACCTGAATATTATAAAGTTATAGGAAGTGTCAGAGGGTGGCCGTGAACCTAATTAAAAATGAGAGCTTAATGGATGGTTATCAATACTTTAGTGTGAGAAACGAACCGTCCTTAATCTTAATAATTAACACTCTACTAACTAACTAGTTCCTTTTTAGGCGCTTATAAATTATCAGCTTTTATTTATTTCTAGGTTTTTATAAAGGTGGTAAAAGGTATTTTAAAAATATCTTTACTTTAATTATTATAAATAACATATTTATGTGAAATGTTTTAAGATTTAGAATAATTATGTTAAGTTGTAAGATCTTAGCTTCTAACTGGCTTTAAATTCTAAGGTTATTAATAAGGGGGAAAAGCTCTCCTATGTAAAATATATTACTAATAGCATAGCGGTTATTTAAGTATATAAAAGGAGTTTAAAGCTAGAGGCTTAAAACGCTCTGTGGATTAATAAGTTCTGTAATCTAAGGGTTATTTCCTGTAATTTCCCGCTATATATATAATATATATTTAAAAAAATTCAAAACCAACTCCTCCAGGTCTTTAAAGTGCTTATGGAAGTTTTTAAGCTGTAACCCCTAGATAACTTTAGGAAATTGCTTGATTTCAAACAGCGTGTCCGCAAGAGTAAGGTTTAATTTAAGAAAGCTTTTAAGGTTATTCGACTTTAACTTAGACAGCTGATTATAATACTCCTGCTTACAGTTTATATCTCCATTTTTACACACTTTATAAATAGCGATAAATATCTATGCATTACAGTATCCTGCCTCGTACAAGTAGTACTCGGCTTCACCCTAGGCCCATTTATCAACCGCTATAGGTGTAAGCTGATAAGGGAAGTTAAGCTACTTAACTAATATAATGTAAAGTTTCACAGCCTATACTAGCTTAAGCCTGTCGTATGCCTTCACTGCCGCTAGTCTATAGATCTTATCCAGGTAAGCAATTTTATAGCCTTTAAAGAGTGGATAGTTAAAATTCTTTATAACCGCCAACAGCTTATTCTTAAATATTTAAAGTGTTACTAGTATCACATTTAACTCCCTATATATAATAACTCCCTAGATATAATTTTCCCAGTCTCTTAATCGATACCTTTTTTTAAAACGACTTATTAAACGTTTAACTTACTTTAAGTTTAAATGTCTCGTTTATCGGCTAAATGGTATAAGAAGGTTAACTAGGCAGATAACGGTGCCAGCCAGATTTATAATTAACACTAATAATTAAAAAAAGTTAAACAGGTTAGATAGCGCATAAAGCTGTAACATCTAATGTATTTGCAGAATAAACCATACAGGTGCTTATAGGCTTTTAAAGCCTTAGATTTGTTTATCTTTAAATGGTAGGGATTACGTAAGGTGGTCTTAAATAACCACCCTTAAACCAGTTTTCTAAGAACAGGAACTTGTAATTAAGATTAACACTAGAAGTACCTATTTATATTATTACGTTAGACTTAAACTATACACCCCCCTTAAAATAAGGTTACAGCTTAACTGGCTAGGGTTTTTACCGTTCCTATTTACACTTAACATAATTCTTTTACCTTTAATCTCCGGCTACTCACTTACTTACAGCAGATATGTAAACAGAATCCAGCCTATAGCCCCGCCCCTTTACGCTAGGTAATTAGCCAGGTTGTTAATTAAAGTTAAAATCCAGAATGCCCAGATAGTATTCCCTCCTCCTTAAGCACTAAGTGGTATATAAAACGTTAGATAAGGCAGTAAGAACGCCTTAAATAGTCTTTGTTATTAAAGGTAGGGTAAAGTGGTGATTCTTACACACTAATAAGATGGATATTAAAAATAACGTGATAGGGTTAAAAACAGTCGCTCTTAACACGATTGCTTTCAACTATAAGTTATATAACATTAAGGTGCTCTCACCCGCTAAGGTGGGATTAGAGTTAGAGTGCTCCCGAAGTTATTATATTATTCTACGTATTAATTCTCAGCACCCCTAAATAATTAAATTCTCCTAGGAGTTATATTAGTGGGCTTTAATCCCATTTACATCTATTATCCTGCTTTTTAAAAAGGATCTTAGGAGTTAAGATACAGTCTTTAACATTCTTGCAGCTTAGGCTATACAGTTGATTAGTATATTAGTTTATACACCACTGTGGATTCTTTTACTCCATAACGGTGATAACACCTTTAACGTTAGCATGGGATTTATAAGCGCCGAAATCTGTGCCTGGATTAAAACGGCCTTACTGGTTATAGATCTATTTAACCAGACTGTCTATTTCTAAGCCGACTTTCTTTATAAGATGGCCTTTAAAGCGATACACGCTTTACCAGCCTTGGTATTAAAGTTGATTTCGGCCTATATTAAAAAGTCTTTTTCTAACTGACTAACTGCTAGTTACACCTACCGCTTTAAGTATTTAAAGTGTCTTTTTAAGGACGCTGTTATATAATTTCCTGATGGTAGGTGGTGACCTTTTAATATTTATCATGCTATAAGGGCACTTAACCCTATTTTAGAGTAAATTAAGGACTATATTGTTAACTTTATAAACCTGACTTATAGTTTGGAAATTAACAGGGTTAAAATTTTAACCTTGGCGCTAAATATAGACGCCTGTCTATTAAGAATGTATAGTAAGTTTACAGTGAAAAATATAGCAGTTATAGCTTATTACTTAAGGTTAAGTGTCAGTACACTAACAGTAAACCTAGACTTTAACCCTAAGATTATATTTTAAAACTTTTATAAGAACACCATTCTTCACGTGGCAAAATAATTAGGAATTAGATCCTTTCCTATTAAAATATACGACGCGTTTTTTAAGTTAACACTGGAGAGAAGGTCCCTAATGTCTTATAAAAAGCACTTACAGCTTATTAGCGAGGTTAAGACATTTTAAGTAACTATTCACCCTTATATTACATATTTAAGATACTTAACACGGCCTTTAAATGTAAGACTGCTATACAGCCATTAACTATGTGATAAATGTATTAGGAGGTGGGGAAAAAGAGTGCCAGATAAGACATATAGTCAGTGGGGCTTTCAGCTACCACACTGCCCCTTTTGCCATAAGGCCTACAAACCTGTATTGCCTATAAGACCTTACACGGCCGGAATAAAGATCCTTAAGCTGGATGGGATAATCTCCAGCAGGTACATGCAGTTACAGTTCTTAAAGGAACTCCAGCATCTTACAGGCTTAGGATGCTGCCTTATTTAAGATCAGTTTAACTTAGTAATTAAAGCTAACAGTGGTAAGCACGTAATAGGTATTAAGTTGTAAATTCCCTTCACATACTTACTAAAATAGGTACTTTCTTCACCCTAACCCATTTTTTAGAAAAATGGCCGTTTAACTATTATAAAGAAACACTTTCTAAGGTACACTTAATTACTTATACTAAATATAAGATAATATTTAGGAAACAGTTAAAATGGCAGATACTAGCTGTAAGAGACTTTAACAGGCCTAAGGTGATTCTTCTACTTTACAATTGTGTATTTTTAAATAAAGATTTAAATATAGCTATAAGGTAAAATTACCCTAAAAGAGGTAAAAGGGTCATTATAACGCTAACTTTTAAAGTAGCTTATTAAGTCTGTCACGTAACGAAACTGCTTTTAGCCTAAATATATCTGTTAGCTATAAGGGTGGGACCTTTTAATAGGGGCTTTTACAAAGCATAACCACACGGTTTTATACTTAGTTATTCTATATTAAGTTAGTTACAGCCCCCCTGTTTTACACCCATTTAGAAACTATTAAAGTTTGCCTCCTTTATTGTGTACCACCGGGAAACGCGCTGTTAGACTTACTTAAGCGATTATAAGATAAAGATACCTAAGTAATATACTGTAGGGAGGAAGAAAAACGTTTAATACCTTTAATAACTTTAAAGATGTGGGAGTGGTGTAAAAGGTATAAGTTTTTAAGACCCCTTTAAATAACTGTGACATCGATAGCATTTATACTTAATGTTAGTTTAAGCACACAGAGTGGGAAAGTAATAAGTGTTAATAATTACCTATATTAGCTTGCTAGACTAATTTACAACCAGAAGTTAGACTTTAATAACATTAATAAGCTAGCCGATAATGCCTTTAAGAGAAATGAGATAGGGGCTGTCAGGGAGTTATTTAAGATCTTAAACTAAGTCGTAACTCTTTAATAATATATTAAATAATTTAAGTTTATATAATTCATTTCATCTGTAAGTATGTCTTTAAGTAAAGTCTTAAATAGTAATAATGTCTTAGGATTAGGAGAGTTAATAAAGTAATACAGAAAGCCCACTCCCAGTCTCTAATTTAATAAGTTATACCACCTATTTAAGCCCCCTAGCGGCACGTATAATTAGGTCGCTGTCTTATTTTATAGATGGATTCCCCTAGTGAGTAAAATGTTAGCCTGGTGCTGTGTGAAGCAGAAGTGGCAGTTAAGAGATACGGCCTTATAATCTTTATCTATTACTGTTAGAAATATTTTCCACTTTATAGCCGCTCTTTATTATCCAGATATCTTACCATCACGGTAAGCTTACTGTAATTCCTTTTAAAGTTTCTCTTTCTGCTCTTAAGGTAAGGGGCCAGGATTTAAAATGGCCTTAAAGAACGAAATTAAGATCTAAATAATTTCCATTATATAGTAGGTGGTGGTGATTACTTAAACAGGGTAAGGTCTTATTATAATCTAATTTAAGATAAAGAGTGTTTTTACTATAAGGATAAGTAAATGTGTCTTAATATATACGTGATCTTAAGTATCACGTTTATTAATACTATTTTTATGGTTTTAGGTAACTGTAAGTGGGATTTGGAAAACATAATCTAGATTTAACTAGTTAAAAAGGTTTTAGCTAGTAAAGTCCTAACCTACCCTTTTAAGATTTCCATTTATACTAGTAGGCTTAAATCTAACTAGTTGAAAAACAAAACAGGAAAATAACTGCTGTGATTTTACCAGTAAAAACTATTTTAAATTAGTAAATTCCCTTTTAACTAGTTTTAAAAATACGTCCTTAAATAAAAACCTGTAAATATACTTATTAAAAACACCCTTATTAAACAGCATATATATTAGTTAAAAAACCCCTAATTACGTAACACCTATTATTAAACAGCTAGTTTACTTATTTACAAATCGCCTCGGCTTTCTCTTTTCTTACTAATTTAAAGTGCCGCCATCCTACTTAAACACCCCTTAAAGTATTAGTAAAATAAATAGAATTCCTAATGTTACTATAATCGCTAATAGATTCTTTTAATAAGATGTAAAAGAGGGTACCACCTTTTTTAAAAAGGTCCTCATCATTAGCCATTATTAACAAACCCATCTAATGTTCACCTTACTACCTCTTCACTGCTTAACTCTTCAGTATAATTATTCTTATTTACAGGGCGAACCTAAGATATAAAGATAATTAATCTTCCGTAGAAGCAGGTACTGTTAACAGTAAGAGTGTAATTTAGACTTAGGATAATTACGATATGTGGAGTAAGTGTTAAAACTGTAACTACTTTCTTCAGATACCAGGGCACTAAAATGGACTTAAAATACTTAATAACACTTAAGGCGGCAATAATATAACACTAGCACTAAGCGCCTTAGGAGCCAGTAAACTGAAAATTAAATCCTATAACCTGTAAAGCGCTTCAACACCCATTACCACCGTTATAAAACGCTTTACCGCCGTTACAAAGCGTTATACCGCCAGGAAGACGTGTTACGAACTTTAGATAAGATAAGTACCTTAAACAGGTAGCCACACCTTAATAAACACTTATATCTGTAAGCATGTATAGAGTGACCGCTACTAGAAGGTGAGCTAATTAAAGCACAACTGTTACGCCGTAAAGAAGACTAGATTTAGAATTAATATATATATATGTATTTACAACTCGTCACCTATTATAACTTACTAGTTATTACTCTTTATAGAGGTAGGGTGAGAACCTGACAGAGTGGAAACTAATTATATTTATATTTCTAAACTAAAAAAAGATATAAAAGGAAAGGAGTTAAAAGTACAGGGATAACTAGCACCCACACTAATAAAAGGGTCTAATGAAACTTTAGATTAGAAAGGTGCCTAGGAACTGAATCACACACTTATATATGCTAAGGCTAATATAATTATCGTTTAAATAACTGTAATAATTAAGATTATCGTTATCATAATAATAAAAGGCCTGACTGCTAAACTTACGTTACTTAATATAAATACTAACGGATTTAAATCATTAAAAGGAGCGCTATTAGTAAGCGCTGTCTCAGTAATAATACTGGTATTTTTTAACACAGCTTCCCCAGCACCTGATAAATTCTCACTTATAGTTCTGGCCACCAGTATAAATGTTAACTTAAAGCTCCCAGATGTGGCGGGGGAAATAAAAGGAGCTGAAGTAACTCCAGCTCCTAACACCACTACCACCGTAATACTTATTCCACTTATTTTAAAGGGCTAAGCAGGTTTACCACTGTTTCGTAAGACTAGCGTGGAATTAGTAGTTATCGATGTAAAGATAGACTAGATAGTCTCTATAATAATTAAGGTGCTTTAAGTGAATGTGCTTAGAGTTATACTTATCTGCAGGACCTAATTGATACACACGACATCCCCTTTCTTTTAAAGTTTAAGGTTGCTGTTAGCGACACCACTTAAAATAATTACCTAATTATAAGTTAGGGACTTTCCTATATATTACCTGTATATTTTTAAAGGTAAGATATTATTAGTTATACACACTACTTAAATGTAAAGAAACTTATTATATAATATAAGTGTACCTATTTAACACTTTAATAGGTACTGTAAAGCTCTTAAGCTCCTTATTAGGGCACTAAAGTAACTGGAACACATAGCTTACAGGTAAAAAATCTATATCTGTAAAGGTTAAAGTGGTAATATAGTGTAATCTTAAAGGGTTATAAACATTATTCTTATTAGGCTTTAATCTAATGTGATAAAAGGGTGTTTTAAGATAGGTTATAGCATATACCTTACTGTTACATTTAACACCCTAGCGTTAAGCTGGACTGGTGGGCTTATAAGGTATAAATTTAACACTTAGCCTATAAAATACCTAGTAAGGGCGAGGAATCTGATTATAATATAGTGCTTTATAATAACGGTTAAGGTAGTAGTTTAATATCAGTTATAATAAGGATAAAGGATTAAAATGGAAATAGGTAACAGTTAGTAAGATGTCTCCCAGTAACAGCACGGATTAGGTTTTTACTGATCTTAAGTAAGTATTTACATACTAAAGTACTAAAGGTATATATATCCTAATATACCCCCCCCACCCCCCCCATTACGTTATTAAACACACAGTAAAAGAAGGCAAGAATAACCAAGTTAAGTTTTCTATTAAAGCTACTTCCCACATTTTAATACCTAATTACTAAAATGCCAGGTGCTGCTCCTATGGGACACAGGCCTCCCATATTTAGGGGATTTTACTGCGCCTTTATATCTTTAAGAAGCAGATTCTGATCCACTTATCTAACGTAAGATAATCCCTAAATTACCACACACACTGCCCACCAGCTCCTTTAACCTATAATAACATCTTAAATTCTCACTATCTCTAACATAAACATTATATTTAACACTTTATAATAGCCTAACTTTAACTTTACCGTGTCAGGCATTAAGAACACCAATCTCCATACATTCTAACCACCTAATATTAATCCCTCAGTCCTAAGGGCAGTTAATAACACCACCTTTACCACTAACGTTTTTACAAATTTGCAAAACTACCTATTTAGTAAGCCTGCTACCCCCAACCCTTCTTTACACTTAGGAGCTTTAAGACCATATACTGGAAACGACTTAAACGTAAGCTTAAATCAGTTAACTACTCTGTTTAATTATAATTAACAGGGTATAACTTTAATAATAAATATCGTGCTGCCACTATTATTAAACCACCAGTTCGTTCTCTTCCTAAGAAGCTACATAACACCACTAATTTAAAGTGTGTAGGGGTATAGCGGAACGCCTTAAGCGTATGGAGTAAATAGTGGGCTGTATGCAGTTAATAATCACGTGTTTAAAGCTTACCTTTTTACTGATTTGGAATAAGCTAAAGACCACACTTAATAACCACAGCTGTGCTACAGCCTTAATTAAAACAATTAAAAACGGCATGGAAAAGTTCTTTACTTTATACATCACGTACATGTAGATTAAGGAAGTTAACAGTATTAAAGATAACATATATATTATTAAGGACTAGGGTAATAATACGGGATAAGGGCTTGTAAATATATTATGCTTTGCCGTTATATTATATGTTAGTGGATTTAAGGTTAGTATTTACTGCTTTTTTTCAGTATTATTAAACTGTAATAATAACTAAGTAATTAAATAAGTTATTAAATTTATATAAGGCAGACAGACTATTTTCCACGTGCTTAATAACGTAATCAGGCAGTTCCCACTATCTTCAGTCCCTTAGACCGAGCTTAAGGTGGTGTGAATGTGTCAGAATTAACTGTTTACACCCTGTGCATCCTTAAAGGCAATCGGCCAGTTTTCTCTAGGATATTACATCTTTCACCTTCCTTATAATCATCTGTAATAATATCCCTGTAAGTCTATTAAAAAGGGAATCACACAGCGTAACATATTATATATAAACACATCACACACACATCACATATTATAACACACTAGTTATATTATATATCTTATATTATAAATAAGTAAGATAAGAAACGGGGTTTTAAAACTATATTTAATTATAAATTATTTATACACCGTTTTCTTTTATTATTAATTTATAAGATATCATACAGGCAGATAAAATTTTATTTTATTACGTTTCTTTCTTACTATATTATAAATACGCTCTTAACTTAACCACTTTTATTCCGTTTAGGGCAGGGTGGTTACGCCATATTAAGTGGGTCTAACCTGACAGATTAGTAACTAATTATATAAGTTTTTAGGATTTTTAGCTAAGTTATATTAGGACAACTAGGGAAACAGCTAATTATATATAAAAACACTAATCTTAATTTAATTAAAAACAGAGAGATGGTAGTGGGACCTAATTCCACTCCTCTTAGTCTTTTCCAGCCAGCCCTCTTCCTCCCCACCCTCTTTCCTTTTACAGATTTAATAACGTTATATATCACCAGTTTACTTAGGTTACACGCTTATAAAGAGTAAAATATCATTATTATTTAAAAAGCTCTATATAAATTAAAAAGATAAGGAAATACACAAACTGTAAACGATAACACGCATAGAAGGAACTGTAAATGACCTGTATTAAGTAGCTATTTACCTAAACGACTTAATAAAATACGTAATAAGGAAAATAATAATAAAAATAAAGGAAATGCTAATAACCTGTACTATTAATAAAAGTGACTAATAGGAGACTATTAAAGCTCCTCTTCTACCTTATCCACTACACACTAACCCTACTCTTCTCCTTTATTCCCTATACACTAACTTATTAGCTGTACGCTAATCGAAGCGCTATTAATAGGTATCTGCTAACCAGTAATCCTTATAATTCTTTTAATTAATACTTTAACCACCCTTTTAATAAAATGCTTACCTAACGTGGTTTCTAAAAACATTATAAACTGGCGATCTAGCTTATTCTAAGGAGCCGTATAAATGTAACCACACCACCTCTAACCTTATGGTAAATAAAGAGTGCAGTTTATCTTAAGCTGCTTAGGTAATTAATACTACTTCTAAAGTATATATAACTTCCCCTTTATAATAATACAGTTTACACTATCTTCTATATACATCTTTAAAGCCTTTTTATATATGCCTTTACAGTAATTAATATAATATACCTGGGAAAGTTAATAATCTGGGTCTATATTAAGGGTGATAGTAAGGAAACTAGGCCGTATAAGACATATTCCTAAGATCTCCCCTTTAACCCACTAGCTTAAATATATTAGGTCTTCTATAGGGATAAGATTTACAGCACGGTATTCTTATAAAGTAAAGTGTCTTAACACCTAATTAAGTATAAAATCGTATATCGTCTTCTGCCCACTATAACGCTAGAACAGAGTAAACTACACATCGTTAGACGCCTAACCCACTTACACCTCCCTAATTTTAACAGTAATTCTATTAGTAAGGGGATCCGGCTTATAAAAGGCTTACCAGTTAAGCCTAGTCTGTGACAGTAACTTTAAAGCCTTACGCCACGTCTGTAAGGTGGGGTGTGCTGGTAATACTTAGAGATCTGCTTATAAAGCCTTCTTACTTATAATTTTCCTCTATTACTTAATATCTCCCATCTCCTCCTTTTTATAATCGCTTTTTAAGGGCTAACTATCCACGTTACGTTACTTCAGCTCACATAACCTGTTATAATCCTCCTAAAACTCTTTATATTACCACTTAGGATTAAATTCCCCTACTCCTAATTTAATAAAGTCTTTAATAATATCCCAGCACTTATCCTTCTAATTTAATAAAAGGACTTTAAAGGTGAAATATTAATAATCACCCACCTATTTATCTAGGTGGTTTTCTAAAAACCAACCTACATTAGTAAGTAGGAAATTACATTCTCTTTTAATTTCCGTGTTTAGTGTATTAAGGATTTCCCTAATAGTATTTTACCACTAGAATAACCTTAGTAAATCCTGATTGTTTCTTAGTTTAAACACGTTAAAATCCTCCTATAAATAATATTCTTCATCGTCCTAAAGTTCCTTAAGAGACTGTGTCTACAATATAGCTTAGATTTATAAAGGGGGAGGTGGAGCTGTGGATATAGCTTTAATTATTAAGGAAGGTGGTGTCTATAATTTACTAGCCTAGGTCTGTAAAGGGAGAATTAAAGTGGTGGATGTGTCTTTATCATCAAGGGGGGGCAGTGGCTATAATTTACCAGACTAGGTTTATAAAGGGAGAATTAAAGTGGTGGATATATCTTTATCATTAAGGGGGGGTAATAGCTGTGATTTACCAAACTAGGTCTATAAAGGGAGAATTAAAGTGGTGGATATGTCTTTATTATTAAAGGGGGGTAGTGGCCGTAATTTACCAGGCCGGATCTGTAAAGGGAGAATTAAGGTGGTAAATGTGTCTTTATCGTTAAGGGGGGGTAGTGGCCGTGATTTACTAAGCTGGATCTGTAAAGGGAGAACTAAGGCGGTAGATATGTCTTTATTATTAAGGGGGGGTAATGGCCGTAATTTACCAGGCCGGATCTGTAAAGGGAGAATTAAGGCGGTGGATGTGTCTTTATTATCAAGGGGGGGCAGTGGCTGCGATTTACTAGGCTAGATCTATAAAGGGAGAACTAAGGTAGTGGATGTATCTTTATCATTAAGGGGGGGCGGGTGTCACGATCCAGCTTAAGTAACGCGTTAGCTTTTTAGGAATTTCTCCATTTTCGGTTACGGCTATTTAATAAAAGTAACAGGCCTGTTAATAATTACACGATCATCACAGGGGCTAAGGTTATAGCGTTTAAAGGATGTTTTTACAGGAGGTGATTATAGAATAGGGGTGGAGCCTTTAACGCTTTCTATACTTAAATAGACTAAAACTTTAAAAGGTGGGTAAGGTGTTAAGGACTTTAAAAGTAATAAGTTTTAACAGTGGTATCCCTAATAGTTAAATTTATACTTAAAAAGGTGCCTATATTACATTTATATTCTTAGGAAATATAAAAATGGGAAACGGGAAGTAACTTAACTATTTAACTTAAACCTAAAACTATTATATAATAGTGTATTACCTTATAAAGCTATCCCTATAGCTGGGATATATATATATTAGGTAATATTAGGTAAGTACCACCTTATTTAAGCTTTTAGTAAATAGGAAGATTAAAAACAGGATTCCACTTACATATTTTTCCTTTAAAATCATTCTACTTACAGCTGTTTAAATTTACTAAGTAATATTATTACAGCGTATTTAAGGGTAAAAGAATCTTATTATAAAGTTTATAAGTGATATAATCATTAACTGTACATTTAAGATTATATTATAATATAAAATTACTAATATTATAACCCTTCCTCATAATAATATACATTATTACGTTATAAAAGATAAAGTACCTATATACTTAGTACAAACAACTTCCTAACACTTAAATTAACGTCTATAAGACAGCCTTAAATATGTCTGTATAATTTTAATAAAGTTAAAACTCCCTCTAATCACTACCCGTGGCATAAAAGCGATATAGGATCCTTTCGTTACAGCATAGGTGGTATATACACACCATCCCTTAAAGCAAACAGGTAATCGCTTTAACCACTTACATAAGTAAATTAAAGCCCAGAATGCAGAGATTAGTAAATATCCCTAGCCACACACTTATATTAAATAATTGTAAAAGCTTAGTAAATACGTTCGTTTTTAACTCCCAGGCGCTAAGGTTAAGGAAAGTAAGGAGAGGGATCCTAACTATTAATGTAAGGAATGTGGTAAAAGATTAATAATAGATAGGTAATTCTGTAATCTTTAGCTTATAACATGTAGAAAATCAGTTTAAGGTAATATATATATTTAATTATTAAATAATAATGGGAATTAAATTTAATAATCTTATTAAATATAAGACCGGATTACTCCTCCCCGTTTTAAGATAACTAAAGAGGGAAAAAAACTATAATTATTTAATTAAAGAACTTTACAGCAGGTAACTTAATGTAAAGTTTCTTACATACTGGCCTAAAAGCCAGAGGCTGCTACTTAGGGCAGGGTCTTTTAGTTAAAGTGGTTTACAGCAGGATAAATGATAGTAACTAGGCAATAACGCTTTTAATAACTAACTGCTTTACAGATTAATATATGGGGAGATAAAATGTGGCGGTTTTAAGCCTAGGTGGTGGTCCTTACGTCTTAACGCGAGAAGGAACCTTTATGTTAGGATCTGTAATCTTTTTCTTTCTTAAAGAGCGGGAGCTAGGCGTTAATTAATTAAGAGAGCATACCTTTAAAAGACTAGATATTAAAGATAACAGCGTGGTATTTTAAGGTGGCATAAAGGAAGGAGAGAGGTTATCCATATCCACAGGGGATTAGGGAGGTACAGGGTAGGTTAAGACCTCTTAGTTATTAAACAGGAAATACAAATCTATTACGCTGTTATTAAAGTCGCTAGGCTTAATACAGTTGGCATCTGGATTATTCCACCGTAAAACTAAGTTATTATAAGTCTGGAAGCAGATCATATCGTGGCCCTGTTTAATATAAATTACCACCTAAACACCTAAGTTTATAAATATTATAACTTTATTAATTAAACCTTTAATATAAGTTCTCTAACTTTTATTTAAATTAAAGGGATCTTTCTATTAAATATAGGGTATAATTTAAAAATTAAAGGGAAAGTTAAGGGATAGATTGTTAAGAGCTTAAGATTATTAAAGGGGATAGGCTGTTAAAAACTTAAGATTTATTTAAAGGGGAGTGATAACGTGTGTATAAATTTCCTTTTAAAAGCCAGCTGGGGAAATAAGTAAATAACATATCCTCTTTTATACTAAGGTGCTGGTGGCACAGAGCACTACCTTAGGAAAGTACATACTATCTGCATTTAAAAAGATTAAAGTGTTTTAAACGTCTAATTTATCTTAAGGTATAACGCTTATACTGGGTTTTACCCTTTAAACTATATAGTTATCTGAAAACCAAATCTAAGAACCTGAATTTAAAAACCCACCTAATATTATTAATCTAATAAGCGGCTATATAGCCGCTATGTATACCCTGTAAACGCTTACATCCACCCTAACCACACCTTCTACCCCCCTTTAATAAAAATAATTTAAGTGTACCTTATTACAATCTGTGTCATAGCAGCCTCCCCCCCTATATACCTTATAATTGAGGCTTTTACCCGTTTTCTTAAACCTTAATTATACACCCTTATTATAATACTCTCCTACTTAAAATTATCGTTTTTACCTTCTTTATAAGGTCTTTCTTTTATAAAGCTCGCTTTTATTAACTTACTCTTTACTAATAACGGATTAGTGTTAGGAATTAAAGTTAGAAATAAGGTCGCTTTAAAGAGAAGGGCGTCACTTATCACGTCTATTAATCTTATTATTTTACTTCTTAAAGGTTAGATAAATCCCCTTATTAACTTAATACAGATTTCTCTATAAACTTACCAGCTTTTATATTAATACATTAGGATTATTACAGTTATAAAGGCCTTACTACACAGTAGGATATTTCTTTCACGTTATAAGCCTTTAAAAACACTTAAAATTTCTAAGTTACTAATTTATTTAATACTTATATAATTATGTGTAATTCCTTTAAGTTAACTAATACGATATACAGGCTTTAATCAGTTTAATCCTTATTCTCCCCATAAGCCTCTTATTTCTTTAAAAACCATGGCGGCACTTTAGAAAAGCTCATCTTCTACTCTGTCTATTAGCAGTTATAGGGTAGACCTGGCACGCATTCCTGTTAAAACTTAGCCTTTTAAAGGTATTAATACTTATTACTTATAATCTGTAAGGTATAACACATATATATAAGCTATTCTCTTTATTCGTTCTTTAGCACAGCCACATAATAATAACTTCTCATAAGACCGTTAATAGCCAGACCACCCTTAAGGTTATAATAAACCACCCTATTTATATCTACCTAGGCTATTACTTTTACATCTTCTTTAACAGTCTACTATTAAAATGTAACTACTTATATAACTTCTTAATAATACTGTTATAAAGTGATCTTAATAAGTTTAGGGATAGGAGGATTAAAAATCTGACTTTTTTATTCTCCTAAGATAGTTATTATATCGATTCACTTCCTTACGTAGAAGAGGGCTGCGTGCTGCAGTTAAAGGGCCTATATAAGAGGGACCCCTGGCTTTAAGCGTATAAGAATGTTATTTTTACAGTAAAAGGTATTAATATAATTAAAGTTCTTTTATTTACACTTCACTTTGCAGTGAGGAGAGTGTGGGATAACTTTATCTGTAACGTAGAGCATTAGGAAGTTAATTTAAATAACTTAACCTTCCAGGATATAACACGTACAGTGGCTCTTTTCTAATAATTAAATAATGAAAATCAGGAAAACTAAGTAAAAGATTAGCTTAAAGCATTTAAGTCTATACAGGATATAAAGGCTGTAAGTTAAATCTATTAATTAAAGTAGCTTAGGTGTTAACATTTATCCTAAGCTGCGCTTTTAGTTCTGTATATTTACCTATCTAAATAAGTGGTTAAGAAGTCAGACCTGCTTTTTAAGCCTGGAAATTTAAACTTTTATATAGTTACTAACAGGGTAGATTACACTAACTTCTCTAAGGAGTTACAGCAGGAAGCCTAATACCTAGGGAGGATAGTGGTTTTAAGTAAGTGGAGTCTTTTAACCTTTTAGTGGATATTAACAGCTTTAATAAACGGGGATTAAACATTTATAGATATAATATGTAAAGTTATTCTTAAAAACTGCCACTTAAATAGGGTTATCAGCTTTAAGGAGATAAAATACTTACCTGGAACTAATAAGACACCATATATTTAGAAGCTAAAGACCCTATTAAATCTCTTTACACATGTATTATCTAAAGGTTATATTTCTAATATAATAAATAAAGATCTTAAAAGGCAGGGAAGAGGTGTAAAGCTTAATTAAATAACGGAGTTATATCTAATAGTAAAGTTATTTAAGTGTTAACGTTAGGAATCGTAAATGTAAGGATAAAATAAGTCTAATTTATTTAATTCCTAGAAATAAGAATAATACAGAGGTTACTTTAAGTTTATTAGTTTTATATAAACTGTAACTACATTATTAAACCCCCTTTAATTATAAGGATAATTAATAACATATACACAGTTAAAGGGATTAAAACTTATACAGGCTTAACAGGGTTACGTGCCTGTCAGGTTACCCTATAGCCCCGTCCAGCCCCTATCCCCCTAATTATTATAATATCACCTGAAAGTTCCTAATATTATAGGCACTTTTCACCATCCCCACTTTTAATCACAATTATAATAAAATCCTATAAACCTTATTAACCTAAACGGCAACAGTCGTTATAGACTATAAGGGAGATAATAGTAAGGTTAACCATTATTAAGTGCCGTTAGTTATAAATGTGGAACAGGCCGTACTTATAGATTTATAAGAAACAGTCCGGCCTTAGGGGGCTAGTGCTGTCTGTAAAAAGGATATAAGATTACAGGTTACTAATATAATCTAACTATAATGCAGTTATATAAGTGAATTTAAACTAAAACTCAGTCTTATTAAACGTAAGCAAAAGTAACTATACCGCTAGTAATCTACACGTAATTATATGTAAACTAAGCTAATAAAAAACGAGGAAAAACGTCTGTATATTAAGTTCTCCCCAGCTTAATGTAAAACTTAGCATAGGACTTATAAGCCTATATAGCAAGCTTACACGTTTCTTAATACTAGAGCTGTAGGTTAGATTTAACTTACGTCACTTATTTAACCTTATAAATAATCCAGATTAAAAAGGGCCGCCTAAGCCGGATTATATAACCGTTAACTCTGGCGTTAAAAGAGCCGTTAAGTGGTTATTAAGGGCTATAACCCAGCCTAAACCCAAACTGGCGCTAATAGTTAAATAACGTGTAAGCTGGGTATTTAGAAGGGTTAAAGTATTAAGATAAGGAGACGAATAAGTTGATAAATTTAGTAAAAAACTCAGTTATAATACTTTTAAAGTATAAATAGGGGGGGTTATCTAGTATAAAAGAGGTATTAACTAGGCTATTAGTAGTCCTGTCCTTTACACCTAGGGTTTTAAGAATAGGGAGCGCCACCTACAGCTTACTAAACTAGGTAAGTAGTGAATTAAGGGGATTTAGGGGGTTATAATTAGTAAGATCCGGGAGATAAAGGAGATAGGGGAGATAAGGGGTAATATTAGAGAAGGGAGGTATAATCTCCTTAAAATACAGCCAGTTATTAAGATTATATACTATTAGTACCCTAATTACATATATATTAAAATAAGGCTCTGTTAACCTAATATCTCTTAAAAATAAACTTTAAGGAAAGGTGTAGTGTATAACCTTAACAGGCGGTATATAGAGTTTAAGCGGTATGTTCTGGGGATAAAGGCTGTTATTTATAATAACGTACTTTAATTAGGGAAGTATAAAAGGTCCTATTATATTAATATATATATCTAATTCTATTAAGTTTAACTATAAGGTAAGTTTGCGAAACTTTATATTATAAACTATAGTGTAAAAGCGATTATACAGGGCTTACCACATTAAAGGGGCAGCACGTTTTAACATAAGCGGAGTCTAAGGGCGCATATGCCTACTAGCTGGTGTTTCCAGCATACTAGGACCGCTACCCTGGATAAAACCTATAACACCTGTGTATTATAGCCAGACCTAACTAATCATCTCTTTAGCCATTTTAAAGCTAATCTTGTTAATAATATAGGCCACCTTAAGTTACGTAAGTAACAGCTTATTATAGTCTTAATTAGCGGGGTAAGTAATAGTAACTACCTGCAGATGTAAGATTACTGTTTCTATCACCTTAAACCCAGAGAACAGCGTAGCGTTAATATAGAGCAGTAACGCCCCACTTAGAAGCTCTTATACTTAATTATACCATACTTACATAATATTAGCAATAAGGTCGTTATATTATATTTAATTAACTGTAATAAACTTATAATTAATAAATCTTTAATAATAAGTCTAGGGTAAAAGGGGGTGGTAAAGCTGTTAAGTTTTAACCCCCTTTTAACTTTAAATATAAGCTAATATCTCACTTACGTTATTATTATTATCGTCTCTCCACTAACGCCCTATAAAAAATGCAAGTATTACATTACACTTATAATTACTAACGTTAGCTGTCTCACACTTTTATTATTAAACATCACTATCCTTAAAACACATTATTATAACATTACCTTAATCGTTACGTAAGGCGGCATTCTGGCGCCTCCTTAACTTCTTCAGT
>Ga0247781_1000004_pt1 | contig 62182 bp, 47 predicted proteins | sample UWRJL184509B5_FD_179922 | JGI IMG/M metagenome (GOLD analysis project Ga0247781, IMG submission 179922) | Plant litter microbial communities from Arlington Agricultural Research Station in Wisconsin, United States - UWRJ-L184-509B-5 | ecosystem: Environmental > Terrestrial > Plant litter >...
CGGTGGGCGTGCGGTCGTGCTTGCCTCGTTCACCGCGGTCGCGCTCGCCGTGCCGTTCCTCGCGCTCCGGCGGGGCCTGCGGGGCACCGCCGAGACCTTCGCCGCGGTCGGGCTCCTTCTCCTGCTCCTCGACGGGTACGCCGCCTGGCACGTCGACCTGTTCGGCGTCGCCGGCACCTCCGGCTACGGCTACGCGGGGGCGGTCTTCGCCGGCACCGCCGCCGTGGCCGTCGGGTACGCGCACGTCACCGGCCTGACCGGCCCGCGCTTCGTCGCCCTGGCCGTCGCCCACCCGGTGATCCCGCTGCTGGTCGCGGCGGCCGATCCCGAACCGACCGGCTGGGCGTTCACCTTCGCCGCCGTCGCCGTCCTGGACGTCGCCGTTCTCGCGCTCCGGCGCGGCGGTCTCCTCCTGGCCGCCACCGTCGCCGGCGGCCTGTCCGTACTGGTCGCCACCGTCTTCGCACTGGACGGGCTGTTCCTCACCGGCAACCCCGGCAAGGCCGCCGCGGCGGGTGCCTCGCTGCTGGCCGCCGCCCTGGTCGTGGTCGCCGGCGCCGTCGTGTCCCGCCGCCGGATCGCCCTGACGATCGCGACTGCGCTGCTGGTCGTGGCGGTCGGCGTCGCGACGGGCCGGGTCGCCGTGCTGGTCTTCCCGGGTGACGCCCTGCTGACGGTCGCCCTCGTCGCTTTCGCCCTCGCCCTCGCCGTCGTCGCTCTCGCCCGCACGACAGCCATGCCCGGCGCCCGCTACGGCGCTCTGGCCGTGATCGCGGGACCGGGCCTGGTCGGCTTCGTCCGGGCCGTCGAGGCCGGGGTACAGGCATTCGACACCACCCGCGGCGGCCCGACCGGCTGGGAACTGCCCGCGGCTCTGGCCGTGCTCGGCGCGGCCTCGGTCCTGCTCGTGCCGGCCGGATGGCGCCGGGTCGCCGCACTGGGCGCCGGCGCCGTCGTGGTCCTGGCGATCCCGGCCGGGCTGGGCCTGCCCTGGTGGACCGCCCCGATTCTCGACGCAGCCCTGGTCGCGGCGGGGATGTGGCTCGGCCGGGGCCGTTCGAGCTGGGTCGTCCACGGTCCCGGCCTGGCCGTCGGGCTCCTGCCCCCGCTCGCGCTGGTCCTGGTCGAGGACGGGCACCCGCTGCGGCGGCTGCTGCTCGGTGTGGCCGGGGTGGCTGTGGTGATCGCCGGTGCGCTCACCCGGCTGCGCGCCCCGGTGCTGCTCGGCGGCGGGGTGCTGGTCGTGCTGGCCCTGCATGAGCTGGCCGAGGTCTGGGAGCTGATCCCGCGCTGGATCCCGCTCGCGGTGGCCGGCCTCGTGCTCGTGCTGATCGCGACTACCTTGGAACGCCGGCGTCGCGACCTGGATCGGGTGCGCGCCGCGCTTCACCGGATGACCTGACCTGCCGTTCTTCACCCCATGCATCGGTGTGCCGAGCAAACTGGGTTCTGCAGCAGGAATCCAGAACCGGATCGGAGCACGATGTCGGCCATCCGCCTCCAAGCGTGCTTCGGCGTCTGGGTCCTCGCCCTGACCACCGTCTTCTACACGCTTCCGGCGTACGGCATGTACTCGTGGGCGGCGATCGGCCTCTCGGCGGCCGCGGCGGTGCTGGTCGGGGTGCGGGTGCACGGGCCGGCGCGGCGCCTGCCCTGGTACCTGCTGTCGGCGGTGCTGGTGAGCTTCTCGTTCGGCGACACCACGTACAACGTCCTCACCGACTTTCTCGGCCTGCGGCGCCCGTTCCCCTCCGTGGCCGACGTGTTCTACCTGCTGGTCTACCCGATGCTGGCGACGGCTTTGCTGATCTTCATCCGGCTCTGCTCCGGTGCCGGCAACCGGGCCGCGCTGCTCGACGCGCTCCTACCGACCGTCGGCCTCGGCCTGCTCGCCTGGGTCTTCCTCATCTCGCCCTCCCTGCGCGACTCCGACCTGGGCTTTTTCGACAAGGTGGTCTCGGCCTGCTATCCGCTGGGCGATGTGTTGGCGCTCGCGATGCTCGCCCGCCTACTGACCGCGGGTGGCCGCAAACCCGTCGCGTTGCACATCCTCGGCGTCGGCGTCGTCAGCCTGCTGGTCACCGACGTCCTGTACGGCCTGCGGCAGCTCGCCGGCACCTGGCACGTCGGCGGCCCGATCGACTCCGGCTGGGTGCTCTTCTATGCCGCCACCGCGCTCTCCGCCCTGCATCCGTCGATGCGGGAGTTGACGGTGAGCGAGCAGCCGTCGGAAGGCCTCGCGGACGGGCAGGGGCAGGGTCGGCGCCTCGTCCTCATGTCGGTCGCCGCGCTGACCGCCCCGGCCGTGCTGCTGGTCGAGGACCTCAGGGGCCGGGTCTCCGACGCCCCGATGATCGCCTTCGCCTCCGGCGCGACGTTCCTGCTCGTCATCGCCCGGGTCGGCGGGCTCATGCAGGAGCAGCGCGCGACCGTGGCTCGCGAACGCACGCTGCGCCTCGCCGGCGCCGACCTGATCGCCGCCAGCAGCTTGATCCAGGCAGGCACCGTGCTGACCCGGGCCGTCGCGTCGATGATCCCGGCCGGCCTGGACCACCGGTTCGTCATGCGATCCGTCGACGCCGAGCCGGACGTGGTCGTCGGGTCGAGGACCACCGGCCGGATCCGGATCGCGGACCTGCCGCCGGAGGTCGCCGACCAACTCGGCGGCTTCGAGTGGGCGCTGTGCGTCGAGGCGACTACCGCCGGGCGCGTGTCGGGCGCCCCGCTCCGCCGCAACGAGGTTTTCCTGGCCGCCGTCGAGAGCCTGCTGAACAGCCTGGAACCGCTGTTCCAGGCGCTGATGGCCCAGGGCTCGACAATCGTCGAGCGGATCAAACTGACCGACGAGGTGAACCTGCGCAGCAGCGAGGACTACTTCCGGGCCCTGATCCAGAGCGCCTCCGACGTGATCCTCATCGTCGGCGACGACGAGATCGTCCGGTACGCCAGCCCGTCCGCGCTGCCGGTCTTCGGCCGCACCGACCTGATCGGTGTGCCGCTGGGCCGGCTCATCGCCGGCATCGACCACGGCAAGCTGGGCCGCCTGCTCGACGAGGTGCGCGCCGGGCGCGGCTCCCGCGACGGCATCGATCTGATCGCGGTCTCCGGGGACGACCTGCTGTTGCAGGTCGAGTGCACCTGCCGCGACCTGCGCGACGATCCGGCCGTGAGCGGGATGGTCGTCACCATCCGCGACGTCACCGAGCGCCGCCGGCTCGAGACCGACCTGGCCCACCAGGCGTTCCACGACACGCTGACCGGCCTGGCCAATCGCGCGCTGTTCCAGAACCGGCTCGAGTACGCGGCGTCGTACGCCTCGGAACGCCGGCACGAGGTGGGCGTCCTCTTCGTCGACCTGGACGACTTCAAGGAGGTCAACGACAGCCTCGGGCACGCCGCCGGCGACCAGTTGCTGACCACGGTGGGCCGCCGCATCACCGACGTGGTCGGCCCGGTCAGCACCGTGGCCCGCACCGGTGGGGACGAGTTCGCCGTGCTGATCGAGCACGTCACCGACCCCGGCGACGTCGAGCGGGTCGCCGGCCTGATCGTGGCCGCGCTGGCCGAGCCGATCGAGGTCAGCGACACGACCGGCGCGACCCACCTGGTCCAGTGCGCGGCCAGCGTCGGCGTCGCGACCAGTGCCGAGGCGGCCGGGATCAGCGAGCTGCTGCGCCGGGCCGATGTGGCGATGTACGGCGCGAAGACCGAGGGCAAGAACACCTGGCAGCGCTACCGGGACGAGATGCACGACGCGATGCTGCAGCGGCTCGAGATGCGTGCGGCGCTCAGCGAGGCGGTCGCCGGCGACCAGTTGCGCCTGCGGTTCCAGCCCATCGTCGACCTGCCGACCGGGAGGGTGGCCGGGCTCGAGGCGCTCGTACGCTGGCAGCACCCGATGCGCGGGCTGCTCGGGCCGGACGAGTTCATCGAGCTCTCCGAGGAGAGCGGCGCCATCGTCGGGATCGGCGGCTGGGTGCTGCGTGAGGCGCTGCGCACCTTCACCGAGTGGCGAGCGACCGCGGCCGGCAGCCGACTGCGGTACGTCAGCGTGAACGTTTCCGCCCGGCAGTTCCGTACGCCTGGGTTCGTCGACCAGGTGCGGGAGGTGATCGCCGAGACCGGCGCCCACCCGGAGTGGGTCCTGCTCGAGATCACCGAGAGCTTGGTGCTGCACGACGCCGACCAGGTCTGGCGCGATCTCGGCGAGCTCCGCGAGATGGGCGTGCGCATCGCCATCGACGACTTCGGCACGGGATACTCGTCGCTCAGCTACCTGAGCCAGATGCCGGTGGACGTCCTGAAGATCGACAAGTCGTTCATCGACGACATCCTGCACAGCCGGCAGCAGATGGCGCTGGTCGAGACGATCATCAACCTGGCCCGCACGTTCGACCTGGCCGTGATCGCCGAAGGCGTCGAACTCGACGAGCACCGCGTGGCGCTCACCGAGATGGGCTGCCCCTACGGCCAGGGCTATCTCTTCGCCAAGCCGCTCACCCACGAAGACTTCCAGGAGTTCCTGCGCACGCGGCACGCGGCCCTCTCGCACTGAGGTGGACCCCTGGTCGCTTCCGCCCTCCTCAGTTTCCGCCGACGATGGACTCCGCGACCCGGCGGAGCTGGATGTGGTCGGGGCTGAAGCCGGCGGCGATGTCCGGGTGCAGACCCGACCGGGTTTGGTCGAGCAGTTGCTCGGTCACCTGGTCGACGCTCGCACCCGCGTACGTGTGCCGGATCTTGTCGGTGGCGGCCTGAAGTGCCGAGGTGAGTTGCTCCTCGAGCGGCCCGCGTAGCTTCTCCTCGACCGGGTTGAGGGTGTGCGGATCGAGCGTGACCTGCGGCTCTGTGGACATCTGGCCTCCCGTGGTGATCGGCGTGACGCGGATACCCACCCGCGTCACGCTGTTAAACGCGTTTACCCCCGTCCGCGTTTCACCTCGAAGAAGGTGTCGGTGCGCATAAGGGTGACAACGGAGTCGAACATGCTCGACGCCTCGTCGCCCGCTGGAACCGTGTCGATGATCGGGCCGTGCAGGCCGCGAGCGGCGCCCTCCACATGCAACACGGGCGAGCCGATGCCCGGGCCGGCCAGCTGGAGGGCGGCCTCGTGCGATTCGCGGACGGCCTCGTCCCAGCGCTCGTCGTCAAGAATCGTCTTCGCGTCCTCGACACCGGCGGCCGCCGCGGCCTGGTCGACCAGCTCGTCGTTCAGCGTGGCGCCCTGCTCGTGCACACGGGTGCCCAGCTCGGTGTAGAACGCGGCGGCCGTATCCGCACGCTTGTCGGCACGCAGCGCCTCGACCAGGCGCAACGCCCGGAACGACGCGATCACCCTGCCGCGGTACTTCGCGGGGATGTTGTCGCCGTTGAGCTCCAACAGGCTCATCGCCCGCCAGGTCACCATGACGTCCCGTTCGGGGGCGACCGCCACCAGCCAGCGCGACGTACGCCAGGTGAACGGACACGCGGGATCGAAGTAGTAAGTCGCTTCCATGCCTGCAGCCTAGATCGGCGACCTTGCGAACAGCGGCGATGGGGTCCTCGCCGGATGAGAGGTGCCGGTGGCCCAAGCGGAGGCTCTCGATCCCCTTGAACCACCGGCAACCCCCTTCGCTACCCGTTCGTGGCGGGCCTAATCACCACCGGGTGAATCACTTCGGACATCACGTCCGGGAGAAGTTCGGCGAGAGCGGCCAGCCCGTCGCGGCTCAGCACCGACTCGGGATGGAACTGCACACCGGCGAACCCGGGCCCACGCAGCGCGTGCACGGCCGAATCGGCAGCGTCGCGGGCGATCTCCACCCGGCCGTGTGCGGTCGCGACCTCGTCCGCCGACGCGAGCGCGGTGAAACTCGAATAGAAACCGACCCGCCGGGCAGTGCCGAAGAGCTCGATCTCGCGGGCCAGCCCCTGATAGGGCGAGTCGCGCCGGTGCAGGTCGAGCCCGAGCAGTCCGGCGAGGATCTGATGGCCGAGGCAGACCGCGAACAGTGGCTTGCGTTCGTCGAGGCGCGCGGTGATCAGCTCGCGCATCGCCGCGATCTTGGGATCGTTCCGGTCGCCCGGATCGCCCGGCCCCGGCCCCGCGATCACCAGATCGGCGCCGGCCACGTCGACCTTGACGGTCGCCAGCTCGGCGACCACGGTCTCGGCGACCACTGCCTCGACGGGATCGGGAGCTGTCGGCGTGGGCGAATCGGTCGTCGGGAGGAGCACGGTCCACGGCACGACCGTCACCGAGAGGCCCAGGGCCTTCAGCTGGTGGGCCAGCATCGCGGTGAAGGTGTCCTCACCGTCGATGATCACGGCGGTCCGGCCCGCCAGCTCGGGGATCGTGAGGGCTCCCGGTGCCCGCGAGTCGAGCCAGAAACGGGCGAGTCCGTCGTTGCGGGCGGCCAGCGCCGTCTGCACCTCGGGCGACTCGGCTTCCGGCGGCGCCGGCTCGGGCCTCGAGGTGACGGCGCCGAGCGCGGCCAGAATGCCCGCCGCCTTGATGTGCGTCTCCGCGACCTCGCCCGCCGCTGTCGAGTGGCGCACGAGCGTCGCGCCGACCGGCACGCGCAAGGCACCCTCCGGGGAGATCTCCGCGGTGCGGATCAGGATCGGCGCGTCCAGCGTCTGCCGACCCTGGTCGTCGTGGTCGAGCAGGGCGAGCACCCCGGCGTAATAGCCACGTCCGCGGCGCTCGTGCCGGGCGATCACCCGGCAGGCGTTCTCGACCGGGCTGCCGGTCACGGTCGGGGCGAACATCGTCTCGCGCAGCACGTCACGCACGTCGAGCGAGCCGCGTCCGGCCAGCAGATACTCGGTGTGGGTCAGATGGGTCATCTGCTTGAGGTAGGGCCCGGCGACCTGACCGCCGTGTTCGGCCACCGTCGCCATCATCTTGAGCTCCTCGTCGAGGACCATGTATAGCTCCTCGACCTCCTTCGGGTCGCGCAGGAAGTCGAGCAGGCGACCGGAGCCGTTGCGGAAGGTGCCGCTGATCGGGTTCATCATGGTGATCCCGTCGGCGACGCTGACGTGCCGCTCCGGAGTGGCGCCGACGAGCGTGCGGGTGCCCGTGTGCACGAGAAACGTCCAGTAGGTGCCCTGTTCCGACGCGAGCAGCCGGCCGAAGGCGGCCCGTGCGGCAGCGACCGGATCCCCGTCGACCCGGCCGTGGTAGACGCGGTGGATCACGAAGTTGGCACCCTCGCCGTGGCCGATCTCGTCGCGCAGCACGTCCTCGACGATCGCGCCGTAATCGTCGTCGGAGAGGTCGAACCCGCCGTCGCTGATGCTCAGCGGACCGGGCGGAAAGGCGTCGAGCGGCTCCTTCCGCGACGACCGTACGACCAGGCATTCGAGCGGCACGCCGTCGTCGACGCAGTCGAACCCGCGCTCGGTGATCTGCCGGTAGGGGATGACGGCCAACGTGGGCCGGCCTCGGTGCAGCGGGATGTCGTCGAGCGAGGCGACGGTAACGACGTCACCGGCGAGCACCTCGACGTGGTCGGCGCCGTCCCGGTGGAGCAGGGCGAAAGGCCGCATGGTGGTCCTCTTTCGGGTCTCGGCGGCGCCGACCGAGGTCCGACCAGACGAAGACGGCCGCCTCGGGGAGGCGGCCGCGTGGTTGTCTACGCGCGAAAGGGATGGCCGCCGATCAGGCGGGCCACCAGTTCAATCGCGCGTGCAGCATGTCGGCGAGCCTACGACCCATCGCGATCCCCGGACCAGACCTGTCCCAGATTTCCCCGGCTGTGCCGCGCGCGGCGAGCAGTCACGCGGGGGCGGGGTGGCATCGGTCGGGCGAAGGCGGTCGGGCGAAGGCGGTCGGGCGAAGGCGGTCGGGCGAAGGCGGTCAGGCGAAGGCGGAGCGGACCGCGTTCCGGGCCCAGAGCATGCGGCCGATGGCGCAGTCGGGGTGCTCGCCGAACTCCTGGGCCACCAGTTCCGCGCAGCGGGCCTCGCCGAGGCTGGAAACCGTCGTGACCACCACCTCGCGGATCAGCTCGGGGGTGGGGCGCTGGGAACGCTGCAGATTCGAGGCGAACAAAGCTTCGGACCAGATGTCGTCGAGGACTGGACTCATCGGAAACCTCCTGCCGGGCGGTGCGTGCGTGGCTCGCGACTTCCAGAACACCCGAACGGGGATGCAGGTCTGCTGCACGGCGGGTGCGCGTGGGTTGCATGCGTCGTCATTTGCCGAGCAGCCGCACAACCGGTACCAACCGGATAAGGTGCCCGTGCCGGATGCTGCGTTCCGACCCGGCCACGGCCGGGATCCTGATCATCATGCTGACGGCTCGGGTGCAGGAGCAGGACGTCGAGGGCGGGTTCAGCGCGGGTGCCGACGACTACGTGACCAAGCCCTTCAGCCCGCGCGAACTGGTCGCCCGCATCCAGGCACTGCTGAGCCGGCCGACCATCGCACGATTGTCGACAACCGCCACGACGCCATCGAGATCGACTCCACCGAGAACGTCGGCACCACCGTCACCCTGAGCCCCCGGCCGAACCGTAGGAGGGGCCGGCTTCGCCTGGCGGTCCACCCGGCCGAAACCGTCGGTACCCACCACGGAACGTATTGACAATCTTGCCCAGAGTGTCACCGTTTGAGTCTTCGCGGAGAAGGCGGCACTATGCTTCGGTGCGAAGTCCCCGAAACCTCGTCATCGCTGTCGCCGCAGCCGTGATTCTGGGCGGTGGCGGCCTGATCGTTCTGGGTATGGCCGACGACGATCCCGGTGTCCTGCCGAGCGCGCTGACCGGCGGCCGGCCCAGCCCGACCGGCCTGAGCGCCGCGGAACTGGCCAAGATCGAGCGTGCGAAACGGGCCAAGCAGCTCGATGCGGCCCTCCGGCTGGTCGCGGCCCAGACCCCCGATTTCTCGGTCGCCGTCCTCGACAAGAGGACCGGCCAGACGTACGCGTACCAGGGGGCGACGAAGTTCGATACCGCGAGCATCGTCAAGGCGCAGATCCTGGCCTGTGAGCTGCTCAAGGCCCAGGACGCCGAGCGGCAGCCCACCGAGAGCGAGATGGCCCTGGCCACGCCGATGATCCAGCTCAGTGACAACAACGCCACCACCGAACTGTTCGAGCACCTCGGCGGCAAGTCCGCGATCACCAAGTGCAACAAGCGGCTCGGCCTGACCCAGACGACCGTGAACACGGCCTGGGGCCTGACCCGCACGACGGCCGGCGACCAGATCAAGCTGCTGTCGAAGTTCGTCGACGTCAAAGGCCCGCTCGACGCGAGCTCCCGCAAGACCGCGTTCAAGCTGATGAACACCGTCAGTGACGACCAGGACTGGGGTGTGCCGGCGATGGCGAAGCCGGGCGAGACCGTGACGGTCAAGAACGGCTGGGACACGCGCTCGGCCGACAACGGCCTGTGGGCGGTCAACACGATCGGCCGGGTCACCTCGCCCGACGGCAAGGTGAACGTCTCGGTGGCCGTGCTGTCGCACAACAATCAGTCGATGGACAGCGGCATCGCGCTGGTCGAGAAGGTGGCGAAGCTGACCCGCCAGCACCTGAAGTATTGACACAGGTGCGTCCAGACAAGCACATTAGTGATCGTTAAGGAATGGCCGTCAGGAGTTGCGCGCGCGGAGCGCCAGATTTCATAGACGGGTATGGATGAGTTCACCGAAAGGTCGGAGGCTCTGGGGCATCCCCTCAACCAGGAGGTTCCGTTGACCCGACGTGCCCTCGTCGTCCTGCTCCTCGCCCTCGCCGCTCTCTTCCCGGCCGGCGCCGCCTATGCCGCGGACTCCAAGGCCACTGTTCTGTCCCGCTGGACCCAGCCGACCGCGGGCAGCACCGCGGAATGGAACGCGGCCCGTAACAACCGCCCGCCCTGGGCGTCGTACGGCTTCGACTGGTCCACCGACTACTGCTCGACGAGCCCGGACAACCCGCTGGGCTATCCGTTCGAGAACTCCTGCTGGCACCACGACTTCGGCTACCGCAACTACAAGGCGATCGGCACGTTCTCGGCCAACAAGGCCAGGCTCGACAGCACGTTCTACGAGGACCTGAAGCGGGTCTGCGCCAACTACGGCGGCGTCTCGGGAGCGGCCTGCAGCAGCCTCGCCTGGACCTACTACCAGGCGGTCAAGAATTTCGGTTCGCTGACGGCGGTCAAGCAGGCCGACATCGACAAGGCGGCGGCGATCCTCAAGCAGCCGGCCGCAGCGAAGAACTAGCGCGGTATTCACCTCGACGTCACCGGCCGTTGGAGCCGCTCCACGGCCGGTGACGGCATCCTGCAACGATGTTGGGATTCCTGGCCGGTGCACTCGCGGCCTCCTGGGGCGTACTGATCGCCTGGCTCGACCAGTCACCCCCGAGCCCGCGTACGCGAAAGCTCTGCACCGCCCTGCTGGTCGCCTCGGGGGCTGTGGTCGTGGCCGGGGGCGTCGCGGTGACGGTCTACTAAAGGCGGAACGTCCCTCCGTCCATTAGTGCGGGGGATGTCAAACGAGTGTTCTAAAACAGTCTTAAAAGCCGCGAAAGCCCGGACGAGTCGCTCGCCTAGCCGGCTGTGTGGTCGGCGACCCACGTGTCGAACGAAAGTGCCGGGCGGCCGAGGATCCGCTCGACGGTGTCGGTGGCGAGGGAATTGCCCGCGGCGGCGTCGTCGAGGAAGCGCAGCACCGCCTCGGCTTCGGGAGCCGGCATGAATCGCGAGAAGTGGGCCAGTCCCTCGGTACGAGTGAGGGCGTTCACGGTCGCGTCCGGCCTGATCGCCGCCACCTGATCGCGTTGGCTCAGCCGTACCGGTCCGGTGAGGATGCCGGTGGTGTTGTCGTCTCCGGTGAGGGCGGCTACCGCGACGGCGGCGATGTCGCGTTCGTGGATCGGGGCGGTGCGCGCCTCGGGGCGGTAGAGCGCGACCGGTCCCGGACGGGTCCACGGCAGTGCGTTCGTCGCGAGGACCAGCGGGCGGATCGGGATCACGGTCAGATCGGGTGCGGCCGCGAAGGCGTCCTCGATCGCACGGTGCTCCTCCGTGATCGGGTTGCCCGCGGACGTGGGATGCAGGACGCTGCCCGAGGAGAGCAACACGATCCGCCGTACGCCGGTCTCGCGGGCGGCTTCGAGGACGCCTGGGACGCTCTCGCGGTTGGCGTAGAGGAAGACCTGCTCGACGCCGTCGAAGGCCGGGATCAGGGTGGCCGGTTCGGTCAGGTCGACGCGGAACTGGCCGGGCTCGGGGCGGCGGGCGGAGGCCCGCACAGGCACGCCGCGGGCGATCAGGCCGTCGAGGACGAGTTGGCCGACGCTGCCGCGCGCGCCGATGACGAGAGTGTTCATACCTGGCTCCAGCACGTGATTTCCGTGCGCCAAGGGGCCGAGCCGGCGACGAGGCGTTCCGACGCCGCACCTCGCTGAGCGGAACGATAGCGCGCGCTTCGCCAAGCCGCCAACCGGGAACCGGCGGGTGCGGCCACCGGCCGATCGACTCTCGTCCCGGGTATCCCGGGGGAAAGCATTCGCCAAACGTGGGCGGAACCTCGGTCTGATGAATAAAGAGATCTCGATGGCTTGACTAAAGTCGCCAGGCTCCGAGGATGGGGCGATGGGATCTGTCCGGCGAACCTTTCTCGCGCTCCTCGCTGCCGTCGCAGTCGTCTTCGCCGTGCCGACGCCTGCCCTCGCGCACGGCACGCTCGCCATGTCGACCCCGGCGAACAACGCTACAGTGACGGCGCCGCTGGGCAGTGTGGAGCTCTACTTCACCGAGCAAGTGCCGGACAACGCCTGGTTCGCGGTCACCGCGCCGAACGGCGGGCGGGTCGACAACGGGTGGGAGCACGCGAGCCCGCGACCGCTGGACAAGCCGGTGACCGAATACTTCATGGCGAACGGGAAGTTCGAGCCGAAGCAGTACACGACCGGCTATCCGGCGCGCGTGAACGTCGCCCACTTCCCGGCGGCAGGCGAGTACAAAGTCGACTATCAGTCGCAGGCCTCCGACGGGGACTCCGTTCACGGGACGCTGACCTTCAAATACACCGGACCGGCGACGACCGCACCGGCCGGCTGGACGCCGCCGACCGGCCAGGCCGATCCGGCGCTGACCGGCAAGCAGGGCGCGGCCCCCTCGGCGGCGGCCGCCGTCCCGTCGTCGTCGTCGCCCACCGCCGCCCTGCCGAAGGGCGACGACAGCAATCTGCTCGGCTGGCTCGGCGCTGGGGCGGTCGCGGTGGCCCTGGCGGGCGTCGTGATCTGGCGGCTACGAGTTGCGAGTGCCGGCCCCCAAATCAAAACCGCGGCGGGCAGAACCGCGGCGGGCAAAGCAGCGGCGGGCAAAGCAGCGGCTGGCAGAACAGCGGCCGGCAGAACAGCGGCTGAGAGAACAGCGGCCGGCAGAACAGCGGCTGAGAGAACAGCGGCCGGCAGAACAGCGGCTGAGAGAACAGCGGCTGGGAGGGTGGTGCCGATCGCTGTCGGCGCGGTTGTCGTGGCGTTGATCGGCGGCTACGCGCTGGGCCGGAGCACGGCGCCCGAGCCGCTGCCGGTTACCCCGGCCCCACCGGTGGTCGCGCCTGCGGCCCTGATCGGCCCGGGCCACCGGCACGGCGGCGGCGACGGAGGCGCGGCCAGCGTCGACGCTTCCGGGACGACCGTCAGCGCCGGCGGCTACACCCTGCAGCCCGTCCGGCGCTCGCAGGCCGCGGGCAGCACGGTCGACTACGCCTTCCGGATCGTCGGAGCCGACCGCCAACCAGCCACCCGCTTCGCCGTCGTACACGACAAAGCGCTGCACCTGGTCGTGGTCGGCCGCGGTCTCGACGGCTTCCAGCATCTGCACCCCACGATGTCCCCCGACGGGCTGTGGACCGCGCCCCTGAAGCTGCCCAGGCCGGGCGCCTACCGCGTCTTCGCCGACTTCACCGTCGCCCCCACCGAGGGTGCCGACGTCCCGCTCGTGCTCGGCATCGACCACCAGGTGCCGGGCGCCGCCCCCGAACCTACGTTGCCCGCCCCCCGCGCCGATTCCGAGGCCGGTCCGTTCACCGTCACGATGGAGGGCACCCCCGCCCCCGGCGCCACCGTTCCCGTCCTCTTCCGGGTCGCGCGGACCGGCGCCCCCGGCCCCGCGACTCTCGAACGCTACCTGGGCTCGTACGGCCACCTGGTCGTAGTGCGGGAGGGCGACCTCGGCTACGTCCACGTCCACCCCGACGCCGACCTGGCCGACGGCGCGATCAAGTTCGCCGTCTCGATCCCCGGGGCCGCTCGCTATCGCGCTTTCCTGGAGTTCCAGGTAGCCGGCCAGGTCCACCGTGCCGAGTTCACCCTCGACCTGAGCTGAGCCCCCCCCCCGCTGCCGCAGCCGTTCGAACCCCGAACCGGGCCCCACAGCCGGATCCTGCCCACAATCCCCGTGCCGTGGCGCCGCGTCGTCGGGGCTGGGCCGGTGGGGCCGGTGGGGCAGGCGGGGCCGGCGGGGCGATCGGTGGGGTGGGCGCAGCGATCGCCGGACGGTCACAAGGTTCGGTCGACCGCCGCGCCGGCCAGCTCCGTCAGGGCCTCGCGCACCGAGGGGTCCAGCGGCGCCTGGGCCAGCGCGACCAGGGCCGCGTCGGTGCGGACGCGGATCATCTGTTCGATCTGGGTCAGCGCGCCCGTCTCGACGATGATGGAACGCAGATCCGCGGCGCCCTCGGTGTCGAGTGACGGGTTGCCGAAGTGCACGGCCAGCTGGGCCATCTGCTCGCGGGAGGCCGCGTCGCGGGCCAGCGCCATCATCACCGTCGGCTTGCCCTCGCGCAGGTCGTCCAGCGTCGACTTCCCGGTCACGGCCGGATCGCCGAAGACGCCCAGCACGTCGTCGCGCAGTTGGAACGCGTCGCCGAGCGGGTCGCCGAAGTCCACGAAGGACGCGTACAACGCCTTCGGCGCCCCGGCCAGCCATGCGCCGATCTGCAACGGCCGGGTGACCGTGTAGCGGGCCGCCTTCATCCGGATCACCGTCAGCGCGCTCGCCACCGAGCCGTCGCCGACCCCGGAGACCAGGTCCAGGTATTGCCCGGCGATCACTTCGGTGCGCATGAGGGCGAACGCCGCGTACCCCTGGTGGATCTGCCGGACCGGCAGGCCGCACTCGTGGAACATCTGCTCGGCCCAGGCCGCGCAGAGGTCGCCGCAGAGCAGGGCGGTGTTGCGTCCGAAGGCCAGCGAGTCGCCCCGCCAGGAGTGCCGGTCGTGCAGGGTGGCGAAGAAGCGGTGCATGGACGGTTGTCCGCGCCGCCGGTCGCTGCCGTCGATGATGTCGTCGTGGATCAGCGCGAACGCGTGGAACAGTTCCAGGGCGGCCGCCGCGTTGATCACTTCGGGGCAGTCGTCGCCGCCGCCGCCGCGCCAGCCCCAGTAGCAGAACGTGGGCCGGATCCGCTTGCCGCCGGCCAGGATGAAGCGGCGCAGGCTGTCCAGCGCGCCGCGCGGGGCGCCGTCCGGCCACGCCGGGTCCTGCCGGTCGATGAACTCGGCGAGCGCGACGTCGAAGCGCTGCCGCAGCTCGGCGGTGGCGGGCCGGCGGGTCGCCTCGAGTGTCATGATCGCAGCCCCGCGAGGCCCAGCAGCAGGCCCTTCACCTCGGTGGCGGCGACCTGATCCCGTATGCCGGACGGGTCGGAACACAGCAGCACCGGGGCGTCGAGCGGATCGGTGGGCAAGCGGCCGTGCGAACCTCGGACGGCGCGCGCGCCCGCGTCGAGCCCGACCACGTTCAGCACGTACCGCAGCCCCAGTTTCTTGCGGGCCACCGCCGTGATCGCCCGCCGCTTGGCCGCGCCCGGGTCGACCGGGTCGAAGAGGAGCTCCGCCGGGTCGTAGCCGGGCTTGCGGTGGATCTCGACGACCCGCGCGAAGTCGGGCGCCGCCGCGTCGTCGAGCCAGTAGTAGTAGGTGAACCACGCTTCCGGGTCGGCGACCAGCACGAGTTCGCCGGAGCGTTCGTGGTCGAGACCGTACGCCGCCTTGCCCTGGAGATCGAGGACCTGCTCGACGCCGGGCAGCGCCTCGCAGAGCTTCGCCACCGCCGCGATGTCGCCGGGCTCACGCACATAGACGTGGGCGATCTGGTGGTCGGCCACCGCGAAGGCCCGTGACGTCCACGGGTCCAGGTATTCCATCCCGTCCTGCGTGTGGACGTTCAGCAGCCCTTCGGTACGCAGCATCCGGTTGATGTCGACCGGCTTGTTGACGTCGGTGATCCCGTACTCGGAGAGCGCGACCACCGTCACGTCCCGGACGAAAGCGTCGTCCAGCAACGGCGCCAGCACTTCGTCCAGAGCCGTGGCGGCCGCGGCGGCCTGCGGGCTCGACGGGCCGAAGCGCTGCAGGTCGTAGTCGAGGTGCGGCACGTACACCAGGGTGAGATCGGGATTCTTGGTCCGCAGCAGGTGCTGGGCGGCCTTGACGATCCACTGCGACGACGGCATCCCGGCACCCGGCCCCCAGTAGGTGAAGAGCGGGAACGTCGGCAGTTCGTCGTGCAGCGAGGGCGGGAAGGTGTAGCAGTCCGGTTCCTTGCGCCCGTCGGCCCGATAGATGGGCCGCGGCGTGATGGTCCAGTCGACCTGGGCGCCCATCGCGTACCACCAGCAGACGTTCGCGACGGTGTATCCCGGCCGGGCCTTGCGCGCCGCGTCCCAGATCTTCTCGCCCCCCACCAGCCCGTTGTGCTGCCGCCAGAGGAACACCTCGCCGAGGTCGCGGAAGTACCAGCCGTTGCCGACGATCCCGTGCTCGGCCGGGGTCGCCCCGGTCAGGAAGGTCGACTGGGCGGAACAGGTCACGGCCGGCAGGACGGTCCCCAGCGGGGCCTGGAAGCCCCGGTCGGCGATCGCCCGCAGGCGCGGCATGTGCTCCAGCAGGCGGGGGGTGAGCCCGACGACGTCGAGCACCAGAAGCTGGGTCATCGGGCAGCCACCTCCGCGGCGAGCAGGTCACGGGCGAAGGCCAGTTCGGCCGCGATACCGTCGGCGACCCCGGCCGCGTCGCGCGGCCGCTGGTCCTCCGGCAGCACGCCCCAGGTGTAGGTCTCGACGTCGAAGTGCTCGCAGCGTGGCCCCGGCGCGTTGAGGAGTTGGTGCACCGCCTCGCGCAGCACGGGCACTGTCGAGGTCAGCGGCGCGGACGGTTCGGCGTGCAGCGGCACGTGGTAGTGGATGCGCCACGGCCCGGGCAGCTTCTCGTCGAGGGCCGTGTCGAGGTCGTCGGTCGCCGGGCCGAGCGCCGAGCGGGTCTGATGCAGGAACCGCGGCTCCACATACGTCCGCAGCACCTTCTCGGCGGCCTGCGGATCCTCCGCCTGCAGCGCCGCCGACACCTGCACCTTGACCACCGGCACCCCGGCCGCGCGCAGCCGGTCGAGCGCCTCAGCCGGATCCTCCCACGCGCAGGCCAGGTGCGCGAGGTCGAGGCAGACGCCCAGCCAGCGGGTGTCGACCCCGGCGAGCAACTCGGCGGCCTGCGTGGTGTTCTCGATGACGCAGCCGGGCTCGGGTTCGAACCCGACCCGGATCGTGCGCCCGGTCTGGCCGGCGATCTGGTCGAGCCCGCGGGCCAGCTCGTCGAGGTTCCGGCGGGCGGCGTCGGCCCGGCCGGCGTCCCACGGCGTGCGCCAGGCGAGCGGGAGCGAGGAGATCGAGCCGTACGAGGCGGTGTCCGGCATCAGGTCGGCGAGCACGGTCGCCAGGTCGAGCGTGTAGTCGAGGCGGTCGCGCGACGTCCAGTCGGGGTAGTAGACGTCCAGTTTGACCACGGGCGCCTGGAACGCCTCGTACGGGAAGCCGTTGAGGGTCACCACCTCGAGGCCGCGCACATCCAGCTCCCGTCGCAGCCGCCGCCGCAGGTACGGGTCGGCGGCCAGCTCGGCGGCCGCGGGCGCGGCCAGCCACAACCCCAGCCCGAGCACGTCGGAGCCGAGGCGCCGCCGGATCGGCAGGGCGTACGTGTCCAGCTGGGCGACGATCCCGGCCAGGTCCTCGGCCGGATGCACGTTGGTGCAGTAGCTCAGATGCATCAGCTGCCTCCGCGCAGGATGGAGTTGCCGGCGAAGGTGAGCCCGGCGTCCTCGTGCTCGGTGAGGTCCAGCCGCCCCGACTGCCCATAGAACTCCACGGGGTTGCGCCAGAGCACCCGGTCGACGTCGTCCTCGTCGAAGCCCCCGGCCAGCATCGCCTCGGCGGTCCGGCGGGTGAGCAGCGGATCGGAACGTCCCCAGTCGGCCGCCGAGTTGACCAGGATTCGCTCCGGGCCGTACTCGCGCAGGATCGCCACCATCCGCTCCGGCGACATCTTGGTGTCGGGATAGATGGAGAAGCCGGCCCAGACCCCGGCGTCGCGGGCGGCCGCCACGGTGACCTCGTTGAGGTGGTCGAGGGCCACCCGGCCCGGGTCGATGCCCGACGCCTTGATCACGTCGATGCTGCGTTCGGTGCCGCGCGCCTTGTCCCGGTGCGGGGTGTGCACCAGGGCGGGCAGGTCGTGGTCGAGCGCGAGGGCGAGCTGGGCCGCGAACGCCTCGTCCTCGGCCGGGGTCATCGAGTCGTACCCGATCTCGCCGACCGCCACCACGCCGTCCTTGGCGAGGTAGCGGGGGAGCAGGTCCAGGACCGGCCGGCAGCGCGGGTCGTTGGCCTCCTTGGGGTTCAGCGCGATCGTGGCGTGGTGCTTGATGCCGAACTGGCCCGCGCGGAACGGCTCCCAGCCGATCAGCGAGTCGAAGTAGTCGGCGAACGAGCCGGGGTTCGTGCGGGGCTGGCCGAGCCAGAACGCGGGCTCGACGATCGCTTGCACGCCGGCCTCGGCCATCCGCTGGTAGTCGTCGGTGGTGCGTGAGGTCATGTGGATGTGCGGGTCGAAGATGCGCATCAGTCCTCCTTGAGGGCCAGCAGGGCGAGCGCGTCCGGCGGCAGGTCCCGTCCGGCGGCGTGACGTTCGAGGGCGAAGGCGCGGAGCATGGCGAGCAGCTCGGGGTCGGTGCGCTCGGCGAGCCGATGAACCCCGGCCAGGGGTACGCCCATGAAGACGCATTTGAGCACCGCCTGACGCCACGTTTCCTGGTCGAGCCGGTCCGAGTACGGACCGAGCGCGGCCGCGACCAGCCGGGTGTCGTTGGTGCGCAGCGCGTCCTCGAGCAGCGGCACCGCCGCGTCCCCGATCGGCAGCAGTGGCAACGCCTTCAGCACGGCCAGCTTCTCGGCCGGGTCCCCGTACCGGTAGATCTCGGCGACCTCGTCGGCGGGCACGGTCGCGAGCAGCAGTGCCCGGGCCGCCTCGTCGGTCGTCCAGCCGTCCGTGAGCGGCTCGCGGCCGTAGCGACGGCCGGCCGCCGGGAAGATCGCGGCGACCGCGGTCGGCCCACGCCGCAGGTCGCCGGCGATGCGCGGGCCGAGGGCGTCGCGCAACGAGTCCAGGGTGGTCATCATCGGTCTCCTGCCTCTTTGGCGGCATCGCGCAGGAAATCCAGCGACCGCGCGGCGATCGTCGGCGCCGCGTGGGCGTGCCGGGGCAGCTCCACCGAGATCAGCCCCGGATAGCTCGACAGTGCCGCGAGCACCGGCGGGAAGTCGATCTCCCCGGTGCCGAACTCGAGGTGCTCGTGCACGCCGCGCCGCATGTCGTCGATCTGCACGTTGACCAGGTGACCGGCGACGGCGGTCACGCAGTCGGGCACGGACAGGTCCTCGAGGCACCGACAGTGCCCGATGTCGAGCGTGATCCCGAAGTTCGTCGGTCGGTCGAGGTCGGCGTGCAGGCGGCGCCAGTCCGCGATGTCGTTGACGAGCATGCCCGGTTCCGGCTCGAAGCCCAGCGTGACGCCCGCCTCGGCCGCGACCTCGACGATCTGGCGGCACCCGTCGACCAGGCGGTCCCACCTGTCCGGGGGGCCGATCCCGGCCCAGAAGGAGACCGCCTCGGCCCCCAGATCGGCGCCGACGCGTACGGCTCGGCGCAGGTATTCCAGGCGCGGCGCCGGGTCGTCGTCCAGCAGCGTGGGCGAGTGCTTGCGCCACGGGTCGAGCAGGTAGCGGGCGCCGGTCTCGATGACCACGGCCAGCCCGCGCCGGTCGAGCTCGGCCGCCACGGTCGCGGTGCGGCGGGCCAGGTCGGCGTCGAACGGGTCCAGATGGTTGGTGTCGAGGGTGAGCGCGACCCCGTCGTAGCCGAGATCGGCGATCACGGCGAGGGCCTCGGACAGCCGATGATTGGTGAAGCCGTTGGTCCCGTAACCGAATCTCATGTCGGCGACACCTTCCGCGCCAGGCGCCGGGCCAGCGGCGCGAAAAGGGCAACAGCTATCCCGTACGCCGGTGAGCCCGCCTTGGCGGTCAGGGCGCCCTGCAGCGGTGGCAGTTCGGTGATGCCCGCGCCCACCGCGGCGCGCACCTTCTGCGCGCTCGGGTCGGCTGCGGCCAGCGCCTGCGCGGTTCCGTAGCCCGCGGCGTACCAGGTCGCCAGCAACCCCGCCGGACCCGGTCGCCGCCCGGCCGCCGTGGCGGCCAGCGCGATGGTGCCGGCCAGCGTGGCGAGCGGCAGCGCGGGCGTGGCGCCGGAGACCTCGTGCCGGGACAGCGCGGTGACCGTGTAGGTGTGTGCGGCCACGGTCAGCGCCGACGGCACGGCCTTGCGGATCCGGCCGCCGCTCGCGCCCAGCAGCACATCGAGCCCGCGGCAGGCGGCCATCACCGCCGGGCCGGCCGGCGTGTTCTTGGCCCACAGGTCGTACGCCCAGACCGTGGCGGCCAGCGGGACAGCCACCGCGGCGGCCCGTCGTCCGCCGGCCAGCGCGGCGATCCCCACCCCGGCCGCGGTCAGCCCGGCCGCGGTGAGCAGGGCCTGCCTTGGCGGGACGCGCCCGGACGGGATCGGCCTCTCGGGGCGCTCCTTGGCGTCCAGCTCGCGGTCGGCCCAGTCGTTGGCGGCCATCCCGCCCCAGTAGAGACAGACCGAGGCCGCGACCAGACCGGGCGTGGCGGGCCGCAGGCCGCCGCTCGCGGCCGCACCGGCGACAGTGTCCCCGGGTACCGAGAGGGCGGCCGGGGCCCGGACCAGTTCGGCCAGGTCACGCAGGCTCATCGAGCCCCCGCACGAAGGCGGCGAGCGCGGCCCACTGATCGGGCAGCGCGTGCGGCACCTCGCCGAGCGGATCCTTGAAGAAGAAGGCCAGTTCGGTGAGGGGCCCGCTGCGCCCGGCGGCCTGCGCGGCCGCGGTCAGCCGGGCCAGGTCGAGCACGAGCGGCGCGGCGAGGGCGGAGTCGCAGCCGTGCCAGGAGAACTCCATCCGCATCCGGGTGCCCAGGAACCCGGTGAAGGTGATCAGGTCCCAGGCGGTCTTGAAGTCGCCGATGTCGTCCACGTATTCGATGTGACTGCTGCCCTGCGGCTGGTAGCCGAGGGTCTCGGCCAGCACCCGCTGCTTGCTGCCCGCCTTGGCGGCGTTCGCGGCGGGATCGGCCAGGTTGGCGCCGTCGCCGCCGCCCAGCAGGTTGGTGCCCGACCACGTCCGGACGCGCAGGTTGCGCATGGCGAACATGGGGGCCAGCACGGACTTCACGAGCGTCTCACCGGTCTTGCCGTCATGTCCGGCGTAGGGCAGCCCGGCTCGGTCGGCCAGTTCCCGCAGCGCGGGGAGCCGAGCGCCGGTCGACGGGGTGAAGTCCACGAACGAGCAACCGGCCAGGAAGGCGGCGTACGCGTAGAGCGAGCTCGGCGGCAGCAGCGTGCCTTCCCGCGCCAGCGCTTCCTCCAGCGCGGCCAGGCTCTCGTGCGCCGGGACTCGTTCGATGACCGGCTCGGTGGAGGAAACGTTGACGACCACGACGCGTTCCAGGCCGCGTCGCCGCCGGAAGTCGTCGATGTCCTGCGCCACCAACCGGGCGACCTCGAGCTGCGTGGCCGCGACCGGCGCCGGCCGCAGCTCCTTCTCCAGCGCCGCGAGCTGGTCGGCGACGGCCGCCGCCGGACGTGCGGGAAGCACGCCGGCGGCGACCAGGTCCTCGACCTTTTTGTCCAGCGGGAGGTCGCTGATGTCGTGCCCGCCGAAGGCCAGCTCGGTCAGGGCGGGCAGGGCCGGGCTGGCCAGCTCCGGCAGTTCGGTGACGCAGCCGAGCGGCTCGGCGAGCCCGGCGCGTAGTGCGGTGGCCCCGACCATGCAGGTCACTGCCACAGATCCTCGTGCTCCGATCAACCACACGCCGGTCGTCATCCGAACCCTCTTTTCCGTTGCTGTGAATCAGATGTCGCGGTGGATCAGTTGCCGTAGACCTCGAACGTGAAGAGCGAATAGCCCCACTCGGTCGCCCGCGCGGTGCCGTAGACGCGGACGTACCGAGCTTGCGCACTCAGGCCCGTGTTGTCGTCCTCGCCGCCGTTGGACCCTGTGACCGACCGCTGGTTGGTCCAGGTGTTGCCGTCCAGCGAGGTCTGGATCTGGTACGCCGATCCGTAGGCGGCCTCCCACCCGAGGCGTACGCGGTTGATGTTGTAGGTCGCACCGAGGTCGACGCGGACCCACTGCGGGTCGCTGAAGGCGCTCGACCAGCGGGTCGTGGTGGAGGCGTCCACCGCGTTGGACGCCGGGTAGGAGGCGTTCTCGACGCTGGAGGCGGTAGCGGTCTTGTTGAGCGCCAGGTTCGTCACCGGCGGCTGACCGGTGAGCTCCTTGACCCGCACGTTGCGGAACGCGGCCTGGTCACCGGCGCCGTGGTTCTGCAGGCCGAGGTAGCCGTCCAGGTTGCGGTTCGGGTCGGTGTTGGTGAAGTCGTTGATCAGCCGGCCGTTCAGGTAGACCCGGATCCGCTGGCCCTCGACGAGCAGTTCGTAGGTGTTCCACTCGCCCGGGGCGTTCAGCGCGGCGTCGCGGGCGGCGAGGTCGGCCGACTTGAACGTGTAGATCGAGCCGGTGGTCCGATCGTCGGCGTCGGTGGCGTCGATCTGGATCTCGTAGCCCTGGTTGACGGCGACCCACGGGTCGGTGCCCGGGTTGGGGAAGCCGACGAAGATGCCCGAGTTGCTGTCGCCGGTGAGCTTCCAGTCGGCCTTCAGCGAGTACGACGTGAACTGCTTGGTGTTGTACCACAGCAGGCCCATGCCGCCGGTCGAGTTCAGGGTCGCGTCGGTGTTGGTGAAGCTACCCGGCCCGGACTGCGACCATCCGGTGGTGCTGCCGTTGTAGAGCGCGGTGTAGCCGGTCTCGACCCGGCAGTCGGCCTTGCTCCGGTTGGCCGCGTAGCGCAGGCCGCCCAGCAGGTGGTTGCGGAAGTTCGCCTCGGCGTACGAGGCCTGGGTGTGCCCGAAGCCGGTGTACCAGGAACGTCCGCTGTCGATCGTCTTGCACCAGGCGATCGGGTGGTCGGCGCCCATGTTGCCGCCGGAGTACGTCGACTCGTCGAGCGTGGCCAGCACGTGCGCGGTGCTGCGCGGGTTCGTCGAGTAGTTGTAGAGCTCGTCGGTGCGCGTCCACGCCTGCGGCAGGTGCCCGGTGCTCGCGTGGCCACGGTCCTCGACCCGAGAGGTGACCTGCTGGATCGCCGGGTGCGAGTTGAAGTAGGCGCCGACCAGCTGACCGTAGAAGGGCCAGCTGTACTCGGTGTCGGCCGCCGCGTGCACGCCGACGAAACCGCCACCCCCGCGGACGTACGACTCGAAGGCCGTCTCCTGCGGGGCGTTGAGCACGTCACCCGTGGTGTTGAGGAAGACGACCGTCTCGTACTGGGCGAGGTTGGCGGTGGTGAACGCGGCTGCGTCCTCGGTGGCGGTGACCGTGAAACTGTTGGCAGCGCCGAGGTCGCGGATCGTCTGGATGCCGGTCGCGATCGCGTCGTGCCGGAACCCGGCGGTCTTCGAGAAGACCAGGACGTCGTACGGGGTGTCGGCCGCGGCCGCGGGGGACGCCGTGCAGGTACCGGCGGCGAGGGCGACCAGGGTCGCCGCACCGGCTACGAGCTTGCGCATGAAGCCTCCTGAGCTGGGGGAAAGTGGGCGCCCGCTGGGGGGAGCGAACGCCCACTCCATTAGGGGAAGGATCAGCTGCCGTACACCTCGAAGTTGAAGAGCGAGTAGCCCCACTCGGTGGCCCGGGTGGTGCCGTTGACGCGGACGTACCTGGCCTGCGCGCTCAGACCCGTGTTGTCGTCCTCGGCGCCGTTGCCCCCGGTCACCGATCGCGCGGTGGTCCAGGTGGTGCCGTTGGTCGAGGTCTGGATCTGGTAGGCCGATCCGTAGGCCGCCTCCCACTGCAGGCGTACGCGGGAAACCGTGTAGGTGGCGCCGAGGTCGACCTGGATCCACTGCGGATCCGAGAAGGTGCTCGACCACCGGGTGGTGCTGCTCGCGTCGACCGCCGCCGACGGCGGGTACGTCGCGCTCTCGGAGCTCGAGGCCGTGGCCGTCTTGTTCAGCGAGAGCAGACTCTGCGTCGCACCGGTGGCGAACGAGAAGCTGTCCAGGTCGAACAGTGCGCCCGTGGTGCCGCCGGAGAAGGTCAGGTAGAGCGACGTGGTGCCGGCCGGCGCCCCGCTGATCGTGCCGGTGACGTTGGCGAACGTCTCCCACGAGCCGGTCGACGTCACCTCGGCCGAGCCGATGATCGTGCCGGTCGGTGATCCGGTACGCACCTGCAACGTCCCGCCGATGCCGGCCGAGGAGACCCGGGCCGTGAACGAGGTGGCGTTATTCAGCTTGTACGGGTCGAACTGGATCCAGTCGCCGTTGTGGATGTCACCGACGGTCTGACCGCCCTCGGCCGTGGTCTTGGACATCTTGGCGATGCCCTGCGACGTCTTGTAGTGCTCGGCCTGCCGTTTGCGCGGGGCCAGGATGCTCTGGGCGTTGCCGCTCAGCCCGCCGTTGTCGGTGTAGGAGGCGTCGAAGATCGGGAAGATGTTCGCGGCGTCGTCGTGCTCCCCGTCGGTGGGGATCGTGATGGTGCCGGAACAGCCGGTCTGCGACGTGATCTGGTGGCCGTGCTGGTCGTGGCCGAGCACGTAGGCCATCGTCACCCGCGAGCAGTCGATCGTGCCGTCCTCGGGGTCGGTGACCGTGACGCTCCACGGAACGCTGTCCCCGAAGGACACGAGCTGCCCGGCGGCCGGGGAGTTGATGGTGACCTTCGGCGCGGTGTTGCCGACGGTGACGGTCACGCTCGACGTGCCGGTCGCACCCTGCGGATCACGTACGGTCAGCGTCGCGGTGTAGGTGCCGTTGGTGGAGTACGTCTTGGTCGGGTTGGCCGCCGTCGACGTGGTGCCGTCCCCGAACGCCCACGAGTACGTCAGGGCGCCGCCCTCGGGGTCGCTGCTGCCCGCCGACGAGAAGGTGACCGCCAGCGGTGCCGATCCGGAGGTCGGGGTGGCACTGGCCGCCGCGGTCGGGGCCCGGTTGCCGCCCGCGACGTAGTCGTAGCGGTAGAGCGCCGAGTTGGCGTCCCCGTTGAAGAAACCGGTGCCGTAATCGAGCACGTAGAGCGCGCCGTCCGGGCCGAACGCCATGTCCATGACCTGCTTGCCGTTCCACGGGAAGGTGTCGATCGCGCCCACCGTGCCGTTCGCGTTGACCACGGTCGGCTTGATCCAGCCGCGGCCGAACTCACCGGCGAAGAACTGCCCGTCGAGGGACTGCGGGAATTTCGTGGTGGACGGGTTGCTCGCGCTGTAGCGGTAGACCGGGCCGCCCATCGGCGACTCGGAACCGCCACCGAATTCGGGCGGCGAACCGGCGTCCCCGGCGTACCGGATCCACGCGGGCTGCGCCGGCGGCAACGTGCTGAGGCCGGTGTTGCGGAACGAGTTGTTGGTCGGGCCGCCGGTGCAGTTGTACTTCGGCCCGGTCGAGTCGGTCGCGAAGTTCCACTCGTTGTAGGTCTCGGTGGAGGTGTTCGTGCCGGTGCAGTACGGCCAGCCGAAGTTGCCCGGGGCGGTGACCCGGTTGAACTCGACCTGCCCCGACGGCCCGCGGGTCGACGAGGTGGTGCCCGCGTCCGGCCCGTAGTCGCCGACGTAGACGACGCCGGTGGCCTTGTCGACGCTGATCCGGTACGGGTTGCGGAAGCCCATCGCGTAGATCTCGGGTCGGGTGTTCGCCGTGCCCGGTGCGAAGAGGTTGCCCGACGGGATCGAGTACGTCCCGTTGGCGTTCACCTTGATCCGCAGGAGCTTGCCGCGCAGGTCGTTGGTGTTGGCCGCGCTGCGCTGGGCGTCGTAGACCGGGTTGCGGTCGGTGCGCTCGTCGATCGGGGAGTATCCGGCGGAGTCGAACGGGTTCGAGTCGTCGCCGGTCGACAGGTAGAGGTTGCCGGCCGCGTCGAAGTCCATGTCGCCGCCGACGTGGCAGCACTGGCCGCGGTCGGTCCCGACGTCGAGGACGTTGACCTGGCTCCCCATGTTGACCGAGAAGTCCGCGTTGAGGGTGAACCGGGACAGCCGGTTGACGCCGGCCCAGGTGGCCCAGGTCGCCGCCGTGCCGGTGGCCGGGGAGTCGCCCGCCGGGGTGCTCAGCGGCGGAGCATAGAACACGTAGATGTAGCGGTTGGTGGCGAAGCCGGGGTCGACTGCCACCCCCTGCAGGCCTTCCTCGTCATGCGTGTAGACGGGGATGTTGGCGACGACGGCGGTGTTCCCGCTCGCGTCGGTGCGCCGCAGGGTGCCGTTACGGGCGGTGTGCAGCACCGATCGGTCCGGCAGCACGGCCAGGCTGATCGGTTCGCCGGTCTCGTCGACACCCTTGGCCAGGGTGACCTGCTGGAAGTCGGCCGCGTTGAGCGCCGCGGCGGCCGGGGTGGCCGGGGTGAGCGCGACTGTGAGGACGGAGGAGAGGAGTAGGGAGGCCGTTGCCATCGTTGTCAATCGATGGATTCGGGGCTTCTTGTTCACGTGGTCCCTTCCTGACATCAGTACGCCAGGCGGGGCGCGTGCCGCCGCGCCGCAGCCGGGGATTGCTGTGGCACAGGCGTGTCCCAGGCCGGCCAGTGGGGGACCGACATCAGCGTGAAACATTCCTGTAGTGACGCTCACGTTAGGAACTACAGAACCAGTCTGTCCATACTTTCCGATCGACCTTCATAACTTTTGCATCATCAGCCGAAAGCCGCGCGTCCTCCTTCCGTTTCCGATGGCGTACGGAAGGTGACGGCGGCGACCGCGGCCCAGCCCGGGGTGCGCCGGGGTCAGCCGGGCCCGCGGAGGGCTTCGACCGGCTGCATCCGGGCCGACCGCAGCGCCGGATAAAGGCCCGCGACCAGGCCTACGAAGGCGCCGGCGGCCGGGGCGGCCAGAACCGGCCAGAGGCTGAGCACCGGCGTCCAATCGCGACCCACGCTGACCAGCACCACCGCGATCACGCCACCGCTGGCACCGATGATGCCGCCGAGCAGGCCGATCACGGCCGACTCGAGAAGGAACTGGGCCGCGATGTGGCGGCGACGGGCGCCCAGGGCTCGCCGCAGGCCGATCTCCGCCGTCCGTTCCATGACCGTCACCAGCGTGACGTTGGCGATCCCCAGGCCGCCGACGACCAGCGACACCAGGCCCAGGATCAGCAGCAGGCCGCTGATGTCGTCGGCCACGCCGGTGCGCAGGACGGCCGGGTCGGGTGGCGCGTTGACCCGCACGGCCGCCGGATCGTTCGGGCTCAACGCCACGGGTGCCTGCTGAGCGATCAGCGACGCCGCCCCGAGAGCCGTGGCGACCACCACGGTCCGGGCCGGTCCGAGCTTGACGGCGTCCGCGCCGGCCGTCCACGGCACGATCACGGATCCGGCCAGTGCCTGCTGGTCGGGCTGCCCGACCGGGCCGAGGATGCCGACCACGGTGAACGGCTTGTCGTCGATGAAGACGGCCGGCTGGTTGTCGACGCGGGTGAGGCCGAGCTGCTCGGCGGCCTGGGCGCCCAGCACCGCGACCCGGTCGCGCCGCTCGATGTGCCCGGCGTCGAAGAAACGCCCGCCGGCCACCGAAGCGCGGACCGCGGCGGGCAGGTCGGCGGTGGCGCCGACGACCGGCAGCACCCGGTCGAGCACCCGCTCGGGGTCCCGGACGGCGTTGGCCCGGACATTCGGTTCCTGGCCGGCCACGGTCGTCACGTACGCCGCGGCCGCCTCGACGCCGTTGAGCCGGATGAGGTCGTCGAGCGAGCCCCACGCGACGACCGGCGGCGACCCGGGCGTGATCGGCTCGGGAATGTCGACGGTGACCTCGGTGGCGGTGACCGCGTCGAACCGGCCGGCGATCTGGTTGCCGGCGGTGGTGGCGACGCCCAGGGTCGTGACCAGGGCGCCGATCCCGAGCACGGTGCCGAGCACGGTCAGGACCGTGCGCGCGGGCCGCACCGCGATCCCGGCCAGGACCTCGCCGCCCAGGTCGCGCAGGTCGAGGTGGCTCCTCATCGCTCGCTCAGCCGGCCGTCGGCGATCCGCACCTGGCGCTCCGCGCGCCGGCTCACAGCGTCGTCATGAGTGATCACGACGAGCGTCGTGCCGCCGCGGCGCAGGTCGTCGAAGAGCTCCAAGATCGCGGCGGTGTTGGTGCTGTCCAGGTTGCCGGTCGGCTCGTCACAGAGCAGCAGCGCGGGCTCGCCGAGCAACGCGCGGGCGATCGCCACCCGCTGCCGCTCGCCGCCGGAGAGGTGGGTGGGGCGAAACCCCGTACGGTGTCCCATGCCGACTCGTTCCAGAGCGGCCACGGCCCGGTCCCGCCGGGTCGACCGCGCGCCACCGGTGTAGAGGTCGCCGAGCATCACGTTCTCCGTCACGTCGCGGTGCGGCAGCAGGTGGAAGCTCTGGAAGACGAACCCGATCCGGGCGCCGCGGATCGCCGTGCGGCCCGAGTCGCCCAGCCGGGTGGTCTCGACCCCCTCCAGCTCGTAGGTGCCGGTGTCGGGCAGGTCGAGCAGGCCGAGGATGTTCAGCAGCGTCGACTTGCCCGAACCGGAAGGACCCACGACGCTCAGGTAGTCGCCGGCGCGGACCAGCAGGTCCACGTGGGCCAGGGCGGGGACGGGCGGGTCGGACGGGAAGGTGCGACCGACCCCGGTCAGGGCGATGATGTCGCTCACGTGCTGCCCACCACGACCCGGCCACCCACCGGCAACGCGCCTGGCGTCGTGGGAGTGACCTGAACGAAGCCGCCCGTGGCGAGACCCAGCTCGACCGGCACGTCGCGGACGGTCCCGGGCCGGTCCTCGACGGTGACGCGGGCCTGCCCGTCCGACGAGGTGAAGACCGCCGCCACCGGAACCGTCAGGACGGCGTGCCCGGTGCCGCCGACGGTGATGCTCACCTTGAACGCCTGACCGACGAGGGCGGCGAGCTTCGCCGGCTCCCGCGGCTTCAGCTGGATCGGGACACCCTGCGCCTCGCCCGCGACCGTGGTGCCGCCGACCTTGCTCAGGACGGCGGTGAACCGGTCGCCGCCCGAGCTCCGCAGGGCGGCGACCATGCCCGACTTCAGCAGGTCGACGTCGTCGGGGCTGACCGCGCCGTTGACGACGAGGGTGGGATCGGCGACCATGCCGACCACACCGGACGCGGGTGCGCCCGCCTTGAGGGTCACCTTGGTCAGGCGCACCGGCAACCGCGGCAGAAAGATGATCTCGCCGCTGGCGATGCTCACCCCGTACGTCTTGCGGAAGGCCGCCAGGTCGGCCCGCGCATCGGCGAGCCCCGGGCCGCCGGCCGCCACGGCCTGCTGCAGTTCCCGCAGCTGGGCACGCTGCTCGCCGGTCGGCTCGGCCGCCCGGTAGCCCCGATCGTCGTACCAGGCCCGGACGGCGTTCAGCGCTCCGTCGTCGAGCGGGCCGCTCGACGCGACCCGCCGTTTCGGCATCAACCGGCGAAGAGCGGACCGGAGCTGGCGTACGTCGTCGCCCGTGCTGCCCCGGGTCAGCGTCCGGTACATGGGCACCTTGCCGGTCAGCACCAAGACCGGCCGGCCGCTGACCTCGAGGAGCACGTCTCCTTCGCGCAGCGTCCGATTCCCCGTGGGCGCCTTGGTGACCAGCGGCACGGTGGCCGCGTCCTCCGCGGCCACCGTGCCGTTCAAGGTGACCGGCTGCGGCGTGCTGTAGGCCACGGTGCCCTGCGCGGTCACCGTCGCCGTCAGCACACGCTGGGTGACCGGGACGGTGATCAGCGATGCCGGGGGCGGCCGGTGGTCCGCAGCCGCGTCGGCCGGCGAACGCACCTGCTGACCGACCAGCCAGCCGACGCCACCGGTGCCCAGCGCGATCGCGGTGGTCAGGGCCACGATGCGCCGCGGCCCCGACCGGGGAAGGGGGAACCGCATGCTCAGCCGACCCCGCCGCCCTGGACGACCTTGAGGCCCTTGGCCCGAGCGAGCGCGGCATAGTCCGTCCGGCACTCCAGATCGTCCAGGGCCGCCTTGATCTCGGTGGTGAGCTCGCTCTTCGCCGTGGCCACGTCGACCGGCCCCGCGTTGGTGAACTTGGTGATGGCGTCGCTGAACATGCTCTGCTCGATCATGCCGGGCTGCGGCGTGGACACCTGGTAGCCCTTGCGCTTGAGGCAGTTCGCGTACTTGCGTACCGCCGCGATCACGGCCGGATCGTTCTTGAACTTGCCGAACTCCCGCGCGGCTGCCGCCTGCTCGTCCTTGCTCGGCCCGCTGCCGTTGAACTTGGCCGCGGCCTCGTTGGCGCAACCGGGGTCACCGCTCGGCCTGCCGCCCTTCGTGTCCATCCGGGCGGCGCCGTTCAGGGCGGCGTCGTACGCCTGCTGCTGCGCCGGGTCGAGCGCGTCCCGGATGGCGTTGTTCGGGTTCTTGGCCGGGTCCACCTCGGGCTGCTTCACCGCCGGGTCGTTGGGGTAGACGACCTGGGAGAAGGCCCCGAAGCCGTACTTGGCGCGGAAGGCCCGCACCTGGTCGGCCGGCTCCACGATCGAGCTCATGCCGGCGAACTTGGCCTGCCCGTTGTCGTCGCCGAAGTCCAGCGTGTGCGGCACATAGCGGAAGCCTTTGCGCTTCATGCAGTCGGCCGTCATGTTCTCGGCCTTGACCTGCGCCGAGTCCTGGCCCGTGGCGGTGGCGTCGGCGGCCGGTGGCGCCGTGGCGGTGTCGGTGTCGCCGGCGCCACCGCATCCGGCCAGCGCGGCCAGCGTGCAAGCAGCCAGGGACAGAGTCAGTCGTCGCATCAGGCATCCTCGGGTCGTCTCGGGGCAAGATTCCATCCCCATGACGACCCGCGCCGCGCCGAGGTTGCACGAGTTGGGAGACGCCCTGAGCTATGCCGGCCGGTCGGTCAGGAGGAACGCCAGGCCGCTCTGCGTGGTGAGGTAGGGGCGGACCCGTACCTCCGGCTCCGGGGCCTCCTCGAAGAGCTCGATCGGCGGCTGGTCGTCCACCAGCACAGACGGGTAGACGTAGACCCGCTTACGCTCGATCACGTCGTCCAGCAGGCGCGCGACCGGGATCAGCGGCCCGTCCGGCCCGCGCGAGACCGAGATGTCCCAGTCCTCGCGGCGGAGCAGCCGACGCTCGGCTAAGCGGTTCACCGGTACGTCGAAGCTGAACCGGCCGTCGCCGCTCATCATGCCCGGCACCACGAAGGTCCCCGGATGTTCACCCCGCCGGCTCAGCGTCAGCGTCGGGCGCTCGCCGGCGAAATCCCCGGCGACCAGCCGGCCCTGGACGGTGATGGACTCCTCGCCGAACCAGATGTTCCCGGCCTCGGCGTGCTCGTCGCGCAGCCAGGCGGCGATCGCGAGGAAGCCGTCCGCGGTGCGGTAGGGCACGTTACGGACGAAGGGCGCCGTCTCGAGGCCGCCGATCAGGCCGCGCACGTCGAGCAGCCCGGCCTGGAGCCGGTACGTGTCGTCGCGGCGCCCGGCGAGGTGGAGGTCCCAGCGTCCCTCGGCGAACATCGGCTGGTCGAACGGGAACGAGGCGCTCCAGCCGGCCTCGTGGTCGCCCGACAACGGAAGCTTCACCGCCTTGCGGACGCCCTCGATCCGGCGTGGACGGCAGATCAGATGCGTCAGCCCGCGCGGCAGACCGACGCCGGGCACCTCGACAACGACCCGGTCGCCCTCGGTGCGGGCGGCGGCCGTCGGGGGCTGCTCCGGGCCGCGGCGCAGCTTCAGGCGCGGAAGTGCCCGGAACAGCCCGCGCCGTCCGGGCGTGCTCAGATGTGCGGCGAAGAGCCGCTCATAGAGCTCGGCGATCGGCACCGGGTCGTACCGCTGGGAGTTGGCGTGCGCGGCGGCAGCCATCCCGACTCGCAGCTCGCGGTCGTTCATGAGGCGCAGCAGCCCGGTGGCGATGGCGTCGACGTCGCCGACCGGGACGAGCAGGCCGTCCTCGCCGTGCCGGATGATCTCGGCCGGGCCGACCGGGCAGTCGGTGCTGACCACCGGCAGGCCGCAACGCATCGCCTCCACGATGGTCATCCCGAACGATTCCTGGTCCGAGGTGACGGCGGCGATCGAGCCCTTGACCCACTCGGCGTCCAGCGGCGTGTAGCTGCCCATCCGGAACACGTGGTTGTGCAGGCCGAGGTCGGCGATGAGGGTGCCGAGCGGACGCGACTGGCCGCCGCTGCCGTAGATGCGCAGGGTCCAGTCCGGGCGCTCGGCGACCACCTTGGCGAACGCGTGCACCAGCAGGTCGTAGCGTTTGATCTCGTCGAGCCGCCCGGCCGCGATCACGATCTTGGAGTCGCCCCCGGCCGGCGCCACCGCGGGCCGCGGGACGCTGTTCGGGATCGCTCGCACCGGTGGGCCGTCGGCGCCGAGCACCTCGCGCACGGCGCCGGCGTCGGCCTCGGTGACCGTCGTGACCGCGTCGAGCCGCGGGTAGAAGACGCGCATCTGCTCGTGCACCGACGCCGGGATCGACGCCTGGGTCATGTGCTCCTGGGCGACGCGGACACTGCCTGGCCGGCCGAGCCGGGCCACCGCCAGGTTGAGCGCCGACCGCGTCCCGACCACCACGTCGTACGAGCCCCGGCGCAGATAGTTGGTGATTCGCTCATCGGTCAGCCGGCTGTAGAAGCGGTACAGCTCCTCCTCCGGTGGCACCAGCTCGGACGTCTGCGCGAGCAGCGGGTCCTTCGTGTCCGGGGCGTCCGAGCGCAGGTCGACCAGGCCGATCACCGGCACCCGGGCGGGCACGTCGAGCATCGGCCGGTCCAGGCGCCGCAGGACCGAGACGATCTCGACGTGGTGCCGTTGGGAGAGCTCGGTCGCGAGGTTGATGACCGTGCGGTTGGTGCCGCCGACCCCGTAGACGTTGTGGACGAGGAACGAGATCCGCACCTCAGCTCCGCTTCTCGTACGGGCTCGGGACGGGGAAGTAGCTCTCCAGGAACGGGCGCAGGATCGTGTCCTGCGCGGCCAGCTGGTCCTGGGTGGAGTAGGCGTCGTTGAGGCAGAACGCGTCCCAGTCACGGCGGGCCAGGGCACGGGCCAGCCGCGAGGCCAGGTCGGGCACGGCGAGCTGGACGTAGCCGTACCGGACTGAGCCGGCCACCGCGCGCCCGCTCAGGGACGCGTAGTAGTGGTACAGGTTCGACAGCGGCGACAGGTCCTGCGTGCTGCGGAACCGCGAGGCCATCGTGGCGTCGTACTCGTTCCGGAACTCGGTCTCGATCTCGGTCAGCACACTGCGGCGCAGCGCGTACGGGACGTGCTGGAAGACCTGCGAGGTGGTGGGCCCGAACTTGCGCTCCAGCAGCCGGCGATTGTTCTTGTGCGCCGCGTCGACCGGGGTGTCGTCGGCCGTGATCGGGCCGACCGGGACCCGCCCCTGCGACAGGAAGAACTTCGAGATGCCGTTGGCCAGGAAGAACGACTGCGGCGCGAGCGGCCGGCCGAGGAACATGTCGTCGTTGAAGTAGAGGAAGTGCTCGGCCAGCCCGTCGATGTGGTGCAGCTGGCTCTCGATGGCGTGCGAGTTGAAGACCGGCAGCACGCTCGGGTCGCCGAAGATCTCCTTGTGGCTGACCACCCGCAGGTTCGGCCGGGAGAGGTCGAGCCAGGGCGGGGCCTGGTCGTCGGTGACGATGTAGACGTTGCGGACCCACGGGGCGTTCGCGTGCAGCGACCGCAGCGAGTAGCGCAGCTCGTCCCGGCTCAGGAACCGTGCGTCGCTCGCCGACTCCGCGTGGTAGACCTCGCCGGTCACCAGGGCCCGCTTGCGCTGCCACTCCGGGTCGGTGCCGTCCACCCAGGTGTAGACCACGTCGATCGGGAACCCGACGTCCTCCGGCAGGGTGCCGGTCATCTCGGGGCGGGTGCGGACCGGCGGGAGGGTGCGGGTCAGGCCGGCCAGCCGGGTGAACTTCTCGGCCGGCGCCTGCACCGACGCGCCCGCGTGGGGCAGCGAGCGGGTCATCGCGTTGGGCCGCGGCGCCCAGATCCGCTCGCCGTCCAGGCTGGCGTTCCAGAACTCGATGTCGCAGCCGTACTCGCGGCCGTACACCAGGGTGCGGCCGGGGTCGGCGCGGAACCAGACCAGGCGCAGCACCTTGGCCTCGGCGAGCTTGCTCCAGGCGTCCGCCGTCGGCTCGGCCAGGAGGTCACGCACGGCGGGCTTCGGCAGGACAGCGCCCACGTACGCCGAGGTGCGCTCGGAGAGCTCGGTCAGCGCGGTGAAGGCGGCGGCGCGGTGATCGCCGTGCACACCGATGACCGGCGACCGGTCCTCCAGGCCGCGCACCGTGAAGTATTCGACGCCGGCCGCCGTCAGAGCCTCTTCCACCGCCGCCTGGTTGCGGCGACGGACCTCGAGCGGGGTGAGCCCGGGGTGGATGTGCACATTCCGCGGAACGAGCTGGACGAGGATCTGCTCAGGCATTCCGCCCGCCCGTCGTGGTGGGGGAGTCGGCGAGCGACTGCTGCCGGGGGATCATCCGCAGGGTGGCGGCCGGGTCGGAGGCGCGGCCCAACGCGGTCGCGCTGAACCGGGCGCGTTCGGCGGTGACGCCGTCGGGCAGTTCGAACGGGGAGCGGAACGGGAAGTACTGCGGCAGGAAGTCGGCCATCATGGCGGCCTGCTCGCTCAGCGCCACCGCCGCCGAGTCGGTGTCGTTGAGGCAGAAGACGTCGCAGTGCCGGCGGGCCAGCAGGAAAGCAAGCTGTACCGGTGTCGACGGGTGGGCCAGGTCGGCGTACGTGTACTTGATGGAGCCCGGGACCGCGCGTCGGGTCAGGAACGCCCAGTAGTGCTGCAGCGACGACGGGATCGACAGGTCGCGCGGGTGGCGGAACGGGTGTTCGGAGGTCTCGCGCACCTCGTCCGGCAGGGTGTGCTCGAGCTCCTCGAGCACGCTCTTCTGCAGCGGGTAGGGCACGTGCTGCATCTTCTGCGTGATGCCCCGGCCGAACGTCTCGGCGATGTGCTTGCGGTTGTTCTTGCCGGCCGCGGTCACCGGCGCGTCGAAGACGGTCGCCGGACCGGCCTCGAGCTGCGCCTTGGACGGGAAGAACTTGGCGATGCCGTTGGCGTGGAAGAACGCCGTGGGCGCCACCGGGCGGCCCAGGAACATGTCGTCGTTGAAGTAGACGAAGTGCTCGGCCAGGCCGGGGATCTTGTGCAGGCGGGACTCGATGGCGTGCGAGTTGAAGGTGGGCAGCACGCCGCCCCCGCCGAACAGGTTCTTGTGGCTGACCACGGTGATCTTCGGGTGTGTCACGTCCAGCCACGGCGGCACCTGGTCGTCGGTGACCAGGAAGATCCGGCGGACCCAGGGCGCGTACGCGTCGATCGAGCGCAGCGAGTACTTGAGCTCGTCGCGGCTCACGAAGCGGGAGGCGTTCGTGGCGATCGTGTTGATCTGTTCCTTGCCGAACGCGACCAGCGAGGCGTTCTTGCGGTCGACCCAGTCCTCGTCGTTGCCGTCGACCCAGGTGTAGACGATGTCGATCGGGAAGCGGACGTCCTCGGCCGGGACCACCGCGAACTCGGAGCGCGTGCGGTAGCGCGGCCGGTCGTCGTCGAGCGGCATCGTCGGGTTCAGCGCGATCGGCGCGACCGTCCGGTATTCCGCCTGGGCCGGCAGCGCGCTCGCCACCGCGTTCCGCCGGGGCGCGACGATCGCGTCGGGCGCTCCGCCCTCGCCCTTGAGCGTGTGCCAGAACTCGATCTCGCAGGCCGAGCCGCTGCCGAGCACGGTCGTCCCGTACGGGCTGGTGATCGGGAAGAAGACCTGCACCGCGTTCTTGCCGCGACCGGCCCGGAACCCCTCGTCGGTCGCCGACCCGGTGCGGACCTCGGCGCCGCGCAGGGTGTCGTCGGTGCGCAGGGCCAGGAGCACCCGATCCCGGTCCCGCTTGTGCACCGCCACCGCGCTGTGCCGGTTGCTGATCGGGCGCAGGCAGAAGTAGTCGATGCCGGCCCGGTCGAGCGCGGCCGTCACACCGTCCAGGTTGAGCGCCCAGGCGGCCGCCGGGCTCGTCTCGGGCAGCACGCGGGCCTGCACGGTCCGGCCGGCGTCCCGGGTCTTGACCAGCGCACCGGGCGCGGCCGGCCGGGGGAGCCCGGGCTGCCGGGTCAGCCGGCGCACCAACCAGAGCTGCCGGTGCGGCGGCAGCAACTCGACCAGTCGCAGCCGATGGGACTTGGGCAACAGGCGGTAGAACCGGAGCGCGATCATGCCGCCTCCTCCCGCCCCGCGAGCCGCCGACTCCCCTGGCTTACGCCTTCACAAATCTGCACCTTGTTCCCCCGTGGCCGCGCTGGTTCGCGAGAAGCAGAAAGGTTGCGTACGCAGCGGAAGGTGAGGGTAGACAACGTAACAAGGAGAGGACAAGCAGATGACTGGTGAGAAACCGAACAGTGAACGAGATTCGGCATCTCACCTGCGACGATGGCCGTTCGTACCTAATGTGGCCGGTGAACGGCAGCGTCGATCGTCGATGGCGAAGATCTGTCGGACCGTGGTCGATAGAAGACGGACAGTGACCAATCAGGCCAGTGGCAGGATCAACGGCAGCTGGACGACGAATGTCGTGCCCAGATGGGGCAGGCTTTTCACCTCGATGCGGCCGTCGTGGTCGGTGACGATGCGATGGACGATCGTCAGACCCAGTCCGGTACCACCGGTGGCGCGTTGGCGGGTCCGGTCGGCCCGCCAGAACCGCTCGAAGACATGCGGCAGATCACTCGCGGCGATGCCCACGCCGGAGTCCTGGACCCGCAGCACCGCCGTCCGGTCCTCCTCCCGCACGTGCACGTGTACCCGGCCGCCCGCGTCGGTGTAGCGGATGGCGTTGGTCAGCAGGTTGCCCAGCACCTGGCGCAGCCGATCCGGGTCGGCCTCCACCCACACCGGCGCCGGAGCGTCGAGGGTGAGCGCGATGCCCGCCTCGGCGGCCACCGCCCGGTGCGCGGTGACGCTGCTCGAGACGAGCTCGGCCAGGTCGGACGGCACCCGGCTGTAGCGCAGGTCGCCCGCCTCGGCCAGGGCCAGCACCTGCATGTCGTCGAGGATGCGGCCCTGCAGCATGGTCTCCTCGTGCAGCGACGCGAACAACTCCCGGCTCGGCTCGATCACGCCGTCGGACAGACCTTCCAGATAGCCGCGCAAGTTCGACAACGGCGTACGCATCTCGTGCGCGACGTCCGCGATGAGCCGGCGCTGGCGTTCCTCGCTGTCCTGCACCGCCCGGGCCATCGTGTTGAACGAGCGGGAGAGGTGGGACAGCTCGCTGCGGCCCTCGTCGCGCACCCGGGCGTCGAGGTGACCCGCGGCGAGCAGGATGGACGCCCCGGTGAGCCGGCGGACCGGGCGGCTGACCTGCCGGGCGATCAGGAAGGTGCCGGCCAGCGCGAGGAGCAGCAGACCGACGGCGCCTGCCACGGCCGGCCGGCCGAACTCGTTGACGCTGACCGTGCCGCGGCCGCCGAGATAGAGCTCGAGCGGCGTGGCCGAGCTGGTGCTCACCGTGTCGTGGAAGGCCAAGTCGAGGCAGGCACCGGTGTTTCTGGAGCCCGTAGCGCGGTTCTTGACGCCGGAGCCACTGCCGGTGCATCGGATCAGAGAGTTCCAGTAGCCCTGGAACCACGGCTTGTCGTTCAGCACCTTGGTGGTCGCCCCCCGCAGGCAGGTGGGGGAGGTCGCCAGCTGCGCCGGGGTGACCCAGGGGGCCTGGTCGCGGCTCAGCGTCGGCTCCTCGCCCTTGCTGTCGTGCAGGCAGCGCATCAGGATCAGGCCGGTGCGGTACTGCGCGGCCTGCCGCAGGACCAGCGCCGCCGCACTGCCGTAGAACCGGTCGGTGGGTGTCGGCCCGAACAGATCCCGCGGAATCGGATTCGTCTTCGCGATAACGGCGAGCGGGACGCCGGCGGGGTTGCCGGCCGGAACGGCCGGCCGGGCCGGGAGCGGATCGATGCCGTACGCGATGGCCTGTACCGGCCCGGACGCGCGCTTGGCCTCGATGTCGGAGTCGACCAGCACCTCGTCCTCCTCGGTCTGCACGCGGATGTGCAGGCCGGTGCGCTTGGACAGGTCGTTGACCAGGACGTTCACGCCCGGCCAGTTGCCGTGTCGCAGCCCGTACCGCTGGATCTCGGCGACGATCTCGGCCCGGTGCCGGCTCTGGGCCTCGAGCGCGTCGGTCACCTCGCGCGAGGTGAGGTTGAGAGTGAGCCAGGCGGTGGCGCCGATCGCGGTCGCCGCCACCAGCATCACCAGCAGAAAGACTTGCAGCCGGAAACTCAAAGCTCGGCCATCCGGTAGCCCCGGCCGTAGACGGTCTGCACGTAACGTGGCTCGGCCGGGTTCTCCTCGATCTTGCGGCGCAGGTTGACCACGTGCGCGTCGACCGTGCGCTCCGAGACGTCGTGCTCGAAGCCGAACGTCTTGTCGATGATCTGGCCCCGGGTGAAGGCCCGCCCCGGCTCGCGGGCCAGCAGCTCGAGGATGCCGAACTCCTTGGCGGTGAGCGGGACGGTCGCGCCCCGCACCCGCACCTCGAACCGGCCGGCATCCACCTCGAGATCGCCCACCCGCAGGATCGACGACGGCCCGTCGGCGGCCCCCGAGCGACGCAGCAGCGCGCGCACCCGGGCCATCAGCTCGCGCGGGCTCACCGGCTTGGTCATGTAGTCGTCGGCCCCGATGTCCAGCCCGCGCAGGATGTCGTTCTCCGAGGACCGGGCGGTGACCAGCAGGATCGCGATGTCCGACTCGGCGCGCAGGATGCGGCAGACGTCCAGGCCGTCGACGAGCGGCATCATCACGTCCAGCACGACGAGGTCGGGTTTGCGGCTACGGGCCGTCGCCAGTGCCGCCCGGCCATCACCCACGGTGAGGACCTGGTGGCCCTCGTGCTCGAGGTAGAGGCGAATGAGCTGGGCGTGCTTCGGGTCGTCGTCGGCCACAAGAATACGTGCGGTCACTGCGCGATTGTGACCGCATCGCGCCGCATCGACAACGATTGTGCGATTCCGATGAAGATCCGGCCCGATTCCGATGACCGCACATGTTCTTCACAGAAGCCTGCCTACGTTCCCGGCATCGAACAGAGGAGGACACCATGTGCGGACTGAACGTCTTCGTGAGCAGCCACCCGGGTGCCGGCATTCTGGACCCGGCGACGGCGGACGCGTTCGCCACGGCGCTCGAGACGATGCATCATCGCGGCCCCGACGACACCCGGGTCGAGTTCGCCGAGGGAGCCGCGTTCGGCTTCAAGCGGCTGGCGATCATCGATCGGGCCGAGGCGGCGCAACCTGTGCACTACAAGGACCGCTGGACCGTCGTCTTCAACGGTGAGATCTACAACTACCGCGAGCTGCGCGCGGAGCTCATCCGCGCGCACGGCGCCACCTTCGACACCGACGGCGACAGCGAGGTGCTGGCCGCGGCGTTCCACTTCTGGGGACCGGCGGCGCTGCCCCGGCTGCGGGGCATGTTCGCCTTCGCGGCCTACGACCAGTGGACCGGCACGCTGCACGCGGCCCGCGACCAGTTCGGCATCAAGCCGCTCTACATCCTCGAGACCGTCGACGGAATTTTCCTGGCCAGCGAGCGCAAGGCCCTGCAGCCCTTCGCGGCCGGCTCGGGCTCGGCGCTCGACACGGACGCGCTGGCCCACTACTTCAGCTTCCAGTACGTGCCCGACCCGCTGACCCTGCACCGCCAGATCCGCCGGCTCCCGCCCGGCCACCGGCTGACCTGGTCCGCGGGGGGCGGGCTGCGCCTGGAGCGCTACTTCCGCCCCAAGCTGCGTCCGCTGTACACCAGCGCCGAGGACGCCCAGGCGGCCATCCGCGACGCGCTGCGCGAGAGCGTCCACAAGCACCTGCACGCCGAGGTGCCGGTCGGGGCGTTCCTGTCCAGCGGCGTGGACTCGTCGGCGATCGTCGCGCTGGCCCGTGAGGCCAAGCCGGACCTGCACGTCTTCACCGCCGGGTTCGCGCAGGACGGTTACTCCGAGATCGACATCGCCCAGGACACCGCCGACCAGCTCGGCGTGCGCCTGACCCCGACCGTGGTCACCGAGGACGACGTGATCCGCGAGCTGCCCCGGATCGTCCACCTGCTCGACGACCCGGTCGCCGACCCGTCGCTGATCCCGCTCTATTTCCTGGCCCAGACCGCGTCCCGGCACGTCACCGTGGTGCTCTCCGGCGAGGGGTCGGACGAGTTGTTCGGCGGCTACACCATCTACCGCGAGCCGATGTCGCTGTCGAGCATCGAGCGCCTGCCCAACGGTATGAAGCGCGGCCTGCGCGGGCTGGCCCACGCCATCCCCGAGGGCGTGCGCGGCCGCAGCTTCCTCGAGCGCGGGACCACCCCGATCGAGGAGCGCTACTACGGCAACGCCCGCATCTTCTCCCCCGAGGAGAAGGCCCAGTTGCTGCGGTTCACCGCAGACCCGCACACCGCGATCACCGCCCAGCTGTACGCCGAGACCGCCGACGTCGACGACGTGGCTTCCATGCAGTACGTGGACCTGCACACCTGGCTGCCCGGCGACATCCTGGCCAAGGCCGACCGGATGTCGATGGCGCACTCGCTGGAGCTTCGCGTGCCCTTCCTCGACCAGGCTGTGTACGCCGCGGCGGCCGGCCTGCCGACCGAGCTGAAGCTGCCTTCGCACAGCGCCACCACCAAGCACGCGCTGCGCGAGGCGATGCGCGGGATCGTCCCCGAGTCGGTGCGCGAGCGCCGCAAGCTGGGCTTCCCGACCCCGACCCGGCTGTGGCTCAAGGGCACGATCGGCGACTGGGTGGCCGGGCTGATCGCAGGCTCCGGTCCGCGTCACCTGATCGACGTGGAGTACGTGCTGCGGCTGCTGGCCGAGCACCGGGCCGGCCGCGCCGACAATTCCCGCAAGGTGTGGACAGCCGCGATCTTCTGCCTGTGGTGGGCCATCTTCGTCGACCGCACCATCCGCCCGGTGCCGATCGCGCTACCGGCGGCTCCTCGGCAGCGCGAAAACGACCGAATCGCGACAGTCCTCACCGGGCCGTGGGGCAGATGACTAGTGTCGGTCTGGCCCGTTCCGACCGAGGGGATGCCTCGACCGATGCCGACCGCTGCCGCTTCACCGCTGCCCGATCCACACCAAATACAGGGTAATGTCCTGCGGCCCTTCGGGGGCAGGCACCAGGCCTTCGTCGCTGTCTCGTTCCGGAACAACCGGGACGGCGCGCGGCGCTGGCTCGCCGGGGTCACCGACCGCGTCGCCGGCACCGGCGACGTCCCGCCGAAGGGCCCGTCCCGCTTCACCCCGGGGCAGTGGCTGCTCACCGTGGGTCTCACCGCGAACGGCCTGATCGTGCTCCACCCCGAAACCGCCGGCCACCTGGCGGTCCACGACGCCTTCACTCGTGGGCCACTCGGTTCGCGGCTCGACGAGTCGGGCCGGTCGACCACCGCCCCGGCGCTGCTCGGCGACGTCGGCCGCAGCGACCCGTCCGAGTGGGTGGTCGGTGGCCTCGGCCCGTCGGTCGACGCGCTGCTGACGATCGCCGCCGGCGACGAGGACACGATCGAGCAGGCGATCAAGGAGGCCGGGGACGACGCGGCCGCCGAACGCCTCGCCGTCCGGCACGTCCAGCGTTGCGTGGCCCACCGCGACGACGAAGGCCGCCGCTTCGACCACTTCGGCTTCGTCGACGGCATCTCCCAGCCCGGGATTCGCGGCTTCGCCGACGACGCCCAGGTGCCGGCCGCGGCGCTGATCGCGGCGGGGGAGTTCGTCCTCGGGCTGCCGGCCGAGCGGCGGCCCGCCACGGCCCGGCCGCGGCCCGTCCCGGCCCGATGGATGCGGAACGGCTCCTTCCAGGTCTACCGCCGGCTGGTCCAGGACGCGAAGGGCTGGTGGGAGCGGATGGAGGAGCTCCGCGAGCCGGGCGAGACGGCGGCGGACGTGGCCGCCCGGGCGATCGGGCGCCGGCTCGACGGCAAGCCGCTCGCCGCGCCCGACGCGCCCGCGGGCCGGGAGAACGACTTCACCTTCGCGGACGATCCGAACGGCACGAAGACCCCGCTCTTCGCCCACATCCGCAAGGTGAACCCGCGCGACGACGTGGTCTTCCGCGACCGCGGCCGCAAGATGCTGCGCCGTGGGGTGCCGTTCGGCCCGCCGTTCGAGCGCGAGAACCCCGACTCCCTGGAACGCGGCATGGTCTTCAACGCCTACGTGGCCAGCATCGAGGACCAGTTCGAGTACGTGCAGCAGCGCTGGGCCAACAACGCCGGCTTCCCGGCGAGCACCCTGGCCCAGTACGGCCGGATCGCCGCCCAGCCGCCGCGGATGGACGGCTTCGACCCGGTGCTGGGCCCTGGTCCCGACACTGTGGCGTCCCGCCCGCCCGCGCCCGCCCTCGACAAGATTCCCCAGCTGGCGTACGGCGGTTTCGTGACCACCACCGGCGCGATCTACGCGTTCACCCCGTCGCTGCCCGCCCTGCGACTCCTCGCCGGCGACCAGGATCTGGACGCCTAGTTCCGCCGCTCGTGGCGGGGCATCCGGTCGATGCGCTGGAGCAGCGTCTCGAGGTCGGGGCCGGTCTCGGCGACGATCCACTGGGGAAGGGCCGGGAGCGGCGGGCCGGGCGGCAGTCGCACGCCCGTGAGCCGCCGGTAAGCGTGCCGATACTCCAAGCGGGGCGCCCGCGCGTACAACCGCTCGTAGATCTCGGCGGCCTTGCGGCGGGCGTCCTCGTCCGCCGGGTTCGCCTGCCAGGCGGCGTCCAGCAGGGCCGCCACCTCGTGGGGCTCGGTCCATCGCTCGGCTGCCTTGCGCAACGCCCCGGCCGCGAAAGCGGGCTCGATCTGGCCGTCGTCGATCCGCAGCCGGACGGCCAGGACGTACGCGCCGATCTGGGTTTCTCGCTCGTCGTGCTCCTCGGCGACGCGCAGTGCCTCGGAGTTCAACCGCTCCGCTACCGTCGGGCGGCCGGCGTTCAGGTGCAGCCGGGCCAGCCGGTGCAGCGACTCGCAGAGGTAGTAGGGGGAGTCGAGTTCGCGGGCCAGCGGAATCACGCGCTCCAGCAGCCGCTGCGCCTCGTCCGGTCGTCCCTCGGCGGCGGCGATCGTACCCAGCCCGGTCACCTGGTCGACGAGGGTCATGAAGTCACGCAGTTCCACGGCGACTCGCAGCGAGTGCATCGCGCAGAGCTTGGCCCGCGCGAAGTCGCCCTCTTCCCGGTAGATCTCGCCGATGTTGCCGACGGTGATGCTGGCCGAATGGCGCGCGCCGATGTCGCTCGCCACGTCCAGAGCCCGTCGGTAGGAGGCGATCGCCTGCACATGGTCGGCATTGCGCTGGTACGCCCAGCCCACGTTGCCGGCGCTCTGCAGCATCCAGTGCCGGTCGCCGGCCTGCTGTGCGGTGTCGAACGCTCGTCGCAGGTGGGCGAGCGCCTCCTCCGGCCGGCCGGTGTTGAGCTGACACAGACCGATGTGGTTCAGCGCGCCGCACATGGCCGACAGGTCGCCCGCCTCGGTCGCCATCGCGAGGGCCCGGCGGGCCATGTCGATCGCATCGCCGTACTCGCCCTGGCGGTACAGCACGAACGTCATCCGGTCCATCGTGCGGGACAGGCCGACGGCGTCGCCGAGGCGTTCGAAGCCGACGAGGGCGCGCTCCAGCCAGCTCACCGATTCGGCGTGCGAGCTGCTGTGGATGAGCAGGTCGCCGAGCTGGCGTTGCCCGGCGGAGACGATGTCCCGGCGCTCGGTCGCCTCGGCGGCTCGCATCGCCAGCCGGTAGTGCCGTTCGGCCTCGTTCCACTGCCCGGTGTGGTGGTGCACAGTGCCGATCTCGATGTGCAGCGCCGCCTGTTCGGCCTCGGGCAGCAGCGGCAGCAGACGTCCGTAATACTGGGTCGCGGTCTCGTTCGCGAAGATCGCCTTGGCCCGGTCGCCGGCCGCCCGGAACCACAGTCGTTGCTTGTCGGGACGATCGGTGTGGGCATAGTGGTGGGCGAGCACGTCCACGTATTGGAAGATGCGGTCGGCGTAGGTCTCCTCGATCAGATGTGCGGCGCGTTCGTGCAGGGCGGCCCGGGTGTCGTACGTGATGCTCTGGTAGGCCGTTTCCTGGGTGATCGGGTGCTTGAACTGGTATTCGGGCTCGGTGCCGACGCGCGGGGTGAGGTCGAGTTCGTGCAGCCGGTGCAGATTGGCCGCGACCTGCGTGGATGAACCGGCCGCGGGATAGACCGAAGTGATCCACGGTGCTTGGAAACGGCGGCCGATCACGCTGGCCACCTTGATGGTCGCCTTCTCGTCGTCGGAGAGCTGGTCGATGCGGGCCATCACGAGCCGCTGGAGACTGTCGGGCAGGTGCAGCGCGGAGAGTCCCACCGGGTCGGCCGGGTCGACGCCGTTGCCGTGCAGGTAGGCGACCAGTTCCTCGATGTAGAAGGCGTTCCCGCCGGTCTGCTCGTCGATCTGCCCGACCAGCTTGCCGGTGATCTCGGCGTCCCGCCCGTAGCGATCCCGGAGCCGCAGCACCGCGAGCCGCCGGGCGTCGGTGCTCGTCATCTGGTTCAGCGTCAGGTCGGCCACATGGCTGACCTCGGCCAACGGGCCGGCCGCGGGCTCGCGCGAGGTGGCCAGCAGCAGCACCGGAAGGTCGGCGAGATGACCGACCAGAAGTTCGAGCAGATTCTGCGAGGCGGGATCGATCCAGTGGCAGTCCTCGAGGAGCAACACGAGCGGACCACTCGCGGCGCGTTCCCGCAGGCAGGACAGGAGCAGGGACCGCAGCAGCTCGTCGCGGCCGGCCGGGTCGAGCTGAGCGGTGAGGCCGTTGTCCGGCATCGGCAGGTCCATGACGGCGGCCACCAGCGGCGCCCGCTGACCCGTGCCGTCGTAGCGGGCGACCCGCTCGGTCAGGGCAGCCCGCTGCGCGTCGAGGGAGCTGGCCGGGTCGATCTCGAGCAGCTCCCGCCAGATCGAGCGCCACACCAGATAGCTGGAGCTCGTGCCGTGCGAGCGGCAGTTGCCGCCGTAGCCGGTGAAGCCGAGTGTCCCCGCGACCCGGCAGGTCTCGGCGGCCAGGCGGGACTTGCCGACCCCGGCCTCGCCGTGCAGCCAGACGACGCTGCCCCGGCCGGCCAGTACCTCGTGGACGAGTTCCCGCAGCCGGCTCATCTCGGCGGCCCGTCCGACCAGGGCACCGGGGGCGGGCGAGGGCAGCGGGCTGGTCGCCACACTGTCCCGCACCGCATGCACCACCCAGGCCGGGACCGGCGCGGTCTTGCCCTTGGCCGTCACGTCGTCGGGTCCCACGGCCTCGGCCACGGCGCGGACCCGCTCGTAGGTGGGCCGGTCGACGAGCAGACGCCCCGGCGGAGCCGCCTGCATGAGGCGGGCGGCGAGGTTGACGGCGTCGCCGACGACGGCGTACTCCCGGCGGACGTCGGAGCCCACCTCGCCGCAGAAGACCGGTCCGGTGGTGAGGCCGCCGCGGTCCGCGCCGCCCAGCGCGAGCAGTTCGAGGCAGCAGCGCAGGGCGCGTTCCTCGTCGTCCTCGTAGCTCACCGGCGTGCCGAACACGGCCACCAGCACGGTGCCCTTGTCGTCGGCCATCAGGTGGCGCAGGTGACCGCCGTACCGGTCGATGATCGTGACTCCGGCCGCCAGGTAGCGCTGCAGCGCCGCGACCGAAGCGGGTTTGTCCACGTCGAGGTCGGGCAGCCGCACGAAGGCCGTGGTGACCTTGCGATGTTCGTTGACCAGCTCGTGTCGCCCCGAGCGCAGTCTGGTGCGGATCGCGGGGTGCAGGAACGGCTCCAGCAGCCGCTCCAGCTCGGCGGTGACCGGGGCGGGTGGGGCGTAGGGCGAGTCGACGGTGTCGAGTGGACCGGCGGCCCCCCGCAGGGCGGCATCGATCACGATCTCGCCCCGGTCGGCGCGGTGGAGCGCGTCGATCGCGCCGGTCAGCGCCGGGCCGGCGATCAGGTGCTGCAGCCGGGTCGCCGAGTCGCCCAGCAGCATCAGGAGCAGCGGCCCGGCGGCCAGTCCGACCCGGATCGTCAGGGAGCGGGAACCCTCCGGGGTGGGCACGGGGACCACCGAGGCAGTGGCTTCCCGGATCTGCTCGGCACAGCGGATCGCCCGGCGGGCCACCGCGGACGCCGTCGCGGGCGTGTAGTCGAACATGCCGACCAGAGCATCGCCGGCGAAGTCGACGACGCTGCCGCCGGAGGCGGCCACCGCGTCGGCGGTGACCGCGAACCATTGGTTGATGATGCGGGTGAGCTGCTCGGTGCCGTAACTGCCGGAACCCGCGAAGCTCTCGGCCAGGGCGGTGAAGCCGACGACGTCGGCATAGAGCACGACCGCTTCAACACGTTGAGTGACTGGCGGATTGCTGACACTCTCGGCCGTCACGAGCAGCCTCAACGTATGTTCAGGCAGGTAGGATCTCCAGGTCGCGGCCAATTCACTCACGATCTGTGACGACGGGGTAACGGCAAACTCCTGCGTCACGCCTTGTGCGGCCACCCTTCGAATCCTACCGCCGAGGATCAATCATCACTCTCGGCACCTCTGTCGCCAATGGGGGGCGAGTCATGGGTCAGGGTCTCAGCGACGCCGTTTTCGAGCTGAACGGCGCATGTGTCCACTCGCTGCGTTTCGCTTTCGGGGCTCCACTGGGGTATCCGGACGCGCCCACGCAGCCTGAGCAGGGCGACAACCCGCCGCCCGCGTTGTTCCACCGAATCGTCGCGGCGACGCCGCCGCCCACCCGCCGCGGCGAGCCGTGGTACACCGGGATGAGGCTGGCCGGGGAGCCGTTCCTGCCCGAGACCGGCGCCGGCAAGCTCGCCGAGGTCACCTGCGACGAGGGCATCCCCTCGCTCGACGCGCCCGAGCCCGGCACGGTCGTGCTCGACGAGAACTTCCGCGTCGGGAAGCGGTCGAAGATCGTGGACTTCCCCGGCCAGGACCACGGCCGGTTCATGATCTCGATCAGGTACTGGAGTCCGATCCCGGACGGCCATTCCACCGCCCAGGCGACAGTCGCGTACTACGACGACAGCTACCGGATGGCGTGGACCGATCCGGTGACGGTGGGCGATTGGGTCGCGGTCAGCTTCGCGGGATTCCGTCCCCCGGAGCGGGACAGCGCCGACGTGCTGGTCCAAATCGGCGAATGCGACGAGAGTTGCTCCGCCTGAGCGCTCAGCTCAGCCAGAACTCCAGCCGGCGGGGCACATCTGCACAGTGTTTACCCCAAACTAGGAATCAACGGACGTCATCGGCTCCGCGAAGTGTTCTCCGCGGGCGGATCCGGGCAGCTCGGCGGCAAGACGACAGTAAAATGGCGGATGCACGGGCGCTCGCGAATCGTCAGGCTCTACCCCAAGACCTGGGGGGAGCACACCGAATGTTGACCGAGAAAAGTCCAGTGCTGATGGAACCGGCCGTGCAGAGCGACGCGGCCCTGCGCCGCAGCCGTCTGCTTCTGCACGCGAGCGAAGCCCTGGCGGCCACCTCCACGACCGCCGAGGTCCTCGTCACCGTTCCGGCCCTGCTGCGCGACGCACTCTCCGCGACACACGCCGCCGTGGTCCTGGCCGGCATCACGCCCAGCCCGCGCGGGGGCGCGGTAGCCACGGTCGCCGACGCGCTCACCGGCACCGCGGTCCGCGACCGTCACTCTCAGTATTACGAGAGCACCATGGACCTCACCGTCGTCCACCCGGGACTGGCCGAGGACTTCGAACAGCTCGGCTGGCAGGCGGCGGTCTGCGCCCCGCTGCCCGACATGGCGGGCGCCGTCCTGCTCGCCTGGGACGAGCCGCAGACCTTCTACGTCTTCGACCGGGCGGTCATCGCGACGCTCGCCCTCTACATCGGCCAGGCCCTCGACCGGGCGGTCAAGCATGACGCCCGCGCCGCGATCACCGAGACCCTCCAGCAGGCGATGCTGTCGCAACTGCCGGACGTCGACGACTACGAACTGGCGGCCTACTACCGGGCGGCCGCCTCGCAACGCGTCGGCGGCGACTGGTACGACGTGATCCCCGGCGCCGACGACCGGCTCGCCCTGGTCATCGGCGACGTGGTCGGCCACGACACGGCGGCTGCGGCCCGCATGGGCCAGCTGCGCAACATGCTGCGGGCTTACCTGGTCGATCGCCGCGAACCCCCGTCCGCGCTGCTGCGCCGCCTGGACGCCGCGAACCACGCGCTGGGCGAGCCCACGATGGCGACGGCGGTGGTCGCGTTCATCGACCAGGCCCCCAGCGGAGGCCACCGTCTGCGCTGGTCGAACGCGGGCCACCCACCACCCGTCGTGATCCAGCCGGACGGCGAGGTGCGCCCGCTGACCGGCAACGACATGCTGCTCGGCGCCCGCCGCGGCACCCCGAGGCACACCTACACGGCGCCGCTGCCGCCCGGCTCGACGGTGCTGCTGCACACCGACGGCCTGGTCGAGAACAGGGCGCAACACATCGACGAGGGTTTCGCTCGCCTCTACCGCCGCCTGCAGATCCGCAACTTCGGCATGCCCCGCGACCTGCTGGCCCGCCTGGCCGGCGAAATGCCCGGCGACCGAGCCGACGACATCGCCATGCTCGCCGTCCGCATCCCGGGCCGCCGCTGATCCCGGTCGCCCTCAACCGCAACGGCTTCCGCCTGGGTGCTTACCGTGCGGGGTGCTTACCGTGCGGGGTGCTTACCGTGCGGGGCGCTTACCGCGCGGGGCGCTCAGCGGGTGGGGGTGAACAAGGCCAGCGCTTCGCTGAGGCGGGCGCGCGCCCAGTCGTACTGCTGGGGGTCGGCATGGTCGCGGAAGACCGTTTCGATCACCATGATCAGGGACAGATGCAGGCCGTAGAGGCGGCGGCGGGCCTGTTCGTTCGGGGTGAAGCCGGTCTTGCCGTAGCCGCGGACGAACGCGGCCGAGCTGCCGAACGCGGTCAGTTGGGTGGCGACGAAGCCGGCCTCGATCAGGGGGTCGCCGTAGAAAGCGCGTTCGTGGTCGATGACACAGACGATCTTGCCGTCGCGGACCAGGACGTTGTTCGCCCACAGGTCCCACTCGACGAAGCGCGGCTCGATCACCGCGTCCAGGCAGGCGGCCTCGGCGGCGATCAGGGCACGGATCGAGGCGTAGTCGTGGCCCAGGTCGACGCCGCGCCGTTCGCCGTCACCGAGCACGTCCTCCAGCAGGCCGAGGAAATACTCGCGCCAGGTCGCGCCGGCGGGCCCGGTGAGCGGTCCGAACCCGGCACCCCGGATCGAGTTCAGCTCGCGGGTCACCCCGCCCAGCGCGTCGTCCAGGATCTCCTGCTCGCACGCCGACAACGTTTTGCGAATCAGGCCGAAGTTGTCGGCGTCGACGTAGGGCATGGCGAACCACGGAGCGTCGACCAGCTCGCGGCTGGTGTCGGCGAAATCAACCACTGGCACCGGCACCGTGGTGTGCGCACGGATCAGTTCGAGCGCGGCCAGTTCGGTCGCCATCGCCCCACGTTCGTAGGTCATCACCTCGACCCCGGGCGGCGGCGCGATCTTGAATACGACCTGGTGGCCGTCGCGCAGCCGGACACGGTAGGCCACGTTGAACCACCCGTGGCCCAGTTCGTACGCCCAGCCGTCGCCGTCCGGGATCTGCGAGACGCCGTACGCCGCGGCGACCATCTCCCGCAGGGTCGACAGCGGCTGCCGGTTCTTGGTGATGCTCTCCATGGTGGGTCAGGATCCTACGTAGTCCGCCAGGTGCTCGGCGGTGCGGGTCGCGCGGGCCGCCACCAGGTCGGCCGGCGTGCCCTCGAAGACGATGCGGCCGCCGTCGTGACCTGCGCCGGGGCCCAGGTCGATGATCCAGTCGGCGTGGGCCATGACCGCCTGGTGGTGCTCGATGACGATCACCGACTTGCCCGATTCGACGAGGCGGTCGAGCAGGCCGAGCAGATTCTCCACGTCGGCCAGGTGCAGGCCGGTGGTCGGCTCGTCGAGGATGTAGACCCCGCCCTTCTCGGCCATCCGGGTCGCCAGCTTGAGCCGCTGCCGTTCGCCGCCCGAGAGCGTAGTCAGCGGCTGGCCGAGCTTGAGGTAGCCGAGCCCGACGTCGGCCAGCCGCACCAGGATCGCGTGCGCGGCCGGGATTTTCGTGTCGCCCGAACCGAAAAACTCCGTGGCGTCGGCCACCGGCATCTCCAGGACCTCGCTGATGTCCTTGCCACCGAACTTGTACTCCAGCACCGACGCGTCGAACCTTTTGCCCTCGCACACCTCGCAGGTCGTGGCCATGCTCGCCATGACCCCGAGGTCGGTGTAGATCACGCCCGCACCGCTGCAGTTCGGGCAGGCCCCCTCGGAGTTCGCGCTGAACAGGGCCGGCTTCACCCCGTTGACCTTGGCGAACGCTTTGCGGATGGGTTCCAGCAGGCCCGTGTACGTCGCCGGGCTGCTCCGCCGCGAGCCCCGGATCGCGCCCTGGTCGACCGCGACGACGCCCTCGCGCGGCGCCACCGAGCCGTGGATCAGCGAGCTCTTGCCGGAACCGGCCACCCCGGTGATCACCGTCAGCACCCCGAGCGGGATGTCGACGTCCACGTCCTTCAGGTTGTGGCTGTCGGCGCCACGCACCTCGAGCGTGCCCGACGGCTGGCGCACCTTCTCCTTCAGCGTGGCGCGGTCGTCGAGGTGCCGGCCGGTCAGCGTGCCGCTGGCCCGCAGATCCTCGATGCTGCCCTCGAAGACCACCTCGCCGCCCCCGCTGCCCGCGCCCGGGCCCAGGTCGATGATGTGGTCGGCGATCGCGATCGCCTCGGGCTTGTGCTCCACCACCAGCACGGTGTTGCCCTTGTCGCGCAGCTGCAGGAGCAGGTCGTTCATGCGCTGGATGTCGTGCGGGTGCAGCCCGATCGTGGGCTCGTCGAAGACGTACGTGACGTCGGTCAGCGCCGAGCCGAGGTGCCGGATCATCTTGGTGCGCTGCGCCTCGCCACCCGACAGCGTGCCCGACGGCCGGTCGAGGGACAGATAACCCAGACCGATGCGGACGAACGAGTCGAGCGTGTCGCCCAGCGCGTCCAGCAGCGGCGCCACCGACGGCTCCGTCAGCTCGCGCACCCACCCGGCCAGGTCGCTGATCTGCATCGCGCAGCAGTCGGCGATGCCGATGCCGTTGATCTTCGACGAGCGGGCCGGCTCGCTCAGTCGGGTGCCGTCGCAGTCGGGGCAGGTCTTGAAGACGGCCACCCGCTCGACGAAGGCTCGGATGTGCGGCTGCAGCGCGTCGATGTCCTTCGACAGCATGGACTTCTGGATCGACGGCACCAGACCGGCGTACGTCAGGTTGATGCCCTCGATCTTGACCTTGGTCGGCTCCTTGTAGAGCAGGTCGTCGAGCTGCTTCTTGGTGAACTTCTTGATCGGCTTGTCGGGGTCGAAGTAGCCGACACCGCGGAAGATGCGCCCGAACCAGCCCTCCATGCTGTAGCCGGGGATCGTGATCGCTCCGTCGTTGAGCGACTTCTCCTCGTCGTACAGCTGGGTCAGGTCGATGTCGTTGACCTGCCCCCGCCCCTCGCAGCGCGGGCACATGCCGCCCAGCAGGCTGAACGTGCGCTTCTCCTGGACCTCGCGGCCGCCCTTCCGCAGCGTCACCGCGCCCGCGCCGCTGACCGACGCGATGTTGAAGGAAAAGGCCTGCGGCGAGCCGATGTACGGCTTCCCGAGCCGGCTGAACAGGATGCGCAGCATGGCGTTGGCGTCGGTGGCGGTGCCGACCGTGGAACGGACGTCGCCGCCCATCCGCTCCTGGTCGACGAGGATCGCCGTGGTCAGCCCGTCGAGCACGTCGACGTCGGGCCGCGCCATCGACGGCATGAAGTTCTGCAGGAAGCTGCTGTACGTCTCGTTGATCAGCCGCTGCGACTCGGCGGCGATCGTGCCGAAGACCAGCGAGCTCTTGCCCGAGCCGGAGACGCCGGTGAAGACCGTGAGGCGGCGCTTCGGGATGTCGACGCTGACGTCCTTGAGGTTGTTCACGCGTGCCCCGTGCACCCGGATCATGTCGTGGCTGTCGGCGTCGCGCATTCCGGCTCCCTGGGTTCGGCGGCTTCCCCTGGGAACTTTAGGCGCGGCGACGTACGCGGTGCTTCTTGATTCCTGATCAGGTGCTGCGCCTGATTCCTGGGCGAAGAAAGTCTGCCAGGTCGAACGCGGAACCGCGGACCGGAAGCAGCCTGGCCGAGAAGAGCGGGCGCGAACTCGGCAAACCTCAGAGGCGAGGCAGCCGGCCGCGGTCGCGCAGCTCCTCGGGGATGAGCTCGACGAGCTGATCGCGGCGCAACGGCAGGTCGAGCAGGCTGAGCTTCACCCGCGCCCGGGCGCCGTGCCGATCCTGGTCGAAACGGACCACGTTCACGGCGTTCGCCCGCATGCGCAGAACCATGTCGGAGCCGGCCTCGGTGGTGAAGGTGACCGCGCCGTCGAAGGAGAGGCGCGTCTCTTGCTCCGGCGCGCGCAGCATGATGGTCTCGTCCCCGCCCAGCACGATCGGGCGGGTGATGCCGGACATCGGCGCGACCGGGGTCAAGCCGATCAGCGGCGCCGACGGCGAGATGATCGGGCCGCCGGCCGCATAGTTGTACGCGGTCGAACCCGTCGGCGTGCAGACCACCACGGCATCGCTGCGGTAGTAACCGTGGCGTACGTCGTTGATCTCGAGATCGAGCGAGACGGCGGTCCACGGGGTGGTGGCGGTGAGGACCACGTCGTTGAAGGCCAGCGTCGGTTCCGGGTGACCGGCCAGCTCGAGACAACTGTGCGGCTCGAGGCTGAACTCGCCGGCCATCAGCCGTTCCAAGGCGCGCGGCAGACCGGCCGGCGCGACCTCGATCAGGAAGCCGATGTTGCCGTGGTTGACGCCGAGCACCGGCGTCGGGCGGCCCGCGACCAGCCGCATGGCGCCGAGCATCGTGCCGTCGCCGCCCAGGCTGAAGATGAAGTCGGCCGTCTCGGCGAGCTCCTTCTCGTCCATCGCCTCGACCCCGTCACCGAGCCGCGCCGCGTCGTCCGGCCGCGCCACGACCCGGATCCCGTTCGGCCCGGCCAGCGCGACCACGGTGGCGACCGAGGCGCTCACGTCGTTGCGCGGATGAACCACCAGGCCGAGTACGCGGTTAGTCATGTCTTCGACCATGCCACGCGCGACGCCCCCGTAGGCAGCCAACGAATCGTGGAGTGGCCCGCGTCGATGAGCCCTGCCAGCACTGCGTGCGGGACAAGCGCCCGGTGCAGGTGCTGCAGAGCGTCGGACCAGGCGTCGTCGTCACGGAACACCTGGGCGACGTGGCCGGACATGACCGCGAAGTCCGCAGAGGAGGTTCCGGCGCGGTCGCTGAACCCCAGCCGCCAGTCGACGTGCTCGCCGCCGGGTTTCTCCTTGGCGACGCGAAGCATCTCGGGTCATCCCTTGCTCTCGATGGACCGGGATCGCCATTCTCGCCCCTCGGCGGGTCAGTCGAGGTGCCTGCCCAATCCGACGACATAGGCACGCAACGTGTCCAGCCCAAACGGGCAGCCGGGTGAGCAGTGTGATGACGAGATGCGCGCGCCTGGGGGATCAGTGACCGAACCACCGCCGGATCCGGTCGCGGCCGAAGGTGATCTTGTCGCTCGCCAGGGACGCGGAGGGACCGATCAGTTCGCCGACGGGGCGTTGGCCGGCCACGAATGTGACGTCCACCTTTGCCACCTGGTCGCCGCCGAACTCCAGGTAGCAGACGCCGCGACCGTCGTACTCGGTGCGGCCGGAGCCGCCGCTGATCGACTCCAGGATGCGGGCCGCCACCACGGCCGCCTGGCCCTCCGCGAAGACGCCCGCTTTGGGGGTGCCGACGCTGGTCACGTCGCCCACGGCGTACACCTGGGGGTAGGAGGTTTCGAGGGTCAGCGGGTCGACCGGGATCCAGCCGTCGACCGCCAGGCCCGACTCGGCCACCACCGGCGGCACCCGGTGCTGCGGCACGCCGAGGAAAAGATCGTACGGCAGCTCGGATCCGTCGCTCAACGACGCGACCTTGCGCGTCGGGTCGAGCGAGCGCACCAGCGTCTCGGGGAGGAAGTCGATGCCGCGCTCCTCGAAGGCGGCGAGCACCTCGATCGAGGCGTCCGGCGACGGCGGGATCGGCGTGCTGAGCGGCATGACCAGGGTGAGGTCGCACGGCAGCCCGCGGGAAGTCAGGTATTCGTAGGTGAGCAGCGCGGTCTCGCTGGGTGCCGGCGGGCACTTGAACGGCGTCGAGGTGACCGCCACGACGACCCGGCCGCCGGGGAACTCGCGCAGCGCGTCGGCGGCCGCGAAGGCGCCGGCCACCGTGTAGAACTCGTGGCCCCCCTCGACGAGCCCGGGCGTCGCCGACGGGTCCAGATCGGCGCCGAGCGCCACCACCAGGACGTCGGCGTCGAAACGTCCGGCACTGGTCTCGACCCGTCGCTCGACGGGGTCGATCGCGGTGATCTCGGCGTTGACGAACCGGACCTCCGGGTTCACCATCTCGGCGTAGCGGTGCAGCACCTGATCACGGTCGGCCTTGCCGAACATCACGTCGAGCTTCGAGAAGCCGAAGACGAAACCCTCGGCCTGGTCGATGAGGGTCACCTCGACGTCGCCCGACAGGGCCACCGTCGTCGCCAGCTCCAGCCCGCCGAACCCGGCCCCCAGCACCACCACACGCGTCGTCACCTGCGAAGACTATCCGGGCGATGGCTTGCGCCACACGCTGTCACGACCAGAATCGTCCCCTCGTCCTCGCCAGGAGTACCGACGACGAGAAGGACGGGACGCAATGAGGATGGCGGTTGCCGGGGGACCGGTCGTGATCGACGTGACCATCAACGAGACCCTGAACGCGGGACCGCGATCGACTTCTTCGAGCGGACGACGCGCACCCTGCTGGCCGCGACGAACAAGTTCCACGATTTCGCGGGCCAGGTGCTCGCCCGGGTGCCGGGCCCGGTGCAGGTCGCGCCGGCGATGCTGACCCGCTGTCTCGCGGTGCGCCGGCAGGCAACGCAGCCGTCCGCGCCGGGTAGGGTCGCTGGTCGTGTCAGAGATCATCGCTGAGGTTCGGGACGGGGTCGGGCGGCTCACGATGAGCAACCCGGCCCGCCGTAACGCGCTGTCGACCGCCATGCTCGCCGAGCTGGGCTCCGCCGTACGGGAGATGGACCTTGATCCTGGGGTGCGGACGATCGTGCTGTCGGGGGCGGGTGACACCTTCACCGCGGGTGCCGACATCTCCGAGTTCGCCGGGCATCACGACTCGTCGGCGACGCGGGAGACGTGGGAGCGGACGCTGACTGGGTTGTTCGAGACGTTGGGCGGGCTGACCACGCCCCTGATCGCGATGATCCGCGGCCACTGCTTCGGCGCCGGCATGGCCCTCGCGCTCAGTGCCGACATCCGCGTCGCCGCGGCCGGCAGCCGATTCGCGATCCCGGCAGCCCGGCTCGGCATCGGCTATCCGTTCGCGCTGGCCCAGACGCTCGTCCACGTGGTCGGCCCGGCGAACGCGAGCGACCTACTTTTCACCGCCCGGGTGTACGCGGACACGGAAGCATTGACCGCCGGCCTGATCAACCGGCTGGTGCCCGACGACGAACTCGAGGCCGACGTGCTGAGCACCGCCGCGGCGATCGCGGCCAACGCCCCGCTCGCGGTCCGGGCGGCGAAGGCGGCGATCAAGGCGGCCGCCCATCCACCGCTGGTGCCGCGCGCGCACGCGCTGATCGCCGAGACCGTCGGCTCCGAGGACGAGCGCGAGGGCCAGCGGGCCTTCATGCAGCACCGCCCACCGGCGTTCGAGGGCCGTTGACGAGCACCGCTACGTTCGCGTCACCGGTCGAAGGCTCGGCTGCCGCGGCGAGTCTCGGATCCGGTCAGGGGGCCGGGTTCGGCCAGGCCGGTGACGTCGGACGGCGACCGTCTTTCCCGGGCGGCGAGGGGGAAGAGCGCGTAGTAGCCGTCGTTGTAGCCCTCGCGAAACGATCGATCCCGATCCATGCTGTAGCGGTACCACTGATGAACGCGTCCGGCGGCGTACGCGCACAACACGGAGAACGCGCCGCAGAGGATGGCCTGGGTGACGTTGTTACCAATGGACATCTAATTACCCTAAATCGCCGATATAACGGACGGAATGCCGCGAACGTCATCTCTCCGCGATTTTCGGGCAGACCGCTTCGACGATCATCCAGAGTTCCTTGCGGGGTGCCCGGTTCCGGGCAGTCAGGCGCCGACGCGGTCGTCCTCGTCCTGCCGGTACGGCTGCTGCCGGCCGGCTGAGAGCCGGTGATGCGGCATGTGGGGTGCGCCGCGACGACCACGCGGGCGGATCTGGATTCGGGTGAGGCCGTGTTCGCGCGGAGGGTCGGAATGCCGGGCGGTCATCATGCCGACGATTGCCCGGGACGCTTTTTCGTAACCTGTCCGGTAGGCCTCGTCCCGCTCGATGCCGTACTTTCTCCACTGGTGAATGCGGCCGATCGCATAAGCGCCGGACAAAAAGACGCCGAGGGTGAGCAGGGTAAGGATAAGGCTATTGCCGGGCGCGGTCACGGCCTCGGCCATTCGGTGTCGTCATATTCTTCCATGACTGCCTCCTCGTAAATGCGCGTGCGGTATCGCTTTCTCGCATCACAAAACGCCCATTTCGCTACGCTGGACGTCGGTCGGAGGTTCAGTCTCGACCGGAAAAGAACGTCCTCGTCTGACCGATCGGCCGAGCGCCGGGCCGAAGTGCCCGCGCCACCCCCGACGGCTGTCGGTCGCCGTTGACGATCATCTTCGGCGACGGATCGACAAGGCACCTACCCGTCGTCCCATTCTCTGGTCCGCGTGATCGAGACCGATGGGGTGACAAGAATCTGGTTTTCATACGAACGGGGCCGAGACGGATCGCTGATTTTTCCGTTTTTACGACGATTCGTTTAGACATGGTCCGGAGCGACGCGCCTGTCCTTGATCGAGAAAGGTTCCGCGTATGCCTCAAGACGCCGGTTCGACCGGTTCACCAGCAGTCCTCTGCGCAGCTCACGCCTCGTGCGCCGCCGGTCCGAGCGATGATCGTGGAGGCGGCCATGAATGACAAGCAGGTGGCGGACCGCGTCAAGGGCCAGCTCTACCGCAAGGCTCTGGACAGCGTGACCGGCATCCTGCCGGTGACCTCCTCGGCACGGCACTCCGAGCCGACTCCGCCGCCTGAACCAGTCGCATCTCCACCGGGAGCCGCGACCTCGCCTCCACCCCACGACGCGCTTCAGGTGCTGACGCTGGCGCAACGAACTGCCGAAAGTCACATCGCCGCTGTGCGGCGGCAGGCCAGTGAGGTGCAGGCCGAGGCCCAGGCGTTGGCCGAGCAGATCCATCGTGACGCTCGCCGGTACGCCGACAAGGTCTGCGCCGAGGCGGACGACGCTCTGGTGGAGGCCAGGGCCGGCATGGAGCTGAGCCGCCGCGATGCCGACGCGCAGGCCGCTGAGATTCGACGCCAGGCCGAACTGGTGCTCACCGACGCGCGCGCCGAGGCCGAACGGATCGTGGCCGACGGCCGGGAGCGCGCCGAGCAGCTGAAACTCCGCGCCCAGCAACGCTACGAGGATTCCGTCGGGGGATTGTCCGTGGAGCGCGAGGCACTACAGAGACAGATCGAGGCCTTGGCGGTCTTCGACAATGACCACCGGCACCGGCTGACGTCGTTCTTGCAGAGCCAGCTGCGGATCCTCTGGTCCGACCAGCCCCAGGCCGGTGACGTGCCCGGCCCGGACGGGGAAGCGCCCGGCGGACCGATCGGCCCTGCGGCGTAGAGCCGGCGAAACAGCGCCCGAATCGCGATATTCGGTTCGGGCGCTGTGCGTACCGCTCAGGTCGCTCCAGCCTTGCCGCTCAGGTCGCTCCAGCCTTGCCGCTCAGGTCGCGCCGGTCTTGCCGCTCAGGTCGCGGCGGTCTTGCCGCTCAGGTCGCGGCGGTCTTGCCGCTCAGGTCGCGGCGGTCTTACCGCTCAGGTCGCTCCGACTCGTGCCGGCCGAGGCCATACCGGCGCCGTAAGTCGATCTCGCGCCAGTTGTCCGGGATCTGAGCGACGAAGAGAACCTGGACCGGGGAAAGCTCGCCGGCGGCGGCCAGCGCCTTCTGCTCGCGGATCCACCTGCGCGTGTCCCGGCGCGAACGTTGCGCACGAGCGCGAGCCACGGGATCCTGCGGATCGCAGTACGGCTGGCTGCTCTCCAGCAGCACCAGCGCCGCCCTGTAGGCCGCTCGCCAACGAGCCGGGAGGGTGAGACTGCTCGTTTCCACAAGTTGGATCCCTTGCTGTAGCGCCTGTCCGGTAATTCAGCCTGCATCAGCTCCGGGCTGCCCGCCTGTTGTCATCAGACCAGACCGGGAAAGCCTCGAGCCCGTTTATTGAGGTGCCCCTCCAGCATGCCCATGATTATCCTTTCCTCATGGATCATCCATTTCCTTGCCCCAGGGCAAGGGTTATCATGAGAAGAGTGCTGGGGCAAGAGCTTCATTCCACCATTTCGGGGTAAGACCGACGGGGCGCCACGTATGCTCGGCCAGGCGCACGTGGCGATTTCGGCTCCCGGGGCGGCCCGATGGTGAGGTTTCCATAGGCGGCGGGAGAATCCTACCGGCCACTCGTACGACGCTGAACGAGTGGCCGCGCGGCCGTTCGGCGAAGATCCGCGCGTACCGAAGCTCGATGGCGAATTCCTTTCGCGCTTTCGGCGAATCCGCGACGTTTTATTGAGGCGTCACCTCCTGCCGTGCGACTTCCGGGGGAGGCGGGGCTCCGTCGTGCCCGCTCGACGGCCAGGGGAGGCGGTAGGCACCCCTCGGGTCGGCGGGTGAGGGTCCTGACTGCCCGGGAACCTGGTGGTCGATCGACTTAGTTCACTTTATGTATTGACGACTATTAGTAAATCTTCCTAATATTTGATGGCCCGGTAGTCATCCCCACGGTGTGCCTCGCGCACCGGACGAGAAGGGTCACCATCCCCATGATCATGAGAAGAAGGAGCCGGTGGGCGGCCGCCGCCACGGCGTTCGCCGTTGCTGCTGTCGGCACGCTCACCGCGCTCTCCATGCAAGGCACCTCGCAGGCCGCCGTCCTGCCCAACGGCTTCAAGAGCGTCGGCTACATGCCGGAGTGGACCGGAAGCGTCACCACCATCCAGTACTCGAAGCTCACCCACATCAACTACTCGTTCGCCAACCCCAACGCGGACGGCAACCTCCAGGCGATTCCGAACGTCTCGAAGCTGCAGCAGCTCGTCTCCCTCGGTCACCAGAACAATGTGAAGGTCTCCCTCGCCATCGGCGGCTGGAACGACGGCAACGACTCCGCCTTCGAATCGCTCGCCGCGAACGCCGGGAGCCGCACGACTTTCGTCAACAGCGTCATGAACGCCGTACGGCAGTACGGCCTCGACGGCATCGACATGGACTGGGAGTACCCCGACCCGGGCCAGTCCGGCAACAACTATGCCGCGCTCATGCAGCAGCTCAGCACCGCCCTGCACAACGAGGGCAAGCTGCTCACCGCCGCGGTGGTCAGCGAGGGCGGCACCGCCAACGGCGTACAGCCGGCGGTCTTCGGCTACGTCGACTGGCTCAACATCATGGCGTACGACGGCGGCAGCCCCCACGCCAACTACGACTGGTCGATCGCCTCGGCGAACTTCTGGAAGAACCGCGGCCTACCGACGGCGAAGACCGTACTTGGCGTGCCCTTCTACAGCCGGCCCGGCTACCTGACGTACGCGCAGCTCGTCGCCCAGGACCCGGCGAACGCCAACCGCGACTGCACCCCGTCCGGCGAGTGCTACAACGGCTTGCCGACGATTCGCCGCAAGACGCAGTGGGCTCTCGCGAACGCCGGCGGCATCATGAACTGGGAGCTCTCGCAGGACGTCAGCGGCGCGAACTCACTGGTCAGCGCCATCTACGAGACCGTGATCGGCGGTGGCGGCACGACCAACCCGCCGCCAGGACGCACCGGCCGCATCACCGGCATCGCCGGCAAGTGCGTCGACATCGCGTCCGCCAGCAGCGCCAACGGCACCGCCGTCCAGCTCTACGACTGCAACGGCACCACCGCGCAGACCTGGACCGTCGGCACCGACAGCACAATTCGCGGCCTGGGCAAGTGCCTTGACGTCGCCGCCGCCGGCACCGCGAACGGCTCGCTGGTGCAGATCTACGACTGCAACGGCACCGGCGCGCAGCAGTGGCAGGCCCAGTCCGACGGCACCCTGCGCAACCCGGTCAGCAACAAGTGCCTCGACGCCTCGAACAACTCTTCGGCCAACGGCACCCGCCTCCAGATCTGGGACTGTTTCGCCAGCGCCAACCAGCGCTGGACTCTCCCCTGACGTTCTCCTGACGAGCGGCCCGCCTCTTCTTCACCGGAGGCGGGCCGTCTTCTTCGGCCTACCCGCGACGGCCCCTTTCGCCGGCGATGGCCGGCTCGACGGCGCCATGCGGGACGGCTCGCTCGCCGTGGTGGCCGCGACCGAGCCCAGCTCGTCGTCTTCGCCTACCGGTCCTGGTTCGCCTAGACGTTGACGTCGATCACCGTACGGCCGCGGTGGGTGCCGGCCAGGATCGCGCGAGCCGCGTCGGCCGCGTCGCCGAGGCCGATCGTCCGGATCGACGTGCGCAGCAGGGACCGGTCGACTGCCTCCTCGAGCAGGCGCCACGCGGTGTCACGCGAATCGGGGGAGGCGTAGACAGTGTCGACGCCGGTCAGGGTGACCCCGCGCGTGATGAAGGGGGCCAGGCTGATCGGCAGGTCGATGCCCTGGGCCAGGCCGAACGCGGCGACCGTGCCGCCGTAGCGGGTCTGCGCGAGCGCGTTGGCCAGGGTGTGGCTGCCCACCGCGTCGATCACGCCCGCCCACCGTTCCGCCCCGAGCAGCCCGGAGACCGGCTCGGCCAGCTCGGCGCGGTCGATCACCTCGGCGGCTCCGAACCGGTGCAGCAGATCGGCCGCGTCGGGCTTGCCGGTCGCCGCGACGACCCGATAGCCGAGGTGGGCCAGCAGCATCACCGCGATCGAGCCCGCGCCCCCGGTCGCACCGGTGACCAGCACCGGCCCGGCGGCGGGCAGGACGTCGTGCCGGCGTAGCGCGCCCACTGCCATCGCCGCCGCGAGCCCCGCGCTGCCCAGGGCGGCGGCGATGAAGGTGTCCACCCCGCCCGGCAACTCGGTGATCCACCGGGACCGCACGTACGCGCGCTGGGCGTACCCGCCGTCGTACTTGACCCCGAGCCCCCACCCGTTGACCGAGACCGGCGTGCCCACGCCGATCCGCGGATCGGTGGTCTCGGCGACCGTGCCGGCCAGGTCGATCCCGGCGGTGATCGGGAACCGCTCGATGAACGGGAATACGCCGGCGATCGACAGCCCGTCCTTGTAGTTGACGTCGGAGAACTCGACGTCCACCCGCACCTCGGCCGGCCGCAGCGGCCGATCCTCCGCCTCCACCGTCTCGGTGACCAGCCGGTCTCCGTCCACCCGGTCGATCCGTACCGCCTTGAAGCCCATACGGCGATCGTCACCTCGGGCCGGTCCGGCCGGTATCGCACGATCACGCGATCATTGCCGGACGGGCCCCGCCCCAGGTCGCACGCGGTACCCCGATTGCCGCGTGAGCTGACCGAGGAGTGTCGAGTGCCCGGCGGTCCTGGGCATGCGACAAGAAGTCTCTTGACTAGTTGTCATGCCGTGGGTGATGCTGTCTTCCGCGTCTGGGGCAGGCGCGAGAGGAGCGATGATGACTGACCGTGAGTCCTCTGATGGTGTGTCTGCGGGGCGGGCGCCGGCCCGCGACTTCGACGGTTTATATATGGCGTTGTTGGAGGCTTATCCCCGCGACGCTTTGCACTTGTTGTTCGGCGTGCGGCTCGATGGCGAGGCGGTGGTGCTGGACGGGCCGACCGAGCAGCTGCGGCAACGCAGTCGCCAGTGCGACAAGGTGTTCCTGGTTGCGCGGGGTAGGGGGCTGCCTTCCGACGTCTACCACGTGGAGGTCCAGGTCGAGCGCACGGAGGATTTTCAGGAGCGGATGGTGTCCTACTGGGCGTCGTTGGCGTTGAAGTACCGCCGTTCGGATCATCGGATTCATCAGGTTGTGCTCTGGCCGTTGGGTGGGGGGTATCCGGGCCGTTTCAGTCGGGATCGGGCTCGGCTCGATTACCGGTCGGTCAACGTTCCTGACGATCTGGACCCCGGCATGCTTTTGGCTGGTCCCCTGGCTCCGCTTGCGTTGTGGTCGCAGAAGCCGCCGCAGGATCTTGTGGAGCGGGTCGCTGATCGGATTGCCGCGACGAGCGCGGTTGAGGAACAGTTGGTCCAGGTCGAGCTGGGTATGCTCGTGGGGGGTTCGCTGGCGGTCCAGGTTCTCGAGGCTTTGCGAAGGAGAGACATGAACGACGTTCTCGAGCAGACGGAGTCGGGCCGCGAGATTGCTCGTCGAAACCGGGAGCAAGGCCGGGAACAAGGCCTGGAACAAGGCCTGGAGCAGGGTTTGGAACAAGGCTTGGAGCAGGGGCTGGAGCAGGGCCACGTCGATGGGATGCGGGTGCTCCTGCGGGCGAGATTCGGCGAGTTCGCCGACCTGGACGACCTCGCCCGGCGACTGGCCGGTCGCGACCACGACGGGAACATCGCCCGCATCGTCGCTGGTGCGACCTTGGCGGAGCTGCGCTCCTGAGC
>Ga0247781_1000005_pt1 | contig 59621 bp, 61 predicted proteins | sample UWRJL184509B5_FD_179922 | JGI IMG/M metagenome (GOLD analysis project Ga0247781, IMG submission 179922) | Plant litter microbial communities from Arlington Agricultural Research Station in Wisconsin, United States - UWRJ-L184-509B-5 | ecosystem: Environmental > Terrestrial > Plant litter >...
CGCTCTTCGTCTTCGTCGAAGGACTCCACTACACCACCCTGACGTACGAGGACCTGGTCGTCACCACGCCGTCGGTGCGCCCGTCCGGAACGGTGCACGCCACGGTGACCCTCACCAACAGCGGCGAGCGGCCCGCGCTCGAGACGGTTCAGGCGTATGTGAGCGACCTGGTGACCAGCGTGACGTGGGCCGGGCGCGAGCTGAAGGCGTACCGCCAGGTCACCGTGCCCGCGGGCGAGAGCGTCACCGTCGAGATCGAGGTGCCGGCCTCGGCCTGCTCCCTGGTGACCGCCGACGGGCGGCGCGTCGTCGAACCGGGCGACTTCGAGCTGCTGGTCGGCCCGAACTCCCGCGAGCGTGACCTGCTGCGAGCCCCGTTCCACATCACCGGCGAGTGACCTGGTCGCCGTCCCGTCCCGTCCCGCCCACACCGGTCCGGGGCGGGGCGGGGCGGACGGCGGCACCCGGCCGTTGACAAGGGCTGGCATCGTGCCGTTGACAAGGGCTGGCATCGTCATGCGGGTGCCGATCGTCAAACGTCTGCTGCGTCGCCGCTGGGTTCGCCTGCTCGCGTTCGCGGGGATTGTCGCCGTCGTTCTGGGCGGGGCGACCTCCGCCGCGAGCGAGCTGTGGGTCCGCGGCGAGGCGAGCGGGCACGTCTACCGCGAGGCGGGGGTGCCGGCCGCGCCGGTGGCCCTGGTGCTCGGGTCGGAGGTGTACGCCGACGGGTCGCCGTCACCGTTCCTGGCCGCGCGCCTGGACATCGCCCGGCGCCTGCTCGAGGCGGGCAAGGTCCGGGCGATCCTGGTCTCCGGGGACAACATGCACTTCGACTACAACGAGCCCGGCGCGATGGAGGTCTACCTCGTGGCCCGGGGAGTGCCGGCGACTCAGGTGGCGCTCGACTATGCGGGCTTCGACACCTACGACTCGTGCGCGCGGGCCAAGCAGATCTTCGGGGTGGACCAGGCGATCGTCGTGACGCAGACCTACCACGTGGACCGGGCGGTGACGCTCTGCCGCACGCTCGGCATCGACGCGACCGGGGTAGGCGACGACAGCGTGCGGATCTACAAGGAGCCGTGGCGCAACTCGGTCGTGCGCGAGCGGGGGGCGGTGGTCAAGGCGGCCGTCGACGCGGTCATCAGGCGTGATCCGGTCTTCCTGGGACGGCAGGAGACGACCGTACGGGACGCGCTGGCCGTGAGCTGACGCGCCCGGCCCGTCCAGCTGATCGCCGCGGTCGCGTTTATGGTGCGACGATGGCGTCATGACGTTGGAACAAACTGTGCGGTTGCGCTTCGGGGACCGGTCCAGGGCCGCGGCAACCCACACCAACCTCTCCGCCGTACGTCTCGACGGTCCGGTCCTCTGGATCGCCGGGGACGAGACCGCGACCGTGGAACGGCTGGTCGCCGACGATCCCGCCCGACCGACCGAGTTCGGCGGGGAGACGACCTACCGGCTGGCCGACTTCGTGGCCCTGCCCGGCACCGACATCGAGGAAGAAGCCGACGTCGAGGGCCTGGCCCGCACCGGCGACTTCCTGTGGGCGATCGGCTCGCACAGCCTGCGGCGCAAGCAGATCAAGGACCGGCACGACGGTGCGCGGGCGCTCAAGCGGCTGGCCCGCATCGAAGGGCAGGAGAACCGGCAGATTCTCGTACGCCTCCCGATCGCCCAGGTGGACGGCCTGCCGACGCCGGTGCGCGAGCTGGAGATCGACGGCCGGAAGCACTACGCGGCGGCGCTCGGCGGCAAGGACGACCTGCGTTACCTGCTGCGCCGCGACGAGCACCTGGCGCCCTTCCTGGCCATTCCCGGCAAGGACAACGGGCTCGACATCGAGGGCATCGCGGTCAGCGGCGACCGGGTCTACCTGGGCCTGCGCGGCCCGGTGCTGCGCGGCTGGGCGTTCGTGCTGGAGCTGCGGCCGTACGTCGACCCCGAAGAGCCCGACCGCCTGCGGCTGCACGAGTTCGACGACGGCCTCACCTACCGCAAGCACGTGCTCAAGCTCGACGGCCTCGGGGTCCGCGACCTCTGCCCCGACGGCGACGACCTGCTGATCCTGGCCGGCCCGACGATGGACCTGGACGGCCCGGTGCGCGTCTACCGCTGGCACGACGCCTACCGCACTGCGATGCCCACCGTCGTCCGCGGCGACCTGATCACCCGCGAGCTCGATCTGACGTACGGCGAGGGCGACGACCACGCCGAGGGCCTGAGCCGCTACGGCGACGGCCGCCTCCTCATCGTCTACGACAGCCCGGCCGCGGTCCGCCTCACCGACGACGACGCCGTCATCGCCGACGTGGTCCGCCTCCCCTGAGCGGTCACGACGGCCGCACGGAGTGCAAGCCCAAGAAGAGCTCGGTCACGCCGGCCGGCTGAACGGCTACCCGGCAGCGATCAAGAACCGGTTCAACCGGCCTGGATGGTCACCGGGTCGGCCGGTTTCCAGCCGAGGGCCGGGCCGAGGTGGCCGGCGATGTCGCTGAGGATCTGGACGTAGTCGGGGTGGTCGAAGCTGAACGGCAGGGCGAAGGCGACCTCGTCGATCTGCTGGAAAGCGGCGTGCGCCTGCAACTGGTCGGCGATCTGGGCCGAGGATCCGACGTAGTCGCGGGAGAACAGCATCCGGGCCGGGCCCTGGGGTTCCTTCGTGCGGGGGGTGCGCTTCTCGACGTACGCCTCGTACTTGGCCTTCTGCTCGGAAGTCGCCGAATCGGTGGGGATGACGACGAGGCCCTGGGAGACTCGGGCTCGGTCGCCGTCCGGGTGATGCTCGCGGAACGTGCGGATGTGCGACAGCTGGATCTCGGCGAAGTCGTCGGCCTCCTCGGCCTTGACGACGCTGCTGGTCAGGAAGTTCATGCCCTGCTCGCCGGCCCACTGCGCCGACCGCAGGCTGGCTCCGCCGTACCACATGCGCTTGATCAGGCCGGGCGAGTGGGGCTCGACCCGGTCGGCGAAGACCTCGACGACGCCCTGCTTGCCGCTGAGGTCGCTGGCCTGGTCGCCGCGGATGAGGCCGAGGAGCCGCTCGACCCGCCGGTAGCTGAAGTCCTCGGCGTCGGCGGTGTCGGGGTAGAGCGCTTCCTTGACGGCGTCGAAGTTCATCGGCGGTCCGACGCTCACGCCCGGGTTGAGGCGGCCGCCCGACAGCACGTCGACGGTCGCCAGATCCTCGGCGAGGCGCAACGGGTTCTCCCACCCGAGCGGGATCACCGCCGTCCCGAACTCGATCCGTGACGTCCGCTGCGAGGCCGCGGCCAGCAGCGCGACCGGCGACGAGATGCCGTACTGGAGGTGGCGGTCCCGCAGCCAGGCGCTGTCGAACCCGAGGTCCTCACCCAGCTTGATGATCTCCAGGGTCGACTCGTGCCCGGGCCGCGGATCGTTGCCGTCGAACAGGCCGATGGTCAGGAAACCCAGTCTTCGCAGAGGTCGCGACGTCACCCGTTCAGCCTGTCATGAACGCCGCGACACGTCGCCGTGATCTTCACCGCCGACGCGGCGGGCGAGGTGGACGATGAGGTCGGCGTTGATGTCGACCGTCTCCGGCAGGACCTGGCGGATCCGGCGGAAGGCCTGCTCCCGCACCGGTGCGGGCAGTTCGAGGTAGGCCGAGACGGTCGAGAGGTGGCCGATGAAGTCGTCGGCGGTCGTGGTGAGAGCCCGGCGGATCGTCGCGTGCCGGACGTCGGTGAAACACTCCGAGCGTTCGAGCTCCGTGCCGGGCCACTGCATCTCCTGCTCCGGCGGTGTGCCGTCGGGGGACGGAACGTCGTCGCCCGCCAGGAACGGTGCGCGGGCTTCCCGGACCGCCGCCTCGACCGCCGGCGACGCGAGCTGGACCGGGCCGCCGATCAGACACGCCCAGGATCCTCACCTTGCGCTCCATCGCGCGAAGCTATCGCACCACCCGGCCGTCCGGGGGCGGGCACCCCGGGGGCGATCTGGAGTGACCGCCCCCGGGACGAACCGTCAGGCACCGCGCAGGGCGGCGCCGAAGCGGGAGGCGACCGCGGCCACGGCCGAGTCTCGCGCCGCGAGCGTCTCCTCGGTGGTGAGCGTGCGGTCCGGCGCGCGGAAGGTCAGCTTGTAGGCGAGCGACTTCTTGCCCTCGCCGAGCTGGTCCGACTCGTACAGGTCGAACAGCGACACCGACTCGAGCAGTTCCCCCGCCCCCTCGGCCAGCACGTTCGCCAGGGAGGCGGACGGCACGTCGCGGTCGACGATCAGCGCCACGTCGATCAGCGCGGGCGGGAACGACGAGATGCGCTTCGCCTCGGTGACCGGCGGGAGCGGTAGCGCGTCCAGGTCGAGCTCCGCCGCGCTGGTGCGCTTGGGCAGCTCGAACGCGGAGACGACGGCCGGGTGCAGCTCGCCCGCGTGCCCGACCACCGTGCCGTCCACCGCGATCGCCGCGCAGCGACCGGGGTGCCACGGCGCCAGTTCGGCCGCGCTCACGCTGATCCGGTCGTCGGTGATGCCCGCTGCGGCCAGCGCGATCCGCGCCGCCTCGACCGCGTCGGCCCAGGACGCCGCGCGGCCCGGACCCCACCAGCCGGCCGGCTCGAACTCGCCGGTCAGCGCGACGGCCAGGTGCCACGGCTGGGCCGGGACGATCGAGTTGGCCGCGGCCCACTCCTGCTCGGTGGGGGCGCGGTCGACCCCCATCACCGGGGCGGTCCCGGTCAGGCGGGGCAGGAACACCGTGCCCGTCTCGAAGAGCGCGAGGTCGCGCCGGCCGCGGCCGAGGTTGCGCTTGACCGTGCCGAGCAGCGTGGGCAGCAGCGACGTGCGCAGCAGCGGGTCGGTCTCGGAGAGCGGATTGGTGAGCCGCACGGCGCTGCGCCGCGGGTCGTCGGCCGGGTAGCCGAGCTGGTCGGCCGTCGCGGGCGCCACGAACGGGTAGGACAGCACCTCGACATACCCGTTCTCGGCCAGTGCCCGCCCCACCGAACGGCGGCGGCGCTGCGACGGCGTGATGCCGCTGCCGCCCCGCGCGGGCGGCAGCAGCGAGGGGATGTCGTTGTAGCCGCCGAGGCGGGCCACCTCTTCGACGAGGTCGATCGGCTCGAGCAGGTCGGGACGCCAGGACGGTGGGGTGACCTCGAGCGGGTCGACGCCGGTGACCCGGCAACCCACCTGGGCGAGCAGCGCGGCGACCTGCTCGGTGTCGTAGGCGAGGCCGATCCGCCGCGCGGGCAGGGCCGGGTCGAGCTGGATCGTCGCCGGGGCGACCAGGTGCTCGAGGTCGAGAACACGGTCGTCGACGGTGCCGCCGGCGTACTCGGTCAGGATCCGCACCGCTCGTTCCAGCGCGACCAGGGTGAGCTGCGGGTCGACGCCGCGCTCCCAGCGCTTGGCGGCCTCGCTGAACAGCTTGTGGCGGCGGGCCGTGCGCCCGACCATGACGGGATCCCAGTGCGCGGCCTCGAGCAGCACGTCGACCGTGTCGGGCTGCCACTCGCTGGTCTCGCCGCCCATCACCGCGGCGAGCGAGATCGGGCCGGTCTCGTCGCAGATGACCATGTCCTCGGCGTCGAGCACCCGGGCCACGCCGTCGAGCGTGGTCAGCTTCTCGCCGGGGTGGGCGCGGCGCACGATCAGGCCGCCGCTGAGCCGGTTCAGGTCGAAGACGTGCATCGGCTGGCCGAGCTCGAGCATCAGGTAGTTGGTGATGTCGACCGGCAGCGAGATCGAGCGGATGCCGGACGCGACCAGGCGCTGCCGCATCCACGCGGGCGACGGCGCGTTCGGGTCGATGCCACGCACCACCCGCGCCGAGAACCGGTCACAGCCGACGGTGTCCTCAACCGCGACCGGGTACGGCGTCTCGGTCGTCCCCGCGGAGAAAGGCACCGACGCCGGGTCGGTGTAGGCGGCGTCGAAGGCGTACGAAAGCTCGCGGGCCATACCGCGCAGGCTCATCTCGTAGCCTCGGTCGGGCGTGATCTCGACCTCGACCAGCACATCGGCCAACCCTACGACGGGACGCGCGTCGGCCCCCGGCGACGCGACACCGGCCGGCAGCACGATGATGCCGTCGTGATCGTCGCCCAGGCCCAGCTCGGCGGCGGAGCAGATCATGCCGTTCGACTGCCGCCCGTACGTCTTGCGGGCCCCGATCCGGAATCCGCCGGGCAGCTCGCCGCCGGGCAGGATGACCGCGACCAGATCGCCCTCGCTGAAGTTGCGGGCGCCGCAGACGATCTCCTGCGGAGCGTCCCGGCCCACGTCGACGGTGGTGAACCGGATCGGCTTCTTGAAACCGGTCAGCTCCTCGATGGTGCGCACCCGGCCGACGACGAGCTCGCCCCGGATGGTGGCGGACTGGTCGACGATCGACTCGACCTCCATGCCCGCGCCGGTCAGGGCGTCGTCGAGCTCCTGGGCGGTGAGACCGGCGGGCAGCTCGACGAACTCCCGCAGCCACGACAGTGACGTCTTCATGGTGCTCAGACCGCCATTCCGAAGTTCGTGGTGAACCGCACGTCGCCCTCGACCATGTCGCGCATGTCGCTGACGCCGTTGCGGAACATCAGGGTCCGCTCCACGCCCATCCCGAACGCGAAGCCCGAGTAGCGGTCGGGGTCGATGCCGCAGGCGACCAGCACCCGCGGGTTGACCATGCCGCAGCCACCCCACTCGACCCAGCGCGGGCCGTCGCGGTGCTGCGCGAACCAGACGTCGAACTCGGCCGAGGGCTCGGTGAACGGGAAGTAGTGCGGCCGCCAACGGGTCCGCGCGTCGGGGCCGAACATCGCCTTGGCGAAGTGGTCGAGCGTGCCGCGCAGGTGGGCCATCGTGATGCCCTCGTCGACGACCAAGCCCTCGAGCTGGTGGAAGACCGGGCTGTGGGTGGCGTCCAGCTCGTCGGACCGGTAGGCGCGGCCCGGGCTGACGACGTAGATCGGCGGCGTACGCGTGAGCATGGTCCGCACCTGGCCGGGCGAGGTGTGCGTGCGCATCACGAGGCCGGGCACGTCGACGTAGAACGTGTCCATCGAGCCGCGTACGGCGTTGTCGGGCCCGATGTTGAGGGCGTCGAAGTTCGCCCATTCCAGCTCGAGCTCGGGGCCCTCGACGATGTCGTAGCCCATCCCGGCGAAGAGGTCGCCCATGTGCTCCATCAGCGTGGTCAGCGGGTGGCGGGCGCCGCGCGGGCGACGGTCCCAGGGCAGCGTCACATCGACGCGCTCCTCGACCAGCACCCGGGCCGCGCGCTCGATCTCGAGCTCGGCCAGGCGGGAGTCGTACGCCCCCTGGACGGACTGCCGGGCCAGGTTGACCCGCTTGCCGGCGTCGGACTTGGCGGCCGGCGGCAGCGAGCCGATCTCGCGGCGGGCCAGCGAGACAGCGGCCCGGTCGCCGAGGTGCGCGGACTTCAGCGCGGCCAGGGCGTCCAGGTCGGACGCGCCGTCGAAGGCCTTGCGGGCGTCGTCGACGGCGGCCTCGAGCGCGGCCGGATCGAGCAGGGCGGCCTGCTTCGGATCGTACGGATCATTGCGGTAAGACATGATTGGGCGAGCTCCCTGAAGCACCTGATGAACCACCGGGCAGTGTACGGAGGCGCGGCGCGGCCGCAGCCCGCCGGTCAGGGATGTCGCCCAGGAGAAGCTAGCTTCGAGAGCTAGTTCAGGCGCCCGCGACCAGCGGGCCGGCTAAACAGCTTCGGGAGTCCTGGCACGAGAGGAAGCATACCTGTCACGGTTCGCGCGTCGCGACCGTGATTCCGGCGTGACCGGGGATGGGCGAGTCCATGGTGGTGAGCGCCACCCCGACCGCTTCCAGGGGGATCACCGAGCCGACCAGCCGCCCCGGGTCGAGTCGGCCGCGCGCGACCAGGTCGAGCATCGGCGGGTAGTCGGCGGCGGCCATGCCGTGTGAGCCGACGACGTGCAGTTCGCGCGCCACGACCAGGTCCCAGGGCAACGGCGCCCGGGCGTCCGGACCGAGCATCAGGCCGACCTGGACGTGCCGGCCGCCGCGGCGCAGGCTGCGCACCGACGCCGCCGCGGTCGCCGCCGACCCGTACGCGTCGATGGCGATGTCCGCCTCCTCGACGATCTCGTGCACGATCACCGCGCCGAGCGAGGCGGCCAGCGAGTTGGCCGCCGGGGACGGGTCCACGGCCAGGACCCGCAGACCCAGCGCGGAAGCGATCAGGATCGCGGAAAGCCCGACGCCGCCGCAGCCGTACACCGCCACGACCGCGTCGTCCGGCACCGGCCCGTGCCCGGTCAGCGCCCGGAACGCGGTGGCGAACCGGCAGCCGAGCGCGGCCGCGGCCACGAAATCGACGTTCTCCGGCAGCAGCACCAGGTTGGTGTCGGCCGCCCGCACCACGACCTGCTCGGCGAAGGACCCGGCATGGGTGAAGCCGGGCTGGGTCTGGTCGGGGCAGATCTGGGCGCGGCCCTCGGCGCAGTACGCGCAGACGCCGCAGCCGTTGACGAAGGGCGCGGTCACCCGGTCGCCGACCGCGAAGCCTTTGACCTCGTCACCGACCGCCGCGACCACGCCGGCGAACTCGTGCCCCGGGATGTGCGGCAGCGGCACCGGGTCGTGCCCGCGCCAGGCGTGCCAGTCGGAGCGGCACAGGCCGGTGGCCCGGACGTCGATCACCGCGCCGTTCGGCGGGCACGGGAAGGGCGAGATCTCGGCGATCCGCGGCAGCGCCCCGACGGCGTCGTAGACGATGGCCCGCATCAGCGCTGTGCCCGGGCCGACGCGTACAGGCAGACGGCGGCGGCCGCGGCGAGGTTCAGGCTCTCGGCCCCGCCGTAGATCGGCACACGCACGCGCCGGTCGGCCGCCTCGAGCAGGTGCTTGGGCAGGCCGTGCGCCTCCGAGCCGAACAGCCAGGCGGTCGGGGCGGCGAGCACCCCGCCGTCGGCCAGCGTGTCCAGGTCGTCGGAGCCGTAGCCACTGGCCGCCAGCACCTGCAACCCGGCCTCGCGCAGCGGCGTCACGACATCGAGCGGGGATCGCACCACATCTACATGAAACAACGAACCGGCCGACGCGCGGACGCATTTGCCGTTGTAGGGGTCGACGGCGTCACCCGCGAAGATGACCGCCGCGGCCCCGGCCGCGTCCGCCGTACGCAGAACCGTGCCGGCGTTTCCCGGATCCCGGATCTCCGCCGCCACCGCCACGAGCCTCGGCTGCTTGGCCAGCGCCTCGGCCAGCGGCACGTCGGTCTGCTCGCAGACCGCCACCAGACCCTGCGGCTGCACCGTCTCGGCGAGCGCGGCCAGCCCGTCGTCGGTCACCGGGGAGACGAGCGGTGCGTGCGCGGCCAGGTCGGCGTGCCGCTCGATGGCGTCCTCGGTCGCGAACAACTCGATCACCACCCCCGCGGCGAGCGCCGCGCGCACCGCCTGCGGCCCCTCGGCCAGGAAACGCTTGCTCTGGTCACGGTCCCGGCGGCGTTGCAGGCGCCGGGCCGCGACGACCCGCGGCGTACGGGGGGTGAAAGTCATGGGGACGCCTTCTCATAAGCGCAGGGCGCCTCCCTCAGTCGGGAGACGCCCTGGGTGATGCTCGGACTTCAGGCAGCCTGCGCGGCGGCGCCGCCGGTGCCCTCGGCCTTGACGGCGGCCTTCGCGATCTCGACGATCGCCGCGAAAGCGGCGGCGTCGTGCACCGCGAGGTCGGCCAGGATCTTGCGGTCGACCTCGATCTCGGCCAGGCGCAGACCCTGGATGAGACGGTTGTAGGTCAGGCCGTTGGCCCGAGCGCCCGCGTTGATGCGCGTGATCCACAGCTGGCGGAAGTCGCCCTTGCGGTCACGGCGGTCACGGTACGCGTACTGCATCGAGTGCAGTACCTGCTCCTTGGCCTTGCGGTACAGGCGAGAGCGCTGACCGCGGTATCCGCTGGCGGTCTCCAGCAACGTGCGACGCTTCTTCTGGGCGTTTACTGCCCGCTTGACGCGTGCCATTTCAGTACTCCTAACAGGGGAACGTGTGTGGCGCGCGCGTCAGCGGCCCAGCATCTTCTTAACTCGCTTGGTGTCCGCCTCGGCCAGGACGACCGTGCCGGTCATCCGCCGGGTGACGTGCGAGGACTTGCCCTCGAGCAGGTGCCGCTTGCCGGCGTGCTCGCGGACGATCTTGCCCTTACCGGTGACCTTCACGCGCTTGCCCATCCCGGTGTGGGGCTTGAACTTAGGCACTTGGAGCCTCTTTCTGGTCTTTCCGCACCGCGGGACGATCCGGAAAAGCTTGCTTACTCTGCGGTGGTGTCGGTGACTTCAGCCGCCGGTGTCTCGACGCCATCGCCCTCGCGCGGCTCCCTCGGCGGGCGCGCGTTGGCCGCGACCGTCGCAGCAGCAGCTGCCTTGGTAGCCCGATGCGGGGCCAGCACCATGATCATGTTTCGGCCGTCCTGCTTCGGACTGGCTTCCACGAATCCCAGCTCCGAGATCTCCTCGCTGAGCCGGCGCAGGAGCCGGAAACCCAGCTCGGGGCGGCTCTGCTCGCGACCGCGGAACATGATCGTCACCTTGACCTTGTCGCCCGCCTTGAGGAACCGCACCACGTGACCCTTTTTGGTCTCGTAGTCGTGCGGGTCGATCTTCGGACGGAGCTTCATCTCTTTGATGACGGTCTGCTGCTGGTTGCGCCGTGCTTCGCGTGCCTTCAGTGCGCTCTCGTACTTGAACTTGCCGAAGTCCATGAGCTTGCACACCGGCGGCCGCGCCATCGGAGCAACCTCGACCAGATCCAGGTCGACATCCGCGGCCAGCTGCAGAGCGCGCTCGAGCGGGACGATGCCCACCTGCTCACCCTCGGGGCCGACCAGTCGGACCTCACGAGCCCGGATCTGTTCGTTAACGCGTGGTTCGACGCTGATGGGGCCTCCTCAGAACGGTTACGTTATCGACGCTCCCGCGCCGGAACGCGGGGGCGCTGCCAATGTCGGTCGGCCCCGCACCCGAGACAACTGGGTGCCGGGAAAGCAGAAGGCCCTGTGCTCGCGCCTTTCAGCGCATGCCAGGGCCCGCTCGACCGGTCATCGGCGCCCATGAGGACGCACCCCGGGCGCGGGCTTTTACCCCCGGTGCTCGGGTGACCGGACCCGGCCCTTGGTGAAAGGGCGGCGGGTGGGAACCAGCGGGCTCCTCTTTCGCGTGCGAGCTGCCCCTGACTGACGGAGCAGGGCACGCACGTGGTCGACGGCATCAACCTTACCACCAGCAAATGGTCAGGCCTCGACCGCCTGCGCGTGCAGCCGGCGCAACGTGCGGACCCCCTCGACGGCGTAGTCCTTGTCGGCGGCCTGCAGGGCATGGATCGAGATCTGCTCCTCGTCGTGCAGCTCGAGCTGGGCCCACGGCGAGTTGCGGTCGAAGCGCACCTTGCGTACCACCGACCAGGGCAGGTCGTAGCCGCCGACCACGTTGCGAATGCGGATCTTGTCGGCGTCGGCGATCACCCGCGGCCGGCAGAACGCCAGGACGCCCAGGGCGATCAGGATGCCCAGCCCGACCATCGCGGCCTGGTCGCCGCGCTGGAACGAGCCCGAGTTGTCGAACCCGGCCGACCCTTTCAGGCCGAAGCTCAGCACGGTGAAGAGCACCACCACCGCGCCCGCCACGGGGCCGGCCACCCAGCGGATCTTCTTGGGCCGGTACGTCACCGTCGTGTCATCCACGACCTTGAGGCTACTCATCCGTCTCGCACCTCTCCGAGCTCCCTGGCCGCCCCGTGAACCGGACCAGGGCGGTCACAATCTGCAGTTCGCGATGTCGGTGACCAGGATCGCGCGAGCGCCGAGCTCGTACAGCTCGTCCATCACTCGGTGCACGCCGGCGCGGGGGACCATCGCCTGCACGGCGACCCAGCCCTCGCGGTGCAGCGGCGAGACCGTCGGCGACTCGAAGCCCGGGGTCAGCGCGGTGGCTCGATCGAGCAGATCCGCCCGTACGTCGTAGGCCAGCATGAGGTAGCCCCGGGCCACCAGGACGCCCTGCAGCCGGCGGACGAGCTGGGAAGCCCCCGCGGTGTCCCGCTCGGCCCGCCCGATCAGGATCGCCGACGACCGCAGCAGCGGCTCGCCGACCGTGACCAGACCCGCCTGGCGCAGCGTGGCGCCGGTCTCCACCACGTCGGCGATCACGTCGGCGACGCCGAGCCGCACCGCGTTCTCCACCGCGCCGTCGAGCCGCACGACGTCGGCCTTGAGGTCGTGCTCGGCCAGCCAGCGCTCGACCACCCCGGGATAGGCCGTGGCGATGCGCCGGCCCCCGACCTCGTCGGCCGAGGCGAGCGAGCCGTCCGGGGCGGCCCAGCGGAACGTGGCGCCGCCGAAGTTCAGGTCGAGCAGCTCGGTCGCCGGGACACCGGAGTCGACCAGCAGATCCCGGCCGGTGATGCCGAGGTCGAGATCGCCCGAGCCGACATAGGTCGCGATGTCCCGCGGACGCAGGTAGAAGAACTCGACGTTGTTCTCCTCGTCACGGCAGACGAGGTCCTTCAAGTCGGTGCGCTGGCGGTACCCGGCGTCACGCAGCATCTGCGACGCGGGCTGGGACAGGGTTCCCTTGTTGGGAACGGCGATGCGCAACATTTCGACGTGCTCCTTCAACGTGTCTGGTCGAGGCGGAGTGGCACGTCACAGATGTCGATACACGTCCTTGAGGTCGAGCCCGGTCGCGATCATCAGGACCTGGGCCTGGTAGAGCAGTTGGGAGATCTCCTCGGCGGCCCGCTCGGGGCCCTCGTGCTCGGCGGCCATCCAGGACTCGGCCGCCTCTTCGACGACCTTTTTCCCGATGAAGTGGACTCCGCGTTCCAAAGCGGCGACGGTGGACGACCCGGGGGTTCCCTCCGCGGCCTTCGCCTGGAGCTCGGCGAACAACTCTTCGAACGTCTTCACACGGTCATTTTGCCAACTCGTCACGGGATGGCGACGAACGGCCCCAGCAGGTGAGACGTGGCCTAGGCTGCCGGTCATGGTCAGCCGATTCACCCTCCTCACGACAGGCGGCGCGATCCTCGCGCTCGCTGCCCTCGCGGGCTGCTCGCCCGTGGCGGACGACACCGCCCCGTCCGCGACCGCCAGCGCTTCCGCGGACGTCTGCCCCGCCGGCGCCCTGCCCACCAGGACCGCCGGCAAGTTGACGATCGGCACCGACAACCCGGCCTACGAGCCGTGGTTCTCCGACAACGACCCGAAGAACGGCAAGGGCTTCGAGTCGGCCGTGGCTTACCAGGTCGCCCAACGGCTGGGCTATTCGCCGGCCGATGTGACGTGGACCTCGGTGACGTTCAACAACGCCATCGCGCCGGGTCCGAAGGCGTTCGACTTCGACATCAACCAGTTCTCGATCACCCCCGAACGGCGTAACGCGGTGGACTTCTCATCGCCGTACTACCTGGTGCGGCAGACGGTGATCACCGTCAAGGGCTCGAAGATCGCCGGCGCGAAATCGATCGCCGACCTCCGCGACGCCAAGCTCGGCGCCCAGGTCGGCACGACGAGCTACCAGGCCCTGACCGACGTGATCAAGCCGACCGTCCAGCCGTCGGTCTTCAACAACAACGACGACGCCAAGGCCGCGCTGGAGAACGGCACGGTCGAGGGCATCGTGGTCGACCTGCCGACCGCGTTCTACATCACCGGCGCCGAGCTCAAGAACGGCGTCATCGTCGGTCAACTCCCCCAGGTGGGCGTGCCCGAGCAGTTCGGCCTGGTGCTCGACAAGGGTTCGAAACTGACCCGATGCGTGAGCACGGCGGTCGACCAGTTGCGGCAGGACGGCACCCTGGCCGTGCTCGAGAAGACCTGGCTGGCCGACACCGGCGGCGCCCCCGAACTGTCGTGAGTGCCCAGCCCTACCGGCCGAGCGCCACGCAACAGCACCGGATCGCCTTCCGCCGCCGGCAGGCGATCCGGTCGGTGCTGCTGGCCGCGCTCTCGACGGCGGTCCTCGGCACGGCGCTCGGCTTCCTGGTCACCGACGCGCCGGGCTGGGACCGGGTCAAGCTGGCGTTCTTCGACGGCGAGCTCGCCCGCGAGTCCCTCTCCCCGATCCTGCAGGGGCTCTGGCTCAACGTGCGGGTGTTCCTGGTCTGCGCGATCTCTGCGCTGGCGCTCGGGCTGCTGATCGCCACGGCGCGCACGCTGCGCGGGCCGGTGTTCTTCCCGGTGCGGGCGCTGGCGACGGTCTACACATACTCGTTCCGTGGCCTGCCGCTGATCATCGTGATCTACCTGTTCGCCTTCGGCATCCCCGGGCTACGGCTGCAGGGCACGCCGAGCGTCACAGTGCTCGGCGGGGCGGCCATCGTGGTCACCTACGGGGCGTACCTGGCCGAGGTCTTCCGCTCCGGCATCGAGTCGGTGCATCCCAGCCAGGTGGCGGCGGCTCGGTCGCTCGGGCTCAGTTATCGCCAGGCGATGCGCCATGTGGTGCTGCCTCAGGCTGTCCGGCGGTCGGCTCCGCCGCTGCTCAACGATACGGTGGCCATGCAGAAGGACGTCGGGCTGATCTCGCTGGCCGGGCCGATCGACGCGATCCGCGCGGCGCAGATCGATCAGATGGGTACGGCCAACTTCACCCCGTACGTGGTGGCAGGTGTGCTCTTCGTCCTGCTGGCACTGCCGCTGATCGGGATCACCGACTTCGTCACGCTGCGCGCCGCCCGACGCCAGAATGCGGGGACCTGATGCCGACCGTTCTCACCTGCACGGACGTCCGTAAGACGTTCGGCTCGGCCGTGGTGCTCGACGGGCTCGACCTGGAGGTCGGCGAGCACGAGGTCGTCGCCCTGATCGGCGCCTCGGGCTCGGGCAAGTCGACGCTGCTGCGCTGCATCAACCTGCTGACGGAGATCGACGACGGCACGATCCGGCTCGACGGCGAGGACATCACCGAGCCCCAGGTGGACGCGGATCGCGTACGCCAGAAGATCGGCCTGGTCTTCCAGTCGTTCAACCTGTTCCCGCACATGACCGTGCTCGACAACATCACGCTGGCGCCGGTGCGTGTCCACAAACGTCCGGTGGCCGAGGCGCGCGAGCAGGCGATGGAGTGGCTGGGCCGGGTCGGGCTGGCGGACAAGGCGGGCAGCTACCCCGACCGGCTCTCCGGCGGGCAGCAGCAACGGGTCGCGATCGTGCGAGCACTGGTCAACAGCCCGAGACTGCTGCTGCTCGACGAGGTGACCTCGGCGCTCGACCCGGAACTGGTCGGCGAGGTGCTGACGATGATCCGGGATCTGAAGAACGAGGGCGTCACGATGGTGCTGGCCACGCACGAGATGGGCTTCGCGCGTCAGGTGGCCGACCGGGTCGCGTTCCTCGACAAGGGTCGCGTGCTCGAACAGGGGCCGCCCGGCCAGGTGCTCGGCGATCCGGTCGAACCTCGTACCCGGCAGTTCCTGGCCCGCATCATCGAGGCCGGGCGCCTCTGACCGGTCGCTACCGGTCGCTACCGGTCGAGGTCGTACAGCGTCTTCAGGGTGACCGCGCCGGCGGCCGGCCGAGGTCGGCGCTCACCAAAGCCGAGGGCCGACTGTGCTGGTCTTCAATATTTCGATGTAAAGATATGGCGTGCCGTAGCCGCGACATGACATCGTGCAACGGCGGGCACGGGGGTGAACCGCCGAATACGGGGAGGCGGCCCTCTGCTCTGCGGAGAGGACCGCTATGCGTCGTTGCATCGCATTTCTGGCCGTTCTGGCCACTGCCCTCACCGGAACACTGCTCTGGGCGCCGGGCGCGCAGGCCGCCACCGGACCGTCCAGCACGCGGGTCGTCACCGCCGATCGCGCCGCGGCCGGCGAGCGGGTCGTGGTCACCCTGAGCGCCACCTGCCCGGCCGGCGCCACCATCAAGGTCATCGTCACGGTCACCGCCGCGAACGACACACGGATCGCCCAGGGCACCCGCCAGAAGATGGCGGACTGCACCGGCGCGGCCCAGCCCATCGAGCTACGCGTGCAGCGCGACCCGATCGGCGCGCTCTTCCGGGTCGGCGAGGCCACGGCGAACACGGTGCGCACCGTCTGCGACGAGACCGACTGCGAGACCATCCCGTTCGACGAGACGATCCGGATCAGCTGATGGGAGCGAACACCATGCGCCGATTCCTGGCCGTCGCCCTGTCGGCCCTGACCATCACCGCCCTGGGCGCGGGACCGGCCCGCGCGGCCGCGACCGCCGAGGTCGAGGTGTTCTGGACGCTGCTCGTGGCCCGGGGGGCCGCGGTCGACGTCTCGTACGGCGTCACCTGCCCGGCCGGGTTCACCGGGACCACCACCGTCACGATCACCCAGGTGCGCGACGACGGGCTGCTCGCCGGCGGCACCACCGCCGAGGAGCTGACCTGCGACGGCACCGGCTTCCTGGAGATGTCCCGGGTCACCGCGAGCGTCCTCGGGGCGCCCTTCGAGCGCGGCCGGGCAAGCCTCTCGATGCTCCTGTCCGGTTGTGACGCTCAGGCGTGCTTCAGCGCGCCGATCAACCAGAACACGCGATTGCAGAACTGAGGTGGGTGGTCCGGGCGCTGCCGCGCCCGGACCACGCCGTCACGGCTTGGCCAGCTCGCGCAGGGCCAGTGCCGCGTCGAGCACGGCCACCGTCGCCTGCCAGCCCTTGTCCTCGATCGAATCCTCCAGGCCGGCCCGGTCACGGGCCTGCCCGAGGCTGTGCACGGTCAACACACCGTGGCCGACCGGCGTCCGCTCGTCGAGCGCGACACGGGTCAGCCCGCTGGTCACCGCCTCGTTCACGTACGCGTAGTGGTCCGTCTCGCCCTTGATCACGACGCCGAAGGCGACCACCGCGTCGCACGTGGCGGCCAGCGCCTGCGCCACGACCGGCAGCTCCACCGAGCCCGCCACCCGCGACACGACCACGTCGGTGACACCGCACGCCTCGGCGGCCTTCTTGGCCCGCTCGATCATGTGATCGACCAGGTCGGCGTGCCAGCGCGCGCCGACGATGCCGAGCCGTAGCCCGGCCGCGTCCACCGTGTCCATCTGTGGATCACCGAAGCCGGCCATGTCTCTCCCTCATCGTGTATTCCGATCCTCGCCCCTGAAGAGCCGCAAATCAGCCCAACGCCTCGAACAGGTGCCCCATCCGGTCCCGCTTGGTGCGCAGGTAGTGCACGTTCTCGGGGTGCAGCCGCACGGGCAGCGCCTCGCGGCCCGTGATGGTCAGCCCGTAGCCCTCCAGCCCGGCCCGCTTGGCCGGGTTGTTGGTGAGCAGCCGCATCGAGCGCACGCCCAGGTCGTACAGGATCTGCGCGCCCGTGCCGTAGTCGCGGGCGTCGGCCGGCAGGCCCAGCTCGAGATTCGCGTCGACCGTGTCGAAGCCGCGGTCCTGCAGCTGGTAGGCCTGCAGCTTGTGCAGCAGGCCGATCCCCCGGCCCTCGTGCCCGCGCATGTAAAGCACCACGCCCCGGCCCGCCGCGGCCACCCGCTGCAGGGCGGCGTCGAGCTGGGGGCCGCAGTCGCAGCGATGCGAGCCGAACACGTCCCCGGTCAGGCACTCGGAGTGCACCCGCACCAGCACGTCCTCGCCGTCGGCCAGGTCGCCGTAGACCAGCGCGACATGCTCGCCGTCGTCGATCAGGGCCCGATAGCCGACCGCGGTGAAGACCCCGTGCTCGGTGGGCAGCCGGGTCTCGACGACCTTCTCCACCTGGGTCTCGCGGTGCCGGCGGTAGGCGATCAGGTCGGCGATGCTGATCAGCGCCAGGTCGTGCTCGGCGGCGAACTTCTCCAGGTCGGGGCGGCGCTGCATGGTGCCGTCGTCGTTCACCATCTCGCAGAGCACGCCGGCCGGCCGCAGCCCGGCCAGCACGGCCAGGTCGATCGCGGCCTCGGTGTGCCCGGGCCGGCGCAGCACGCCACCGGGCTTGGCCCGCAGCGGCACGACATGACCGGGGCGGGAGAGGTCGGACGGCTTGGTGTCGGGTGCGGAGAGCAGGCGGATCGTCCGGGCCCGGTCGGCGGCCGAGATGCCGGTGGCCACGCCCGCACGGGCGTCGACGGTCACGGCGTAGGCCGTGCCGCGCGCGTCCTGGTTGGTGTGGAACATGGGCGGAAGGTCGAGGCGGTCGGCCTCGTCCTCGGTGATCGGCACGCAGATGTAACCCGAGGTGTAACGCACCATGAAGGCGACCAGTTCCGGCGTGGCCTTCTCGGCGGCGAAGATCAGGTCGCCCTCGTTCTCGCGGTCCTCGTTGTCGACCACGATCACCGCGCGTCCCGCCTCGATATCGGCGATCGCCCTCTCGACGTCCTCAAACACTGCGGCCTCCCAGCATCTTCTCCACGTACTTGGCGATCACGTCGACCTCGAGGTTCACCGGGTCGCCGACGTCTTTGCCGCCGAGCACAGTCAGCTTCGACGTGGTCGGGATGAGCCCGACGCTGAACGTCTCGTCGTCGACCGCCATGACGGTCAGCGACACCCCGTCGACGGTGATCGAGCCCTTCTCGACCACGTATCTCGCCAGCTCGGCCGGGAGCGAGAACCGCACGACCTCCCAGTCGGCGGCCGGCTCGCGGGCGACCAGCCGCGCGACGCCGTCGACATGCCCCTGCACCAGGTGACCGCCGAGGCGGCTGCCGAGCGCGGCGGCCCGCTCCAGGTTGACCTGGCGGCCCACCTCGAGCGCGCCGAGTGACGACCGGCGCAGCGTCTCGCCCATCACGTCGGCGGTGAAGACGCCGTCGACGTTGTCGATCACGGTGAGACAGACGCCGTTGACCGAGATCGAGTCGCCGTGCCGCGCGTCCGACGTGACCAGCGGCCCGCGGACCGCCAGGACCGCGGAGTCGCCGCCCGAGTCGGTGAGGCGCACGACCTCACCCAATTCCTCGACGATGCCGGTGAACATAAGCAGCCTCATTCCGAATCAGGGTGACGGGCGGAGTGGTCGGATGGCTTGTGCCGCAGCGACGCGGTGAACCGCAGGTCGGGTCCGATCTGCGCGATGTCTTTCAGGTCGAGCTCGATGGCGTCGCCGATGGTGGCGACACCGGCGTCGACCAGGGCCGACCTGCCCGCGCCGAGCAGCTTCGGCGCGACGTAACCGATGACCAGGTCGACCAGGCCGGCGGCGAGGAACGCGCCGGCCAGAGTGGGGCCGCCCTCCAGCAGCACCGAGCGCACGCCGCGGCCGAAGAGGGCCGCGAGCAGCGCGTTCAGGTCGACCCGGCCGTCCGGGCCGGCGCCGACCTCGCGGGTGGTGGCGATCCAGGTGGGTGCGGCGGCGTCGTTGACGCGCGCTTTCGGCGGCGTACGGCCGGCGGAGTCGACGACGACCCGCAGCGGCTGCTTGATGGCGAGGGTGCCGTCACGCAGGTCGCGGACGGTGAGCTGGGGGTCGTCGGCGATGACCGTGCCGACCCCGGCGACGATCGCGTCGACCGTGCCGCGCAGCACGTGCACGTCGGAGCGGGCCGGGGCTGAGGTGATCCACTGGCTGGTGCCGTCGGTGGCGGCCGAGCGGCCGTCCAGCGTGGCGGCGAACTTCCAGGTCACGTACGGCCGGGCGCGGCGCACGGCGGTCAGCCAGGCGACGTTGCCCTCGGTGGCCTCCAGGCGGCGCACGCCGGTCTCGACCTGCACCCCGGCGGCGCGCAGGGTGACCGCGCCGCCGGACGCGACCGGGGTGGGGTCGTCGACCGCGATCACGACGCGCCGGACACCCGCATTGATCAGGGCCTGGCTGCAGGGACCGGTGCGGCCGGTGTGGTCGCAAGGTTCGAGGGTGACGATCGCGGTGCCGCCGCGGGCGCGCTCCCCGGCCTGGGCGAGCGCGACGATCTCGGCGTGCGGACCGCCGGCGTACGCGTGGAAGCCCTCACCGACGACTTCACCGTCGGTATCGAGCAGGATGCAGCCGACCACCGGGTTGGGGCTGGTCGTGCCGAGTCCGCGGGCGGCCAGCGCTATCGCGCGCCGCATCGCCTCGTCCTCGGTCACCATCGGTGTCTTCCTCTCGCGCGGCGCTTGGGCACGCGCGGGCAGGAAGAGGCAGAGAACGCCGCGAATCGGACACATGGGTGCGCTGCGCACACCCCGGCCGAAGGCACGCCAGGCGAGCCCTCGATCCGATTCCGACGCGCTGTCTCCCATCCGGACTGTCTGACCACCGGCTTACGCCTTGATCAACCGTCGGCCCTGGAGTCTCACCAGGTCCACCGTCCGTCGTAGGTTGACGACGTCCGGGTCGCGGGCTTACCGATCGAAGATCGGATCACCGCCGGTTCGGAATTTCACCGAATCCCGCCAGCGCGTGGTGGGTCACCCCAGATTTTTGCACGATCGGCGGTCTTTGCCACCCCCGGGCGAGCCATGTCACAGGCTTTCCGCTTGAACGGACAACCCCGACGAGCACGAAAAGCCTGGTCAGGCCTCCTCTGCTTCCTCCCGACGGCGATCGATAGCCACGTAGGAACCGGGCTGCGACTTCGCCACCTTCTTCATCTCGGAGGCCACCGCGATCACCACCCGGGGGTCGGCGAAGCGCCGGCCCTCGACCGTCGCCTGGGCCACGCCGATCGAGAGCGTCACCAGAGCGGCCCGGTTCTTGTTGCCCCGGCGGTCGGGAACCTCGATGAAGCCGCGCTCGGCGTCGCGGGCGTCGTAGAGCCGGTCGGCGGACTGCTCGAAATCGGTGACCGTGCGCTCGGTCAACGGCAGCACCTGGTCGGGGTGGCAGATGAAGACGAAGTCGTCGCCGCCGATGTGGCCCATGAAGATCGAGGGCCGGCCCACCGAGCTCACCGCGCGGTGCAGGCAGCTGGCCAGCGCCGTGATGAACTCGTCGCCGCGATCGAACCCGTAGACGTCGTTGACGCTCTTGAACCGGTCGATGTCGATGTAGCCCACCGAGTACTCGCCGCCGGCCTTCATCCGGTCGGCGATCTCGCGCCGCACCCGCGCGTTGCCGGGCAGGCCGGTCAGGGGCGAGACCTCGCGGAACTCCTTGTTGCGGCGCAGCGTCGACGACACCCGGGCGATCAGCTCGGCGGTGTCGAAAGGCTTGACCAGATAGTCGTCGACCCCGGTGGTCAGGCCGAGCACCTTGTCGACGGTCATGCTCTTGGCGGTCAGCATGATCACCGGGAGGGCCGAGGTCAGCGGCTCGGCCCGGAGCCGCCGGGTGAGCTCGACCCCGTCCATGCGCGGCATCATCCAGTCGACCACCGCCAGGTCGGGCCGCTGCGTCTCCATCATCTCGAGGGCGACCTGCCCGTCGGGGGCGCGGATCACGTCATAGCCGTGGACCTTGAGATTGAACTCGACGAAACTGGCGATGTCGTGGTCGTCGTCGACCACCATGATCAGGTCGGGACGGTCCTCAGGCTCGGGACCGAACTCGTCGAACTGGGGATCAGCGACCCCTGTGCTCATCCGGCTCCTCCCACAAGAGCGCGCAGCTTGCCGATGGCCTCGGCCGGGTTTCGGGCCCCGTAGACCGCTGTGCCCGCGACGAACGCGTCGGCACCGGCCTCGGCGGCCTGCTCGATGGTGTCGGCGGCGATGCCGCCGTCGACCTCGAGACGTACCTCAAGGTCGTCGGCATCGATCCGGCGCCGGACCTCGCGAACCTTGTCGAGCATCGCGGGCAGGAATCTCTGCCCGCCGAAGCCCGCCTTGATCGTCATGATCAGCAGAGTGTCCACCTGGGGCAGGAGATCGAGATAGGGCTCGATGGGGGTGTCGCGGTCGATCGCGAGACCCGCCTTGGACCCGGCGGCGCGCAGCGTCTTGGCCAGGGCGACCGGGTCGTCGGTGGCCTCGGCGTGGAAGGTGACGTTGTAGGCGCCGGCCTCGGCGTAGCCCGGCGCCCAGCGCTCGGGGTCGGTGATCATCAGGTGCACGTCGAACGGGATGCTGGTCGCCTTGCGCAGGCTCTGCACCACCGGCAACCCGATCGTCAGGTTGGGCACGAAGTGGTTGTCCATGACATCGACGTGCACCCAGTCGGCCGCGCCCTCGATCGCGTGCACCGCGTCGGCGAGATGGGCGAAGTCGGCGGCCAGGATGCTCGGGGCGATGATCTGTGATGGCTCCACGGCTGAAGTGTATGACGTCGGCGGCCCAGGCTCTTCCCGCCTGTGGATAACCGATAGAGTGACGCCCCTTGACGCGACGGGGGCGGGAGAAGGACATGCGACGGTGGGCGATCGCCCTGGCCGGCGCCCTCGTGCTAGCCCTTTCGGCCTGCTCCGAGCTGCCCCGCGGTATCGACGGCGACCTCACGAACGGGTGGTCGGCGCCGCCCGTGGCGAAACAGTTCCGCCCCGCGGCCGACCAGTGCCACCCCGACATCGCCGACGAGGGCGCGATCGACGACTACTCACCGGTGCCCTGCTCCGGGCCGCATCTCGCCGAGACCGCGATGATCGCCGACTTCCCCGGCAGCTCGCCCGGCAGCGTCGCCGAGACCTACCGGGGCCAGGCGTTTCGCGAGTGCGCCAAGGGGGTCAACGGGTTCCTCGGCGGCGACTGGCGCACCGGCTGGCTGGTCCTCCAGCCGGTCCTGCCGAGCCAGGAGGCGTGGAAGGGCGGCGCCCGGTGGTACCGCTGCGACCTCGCCGAGACGTCCCCGGTCGACGGTGATCTCGTGCGCCGCTCGGGCAGCCTCAAGGGGGCCCTCAAGGGCTCCGGCAAGGTCCGGATGACCTGTGCCAACCCCACGATCAAGAGTGGGCGCGTCGACGCGATGCACCCGGTGCCGTGCGCCGGCAAGCACACCGCGGAGTTCACCGGCTTCTTCGTGAGCAAGCGTGCCTCGGCGACCGCCCTGACCGAGGCCGAGATCGCGAAGGGCTGCCATGCCTCGATCGCGAAATTCGCCGGCATTCCCGACAACGGGAGCATCGAGAACCGGGTGGGCTGGCTCGGCTTCCCGCCCGACGACATCTCGTGGAAGCTGGGCGACCGCGCGATCCGCTGCTTCCTGTGGCTCAACGGCGAGCGGATGACCGGTTCCTACCGGAACGCGGGCACCCGCAAGCTGAAGATCCACTATATCTACCGCTAGCTGGTGCGGCGTAGCACCGCGAGGAACATCGCGTCGGTGCCGTGGCGGTGCGGCCAGAGCTGCACCGTCGGGCCCGCACCCAGGCCCGGCATCCCCGGCGGCAGCAGCGGGCGGGCGTCCACGAAGTCGACTTCGACCCCGCTGCGCCGCGAACCCTCGGTCACCGTCACCTGGGTCTCGACCATGTGCGGCGAGCACGTCACGTAGGCCACCACGCCGCCCACCCGCACCGCGCGCAGGGCCGCGACCAGCAACTCCCGCTGCAACTTGGTCAGCGGCGGCAGGTCGGCCGGCTGACGCCGCCAGCGCGACTCGGGCCGGCGCCGTAGCGAGCCCAGCCCGGTGCAGGGCGCGTCGACCAGCACCCGGTCGAAACCCTCCTCGGGCAGGTCGGGGTCGCGGCCCACGGAACGCCCGTCCACCGGCAGCACCGTCACCGGCATGCCCGCGGTGGCCTGCTCGACCAGGCGCGCGCGGTGCTCGGAGACCTCGACCGCGGTCACCTCGGCACCCCGGGCCGCCGCGATCGCGCCGATCAGGGCGGTCTTGCCGCCCGGCCCGGCGCAGAGGTCGAGCCAGCGGGTGTCCTGCCCCTCGATCGGCGCGGCCAGCATCGCCGCCGCGACGAGCTGCGAACCCTCGTCCTGCACGTGCGCGCGACCCTGACGGATCGCGGCCAGCTCGCGCGGCGAGCCACCGTTGAGATAGACCGCGTACGGCGAGAACGCGGCCGGCACACCGCCGACCTCATCGGCCAGCTCGACCGCGTCGACACGTCCCGGCCGGGCGCACAGGTGCACCACCGGCGGCTGGTTGTCCTCGATGAGCAGCCGCGCCGTCTCGGCCAGATCGCCGCCGAGCGACTCGTCGAACGCCCGGATCACCCACTCGGGGTGGTTGTGGTGCACGGCGAGGTTGCCGACCGGGTTCTCGTCGTAGGGCGGCGCCAGCTTCTCGAGCCACTTGTCCAGCGGTGTCTCGGCGATCGTGCGCATCACCGCGTTGGCGAACCCGGCCGCGCCGGGAGCGACCGCGCGCACCAGGTCGACGGTCTGATTGACGGCGGCGTGCGCGGGCACCCGGGTGTGCAGGAGCTGGTAGGCGCCGAGCCGCAGCGCGTCGCGGGCCGGCGGGTCGATCCGTGCGACCTCCCGGTTGGCGGCGTCGGCGATGATCAGGTCAAGGGTGCCCAGCGTGCGCAGCGTCCCGTAGGTCAGCTCGGTCGCGAACGCGGCATCCCGCCCGTCGAGCCGCATGTCCCGCAAGATCTCCGAAAGGACCAGGTTCGCGTACGCGTCGTCGCGGTGCACAGCAGCGATCGCCTCATACGCGGCCTGACGTGCCGGATCCGACGGCGGCCGCCCCGCCCGAGGCGCCCGCCCCGAACGCGCGTCACGCTCGTAGCCCGGGCCACCGGGACGGCTCGGCCGTCCGGAGCCGTGCGGCCGATCTGCCTTGTGTTCAGTCACTGAAGCTTCTCTCCCGGCTGGATCCGCAGACCACGAGCCCAGTCCGTCGCGGCCATAGGCTTCTTGCCCGCGGCCCTTACCTCTCCGAGCGCCACCGGCGTGGTCGCCGTGCCGACAAGCACCTGGGACCGCTCGACGAACAGGTCGCCGGGGGCCAGCTCGGGCCCGTTGGCCACCGGCCGCACCGGACCCAGCTTGAGCCGGTCGTCGCGCAGCGTCGTCCACGCACCGGGCGCCGGCGTGCACGCCCGGATGCGCCGGTCGACCGCGAACGCCGGATCGCTCCAGCGGACGCGCGCGTCGTCGACCGTCAGTTTCGGTGCCAAGGTGATGCCGTCGGCCGGCTGCGGGTGGGCCCGCGCGCTGCCCGACTCGATCGCGTCGAGCACCGCCACGAGCAGACCCGCGCCCTCGGTGGCCAGCCGGGCCAGCAGGTCGCCGGAGGTGTCGGTGGGCCGGACGTCCTCGGTCAGCGTGCCGTAGACCGGGCCCGTGTCGAGCCCCGCCTCCAGCTCGAAGACGCTGGCTCCGGTCACCTCGTCGCCGTGCAGCACAGCGTGTTGCACGGGGGCCGCGCCTCGCCAGGCGGGCAGCAGCGAGAAGTGCAGGTTGACCCAGCCGTGCTGGGGGATCTCGAGCGCGCTCGGCGGCACCAGCGCGCCGTATGCCACCACGGGCACGCAGTCGGGCGCGAGGGCGCGCAGGCGCTCCTGGAACGCCGGCTCACGCGGCTTCTCCGGGGTGAGCACCTCGATGCCGCGCTCGTCGGCCCAGGCGGCGGCGGGCGAACGCACCAGGCGCCGCCCCCGTCCGGCCGGGGCGTCAGGCCGGGTGACCACGGCGACCAGCTCGTGCCCCGAGGCGGCGACCGCGTCGAGACTGGGCAGGGCGACAGCCGGCGTGCCGGCGAAGATCAGGCGCAACCCACTCACCGCCCCAGACCGAAGAGGCCACGGCCGTGCGGGCTCGGCTTGACCGTCGGCGGCTTGGCCGCGTCATACCACTCGGCGGCCCGGATCTGCTTCATCGCGTCCTTGCGGCCGGCCGCGTCGAGCCGGTCGAGGAAGAGCACCCCGTCGAGGTGGTCGGTCTCGTGCTGAGCGCAGCGGGCCATCAGGCCGGTGCCGACGACCCGGATCGGGTCGCCGTGCTCGTTGTAACCGGCGGCCACGACGTTCTGCCGGCGCTTGGTGTCGATGTAGATGCCCGGGATCGACAGGCAGCCCTCCGGCCCGTCCTGCTCCTCGTCGTCGGGGAACGACAGCACCGGGTTGACGATGTGCCCCACCACGTCGTCCACGTCGAACGTGAAGACGCGCAGGCCGACACCGATCTGCGGGGCGGCCAGACCGGCCCCGCCCTTCTCCAGCATGCTGTCGGTCAGGTCCTTGACCAGGGTGCGCAGTTCCTTGTCGAAATCGACGACGAGATCGGCCGGCGTCCGGAGCACCGGATCGCCGAACAAACGGATGGGCTGGACGGTCACGCGGGAGAACTCCTGACGTATCGGCTCGGCACCTGACTAGTCTACGGAGTGCCGTCAGGCGAGCACGGATGGCGGCGGGGTGCCGAGCGTCACCGGCAGCGACGACCACCCGCGAAGGTTCATCCGCGGCCGCCGAACGGGTCGTCCGGCCAGGGCGAGATCCGGACCAGCCGGGAATTGTCGGAGGGGCCGGGCACAATGTTGGGCGTGGCGACGAAGGGTGTGCGAAGCGAGCGGGTGCCGGCCGACCGGCTGCCCGTCGCTCGCGTCTGCGTCGACGTGCCACTCCCCCACCTCGACCGTCCCTTCGACTACCTGGTCCCGGCCGACGACGACCAAAAGGCCCGACCCGGCGTACGGGTCAAGGTCCGTTTCGCCGGTCAGCTGGTCAGCGGCTTCCTGCTCGAGCGGGCCGAGTCCTCCCCGCACGGCGGCAAGCTGGCCTACCTCGACAAGATCGTCTCCCCCGAGCAGGTTCTCGACCCCGAGATCGCCCTCTTGGCCCGGGCCGTGGCCGACCGCTACGCCGGCAATCTTTACGACGTTCTGCGTCTGGCCGTCCCGCCCCGACACGCTCGAGTCGAGTCCCAGACCCCCGCCTCGCCCGACCCCACCTCACCCGACCCCGCCTCGCCCGACCCCGCCTCGCCTGACGCCGCCTCGCCCGCCGACGGCGCTTCCCTCAGCCCGCGGGCTCCGGACGGCCCGAGCGGATGGCGTGAATACGCGGCGGGTCCGGCGTTTCTCAAGGCGCTGGGCGAGGGCCGCAACGTCCGGGCTGTCTGGGGTGCGCTGCCGGGAGAGGATTGGGCGACCCGCATTGCCGAGGCCGCCGAGGCGACCGTCCGCTCCGACCGAGGCGTGGTCATCGTCGTGGCCGACGCCCGCGATCTCGACCGGGTCGACCGCGCCCTGGCCAAGGTGCTCGGCCCCGGCCGCCACGTCGCCCTCAACGCCGCGCTGGGTCCCGCCGAGCGCTATCGCCGCTTCCTGGCCGCCAGCCGCCACCAGGTGCCCGTCGTGGCCGGCACCCGGGCCGCGATGTGGGCGCCGACGGCCAAGGTGGGCCTGGTCGTGATCTGGGACGACGGCGACGACCTGCACGCCGAGCCCCGCGCCCCCTACCCGCACGCCCGTGAGGTCCTGCTCACCCGCGCCCAGCTGGCCGACTGCGCCGCCCTGGTCGCCGGTTTCGCCCGCACTGGCGAGGCCCAGCTGCTGCTCGAGACCGGCTGGGCCCGGGAGATCACGGCCGGTCGCGACGTGCTCCGCGCCCACGCCCCCGCGATCGCCCCCACCGGCGACGACCCGCAACTGGCCCGCGACCCCGGCGCGGCCACCGCCCGCCTGCCCAGCCTCGCCTGGCAGACCGCCCGCCAGGCCCTCCAAGCGGGCACCCCCGTCCTGGTCCAGGTCCCGCGCCGCGGCTACCTGCCGTCCATCGCCTGCGCCGAGTGCCGCACCCCCGCCCGCTGCCCGCGGTGTTCCGGCCCGCTGGGTCTCCAGGGCGCCCGGGACGTCCCCAACTGCCACTGGTGCGGCCGCGCGGCCGCCGCCTACTCCTGTCCCACCTGCGGCGGCCGCCGCCTGCGCGCGTCGGTGACCGGCGCTCGCCGCACGGCCGAGGAGTTGGGCCGAGCCTTCCCCGGCACCCCTATCCGCACCTCCGGCCGCGACGAGATCCTCGACACTGTCCCCGCCGAGGCCGCTGTGGTCGTCGCCACCCCCGGCGCCGAACCGGTAGCCACCGACGGCTACGGCGCCGTTCTCCTGCTCGACTCCTGGGTCCTGCTGACCCGTTCCGACCTGCGCGCGGCCGAGGAGACGATGCGCCGTTGGCTGAACGCCGCCGCGCTGGCCAGACCGGCCCGCTCGGGCGGCAAGGTGGTCGTGGTCGCCGATGGTTCCCTGGCCCCCGTGCAGGCCCTGATCCGCTGGGACCCGGCGTGGTTCGCGCTGCGCGAACTGACCGAACGCCGGGAGCTGGCCTTCCCGCCCGCTTCCCGCATGGCCAGCCTCACCGGCAAGGCCGCGGCGGTGGCCGACTTCCTGCAGGCCGCACGCCTCCCCGCCGACACCGAACTGCTGGGCCCGGTCCCCGCCGACGACGACCAGGAACGCATACTGCTCCGGGTTCCGCGTTCCCTGGCCGCCCCCTTGGCCAAATCACTGCACGAGGCCGCCGCAGTCCGAAGCGCCCGAAAGGCCACCCTCCCCGTCCGAGTCGAGATAGACCCCTCAGCCCTCTTCTGACTCGGCGCCCCACCCACATGCGGGGGCACCGGTCAGGCGGAACGGATCAGGCGGAACGGATCAGGCGGAACGGATCAGGCGGCGGCGTTCTTGAGGTCCTGGGCGCGGTCGGTGTTCTCCCAGAGCAGCTCGGGGATGTCCCGGCCGAAGTGGCCGTAGGCGGCCGTCTGCTGGTAGATCGGCCGCAGCAGGTCGAGGTCGCGAATGATCGCGGCCGGGCGGAGGTCGAAGACCTCGCTGATCGCCTTCTCGATCCGCTCGACGGGCACGTTCTCGGTGCCGAACGTCTCGACGAAGAGCGAGACCGGGTGGGCCTTGCCGATCGCGTAGGCGACCTGGGTCTCGCAGCGCTCGGCCAGGCCGGCCGCCACGACGTTCTTCGCGACCCAGCGCATCGCATAGGCCGCGGAGCGGTCCACCTTGGACGGGTCCTTGCCGGAGAAGGCTCCGCCGCCGTGGCGCGCGTAGCCGCCGTACGTGTCGACGATGATCTTGCGGCCGGTGAGGCCGGCGTCACCCATCGGGCCGCCGATCTCGAAGCGGCCGGTCGGGTTGACCAGCAGGCGGTAGCCGTCGGTCTCGATACCCAGGCCCTCGAGCTCGGGCGCGATGACGTGCTCGCGAATGTCGGGGGTGAGCAGCGACTCGAGCGAGATATCGGCCGCGTGCTGCGACGAGACGACCACCGTGTCGAGCCGGACGGGACGGAGCCCGTCGTACTCGACGGTGACCTGGGTCTTGCCGTCGGGGCGCAGGTAGGGGATCGTGCCGTCCTTGCGGGCGGCCGACAGCCGACGGGCCAGGCGGTGGGCGAGCGCGATCGGCAGCGGCATCAGCTCGGGCGTCTCGGAGCACGCGAAGCCGAACATCATGCCCTGGTCGCCGGCGCCCTGGGCGTCGAGGACGTGCTCGCTGTCGCCCTCGCGCAGCTCGAGGGCGCTGTCGACGCCCTGCGCGATGTCGGGCGACTGCGAGCCGATCGAGACGCTGACGCCGCAGGACGCGCCGTCGAAGCCCTTCTTCGACGAGTCGTAGCCGATCTTGAGGATCGTGTCGCGCACGATGCTCGGGATGTCGGCATACGCCTGGGTGGTGACCTCGCCCGCGACGTGCACCTGGCCGGTCGTGATCAACGTTTCCACCGCGACACGGCTGCGGGGGTCCTGCGCCAGCAGGGCGTCGAGAATGCCGTCGCTGATCTGGTCAGCGATCTTGTCCGGGTGGCCTTCCGTGACCGACTCGGAGGTGAACAGGCGGCGTGCCACGGTGCTCCTCAAGATGTTTGTCGAATACAACGTAACGCGGAAGTGTAATCATCGCGCCGCACCGGAGTCGCCTGGGTACGGAGCCGTCCCACCGGCGGCAACCTGGCGTTCCAGGAGCGGCACGACATGGTCGTAAATCATATCGGCCACATCGTCTTTAGGGAGTTCGGCGAAGCTTGTCGTACTGCCGTCGGCCCCGAGCAGCGTGACCTCATTGTGGTCGGCGCCGAACACGCGGTCCACACCCACCTCGTTGACCACGATCAGGTCGGCGCGTTTCTTGATCAGTTTGGCCCGGGCGTGCTCGATCGCGTCGTGCGTCTCGGCCGCGAACGCGACCAGAATCTGCCCCGGCAGCTTGTTGGCGCCCAGTTCGGCGGCGATGTCGGGGTTCGTCACCAAAGTGATCGGCTGGGGCGTACCGCCGTCGGTTTTCTTGATCTTTTGGTCCGCGACGGTGGCCGGGCGGAAGTCGGCGGGCGCGGCGGACATCACCACGACGTCGGCGTCGGCGGCCGCCTGCACAGTCGCGACCCGCAGTTCCTCGGTCGTTCCGACTCTGACGATCTCGACGCCCGCCGGATCGGGCAGGCTCACGTTGGCGGCGATCACCGTCGTGCGCGCGCCCCGAGCCGCCGCCGCGCGGGCCAGTGCGTAACCCTGCTTGCCCGTCGACCGGTTGCCGAGGAACCGCACCGGGTCGAGCGGCTCGCGTGTGCCGCCCGCGGTCACCACGATGTGACGACCGGCCAGATCAAGGTCAAGACCCCGCCGATGTACGCGTAGGGCCAGCTCGAAGATCTCCGAAGGGTGGGGCAGCCGTCCTTTGCCGGTGTCCTTCCCGGTCAGCCGACCTATCGCCGGTTCGATCACCACCGCGCCGCGCGCCCGGAGGGTGGCGACGTTGGCCTGGGTGGCCGGGTTGTCCCACATCTCGGTGTGCATGGCCGGCGCGTAGACGATCGGGCAGGTGGCGGTCAGCAGGGTGTTGGTGAGCAGATCGTCGGCGATGCCGTGCGCGGCCTTGGCCAGCAGGTCGGCCGTCGCCGGGGCCACCACCACGAGCTCGGCGGCCCGCCCGATGCGCACGTGCGGCACCTCGTGCGCGTCGTCCCACACCTCGGTAGCCACTGGCCGCCCGGAGAGCGCGGCCCACGTCGGCACGCCCACGAACCGCAGCGCGGACGCCGTCGGCACCACCCGCACGCCGTGCCCCGACTCGGTGAACAGCCGCAGCAGCTCGCAGGCCTTGTAGGCGGCGATGCCACCCGCCACGCCGAGCACGACTTCCGTCACCGCAGACCCCCGAAGCTCCCGATCGCCGCCACCGGCCGATCACCAACGCTAACCCGCCGCGGATCCCGCGCCGCGGGCTGTGGACAAGTCCGGACAGCAAAGATCCCGCGCCCGGAGAAGGGACGCGGGATCAATGACGTACAAAACCGGATCAGGGGTTGTCGGTCGCCTCGGCGGTCAGAAGACCGGCGTTGATCTCGCGCATGGCGATCGAGAGCGGCTTCTCCTGCGGGGTGGTCTCGACCAACGGGCCGACATACTCCAGGAGACCCTCACCGAGCTGGCTGTAGTAGGCGTTGACCTGGCGGGCGCGCTTAGCCGCGAAGATCACCAGCGAGTACTTCGACGAGGTCTTGTCGAGCAGCTCGTCGATCGGCGGGTTGGTGATGCCTTCGGGATTCGCGATGGTTCCCACAGTTCTGCTGTCCTAACGTTGTTAGCTGCGCCTTGAGATCGATGCGCCGGGCGGGCCAGAAACTTGGCGTTCCGCGAGCCTTAATGATCTCGAGCCTTTACTGATCTCGAGTTTTAGTGATCTCGAGTTTTAGTGATCTGGGGCTTGCGCCGGCGTCAGGGATGCTGGCGTCAGAAATGACGAACCGAGCAATCCTACCAGCTCATCAGCGGCCCGCTCGACGAAGTCGTTCACCACCGTACGGTCGAACTCCTTCTCGGCGGCCAGTTCCTCGTCGGCGTGGGCGAGACGACGACGGATCGTCTCCTCGTCGTCGGTGCCCCGGCCGGTCAGGCGACGCCGCAGTTCCTCGACGCTGGGCGGAGCGAGGAACACCAGCTGAGCGTCGGGCATCGCGGCCCGCACCTGGCGCGCGCCCTGCAAGTCGATCTTGAGGAGAACCGGTCGGCCCTGGCTCAGCCATCCCTCGACCTGCGCCCGTGGCGTGCCGTAGAGATTGCCGGCGAACTCGGCGTGTTCGAGCAGCTGACCGCCGTCGATCAGGCGCTGGAAATCCTGCCTGGTCACGAAGTGGTAGTGCTCACCGTCGGTCTCGTAGTCGCGCATCTTGCGGGTCGTCACCGACACCGACAGCTTGATCCAAGGCGAGCGCGCCCGGATCAGCTCGATCACACTGTCCTTGCCGACCCCGGAGGGGCCGGACAGGACGGTGAGGCGGGCTGCCGGGCGCGCGTCGTCATCCATGCTCACAGGCTCATTCAACACGAGCCCATGAGTCAGTTCGCAGCGAACTCCCCCAGGAGGGCCTTCCGCTGCTGGTCGCCGAGGCCGCGCAGCCGGCGGCTGTCAGCGATCTTGAGCTTCTCCATGATCTGGGTCGCGCGGATCTTGCCGATGCCCGGCAGTGCCTGAAGCACGGCCGAAACCTTCAGCTTGCCGACGACCTCGTCGCCCTCCGCACGGTCAAGTACGGCGGCGAGGGTGGTCTTGCCGGACTTGAGCTGTTCCTTCAGCTCAGCCCTAGCCTTGCGAACTTCCGCGGCCTTCTCCAGCGCAGCCTTGCGCTGTTCGGGGCTCAGTGACGGGAGCGGCACCAGTTCTCCTCAGGTCCCTATCGCGGCGGTAGTCCAATACCGGCGCTTCTGTGAAACGTGGTGTGCCAGGTGACCAAAGGGGCATGTGGTTCCCGGCGCCGGGAAAACTAGCGGTCAGCGGCACTTTCGGCAACGTGGGGGTACCCCCGCACCTGCTTGGTCAGGCCCTGCTAGGCAGGCCCATTTCACCCGAGAGCGGCCCGACATTCGTCCAGGGCACGGTCCGCGGCGGCCCGCAGTTCGGCCTCGTCGGGCCCCGCCGCCAGAACTTCGCGTGAGTACGACGGCAGCACGTTCCGCAGGCTTTCCCCAAAGACGGACCGCAGGTCGGAGGGGGTAGCACCCTGGGCGCCGAGCCCCGGAGCGAGCAGCGGACCGTTCACTCGGGACAGATCGTGGCCCGTATCGCCGATCGTCGCTCCGATTACGAGGCCGTAACTGCCGAGAGGCTCGAAACCCTTATTGAGCAGGGAAATTTCATCAATGATGGTCTGCGCGACGGTCCTTTTGTCCGTTGCGACGGCATGCTGGACGGAGCGTCCCTCCGGATTGGACGTCAGACCGAGAACGAACACGCCGCCGCCGTTCTCGGCCGCGACGTCGAACGCCGGCTGCAACGAGCCGACACCGAGGTAGGGACTCACAGTAATCGCATCAGCACGGATAGGACTCGCTGGATCCAGATAGGCGCTCGCGTATGCCGCCATCGTCGAGCCGATGTCGCCGCGTTTCACGTCGAGCAGGACCAGTGCGCCGGCCTCGCGAGACTGTCGGATAGTTGACTCAAGAATTCCGACGCCACGTGACCCAAATCTCTCAAAAAAGGCCGACTGGGGCTTCAGGACGGCCACCCGATCGGCCAGTGCGTCGACCACCGTACGGGCGAAACGTTCCAGGCCGGCGAGGTCGTCGGAGAGCCCCCACCTGGTCAGCAGGGCGGGGTGCGGATCGATCCCGACGCACAGTCGGCCGCGCTTCTCCATGGCCTCCGCGAGGCGTTTGCCGAAGGTCTCCATCGCGAGCTCCCTCTTCCGTGTCAGCAGTCAGGTGATCAATCAGGTGGCGGCGAGCCGGCCGTCCCCTGGGTAGTCGAGTGGTCGGGCAGGGGCGAGGTCAGGTCGCGGAGACGGCCGCAGCGATGCCCGATGTGATCAGCGCGACATCATCGGGGCCGGTGACGTACGGCGGCATCGCGTAGATCAGGTCGCGGAACGGCCGCAGCCATACCCCGGCCTCGACCCCGGCCGCCGTCGCCTTCGCCATGTCGACGGCGTGATCGAGCTGCACGACCCCGATCGCGCCCAGCACCCGCACGTCCGCGACCCCCGACGCGCCGCGCAACGGCTCCAGTCCCGCCCGGAGTCCGCTTTCGATCACCCGTACCCGCTCCGCCCACTCCCCGGAGCGCAGCAGGCCCAGCGAGGCGTTCGCCACCGCACAGGCGAGCGGGTTGCCCATGAAGGTCGGGCCGTGTGCGAGACCGCCGCCCGCCCCCGCCGAGATCGCCATCGCCACCTCGGCCGTGCACAGCGTCGCCGCCATCGTCAGATAGCCACCCGTGAGTGCCTTGCCCACACACATGATGTCGGGGCTCACTCCCGCGTGCGCGGCCGCGAAGAACTCGCCCGTACGCCCGAAGCCGGTCGCGATCTCGTCGAAGATCAGGAGGATGCCGTGCGCCGCGGTGACCTCGCGCAGCACCCGCAGATATTCCGGATGGTGGAACCGCATCCCGCCGGCGCCCTGCACGATCGGCTCGACGATCACCGCGGCGATCTCGTCCGTGTGCTTCTCCACCATCTCGACGAGCTCGTTCGCGTACGCCTCGTCGAAGGAGGCCGGCGGCGGCCCGGTGAAGATCTGGGCGGGCAGCACGCCGGTCCAGAGCGAGTGCATGCCGCCGACCGGGTCGCAGACGCTCATCGGGTGGAACGTGTCGCCGTGGTAGCCGCCGCGCCACGTGGCGAGTCGTCGCCGGCCGGTGCGACCCCGGGCGAGCTGCGCCTGCAACGCCATCTTGATCGCGACCTCGACCCCGACCGAGCCGGAGTCGCCGAGGAAGACGTGCTCCAGCCCGTCCGGTGCGAGATCGACGAGCGTGGTGGCGAGCTGGATCGCGGGCTCGTGGGTGAGCCCGCCGAACATCACGTGGCTCATCCGCCCGGCCTGCTCGGCCAGCGCCGCGTCGAGCACCGGGTGCCGATAGCCGTGGATCGCCGCCCACCACGACGACATGCCGTCAACCAGTTCCCGCCCGTCGGCCAGGCGCAGGCGTACGCCCTCGGCGCTCTCGATCAGGTAGGGCTCCGTCCGGCCCGGCATCGGACCGTACGGGTGCCAGACGTGCTGCCGGTCGCGGGCGATCAGGGCCGCCGCCCGCTCCTCGTTCACCGGATCTCCGGCGTCCGCACGGCCCGCGCCACCGAGCGCACCAGCGCCGGGCCGCGATAGATGAACCCGCTGTAGAGCTGCACCAGCGAGGCTCCGGCATCGAGCAGCCGCAGCGCGTCGTCGGCACCCATGACCCCGCCGACCCCGATGATCGGCAGCCGGCCGCCGGTCTCGGTGTGCACGAAATGGACGACCTTGCGGGCTTTCTCGGTCAGCGGCCGCCCGGAGAGGCCGCCCGCCTCACCCGCACGCGACCGGTCGGTCGTGGCCAGCCCGTCACGGCTCAGCGTGGTGTTCGTCGCGATCACCCCGGCCGCGCCGTGGCTGAGGCAGACCTCGAGCAGTTGGGCGACGGCCGTCTCGGTCAGGTCCGGAGCGATCTTCACCAGCACCGGTTTCGGGCCGACCAGCGCGGCCAGCAGGTCGGCGATCGCCGCCTTGTCCTGCAGGCTGCGCAGGCCGGGGGTGTTCGGCGAGGAGACGTTGACCGCGATGTAGTCGGCGTACGGGTGCAGCAGCCGGTGCGAGGTCAGGTAGTCGTCGACCGCCTCCTCCAGCGGTGTGACCTTCGACTTGCCGAGCGAGATGCCCAGCGGCACCCCGATCGGGCCGAGGGCCCCGAGCCGGGCCGCCAGCGCCGCCGCGCCGGCGTTGTTGAAGCCCATCCGGTTGATGATCGCCTCGCTGTCGCGCAGGCGGAACAGGCGCGGCTTGTCGTTGCCCGGCTGTGCGTGCGCGGTGACCGTGCCGACCTCGACGAACCCGAATCCGAGCGACGGCCAGGCGGGCAGCGCGAGGCCGTTCTTGTCCATCCCGGCGGCCAGGCCGACCGCGTTGGGAAAGCGCACGCCGAACGCCTCGACCGGCGCGTCGACCGCGTACCGGGCGCGCATCAGCGCCCGCACCGGACCGGGCAGCCCGGCCAGGCGGTCGAGCGTGAACTCGTGCGCCGTCTCGGCGTCGCCGCCGCCCAGCCGGAACAGGACCGGCCGGACGGCGGACTCGAACAAGGTCACTTCGCGCCTCGCAGCATGGCGTGCAGCTCCTGCAGCGGACGGACGGTCATGTCGCCGCGCATCAACGCCTCGATGCCCATCACCGCGGCCGCCGCGCCGGGCACCGTGGTGATGCTCGGGATGTCCGCGGTGACCGCCGCGCTGCGGATCTCGTACCCGTCGGACCGGGCGCTGGCCCCTGAGCCCTGCGGCGTGTTAATGATCATCGCGATCTCGCCGGCCAGGATGAGCTCCACCGCGTTCATGCCGGGGCTCTCGAAATGTTTGGGGACGACCTCGCAGACGACGCCGTAGCGGCGCAGCACCTCGCCGGTGCCGGCCGTGGTGACGATCGTGAAGCCGAGGTCGGCGAGCCGCTTGATCGGGAAGACCATCGCCCGCTTGTCGCGGTTGGCGACCGAGACGAAGATCTTGCCGGCGGTCGGGAGCGACCCGTACGCCGCGGCCTGCGACTTGGCGAACGCCTGACCGAAGCCGGCGTCGATGCCCATCACCTCGCCGGTCGACTTCATCTCGGGGCCGAGCAGGCTGTCCACGCCCTTGCCGGCCGGGGTCCGGAACCGCTTGAACGGCAGCACCGCCTCCTTGATCGCGATCGGCGCGTTCTCGGGCGTCGTGCCGCCGTCACTCTCGGCCAGCAACAGGCCCTCCGCGCGCAGCTCGGCGACGGTGGCGCCGAGCATGATGCGGGCGGCCGCCTTGGCCAGCGGGACCGCGGTCGCCTTGGAGACGAACGGGACGGTCCGCGACGCGCGCGGGTTGGCCTCGAGGACGTAGAGCGTGTCGTCCTTGAGCGCGTACTGGACGTTGAGCAGGCCCTGCACCCCGACACCGCGGGCGATCGCCTCGGTGTAGCGGCGCACCTCGACCAGGTGCGAGCCGGCCAGCGTGATCGGCGGCAGCGAGCAGGACGAGTCGCCGGAGTGGATGCCGGCCTCCTCGATGTGCTCCATGACGCCGCCGAGGTAGACCTCGCCGGTCGCGTCGCAGAGCGCGTCCACGTCGATCTCGATCGCGTCGTCGAGGAACCGGTCGACCAGCACCGGGTGGTTCGGCGAGATCTCGGTGGCCCGCTCGATGTAACCCCGCAGCGTCGGCTCGTCGTAGACGATCTCCATCCCGCGACCGCCGAGCACGTACGAAGGTCGCACCAGCACCGGGTAGCCGATCGTGTCGGCGATCTCCTTGGCCTCGTCGAAGCTGGTCGCCGTGCCGTGCTCGGGCGAGCGCAGCCCGGCCTTGGCCAGCACCGCGCCGAACAGGCCGCGATCCTCGGCCAGGTCGATCGACTCGGGCGAGGTGCCGACGATCGGGACGCCGGCCGCCTTGAGCCGGTCGGCCAGGCCGAGCGGGGTCTGGCCGCCGAGCTGCACGATCACGCCGACCACGCCCGGGCCGCCGGCCGCCTTGCCGCTGGCGTCCTCGGAGTGGAAGACCTCGAGGACGTCCTCGAAGGTGAGCGGCTCGAAGTAGAGCCGGTCGGCGGTGTCGTAGTCGGTCGAGACCGTCTCCGGGTTGCAGTTGACCATCACGGTCTCGAAGTCGACGGCGCGCAGCGCCATGACCGCGTGCACGCAGGAGTAGTCGAACTCGATGCCCTGGCCGATCCGGTTCGGCCCCGAGCCCAGGATGAGCACCTTGGGCCGGTCCGAGGGGGCGACCTCGGTCTCCTCGTCATAGGTCGAGTAGTGGTAGGGCGTGTCCGCCTCGAACTCGGCCGCGCACGTGTCGACGGTCTTGTAGACCGGGCGGATGCCGAGCCGGTGCCGCAGCGTCCGCACGCCGTCCTCGCCCGCGAACTCGGGGCGCAGCGCGGCGAGCTGCTTGTCGGAGAGGCCCGAGCGCTTGGCCCGGCGCAGCAGTTCCTCGTCGAGGACCGGCGCGTCGATGATCTCGGCCCGCAGGTCGACCAGCGCCTTGATCTCGTCGAGGAACCACCGATCGATGCGGCCGCTGGCCTCGTGCACCTGCTCGACCGTCGCGCCGAGCCGCAGCGCCGCCTCGACGGTGTAGAGCCGGCCGTCGTGCGGAATGCGCAGCGCTTCCAGGGCTGCGTTCCGGTCCTCGAAGGAAGGGGCGGTCCAGAAGCCGGCCGCCGTCGTCTCCATCGACCGCATCGCCTTGTTCAGCGCCTCGGCGAAGTTGCGGCCCAGGCTCATCGCCTCGCCGACCGACTTCATCGTCGTGGTCAGCTCGGGGTCGGCGCCGGGGAACTTCTCGAACGCGAACCGCGGGATCTTCACCACGACGTAGTCGAGCGCGGGCTCGAACGCGGCCGGCGTCTTGCGGGTGATGTCGTTCGGGATCTCGTCGAGCGTGTAGCCGATGGCCAGCTTCGCCGCGATCTTGGCGATCGGGAAGCCGGTCGCCTTGGAGGCCAGCGCCGACGAGCGGGAGACCCGCGGGTTCATCTCGATCACGACGAGCCGGCCGTCGTCCGGGTTGACCGCGAACTGGATGTTGCAGCCGCCGGTGTCGACGCCGACCTCGCGCAGCACGGCGATGCCGAGGTCGCGCAGCCTCTGGTATTCACGGTCGGTCAGGGTCATGGCCGGGGCCACGGTCACCGAGTCGCCGGTGTGCACGCCCATCGGGTCGATGTTCTCGATCGAGCAGACGACCACGACGTTGTCGTGCTTGTCGCGCATCAGCTCGAGCTCGTACTCCTTCCAGCCGAGCACGCTCTCCTCGATCAGCACCTCGTGCACCGGGGAAGCGGTCAGGCCGGCGCCGGCGATCCGCTCCAGGTCCTCGCGCGTGTGCGCCATGCCGGAGCCCAGGCCGCCCATCGTGAAGGACGGCCGGATGACCACCGGAAGCCCGAGGTCCTCCACGGTGGCGTAGACCTCGTCCATCGAATGACAGACCCGCGAGCGCGGGGTCTCCCCACCGGCCTTCGCGACGATGTCCTTGAAGAGCTGACGGTCCTCGCCGCGGCGGATCGCGTCGATGTTGGCGCCGATCAGCTCGACGCCGTACTTCTCGAGCACGCCGTTCTCGTGCAGGGCGACCGCCGTGTTCAGCGCGGTCTGCCCGCCCAGCGTCGGCAGGATCGCGTCGGGGCGCTCCTTGGCGATGATCAGCTCGACGAACTCGGGGGTGATCGGCTCGACGTAGGTGGCGTCGGCGAACTCCGGGTCCGTCATGATCGTGGCCGGGTTGGAGTTGACCAGCGAGACGCGGATGCCCTCGGCCCGCAGCACCCGGCACGCCTGGGTGCCGGAGTAGTCGAACTCGCAAGCCTGGCCGATGACGATCGGGCCGGAGCCGATCACCATCACGTGCTTGAGATCTTCACGCTTTCCCATGATCAGCCTTTCTTCCCGGAGAATTCCACCAGCTCGACGAACCTGTCGAACAGGTAATCGGCGTCGTGCGGGCCGGCGGCGGCCTCGGGGTGGTACTGAACGGTGAACGCGGGGACCTCGATCCCTCGCAGGCCCTCGACCACGTCGTCGTTGAGGCAGACGTGCGAGACCTCGACCCCGCCGAACTCGGTGTCGATCACGGTGTGCAGCGGCGCGTCGACCGCGAAGCCGTGGTTGTGGCTGGTCACCTCGACCTTGCCGGTGGTCTTGTCGAGCACCGGCTGGTTGATGCCGCGGTGCCCGTAGCCCAGTTTGTAGGTGCCGAAGCCGAGCGCCCGGCCGAGGATCTGGCTGCCGAAGCAGATGCCGAAGAGCGGCGTCTGCCGGCGCATGACCTCGCGGGCGAGCGCGACCGGCCCGTCCGCGGTGGCCGGGTCGCCCGGGCCGGGCGAGAAGAACACCGCGTCGGGACTGACCGAGAGCAGGTCCTCGATCGACGACGACGCCGGGAAGATGTGCGTCGTCACCCCCCGCGCGGCGAGCCGGCGCGACACGTTCCGCTTGATGCCCAGGTCGAGCGCGGCGACGGTGTAGCGGTGCTCGCCGACGGCGTCGACCGTGTAGACGGAGGAGGTCGTGACTTCGGCGGAGAGGTCCGCGCCGATCATCTCGGGGGTGGCCCGCACTCGGTCGAGCAGCGACTGCGGGTCGAGGTCGACCGAGGAGATGCCCACCCGCATCGCGCCGCGCGAGCGCAGGTGCCTGGTCAGCGCCCGGGTGTCGATGCCGCTGATCCCGACGACGCCCTCGGCGGCCAGCCGCTCCCCGAGGTCACCGGTCGAACGCCAGTTCGACGGCCGGCGGGCGGGATCGCGCACGACATAACCGGCGACCCAGATGCGGGAGGACTCGTCGTCCTCCTCGTTGACGCCGGTGTTGCCGATCTGCGGCGCGGTCTGCACGACGACCTGCCGGTGATAGGACGGGTCGGTCAGCGTCTCCTGGTAACCGGTCATGCCGGTGGTGAACACAGCCTCGCCGAACGTCTCACCGATCGCGCCATACGCGAGACCGGCAAAAGTCCTGCCGTCCTCGAGGACGAGGATCGCTGAGCTGCCTGAACGGCTGCGCTGAGCGGCGGGGGAAAAGGGGGTGCTCATTTAACAGCCTTCCCGTCCAGGACCGTCGGCTCGCCCCGGAGGAAGGTCGCCACGATGCGACCCGGCAGGGTGGTGCCCGCGTACGGCGTGTTGCGGCTGCGGCTCGCCAGCTCGGACGGGTCGACGACCCGCCGGGCGGACGGGTCCACCAGCGTGAGGTTGGCCGGGTCGCCGACCTCGAGGTCAGTGCCGTGGCCGGTCAGGCCCGCGATCCGCGCGGGCGTCCGGGACATGCGCTCGGCGATCAGGTCCCACCGCTCGCCGAGCACCGAGAGCACCACCGGCAGCGCGGTCTCGAGACCGACCATGCCGGGGCGGGCATACGCCCACTCGCACTCCTTGTCCTCGGTGGCGTGCGGCGCGTGGTCGGTGGCGACGATGTCGATGACGCCCTCGACGAGCGCCTCGCGCAGCGCGTTGACGTCGGCCGCCGTACGCAACGGGGGGTTGACCTTGTAGACCGGGTCGTAGGACGCGGCCAGCTCGTCGGTCAGCAGCAGGTGATGCGGCGTGACCTCGGCAGTCACCCGCACGCCCCGGGCCTTGGCCTGGCGCAGCACCTCGACCGAGCCGGCGGTCGAGACGTGACAGACGTGCAGGCGGCTACCCACGTGCTCGGCGAGCAGCACGTCGCGGGCGATGATCGCCTCCTCGGCGACGGCCGGCCAGCCGGTCAGACCGAGCCGCGTGCTGACCTCGCCCTCGTGCATCTGCGCGCCCTCGGTGAGCCGCGGCTCCTCGGCGTGCTGCGCGATGATCCCGTCGAAGGCCTTCACGTATTCGAGCGCGCGGCGCATCAGGCGCGGGTCGGCGACACAGTGCCCGTCGTCCGAGAAGATCCGCACGTTCGCCGCGGACGTCGCCATCGCGCCCAGCTCGGCGAGCTGCTTCCCGGCGAGCCCGACGGTGACCGCACCGATCGGCTGCACGTCGACCAGGCCCGCCTCGCGGCCGAGGCGCCAGACCTGCTCGACCACGCCGGCGGTGTCGGCGACCGGCGACGTGTTGGCCATCGCGAAGACCGCCGTATAACCGCCGAGCGCCGCGGCCCGGGAGCCGGTCTCGACGGTTTCGGCGTCCTCGCGGCCCGGCTCCCGCAGGTGGGTGTGCAGGTCGACCAGGCCCGGCAGCGCGACCAGACCGGAAGCGTCGATGATCTCCGCGTCTCCCGCGGGGCCGGAGGCGATGACCCCGTCGCGGATCAGAAGGTCACGCGGTGCGTCACCGACCACCGACACGTTTCGCAGCAGGTATGAGGTCACGCCTTGCCTCCCAGGAGCAGGTAGAGAACAGCCATCCGAGCGCTCACGCCATTGGCGACCTGCTCGACGATCGTGGACCGCGAGGAGTCCGCCACCTCGGGCGTGATCTCCATGCCGCGGTTCATCGGGCCGGGGTGCATCACGATCGCGTGCTCCGGCAGCTTGCGCATGCGCGCCAGATCGAGACCGTAGCGGCGGCTGTATTCCCTGGCTGAGGGGAAATACGAGTCCTGCATGCGCTCGGTCTGCACTCGCAGCATCATCACGACGTCCATGTCGGGCAGGACGCTATCGAGGTCGTACGACACTTTTGTGAGCGGCGCGAGCGCGGCGGCGACGTCCAGGGGGATCAGCGTCGGCGGCCCGACCAGCGTGATCCGCGCGCCGAGAGTGGTCAGCAGCAGAACATTCGACCGCGCGACCCGGCTGTGCAGCACGTCCCCGACGATGGCGACGTTCAAGCCGTCCAACCGGCCGAGCCGGGATCGCATCGTGTACGCGTCGAGCAGCGCCTGCGTCGGATGCTCGTGAGTCCCGTCACCGGCGTTGACCACCGACCCCTCGATCCACTGGGCCAGCCGGTGCGGCGCACCCGAAGCGGGGTGCCGGATGACGACCGCGTCGGCCCCCATCGCCTGCAGGGTCAGCGCGGTGTCCTTGAGGCTCTCGCCCTTCGAGACGCTGGACCCCTTGGCCGAGAAGTTGATGACGTCGGCCGAGAGCCGCTTGGCCGCCGCTTCGAACGAGATGCGCGTACGGGTGGAGTCCTCGTAGAAGAGGTTGACCACCGTGCGGCCGCGCAGCGTCGGCAGCTTCTTCACCTCGCGGCCGGCGAGCGCGGCCATCTCGGCGGCGGTGTCCAGGATGAGAGTCGCGGTGGACGCGTCCAGGTCGGCGGCCGAGCGCAGATGCTTGATCACTTGTCCCCCCCGGTCAGCTTGACCTCGTCGAGCCCGTCGGTCTCGGTCAGCGCGACACGGACGCTCTCGGCCAGCGAAGTCGGAATGTTCTTACCCACGTAGTCGGCGCGTATGGGCAGCTCACGGTGGCCGCGGTCGACCAGCACGGCGAGCTGCACCGAACTGGGCCGCCCCTCGTCCTTCAGGGCGTCGAGCGCGGCACGCACCGTCCGGCCGCTGAAGAGCACGTCGTCGACGAGCACGACTCGCCGGCCGTCGATGCCGTCGCCGGGCAGCTCGGTCTTGCCGAGCGCGCGGGTGGCCTGCAGCCGCAGGTCATCGCGGTAGAGCGTGATGTCGAGAGACCCGACCGGAACGTCGATGCCCTCGAAGGCGTGGATGCGGGCGGCCAACCGCCGGGCCAGCGGCACGCCGCGGGTGGGGATTCCGAGGAGGACGGTGCCGGTGGCGCCCGACGTCTTCTCGAGAATTTGATGAGCGATGCGATCGACGACCCGGTGCAGGTCGGCGGCGCTCAGAATGATCTTTGTGGTCACGTCGGCGCGCGGCGAAGCCACGGCGGACCTCCTTCCCCGCCTCACGGGACGGGTCGTTAAAGGACGTCTGACGGAGCAACCCCCGAAGGAGAGGCCCCAATGGCTGACGCTACGTTACCAGTGGACGCGGCGATGACTATCGTGACGTGCCCGACGTGAGTACACGACGGACCAATCCGACAAGTCTCCCTCGGGCCGCGCGACTCATCGGTAACCGACACTTGACCGGGGGTCGCAAACTCCGTACCGTCACGCTGCGTAGCGATCGCGGGGGGGAACCCTCCGGGCCAGCACAGTGGGAGTGTTCCGAATGCCGTCTGAGTACGCCAAGTCGCTGGGCGCGCGTCTGCGCTCCATCCGACAGCAGCAGGGTCTGTCCCTGCAGGGTGTGGAAGAGAAGTCGAACGGTCGGTGGAAGGCCGTCGTGGTGGGTTCGTACGAGCGCGGCGACCGTGCCGTGACCGTCTCGCGCCTCGCCGAGTTGGCAGACTTCTACCGTGTCCCCGTCTCGGAACTGCTGCCCGACGGCAGCGGAGTCCGACTCGAGGCCACCAACAAAATCGTGCTGGACCTCGAGAAGCTTTACGACACCACCGGCGAGGATCTCGCCTATGTGGCGCGTTACGCCCGAGCGATCCAGCAGCAGCGCGGCGACTACAACGGCCGCGTCCTGTCCATCCGTGCCGACGACCTGCGGGCGCTGGCCATCGTTTACGACATCTCGCCGTCGGGCTTGATCGAGCGCCTGACCGAGCAGGGTGTCCTGGTCGCCGACCCCCGGGCTTTCTTCGCCAGCTGAGAAAGCGCTCCCGCAGCTCGCGTGCTTCACCAGGCGCCCGCGGCGGAAGCCGTCCGACCTGCAACAACGCCGGTCCCCACCGGCGCCGTCCCCCATCCCCCGACCACGCCGACTCCACAACGGCGCGAGTCCCGATTCCGAAAAGCCCGCGTTCATCGCGGGCTTTTTCGTATCCCCGGGCGTCCCAAAAAAGGGACACCCCCGCAGCCGCCCGTCTGCCGCATGGACACACCCGAAAACCCACGTCCGTCGTCGGCTCGTTGCGTCCAAGCCAACCCGAAAAACCAGGACCCATCAAGTACGCGGCCGCAACTCCTTCAACCGGATCCGCCCTCCCGGTGGAGGCCGTCAGCCCCCAAAACCGGCCAAAGGACTCCCTGCGATCTACACCCCGCATCCCGGCCGCCACTCCACACCATCGACCGAAGTGACTGCTCAGCCCAGGCCCGCCGGGCCGAGACCCACCGCAGAGCCCCAGCGCCGTGTTCCCGACCACGCGCGACGGTCGCCGTCACGGATCGTGGTGGCCACCATCACAAGATCCTTTGTGCCGCCTGTTTTCGCACAATGAGGGAGGACGACGGTGCGATCCGTCGCAAAGTTTCCAGGCCAGCTCACCGACGCCGCCGACGCCGATTTCGACCAGCCCTACCGACCACAACTTCCCGGGTGCAGGGCTCAATCCAGGCCGGCTTCACCGCACTGCCCCTGGTCCCGCTGCTACCAGGCACGCTGACCGGCGGTTCGTGGTCGGCAGCGCCGGGACGGCCTGCCCGGGTCGAGCAGGCGCAGGTTTCGGAGCGCGAAAAGGCTCCGAACGCCGGACCGGAGTCAGCGTTCGGAGCCCGGGTGGGTCAGCGCGTGGCGAACTCGGCGATGCGGCCGAGGATGCCGTTCAGGAAGCGCGGGCTGTCGTCCGTCGACATCTGCTTGGCCAGCTCGACGGCCTCGGTGATCGCGACCGGGTCGTCGATCTCGGAGACGTAGAGCAGCTCGTAGACGGCGATGCGGGCCAGATTGCGGTCGACCACGGGCATGCGGTCGATCGTCCAGCCCTCGGCATAGCTGGAGATCAGCTCGTCGATGCGGTCGAGGTTCTCGGCTACCCCCTCGACCAGGCTGATCGCGTAGTCGAGGTGCTCGGGGCGCGGCTTGGCGATGCGCTCGAGGTAGGACGTCAGCACCTGGCGGGGCGGCAGGTCGCGCAGATCGGCCTCGTAGAGCACGTCGAGGGCCCGCTTGCGCGCCTTGCGACGTGCGGGCATCTGCGCCTTGGGACCCTCAGCCATGTCAGGAACGACCGAGGTAACGGCCGTCGCGCGTGTCGACCTTGATCTTTTCGCCGGTGGTGATGAAGAGCGGCACGTTGACGGTGGCGCCGGTCTCGACCGTGGCCGGCTTGGTGCCGCCGGTGGAGCGATCACCCTGCAGGCCGGGCTCGGTGTAGGTGACCTCGAGGAAGACGCTGGTCGGCAGCTCGATGTAGAGCGGGACGCTCTCGTGCGTGGCGACCGTGGCCTCGGCCTCGGGGAGCAGGTAGTTCGCGTTGTCGCCGACGGTCACGCCGGGCACGGTGATCTGCTCGAAGGTGTCCAGATCCATGAAGACGAAGTCTTCGCCGTCCTGGTAGAGGTATTGCATCGTGCGCTTGTCGACCGTAGCGGTCTCGACCTTGGTGCCGGCGTTGAACGTCTTGTCGACGACCTTGCCGGAGAGCACGTTCTTCAGCGTGGTGCGCACGAACGCCCCACCCTTACCCGGCTTGACATGCTGGAACTCCACGACGGACCAGAGCCCGCCGTCGAGGTTGAGCACCAAGCCGTTCTTCAGGTCGTTCGTGGAAGCCATGTTCTTCTAGAGCCCTTGATCGTGGAAGCTATCGGTGACCGGCCGAGTTTACCGACGTCGCGGCCCCGGCGGCGAATCGGGCCAGATGCTCCAGCGCCAGCCGGTAACCGTCGACGCCCAGCCCGGCGATCACACCGGCGGCGACAGCCGAGATGACCGAATGATGCCGAAATTCCTCGCGGGTGTGGATGTTGGTGATATGCACCTCGACGAGCCGTCCGCGCAGCATGGCCGCCGCGTCCCGGATCGCGATGTTGTAGTGGCTCCACGCCGCCGGGTTGAGCACGACGTCGGCGTCCTCGTCGGCGGCCGCGTGCAGCCACTTGATCATCTCGAACTCGGCGTCGGTCTGGCGCACCTCGACCTCGACGCCGAGCTGCTTTCCGACGGAAAGGCAGAGCTGTTCCAGGTCGGCGTATGTCGTGGAGCCGTATTTCTCAGGCTCGCGCGTGCCCAGCCGACCCAGGTTCGGCCCGTTCAGCACATAGATCATCGCGCCACCTCCGCGTACGCCTCGTGCAGCAGCGCCTCGTCCGGCCCGGCCAGCACGCCGGGTTTGGCCAGTCCGTCGAGCACGACGAACCGCAGGGTCGCCGCCCGCGTCTTCTTGTCGACGCGCATGGCGCTCAGAAGCTCGGGCCAGGCGACGGCGGCATAGCGCGTCGGGAGCCCCAGCGAATCAAGGACGGCCCGGTGCCGGGCGGCGGTCTGAGCGTCCAGCCGGCCGGCGAGGCGGGACAGCGCGGCCGCGAAGATCAGGCCGACCGAGACGGCGTGCCCGTGCTTCCACGTGTAATGCTCGCGCTTCTCGATGGCGTGGCCCAGCGTGTGGCCGTAGTTGAGGATCTCGCGCAGGCCGGACTCCTTGAGGTCGACGCTCACGACCTCGGCCTTGACCCGGATCGCCCGCTCGACCAGCTCGCGCAGCACGGGCGCGTCGGGATCGGCGGCCGCGGAGGGGTCACTCTCGATCAGATCGAGGATCCGCGGGTCGGCGATGAAGCCGCACTTGACCACCTCGGCCAGCCCGGCCACCAGGTCTTCGGCCGGCAGCGTGCGCAGCGAGTCGAGATCGCAGAGCACCCCGGCGGGCGGATGGAACGCGCCCACCAGGTTCTTGCCCGCGGCGATGTTGACACCGGTCTTGCCGCCGACCGACGCGTCGACCATGCCGAGCAGCGACGTGGCGACGGGCACCCAGCGCACCCCGCGCAGCCAGCTCGCGGCCACGAACCCGGCCAGGTCGGTGGCGGCCCCGCCACCCACCCCGACGACCACATCGGTGCGGGTGAAGTTTTGGGCGCCCAACTCGGCCCAGCACCGCGCGGCGACCTCGACGGTCTTGCCGCGCTCGGCGTCGGGCACCTCGATCAGCACCGCCGGGATCCCGGCCGCGGCAGCCACGCGTTCGGCGTGCACGCGCAACGGCGCGGCGAACAGGACCGCCACCTGGGCCGCGCCGCCGATCAGCCCGGGCAGCTCGCCCGCGAGATCACGGCCGACGAGCACCTCATACGGACGGTCCCCGCTCACCTGAATTCGCGTCACCACGGCGGTCACATTAGCCCCCGCCCCCGACAACCACGGCACCCCATGAACGGCGTTCCACCCCTCGGACCGTACGCGATTGGGCCTCCCGCCTGATCACCGTGCGCGCCCTGGCCGCCGAACGAGACCGCGACGTCGACGCCGGCTCAGCTGACGGGTGGGGGACCGGCGTTCGCGGGCGCCTCGGTCGCGAGAACGATCTTGCCGCCGGGTGTGGCGGGCGCGTTTCGTCCGTCACACCCGCAGCAGGGCGACCGCCTCGTTGGCGATCTCGGCCGGGGCCCGCCCGTCGGTCTTGATCGTGTGCGTGGCCACCTCGAGATAGAGCGGCCGTCGCTGGTCGAGCAGGTACTTCAGCGTCGCGCGCGGGTTGATCGAGAGCAGCGGCCGGCCGGCGCCCAGGCCGACGCGTCGCACCGCGTCGCTCAGCTCGACCGACAGGTAGACGACCGTCTGCTTCTCCAGCAGCGCGCGGGTGCCCTCGTGCAGAATCGCGCCGCCACCCAGGGCCAGCACCCCGTCGAACCCTTCCAACGCCGAGGCGATCACGGAGCGTTCGAAGGCCCGGAAAACCTCCTCGCCGTCGTCGATGAAGATCTCGGGGATCGGCTTGCCCGCGCGGCCCTCGATGATGGTGTCGGCATCGGCGAACGGGACGCCCAGCAGTTCGGCGACCAGAGCGCCGATCGTCGACTTGCCGGCGCCGGGCACGCCGACGAACACGGCCCGCGGCGCCATCAGCGAATGACCAGATTCTCGAGGTAGCCGGCCAGGTTGCGGCGGATCTCGCGGACCGAGTCGCCGCCGAACTTCTCCACGGCCGCCTCGGCCAGCACCAGCGCGACCATCGCCTCGGCGACCACCGCGCCCGCGGGCACCGCTGCCACGTCGGAGCGCTGGTTGATCGCCGTCGCCGCCTCGCCCGTCGTCACGTCGATGGTCTGCAGCGCCCGGTTGAGCGAGGAGATCGGCTTGAGCGCCGCCCGTACCCGCAGCGGTTCGCCGTTGGTGATGCCGCCCTCGAGCCCGCCGGCCCGGTCGGTGATGCGCCGGACCCCGTCGGCCGTCGCGATGATCTCGTCGTGGGCGACCGAGCCGCGCGAGCGGGCCTGGGTGAACCCGTCGCCGATCTCGACGCCCTTGACCGACTGGATCGACATCAGGGCCGCCGCCAGCCGCGCGTCGAGTTTGCGGTCCCACTGCACATGAGAACCCAGACCGGGCGGTACGCCGTATGCCAGCACCTCGACGATGCCGCCCAGCGTGTCCGCGTCTTGCTTGGCCGCGTCGACCTCGGCGACCATGCGGGCGCTGGCCTCGGGGTCGAGGCAGCGCAGCGGGTCGGCGTCGATGCGCTCGGCGTCCGACGGCGTCGGGATCAGGCCGGTCTTGGCCGCGACCGAGCCCAGTTCGATCACGTGGGAGACGATCTCGATGCCCAGGGCCTGCTTGATCAGGTTTTTGGCGACCACACCGACGGCGACCCGGGCGGCCGTCTCGCGGGCGCTGGCCCGCTCGAGGATCGGCCGGGCGTCGGTGTGCCCGTATTTCTGCATGCCGGCCAGGTCGGCGTGGCCGGGCCGCGGCCGGGTCAGCGGCGCGTTGCGGGCCTGGGCGGCGAGCTCTTCCGCCGGCACCGGGTCGGCCGCCATCACGGTCTCCCATTTGGGCCACTCGGAGTTGGCCACCCGGATCGCGACCGGGCTGCCCAGCGTGAGCCCGTGCCGGATGCCGCCGATGATCTCGACGACGTCCTGCTCGAACTTCATCCGGGCGCCGCGGCCGTAGCCGAGCCGGCGGCGCGCGAGATCGTGCCCGATCTCCGCGCTCGTCACCTCGACGCCGGCGGGGACGCCCTCCATCAGCGCGACGAGCGCCGGTCCATGCGATTCACCTGCGGTAAGCCAGCGCAACACGGGTCACAGTCTGGCACGCCGCGACGACGACCGGCTGCTACCCCGCCACCGTCCCGACTATCGGGCGGTCGCGGCCTCGGTCAGGGCGGCCCGCATCGCCTCTTCCGGGGCGGACGCAACACCGGTGAACTGCTCGAACTGGCTCAACGCTTGCGCCAGCAAAAGATCAAGACCAGACAGCACCGGTACGCCGTGAGCTTGCGCACCGGCAGCCAGCGGTGTCGGCCACGGATCGTAGAGCGCGTCGAACAGCACTGTCCCGGCACGCCAGGTGACCTCGCCGGCCAGCGAGTCGGCTGCCCCCTTGGGCACTGTGGAGATCACCGCGTCGGCCTGGAACGTCTCGGCCGCGCGGTCCCACGGGGTGCTGATCATCGTGATGCCGAGGGCGGTCGCGGCCGGCGCCAGTTCCGCGAAGGCGGCCGGACGACGGGTCACCACCGTCACCGCCGCCGCACCAAGCTGGGCCGCGGCGGCGAGGGCAGCGCGAGCGGTGCCGCCCCCGCCGAGCACGGTCACCGAGGGCGCGGGCTTGAGACCGGCCTCGCGCAGCACGCGGACCATGCCGGTCACGTCGGTGTTGTCGGCCAGCCAGGAGCCGTCGGGGCGGCGTACCAGTGTGTTGGCCGCACCGACCGCCACCGCGACCGGTGTCGCCGCCGCGGCCAGACGCAAAGCCTCTTCCTTGAGCGGCATGGTCAGCGACAGCCCGGCCCACTCGGGGCCGAGCCCGGCGACCAGGGCGGCCAGTCCCGGCGCGGCGCACTCGAAGGACGAGTACGCCCAGCCGGACAGCCCCGCCGCGGCGTAGCCGGCATTGTGGATCACCGGGGAGAGCGAGTGTGCGATCGGCCGGCCGCACACTGCCGCGCGGCGGGACGGAGTGGCGGTCACGCCGACCAGATTAGTCGCACTGCAGCTTGATGCCGTTCGCGCACGCCTTGTCGATGTTCTTCTCGTGCTCGGCATCGGTGACCGCGAAGGCCGAGTTGCCGTCCTTGTCGACCGCCACGAAGAAGAGCCACGGCCCGGTCGCGGGCGTCATCGCCGCCTGCAGCGCGGCCTTGCCCGGGCTGTCGATCGGGCCGGGGGTCAGGCCGGACTTGGTCACCGAGTTGTACGGGTTCTTCGGGTCGTTCAGCTCCGCCCGGGTGAGCTCGCCCGAGTGCTTGGCCTCGCCGCCCTTGAGCTGGAGCCAGTAGTTCGCGGTGACGTCGAACTGCAGCGGCATAGCCGGTTTCTGCACATACGCCCGGTTGTAGGCGACCCGGGCGATCTTCGGCAGGTCCTTGGGCACGCCGGCCTCGGCCTGCGCCAGCGACGCCACGATCAGTGCCTCGAACGGTGAGATCGACAGGTTCTGCTGCACGGTGTCGACCAGGCCCAGGTCCTCGACCGTGGCGTTGAACTTGGCCACCATCACCGAGAGGATCCCCTTCGCGTCGAGCTTGGGGTCGAACTCGTACGTGTCGGGGAAGAGGAAGCCCTCGATCGACTTGCGGGCCGGCTTGCCGTCCCGGCGGTTGAACCAGAAGGGAGCCACGCCCAGGTCTTCCGGGTTCTTAGCGGCCTTCATGAAGTCGGCCACCGGGATCTTCGTGGCCTTCGCGAGAATGTCGTACGTCTGCAGGATCGTCTTGCCTTCCGGGATCGTGACCCCGGAGGTGACCCGCGACTTGGGATCCAGAAGCAGCGCGACGGCGTTCTTGGCCGACATCTGCTTCCGCATCTTGTACGTCCCGGACTGGATGTTCTTGCTCTTCGGCTCCGCGTCGGCGGCGTTCACGAAGGCCTTGGTGCCCTTGATCACGTCGGCGTCGACCAGGGTGTTGCCGATGGCCGTGAGGCTGGCGTTCTTCTCGATCGTGATCTGGACCGGGTCGCCACCGGCACCGTCGTAGTCGGCGGCGGTGAAGAAGCCCTTGACCTTGTTGTAGCCGAAGTAGACACCGCCCCCGAGGGCAGCAAGCAGGACAAATGCCATGAAGAAGGCGACGCCGGACTTACCCGTACTCTTCTTGCCGCCGCGGCCCCGGCGGTGCCGGGGTTTCGTCTTGTCGGCGTGCTCGTCGAACGCCAGGTCCAGCTCGTCGATCATCTCTGCCTCCGCTGCGCGTCCAGCCAGCTCTGCAGAATCTCCACCGCGGCCGCCTGGTCGACGACCGCCCGTTGACGCTTCCCTCGGACGCCACGCTCGGCCAGCCTACGGGTTGCGACCACGGTCGACATCCGTTCATCCGCCAGGGCGATCGGCACCGCGCCGACCGCGTCAGTCAAACGCCCAGCGTACGTACGAATGTCGATGGCGGCGGGTCCCTCGGCGCCGTTCAACCGCACCGGGAGCCCTACCACGATCTGCACCACCTCGTGTTCCCCCACGAGGCGGACGAGCTCAGCTATGTCGCTAGGCACGGCATCGGCTGCCGCGCCCATGTCACGGGCGACCGTGACCAGGGGGGTGGCCAGGATCCCGTCAGGGTCGCTGATCGCGACCCCGACGCGCACCTTACCGACATCGACACCCAGTCGCCTACCCCGCGACAAAGCGCTCATTCGGTCGCCCTCCCCCGTTCGGCTACCCCGACTACCACCCCTAAGGCGGAATTAAGGCAGCCCTCTTCGCTATGCGGCGATGTCGGTCACCGCCGCCTCCACCGCGGCCAGGAGCGCCGGCACCTGGTCGGCCGGGAGCCCGCCCCCCTGAGCCAGATCGGCGTTGCCGCCGCCCCGGCTGGATAGGGCACCCTTGACCAGATCGGCCGCGGAGAGCCCGCGGTCCCTCGCCGCTCCGTTGAGCGCGACGATCAGCGACGCCTTGCCGTTCGAGCGGGCCGCCACCGCGACGACCGCGGGACGAGCCGCATCGATCTTGCCGCGGATCTCCTGCGCAAGGGTACGCACGTCGTTGCCGGCCGCTCCCTCCGGCGCCTCGGTGCCGACGAAGGCCACCCCGCGCACGTCCTTGGCCTGCGCGGCGAGGGTCGCCGCACCGCCGAGCACCAGCTGGGCGCGCATCTTCTCGAGCTCTTTCTCGGCGTCGCGCAGCGCGGTCACCGTCTGCTCGACCCGGTCGGCGACCTGGTCACCGGGCACCCGGAACAGTTCGGCCAGCCGCGACACCAGCAGGTGCTCCTTGGCCAGGAAGCCGAACGCGTCGATGCCGACGAGCGCCTCGACCCGGCGTACGCCGGAGCCGATCGACGACTCGTTCAGGATCTTCACCAGGCCCAGCTGGCCGGAGCGGGCGACGTGCGTTCCGCCACAAAGCTCACGCGCGTAGTCGCCGACTTCAACCACTCGGACCTCGTCGCCGTACTTCTCCCCGAACAGCGCCATCGCACCCAGCCGGCGTGCCTCCTCCTGAGAGGTGATGAACGCGTGAACTTCCAGGTCACGCAGCAGCACCTCGTTCACCTGCTGTTCGACGTCGTTCAGCACCGCGGGCGAGACGGCCCCCGGCGTGTTGAAGTCGAACCGCAGCCGGCCCGGCGCGTTCAGCGAACCCGCCTGGGTCGCCGACTCGCCGAGGAACGCGCGCATCGTCTGGTGGATCAGGTGGGTCGCGGTGTGCGAACGCGAGATCGCCTTACGCCGGGTCACGTCGATCTGAGCCTCGGCCGCCTCGCCCGTGCGCACCTCGCCCCGGATCACCCGCGCCTTGTGCACGATCAGCCCCGGGACGGGCTGCTGCACATCGACGACCTCGAGCCGACCGTCACCCACGTTGATGAAACCGGTGTCGGCCTGCTGACCGCCGCCCTCGGCGTAGAACGGCGTGGTGTCGAGCACCAGCTCGACGAAATCGCCCTCGCCGGCCACCTCGATCGCGCCGCTGCCACCGATCAGCGACCGCACCCGCGACTCGCGCGTGACCTCCTGGTAACCGGTGAACTCCACCGGGCCGCCCAGGTCAAGAGCGCTGCGGTACGCCGAGAGGTCGGCATGGCCGGTCTTGCGCGCCGCCGCGTCCGCCTTGGCCCGCGACCGCTGGTCGGCCATCAACCGCCGGAAACCGTCCTGGTCGACCGCCAGGCCCTGCTCCTGCGCGATCTCCAGGGTCAGGTCGATCGGGAAGCCGTACGTGTCGTGCAGCTGGAACGCCTGGTCGCCGCTCAACTTGGCGCCGCCCGACTTCTTCGTGTCGGCGATCGCCGTGTCCAGGATCGTCGTGCCCGCCCGCAGCGTGGACAGGAACGCGTCCTCCTCCGCGTACGCGTACGTGGAGATCCGGCCGAACTCCTCGGCCAGCTCCGGATATGACGGCGCCATGCAGTCACGCGCCACCGGCAGCAGCTCCGGCATGGCCGGCCCCTGCCAGCCCAGCAGGCGCATCGACCGGATCGCCCGGCGCATGATCCGGCGCAGCACGTAGCCACGGCCCTCGTTGGAAGGCGTGACCCCGTCGCCGATCAGCATGAGCGCGGTGCGTACGTGGTCGGCGATCACCCGCAGGCGAACGTCGTCGGGCGCGGACTCGCCCGCGACGTGACCCGAGTGCGCGCCGTACACCTTGCCGGTCAGCTCGGCCGCGCGCGCCAGGATCGGGCGGACCTCGTCGATCTCGTACAGGTTGTCGACGCCCTGCAGGATCGACGCGACGCGCTCCAGGCCCATGCCCGTGTCGATGTTCTGGTTGGGCAGGTCGCCGACGATCGTGAAGTCCGACTTCGACTTCACGTCGGTGATCGCGTACTGCATGAAGACCAGGTTCCAGATCTCCATGAAGCGGTCCTCGTCGACCGCCGGGCCGCCCGCACGCCCGTACTCCGGGCCCCGGTCGTAGAAGATCTCGGAGCACGGACCGGCCGGGCCGGGGATGCCCATCGACCAGAAGTTGTCCTTCTCGTCACGGCGCACGATCCGCGACTCGGGCACGCCGATCGCCTTCCAGTGCGCGTACGCCTCGTCGTCGTCCAGGTAGACGGTCGGCCAGATGCGCTCCGGGTCGAGGCCGTAGCCACCGGCGGAATGCGGCTTGGTGACCAGCTCCCAGGCGAGCTTGATCGCGCCTTCCTTGAAGTAGTCGCCGAACGAGAAGTTGCCGTTCATCTGGAAGAACGTGCCGTGCCGCGAGGTCTTGCCGACCTCGTCGATGTCGGGCGTGCGGATGCACTTCTGCACGCTGACCGCGCGCTTGAACGGCGCGGTCTGCTGGCCCAGGAAGTACGGCACGAACTGCACCATGCCGGCGTTGATGAACAGCAGGTTCGGGTCGTCGATAGCCGGCAGCGGGGCACTCGGCACGACCGTGTGCCCGTTGGCCTCGAAATGCGCCAGATAGCGCCGCTTGATCTCCGCCGTCCTCATCGGTTCCCCTCCTGGCCGTCCTGGCCGTCCTCGTCCTCGTTCACATAGAGCTCACCCTCGGCGAACGCCTTGTTGATCTGTTCCTCGCGTTCCGCCGCGGCATCGCGGACGTCGTCCACGAAGCTACGCACCGACTCGACCAGGCCGCCAGCGGATTGCGACAGCGAGGTGGCGATGCCGGTCGGGGTGAACTCGTTCGCCTTCCGGGTGAGTTTGCGAACGACGATGGCGCCGACGGCCAGGCCGACGCCCAGCCACAGCAGGCGCTTCATGGTGGGTTGGTTCCCTTCGTGCTCGAAGAAAATAAACGACAGGCGACTAGCGGCGGGCGGCCTTGCGGCGCTGCTTGAGCGTCTCGCGAACCTCGCGCGTCTCCTCCGCGGAGCGGCGAGCCTGCACGGTCTTGCGCAGCCCGTAGCCGAACGAGGCCACCTTGACCAGTGGGTTGGCTGCCGCAGCGGCCACGACGGTGGACAGGTTCGCGGCGTTCGCGGTGATGTGCGCCGCGTGCTCGGTGATCGTGTCAATCTTGGCGAGCTGGACGTTCACACCGTCCAATGAGACCTGCACCTGCCCCAGCGCGCTATTGACGTTACGCACAGTGTCGTTCACGTCACCCAGCAGCGGGCCGGTGCGGTCGGTCAGGTCGTTGATCGCGCGGGTGGCGGCATCAACCGTCCGGCCCAGCTTGAAGATCGGAATGGCGAGCACGAGTACGAGCACGAGAAAGGCGCCCGCCGCGATCAGGCCTGCGATATCTCCGGCGTCCATCAGGCGCGTCTCCTTACAAGGTCACTGGTGGCGGGTCAACGTGCAGACCCTACCGTCCGTGACCTCAGCCCGCGTCACGACGCCGAGGGTGTCGGCTCCAGGAGCGGATCGTCGGTGATCACCGTGTCCGGCGTCTCCCCCTGGATGGGGCTCCGCTGCGGGTCCGGCTTGCCCCGCGTGTCGACGATCGCGTTCTGCACCTTGATGCTCACGGTCGACCCGACGCACTCGCCCGTGGGTTTCGGGGGTGGCGCCGTGGCACCGGAGAGCGCCGGATCGTTCGCCGCCAGCTGGTCGACCACGCAGGCCGGCGGCCCGACCGCCAGGTCCAGAGTGAACTCGTCACGCTTCCAGCAACTGTACGTCTCCGTGGACGCGCTGATCGTCTGCTCCGGGCAGTCCTTGACCGTCCACGGCTGCCAGCCGGCCGAGGTCAGCGCCGAGGTGTACGCGCTGGTGGTCTCCTTGAACGGCTTCTCCGACTGGGCGGTGCGCTCGCGGAACGTGCAGTCGATGAAGCACCACCGGCTGCCGCTGCTCCGGTCGTCGACCTTCTCCGCGGCCCACGACGGCACCGCGAGGGAGTCGAGCGACCCGAAGACGGGATCGCTGCTCGACGCGCGCAGCCCGAAGAAGACGGGGAGCGCGACCAGCACCACGATGGCGAGCGAGACCAGGGTCACCACGCGCAGCCTCCGCTGGGTGCGCAACTGTTCACGCAGCCCGCCGCTGGGGGTGTCACCGCCGGGCTCGTCGTCCGGCGCGCTCCCGGCTCTCACCACGGCAGCCTTGGCGCCGACCACGGGCGCGGCCACTCTCGCGGCGCCACTCACGCCCCGACCGGGGCCGTCTTCACCCATAGGGGGTACGCCTTGAGCCCCCACACCCGGGTCGACAGCAGCCCGTCCGGGGACGCTCGGCCGTGCTCCGGGAGGCGCAGCGACCGACGCGGAGCCGACCCGGGCCGCACCGACCTTCGCGGCTCCGGCAGCACCACCCGGCGCCGCGACCGACGCGGAACCGGCGACCGGGGCAGCACCAGCCGCGCTGCGGATGACTGCCGCGCCGGCGGCACGGACGGGTGCGGCACCGGCCGCGCCGGTGGGGGCGCCACCGACGGCTGCGGCTCCCGCCGGGCCACCGCGCTCGCCCCGGGGCCGCTCGCGCCCGGCCGGCGGCTGAACCGGCTCGCGCGGCGGCGGCCCAGCGACGGCCTGCGCCTGCGACAACTGGCCGTACTCGCCCGGCACCTGATCGTGCTCGCCGTGCACCACTCCGGGAACGCCCTGAGCACGCGAAAGTTGACCGTATTCACCTGGCGGCTGCGCGGCTCGGCTTGGCGGCTGGCCGTATTCGCCCGGGGTCTGCGGGACCTGCCCTGGCGGCCGACCGTATTCGCCCGGGGTCTGCGGGACCTGCCCCGGCGGCCGGCCGTATTCGCCCGGGGTCTGCGGGACCTGCCCTGGCGGCTGGCCGTAGACGTTCGGCAGCGACTCACCGGGCGGCGCTGGTTCGACCGTCGGCGGGACGGGACGTGCCGTGCCGGCGGGTCCACCGCGAACCGGGCCCTGCCGCGGGCCGGGTCCTTGCGGATTCCGGCCCTGCTGCGGGCCACGCGGACCGACCTGGCCGGAGCCTTCACCGGGACGCGGAGCCGCACCGGACGTCTGCCCGGCCATCGCACCGGCTCGTCCGGGGACGGCCGGAGCCCGGACGCCCTCACGACCGGGTACGACCGGCGGCACCGCGGCGGCAGCGCGAACCGGCTGAACCGGACCGGCCGCTCCGGGTACCACCACGGGGATGCTGCCGGTGTGCCCCGACACGCCGGTCCCGCCCTGCCCGCGTCCACCCTGAGCCCGTCCGGCCTGGCCGCGTCCGCTTTGACCGCGTCCGCCCGGGCCGCGGCCACCTTGGCCACGCCCTGGTGAGCCGTGCTGACCAGGACCGCCCTGGGGCGCACGTTCGGGCCCGGCCTCGGCCGCACGGTCCAGGCCACCCTGCGGGCCACGGTCCAGGCCACCCTGCGGGCCACGGTCGAGTCCGGTGGGCCCACCCTGCGGGCCGCCGCGACCCTGGCCGTCGGGAGGTCCGCTCGGCGGGCCGGCCGGGCCGGCTCCACCGTGGCGGCCGACGCTTCGGCTGGTGCCACCCGGTTCGTCCGTGCCCGGCTGCTGCGGGGCACCTGGCAAGGGCTCACCACCGCGCGCGGCCCGGCGGCCACCACGCTGCTCAGGCTCCTCCGGGCTGCCGTGCCGGCCGGTGCGCTCGCCCGGATCGTTGTCCTCAGCCTGTCCATGCCGTCCGGCTCCTGCGGGGCTCGGCCCGCCGAAGTCCGCACCCGACACCGAATGCCCCGCACCGCCCGGAGGCGGCGGAGGCCCGGCGGCCCGGAACCGGTCACGACCCCGGGTCGACCCGTCCGGAGAAGTCGGACGGGAAGCCGGGGAGACCGGTCGGGCCGGGGGTACCTCGGGCGCATTACCCGAGACCGGCACGACCGACCCTGAGGTCATCCCGTCGAAGTCATTGCGGTCGGCGTTACGTCGTCCGGGCGCCCCGTAGGTCTGCCCCGGCGCCGAGCCACGCCCGCCAGGCACAGGCTGTCCCGGCCCTGGCTGTCCCGGCCCTGGCTGTCCCGGCCCTAGCTGCCCCGGCCCTAGCTGCCCCGGCCCTGGCTGTCCCGGCCCACCTTGCTGCGGCCCACCCCGCTGAGGCATGCCCTGCGGCGGAACTCCGCGCTGGGGAACGCCTTGGGGCGGCATGCCCTGCAGCGCAACACCCTGGGGCGGAACACCTTGCGGGGGTGCACCACGCGGGGGAACGCCCTGCGAGGGTGCACCAGGTGGCGGAACATTTTGCGGAGGAGCACCACGCGGCGGAACATTTTGCGGAGGAGCACCACGGGGCGGGACACCCTGAGGTGGCACCCCGGCCCGGCTCGACGCGGGAGCCGGACGTCCGCCCGAGATCTGCCCCGGACCGCCCGGAACCTGCCCCGGACCGCCCGGAACCTGCCCCGGACCGCCCGGAATCTGCCCCGGACCGGCACCCGGCTGCGCCTGCCGGAACTCGCCACTGCCGCCCTGCCACCCGGGAGCCTGCGCGGCACCGGAGTCCGCGCCGAGCGCGGGAAAGTCGTCGACAGGCGCGTCGTCCGGCCCCGGAGCGACGCGGCCCGACTTGCTGAACCGCGTCTCGCCGGCCAGCGTGCCGGGCCCGATCGCCCCGCGCCGCTCCTTGGCGGTGCGCAGGTCGTCGAGCCAGCCGGTCTCTTCCTGGCCGACGACCGCGGGCTCGTCCGGCTGCGGTTCCGGACGCCCTCGGCCGAAGCGGCGACCCTTGCGCCCGCCTCCCTGCTCGTCGCGCGGGTCAGCGTCGTCGTCGGGCCGATCGGCACCGCGCGGGGTCACGGCTGTTCCTCTCCGGCGGCTGTGCCGCTGTCGTCTGCCCGATCCGTCCCGGCCGGGAGGGTCGAGCCCGGATCGGCGAGGCTACCAGGACCGGCTGTGGTCGCGCTCCCACCGGAAGCGGCCGGCTCCGGAACGGCGTCCGTCGATACGGACCGGTCGTGCTCCGGATCAGCCGCGTCGTGGGTCGTGGACTGCTCCGGGGTGGGTTTCGCGGCCCGGGGCGTGGCGGCGCGGCCCCGCACGATGCGCCGCAGCCGGGGTACCCGCTCGCCCATCGCCCGCTCGGCGCCGTGGTCGGTCGGCCGGTAATACTCCGTGTCGGCCAGATCCTCGGGCAGATATTGCTGCGTGACCACCCCGCGGGGGTCGTCGTGCGGATAGCGATAACCACGACCGTGCCCGAGCCCGCGTGAGCCGGGGTAATGCGCGTCGCGCAGGGCCGCCGGCACCGCGCCGCCGCGCCCCGCCCGTACGTCGGCCATCGCCGCACCGATCGCGGTGGTCACGCTGTTGGATTTCGGGGCGGTGGCCAGGTGCACCACGGCTTGGGCCAGATTGAGCCCGGCCTCGGGCAGGCCCACGTTCTGCACGGCCTGGGCCGCCGCGGTCGCCACCAGCAGCGCCTGCGGGTCGGCCATGCCGACATCCTCGCTCGCGAAGATCACGATGCGCCGGGCGATGAACCTCGGGTCCTCGCCGGCGACCAGCATGCGGGCCAGCCAGTGCAGCGCCGCATCGGGGTCGCTGCCCCGCATGCTCTTGATGAACGCGCTGGTCACGTCGTAGTGCGCGTCGCCGGCACGGTCGTAGCGCACGGCGGCCACGTCGACCGCCTTCTCCGCGGTCGCGAGGTCGATCTCCTTGACCCCCTGGGCGGCGGCCGAGCCCGCGGCGGCCTCGAGCGCGGTCAGCGCCTTGCGCACGTCGCCGGACGCGAGGCGTACGAGATGCTCCTCGGCCTCGGTGGTGAGCGTGACCGCGCCACCCAGCCCACGCTCGTCGGCGACCGCACGGCGCAGCAGGCCACGGACGTCGTCCTCGTCGAGTGCCTGCAGGGTGAGCAGCACGCAGCGCGACAGCAGGGGCGAGATGACCGAGAAGTACGGG